>Ga0172380_10000242_pt1 | contig 114880 bp, 111 predicted proteins | sample Leawe162metaG_FD_119747 | JGI IMG/M metagenome (GOLD analysis project Ga0172380, IMG submission 119747) | Leachate microbial communities from a municipal landfill in Southern Ontario, Canada - Leachate well 162 metaG | ecosystem: Engineered > Solid waste > Landfill > Unclassified | place... | reverse complement strand
CCAGCAGGAAGGGTTGACCGCCCTGGTTACCAACCCCGGGGTGGAGAAATGGGACGGCGCCTATCTGAAAAAGGCCGTGCCCAACGACCCGTGGGGCAATCCCTATCAGTACCGCAATCCCGGTGAGCATGGCGAGGTGGATATCTATTCCTACGGGCAGGACAACCAGCCCGGCGGGGAAAAAGAAAACGCCGACATTGGCAGCTGGGAATAGCCCTGCCCGGCAGAGGGTCCGGCCCTCCTATGCAATCTGTTTTGGATTTCAGTTAGTAAGTTCTTGCTCGGATTCATATTGATTTTTGGTTCGATTTACAACGGCGTTGTGGCCAGTTAGGTGGCCCGGTGACTGGATAGTTGACAATCACTTCCTTGCTATGTACAATATCCTGTACATATTGGAGGTGCATGATGAACAGCATTACCTATACCGCTGCCCGCAGCAATCTGGCCCAGACCATGAAGCAGGTCTGCGCGGACCACGAACCGGTGATCATTACCCGCAAGGATGAGAACGCCGTGGTGATGGTTTCGCTGGAGGATTTTAAGTCCCTTGAAGAAACCGCCTATCTGCTGCGCAGCCCCAAGAGCGCCAAGCGGTTGCTGGAGTCGATTGCGGAACTGGAAACCGGCGGGGGCACGGAAAGGGAACTTGCCGGGTGAGGCTGGTCTTTTCCGAACACGGTTGGGAGGATTATCTGTACTGGCAGCAGGCCGACCGGAAGATGCTCCTGCGCATCAACGCCCTGATCAAGGAAATCCAGCGCCGGCCTTTTGAGGGTATCGGCAAGCCCGAACCGTTGCGGCACGGCCTGGCCGGTTACTGGTCCCGCCGCATCAATGACGAGCACCGCCTGGTCTACAAGGTGGCGGAAGACGCCCTGTGCATCGCCCAGCTTCGTTATCATTACTAGCGCAATCCCGAGGGGTAAGGCGCAAGGGATTTTAAGTCCCTTGCGTCTGCAGTTTTGTTCCTTATTTCCCTACCAACCGTTCCAAAATCCTATAGCTCCGCGCCACCATGTTTCTCGGCTCCACCATGAGGCCAGCCTGAATCATGGCGTTGTCGAAGATCTGCTCCACCACGCTTGCAGCCACCTCACCATCCTTTTCTTTCAGTCCGGCCAGCCCCTTGATCAGGGGATGGCTGGTGTTGATCTCCAGGTTCTTGCCGCCGAACTGCTGGAGCCCCTGGCCCGAGGCGCGCATGATCCGCTCCATGCTGCTGGTGACAAAGCCGTCGGGGTTGACCACCATGGCCGGGCTGTCGGTGAGGCGTTTTGAGGCGATGACCTCTTTCACCTGCTCGCCCAGCACCTCCTTCATCCAGGTGGTCAGGGTCTCGGACTCCTTGGCGTCCATGGCCGCGCTCTGGGCTTTTTCCTTGTCCGCCTCGGTTTCCGCGGGCGCTTCGGGAAGATCGAGATCGCCGCGGTCGGCGGAAACGAGTTTCTTCTCGTCAAACAGGCCCAGATGGCTCATGGCGAAATCATCGATGGGCTCCAGGGTGTAGATCACCTCGATATTGCGTTTCTTGAAGGCCTCGATGTAGGGCCCGTTTTCAATGGCCTCCCGGCTGGGGCCGTTGATGTAGAAGATCTCCTTCTGCCCTTCTGGCATGCGCTCCACATACTCGGCCAGGGAGGTGAAGACCCCGTCTTCGGTCTTGGAGGACTCGAACCGCAGGAGCTTGGCCGCCTCCTCGCGGTAGGCAAAGTCCGAGATCACCCCTTCCTTGATAAACATGCCGAAGTTCTTCCAGAACTCGGTGTATTTTTCCGGCTCGCTCTTGGCCAGCTCTTCCAGGAACTTGAGCACCCGCTTGGTCACCACCTTGTTGATCTTGGCGACCAGGGCGCTGTCCTGCAAGGCCTGGCGGGAGATGTTGAGCGGCAGATCCTCGCTGTCGATGACCCCGCGCAGGAAGCGCAGCCACTCGGGGAGGATGGTCTTGCTGTGCTGCTCGATCAGCACCCGCTGGCAGTAGAGGTTGACCCCAGGCTCCATGCGGCCGAAACCCATGGCTTCGAAGTTCTCCTTGGGGATGAAGAGCAGGGTCCTGATGGCCAGGGGGGCGTCTGCGGAAAAATGGAGCCTGGCCAGGGGCTCGTCATAGGCGTTGGCGATGAATTTGTAAAACTCGGTGTACGCCTCCTCGCTGACCTCGCTCTTGCCCAGGGTCCAGATGGCCTGCACCGTGTTGATTGCTTCGCCCTTGAGCTTGATGGGGAAGGGGACAAAGCTGGAATACTGCTTGATGATCCTCCGGATGGTCTGCTCGTCGGCGAACTGCTTGGCCTCGTCGGTGAGCTCTAGGGTGATGCTGGTGCCGCGCCGGATGCCGGGACACATGGCGATGGTAAAGGTGCCGCCGCCGTCGGAGACCCACTCGTGGCCCATGTCGTCCATGCGGAAGGAGCGCGATTTGACCGCGACCTTTTTGGCCACCATGAAGGCGGCATAAAAGCCCACGCCGAACTGGCCGATGAGGTTGACATCCTTACGGTCGGTTTCGGAAAGCTTGCTGAAAAAGGTTTTGGAGCCGGAATGGGCGATGGTGCCCAGGTTGGCCTCCAGTTCGCCCCGGTCCATGCCGATGCCGGAATCGGTGATGGTGATGGTGTTTGCCTTGTCGTCAAACTCGATGGCGATTTCCAGAGGCACATGGCTGTCAAAGACCTCCTGCTCCACCACGCTCTGGTGGCGGAATTTTTCCAGGGCGTCCGCGGCGTTGGAGATCAATTCGCGCAGGAATATCTCCTTTTCCGTGTAGAGCGAATGGATCACGATATCGAGCATCTTTTTTACTTCGGCCTGAAACTCCTTGGTCTCTGTCTGGGGGGTGGTTTTCTCGGAACTCATTGTTTCTCTCTCTGGAATGGATTCGTTTGGGCGTTGCAGGCGCGTGCGCCTGGGCCTTGAATGCTTCTTTTTTGCCGAACCGGGCTAGTCGGCTCACAAAATAATCATCCCCATGGCCCTGTCAAGCCTGGCAGGTAGAGGTTCGCAAACAGGGAGCGTGTTAGTTTGCAATACCTCCTAGATATTTACAACCGCGCCCGGATATGTGATAATCGCACCATTGGGATTGTTGTCATGCGCCTGCCATGGCCCATGGCAGCCCAAGTCCTTTTAACAACCGGGAAAAGCGATGATCGATGTAGCCGCGGAATATGTCAAAGATGTGGAAAAGATAGCCCCGTGTCCGGAGGTGGCGCTGGATGTATTGTCCATGGCCCATGCCCCGGATTGTTCCATCCCCAAGCTGTCGGAAAAGATCGAGCAGGATCCGGGCCTTACCGCCAACATGCTGCAGATGGCCAACTCCGCCTATTTCGGCCACATGAAAAAAATCACCTCGGTCAAGGACATCATCGTCCGCATGGGGGTGGACGCGGTCAAGATCATCTCCATCACCAGTGCTTCGGTGGGGCTGCTCAGGTCGCCGCAGGCGGCCTATGCCCTGGGCCGGGGCGAGCTCTGGCGCCACTCCTTCGCCGTTGCCATCCTCGCTAACATCATTGCCCGGTATGCCAAGGCCAGGGACACCTCCGCCATTTACACCGCTGGCCTGCTTCATGACGTGGGCAAGGTGATCCTCGACCGACCCTTGCAATTGGAGAGCTACAACCGGAGTGAACACGACGAACAGGTGCATCTGTTGACCGTGGAACGGAGCCTGCTGCATACGGACCACGCCGAGGTGGGCATGGCCTTGCTGGAAAAATGGGGTTTGCCCGAGGCGGTTTCCGTTCCGGTCGGCTTGCACCATGACCTGACCCAGCCCCAGTCAAAGCGGCTGGGGTCCAAGATCACCTACCTGGCCGACCAGCTGGTGCATCTCACCGAATACGACGCGGGCAGCGCCGGGGATTTCTTTTTTGATGTGCTGGCCTATGAGCGCATGAAAGGGGATCTGCCCGAGGTGCCCAATTTTGAAAGCAACATGCGTCTGATCATCGAAGAGTTTGTCGATAAATATCACGATGCGGTCGCCGTGTTCAGCCTGTAGTCCCCCATGCTCTGCTATCTCGCCCCGGCGCCCTGCTCGGGCCTGGCGCCGGCCCGCTCCTGACTCCGGTCGGGGAAGGTCATCCTTCGCAGTGGTATTTTCTAGGCCGCTTCGCCGATCAGCACCGCCTCCTGGGTATGCATGAGGCAGTCGATGTCCAAAAGGATGGTTACGCCCTCGGCGAGCTTGGCCATGCCCAGCAGACACTGGCTGTCAACCGCGCTGCCGAAGTGGGGCGGATCCTCCACCTCCTGCTCCTTGATGGAGACCACCTCGGAGACCGCATCGACAATGATGCCGATGAGCCGGGAGCCGGTAAGGCCGGAGACCTCCACCACGATGATGCAGGTGCGGTCGTCGTACTCCGTGCTCTCCATGCCGAACTTGCTCCGCATGTCCATGACCGGGATGACTTTGTCCCGCAGGTTGATGACCCCTTTGAAAAAGGGCGGCATCTGCGGCAATTCGTGGATGGTCATCAACCCGATGATCTCCCGGACATCGAGGATGCCCAGACCGTACCGCTCGCGGCCCAGGGTGAAGATCAGGTACTTGCCTTCGCGGGAGGCGAAGGACTGGTCGAGGCCCAGCTTCCGGGCCGCGCCCCGGGGCGCGGCTGTTTCCTGGCCCGCTCCCGCCGTCACCGGCGGATGCTTGCAGGCGATATCGGCAAAACGGCTATCGACAAATTCGGCCAGATCGATGCGCCTCCCGATCTCCATCTTGCTGGTCATGTAGTCCTGGATGGTCTCCAGGTCTTCCTTGACCGGATAGAGATTGTCCGTGGTGATTCCCTGGGGGTCGGAAAGCACGTTGCGGAGCAGACCGGGTTCCAGGCCGATCTTTTTTTGCGGGTCGAGAAAGGTGACGGCGATCTCCGCCGCCTCGTCAACATGATCGCGGATATAGATGCCGGATTCCACCAGCATGGTGGTGAATTCCTGCACCGCCTCCGGGTATTTTTGGATGATCTCATCCCGGAAGACCACCACGCAGCAGGGATGGTCCTGCCACACCTCGCTGGAGAGGAACTGGCGCTCGGCAATGCCCGCGGTGATGGCCCGCGAGCCGATGGGCTCGGCCACCAGAAAACCGCTGGCCTCGGCATTGTCCTTTAAAAACTCCGGCATGGCCACCGGCGGCACCACGTCGAAAAGAACGTTGACCGCTTCCTTGCCCGCCACCCCGGGCCGCAAGCCCATCTGGGTGAAGTACATGTGGGCGAGCATGTTGTGGATCGACATCTTGTGGGGGATGTAGAAGGTTTTGTGCTTGAAGAACTGCTGGTACGGCTTGACATACTTGCCGGTCTTGTTGCGCACGCAGATGCTGCCGTTGCGGTGGGCGAAGAGCACCAGCTTGATGGGCACGCCGTAGCTGAACAGATCCATGGCCATGGGGGCCAGGATAAAGGCGCCGTCCACCTCGCCGTTTTCAAGCGCACTCTGCACCGGATTCCAGCCCGGCATGCAGAGGGTGTCCAGGCTGAAGTGGAGCGGGGCTTTCTGGCCCGAGGCCACCTGGTGCTTGAGCACGCCCAAGGCCAGATGGTCGGTGATCTGGATATGGGCCATCTTGAGCTTGACCTTGCCCTCGGTGCTGACCTTGGGCCCCTCCTCTTTCTTGGGGGCTGCTGCCTGCTTGAGGCCAAAGGCCTCCTCGATGAGAACCTTGAGTTCGTCCGGGGTAAAGGGCTTGGCCACCACGCCGTTGGCCCCGGCCTCCTTGGCCTTGGCCACATAGGCCTTGTCGCCGTGGCCGGTGGCCATGAGGAAGGGGAGGGTCTTGAAACCGTCCTGGGTGCGCATCCATTGCAGCAACTGGTAGCCGTCACAGTTGGGCATGGACCAGTCGCTGATGACCAGGGCGATGTCCGGGTCGGCCCCAAGCTTTTCCATGGCGTCGTTGCCGTCTTTTGCCTCGACGATGTTGGTAAAGCCGACCTGGCCGAGAATCCGGGCCTCCATCTTGCGCATGGTGCCGGCGTCTTCAACGAGCAAAATCTTCATCTGCGGATCAAGGGCCATTGTGCCACCTCCTTGTGTCAATATAGATGAAGTAGAGTGTTTCGACAAGAAGGGAGAAAACAGGAAAACGCAAAGGGGCAAGGATGGGGCTGCCCGGAGAATTTTTTGGGGCGGTGGAAGCGCGAAGGTTTTATAGTGGGTGCTCGCGTTATAATGGTTTTTTTACTTCGGGATATGTGCATGACGGAAAAAATTCTCTATACCCTCCATGAAACTCAGGCGCTCCTTGTGGAAGGTTCGGTGTTGCTGGTGGATATCCGCGACCAGGACACCTTTGCCGAAGGGCATATCCCCGGAGCGGTGAATATGCCGGAGATCTTTTCCTTTTTGAGCGAGAGCACCCCGGAAGGGTTGGCTGCCTTGCAGCGCGCCTTTGCGGCCAGTTTCTCCCGGGTTGGCGTCACCCATGACAAAAAGGTCATCTTTTACGAAGACAGCTTCGACACCCGGTATGGCGCGTCCTGCCGCGGGTATTGGCTGGCCCGTTATCTCGGCCACCGGGATTGCGGCATTCTCGACGGCGGTTTCTGGGCCTGGCAGCAGTACGGCCTGCCCGAGGAAACCGTTGAAATCCCGCCCTGCCCCAGCCGGTTTGTTCCCCACCCCAACCCCGCTCTGATGGCCACCCGGGAAGATGTTCTCAAGGCCTTGAGCGACCAGGGAACCATCCTTCTCGACAACCGGGATGCCAACGAGTGGCTGGGCCATACCTCCTCGCCCTACGGCTTCGATTTTGCCCCCCGGCGGGGGAGGATTCCCACCGCCCGCTGGATTGAGTGGTACAGCTTCATGAACCGGGACGCGATTCCATCCTTCCGCCCCGCCCATGAAATAAGGGCGCTATGCGCCAGTCAGCAGATCTTCCCGGACAGCGAGATCATCATTTTCTGTTTCAAGGGGTCGCGGGCGGCCAATACCTATGTGGCTCTGAAGCTGGCCGGATTCAACAGGCTGCGGGTCTATTTCGCCTCCTGGAACGAATGGTCCAGGGATCCGGACCTGCCCATCGAGAGCGGTGAGCCGCGGGGTGTTGCCGGCTGAAAAAGGTGCTGTTGTTGCGCAGGGGAAACAAGGGGGATGGTGAAGGGGGCTGGGACTCAGCCCGCTTTCACCAGGCCGGTGCGGATGGCGAATTTCACCAGCTCCGCGGTGGAATGCAGATTGAGTTTGTTCATGATCCGTTCCCGGTGCCGGGAAATGGTCTTGGGGCTTAAGGCAAGGATCTCTCCGATCCGTGGGGTGGTGTTGCCTTCGGCCACCAGCTCCAGCACCTCCCGTTCCCGCATGGTCAGGGCGTGCAGGCCGGGGTGTTCGGCATCCTTCGCGGCACCCTGGGCCTGGCTGGCCAGTTCGTTGTAATCCTCCAGCAGCCAGCGGGCCAGGGCCGGCAACAGATAAACATTGCCGGTCGCCACGGAACGGATGGCCGCCACCAGTTCATCGGCAGCGGCTTCCTTGGTGAGATAGCCCTTGGCCCCGGCCTGGAGCATCTGGAAGAAATACTGTTTGTCCTCATGTACCGTCAGGGCGAGAACAAGGCAATCCGGGTGCAGGCCGACAAGTTTCTTGGTTGTTTCAATGCCGTCCATCAGCGGCATGCTGATGTCCATCACCACCACATCCGGGGCAAGCCTGGCAATCTTACCCAATGCCTCGACCCCGTTTCCCGCCTCGCCGACCACCTGGAAATCAGGCTGGGTTTCCAGCAGGGATTTCAGGCCCGTGCGGACCATTTCGTGGTCATCGACCAGCATTATCTTAACCATCACAACCTCTTTGGACTACCGCGTGTTTCACGAAGCCAGGGCTCAAAGGCCATGGCGGGTTGCGCTAATGATACCAAACCTTGGCGCGAATTCCGCGCTTTTTTTGTCGCGGGCTTTTTTCTTGCCACTCCTTGGGAAAAATGGTCAATTGCCACCGCAACCCGATTCTTTCCCCCTCCTAAACACATCCGCGCAGCCTCGTCCATGGAATTTTCCGCAATCCTGCTCATCTCCCTGGCCTTGGCCGTGGATGCTTTCGCCGTGGCCCTGGCCGCCGGGGTCAGCCTGTGCCAGGTCAACTCCCGGCAGGTGTTCCGGCTGGCCTTCCATTTCGGTTTTTTTCAGGCCGGAATGAACATCCTCGGTTGGCTTGGCGGTCTCACGGTCCGCTCCTATATCGAATCCTTTGACCACTGGCTCGCTTTTGGGCTCCTCGCCTTCGTGGGGATCAAGATGATCTGGGAGGCGATCCGGGAGGCGCATGAGGAGGGCGAGGGGATGGACCCGACACGGGGACGGATGCTCATCACCCTTTCGGTGGCCACCAGTATCGATTCCCTGGCCGTGGGTTTGAGCTTTGCCGTGCTTGAGGTCAGTGTCTGGCTCCCGGCCCTGGTCATCGGCCTGGTCGCTTCGGGACTCACCGCGCTGGGTCTGCGGCTGGGTTGTCTGCTCGGCGCGGCTTCGCGGTTGGGCTCCCGGGCCGAGATTGCCGGCGGCTTGGTTCTGCTCGGTATCGGCCTCAAAATTCTCCATGAACACGGGGTGTTATAGCCATTCTCCCCCTCTGTTCCCATACATTTACGTTGCATTCTAAAAGGGGCGCTGGTATGTTTTTGCGTCTTGACCTACCTTTATCTTTCCTGTCAACAACACCCTGCGGCCCGCGCCGGAGGTTATCGGAGAACCTGTGATGAGTATTCGCGAAGACGCTATCAGGGGCGCGTGCACCCCTCTTTTTGAAAATTGTGCCGCCAACGAGAACATCGCGGTCCAGACCTTGATGCAGGGGGTGGCTGCTGGGACGATCTGCATTCCCAAGAATAAAAACCACCAATTCGACCGGATCATGGCGGTGGGCAAGGGTTTGTCCACCAAGGTCAACGCCAATATCGGCTCCTCCAAGGATTATCCCGAAGTGAGCCAGGAGCTGCAGAAGCTCTGCGTCTGCCTCAAGGCCGGGGCCGACACGGTGATGGATCTTTCCATGGGCGGCGAGCTTGACGCCATCCGTCGCGAGATCCTGAAAAGCTGCCCCATCCCCCTGGGTACCGTGCCCATCTATCAGTCCATCGCCGAGGTGGTGGAGAAGCAGAAGAAAAAGATCGGCGAGGTCACGGTTGCCCAGATGTTCAAGGGCATTGAGCAGCAGGCCAAGGATGGCGTCGACTTCATGACCATCCATTCCGGCATCACCCGCTCCACCATGGAGCGGGTCCGCAACCATAAGCGGCTCATGGGCGTGGTCAGCCGGGGCGGCTCCTTCACCATCGAGTGGATGAGCTACAACAACAAAGAAAACCCCATGTACGAACATTTCGACGAGCTGCTCGCCATCCTCAAGGAGCACGAGGTCACCCTGAGTCTGGGCGACGGCATCCGTCCGGGATGCTTGGCCGACGCCACCGACCGGGGCCAGGTTCAGGAGCTGATCCATCTCGGCGAATTGACCCAGCGCGCCTGGGAGGCCGGGGTGCAGGTGATGGTCGAGGGGCCGGGCCACATGCCGCTCAACCAGATTCAGGCCAACATTCTGCTCCAGAAGCAGCTCTGCCACGGGGCGCCCTTTTATGTGCTGGGCCCCCTGGTCACCGATATCGCGCCGGGCTACGACCATATCACCGGCGCCATCGGCGGGGCCATCGCCGGGGCGGCAGGGGCGGATTTCCTCTGCTACGTGACCCCGGCCGAGCATCTCAAACTGCCCAGCGCCGAGGATGTGCACGAGGGGGTCATGGCCTCCCGCATCGCCGCCCATGCCGCGGACATCGCCAAGGGGCTGCCGGGCGCCATCGAAAAGGACATCGCCATGGCCAAGTGCCGCAATAATCTGGACTGGAAAGGCCAGATCGATCTCTCCATCGACCCGGACAAGGCGCGGCGTTTCCGGGAGGAGGGGAGTTCCTACAAGGGCGATGCCTGCAGCATGTGCGGCTCGTACTGCGCCATCAAGGTGTACAAGCAGGCCACCGCGCCGGACCGCTTGCAGAAATAATTATAACTGATCACGGCGTAAGCCTCGACGAACGGCGTATGTCACCAAAATAAGCGGCCACAGGGTGCCGCAGATGCGCGTGTCAATTGTCGGCAGCAGTGCCGACCAAGAGCCTTGTTCGCTATACATCAGGTATGCGGACAAGGCGATGACAAAGCAGATGCGGTGCCCTGTGGCCGCTTGCAGAAGTAATTTCGTAATCACCACAGAGGAGGAAGCACCGTATGACCGAATTCCTGGGGCAGATTCTCGATTTTGTAAACAGCACCAATGTGCCGCAACAGCTTCGCGAGGTGGATGCCAAGGCGCTCTTTACCAACACCTGGTTCCTGGTCCCCTTCATCGCCTTTATCTGCTACAACCTCTACAAACAGGCGGTGGATACCCTGGTTCTCACCGGTCTCGGCTTCGGCCTCTGGCTTTTCTCCGGAAGCCGCTACATGGAGGGGCTGGTCGTGGACGGGACTCTCCAGATCGGTAAGGTGCTGCCCGTGGCCGGGGTGTTCATCGGGGCCATCGCCATCGCAGTGTATTTCCTCTTCATGCGCACCGACTGATTTTTTTTCCCAGGGACGCGACAATCGTGAGCAACCGGATCGAGGAGATCCATACCCGTCTGTTCGACCATTTCGGGCCCCAGCACTGGTGGCCCGGTGAAACCCCCTTCGAGATCATGCTCGGCGCGGTTCTGACCCAGAACACCAGCTGGCGCAACGTGAGCATGGTCATCGAAACGTTGCGCCAGGACGGGCTGCTCTCCTTTGAAGCCCTGGAAGCCCTGCCCACCGAGGTGCTCGCCGAGAAAATCCGGCCTTCCGGCTACTACAACCAGAAAGCCAAGCGCCTCAAGGGGCTCTTTGCCGCCATCCGTGAAGACAGCGGCGATCTCGAGACCTTTTTCGAGCAGAACACCCACACCCTTCGGGAAAAGCTATTGGCAGTCAAGGGCATCGGCCCGGAAACCGCCGATTCCATCACCCTCTATGGCGCCGGCAAGCCGGTGTTTGTGGTGGATGCCTACACATACCGCATCCTGCTCCGGCATGATCTCATTGCCGAAGACGCCGGGTATGAGGATATCCAGGATCTCTTCCTGGGCAAGCTGCCCACCGATGCCCAGCTCTTCAACGAGTACCACGCCCTTCTTGTCCGTCTCGCCAAGGAATACTGTAAAAAATCCAATCCGCTCTGCGACGGTTGCCCCCTGCAGGGACTCTAGCCGGAGCCGTCCTGACAATTTCCGTTGTCACCATCAGCCGAAGATCCTGTTTGTGGATATCTTGTTCCGCGCGGTCGCGGCAATCCTGTCACCTGTAATTTGCATGTAACTATTTGATTTTACGTGAAAAAAATATCTTGACCAGAGGCCGGGAATTTTGAATATTGGAAATTAAGAATTCAACTTTTTCCGAGGAGGCCGGGTATGAAAAATGGACAGATGATGGTCAAGACCAAGACAAGAAGCAACGCACTGGTAACAGACGGAATCGGCACCGATATCATGCAGGGTGCGGCAGTGGGCGTGGGCGCAATGGCGGCCGGCCTGGTGGGCGCCTGGTCGGTAAGTTGTCTCGTTGCCGGAGTTATCGCGGCGGGTGGCCCCATCGCCCTCGTCGCCAGTTGGTTCGGTGCGGTAACCGGGATCTGAGTGAGCTGACGGGATCTTGGCGGTTTTTCGGGGCGGAACCGGTTCCGCCCCGTTTTTCACCGGCAGGAAAGGCCTCCCGCCTGTCCCGGAGTTGTCCGGGCTCCCTCCTTCCTGCCGTCGTGTTCCATGCCATGCGCCCCTGCAAAGGGGCGTTTTTGCGTTCATGACGGTTCTCTTCGCTTTCCTCATCTTCCCCATCGGCCGGGTTTTGACAACCGGCCTCCTGTTGTGCGCTCCCCGTTCCTTCCTTCCAGGGTAAAGGATTCGCACGGATACAGGGTTCTGTTCCTTGCCCTGAACAATCCTTTCCTCTCTCCGGCCGGTCTGTTTTTCGGTTGACACGGGTTTCTAAAACCAAGTAAAGAGCTTTTGCAGGTTTGAATTGTTTCGGGGCGGTGCGGACCCCTGATTTTCTTGTCATCTTTTCCCCATCCTCTCGCGTCAACTCAAGCAAGCGACTATTGTTTTTCCGGAATTGTCCCTGGTCGGCCTACAATAATGAGGCGCTGGCCGGATAATTCCGTCCCGGACAGGAGGCGAACTGACATGCTCACCGTGTACAAGCGCTTTGACCATCAACTGCAGATCGTCACCGACAGCGGTCCTGTGCCCAGATCCTGGATTCGTATGGTCAACCCGACGCCGGATGAAATCCGCACGGTTTCCGAGGCGACCAAGGTGCCGGAAGACTTTCTCCGCGCCGCCCTGGACGAGGAAGAACGCTCCCGTATCGAAATCGAAGACAACTGCATGCTGGTGCTGACCAATTTCCCCATGCTGCGCGGGCCGGACATGTACGACACCCTGCCGCTGGGCATCATCCTGACCCCGGATCAGGTCATCACCGTCTCCCTGGAAGAAACCGAGATCCTGCCCGGAAACATCGTCGGGCCCGGGGCGCCGGCTTATTACAACACCGGCAAGCGCACCCGCTTCCTTTTCCAGATTCTCTACAAGACCGCCAAGGTGTACCTGCGTTACATCCATCAGATCAACCGCCAGACCGATGAAATCGAGCGGCATCTGCGGAAATCGATGAACAACGCGGAGGTGTTCCAGCTGCTCGACATGGAAAAGGGTCTCACCTACTTTACCGTGGCCTTGCGGGCCAACGGCCTGGTGCTGGAGCGGCTGCTGCGGCTCAGAAAAAACATGGCGCTGCAACATTTGCTGCCGCAGTACGAAGAGGACGAGGATATCCTGGAGGATGCCATTATTGAAAACCGTCAGGCGTTGGAGATGGTGAAGATGTATTCCGACATCCTGAGCGGCATGATGGACGCCTTTACCTCGGTTATCTCCAACAATCTCAACCAGGTGATGAAACTGCTCGCCTCCATCACCATCCTGATCTCCATCCCGACCATGATCTCCAGCTTCTGGGGCATGAACGTGGGGGTACCCTTCCCGGATCAGCGGCTCGGCTTCTGGTTCGTGCTGTTTCTCTCCATGTCGCTGACCAGCCTGGCCGGGTATGTCCTCTGGAAAAAACGGATGTTCTAGTAACTGTCCAGCAGCACCACATCTGCTTTGTCATCGGCCTACTCATGTGCACTAGCACATTTCGCAGGCCTCTTCCGCGCATCTGCGGCGCTGCTGCACAGTTACCATTACAAGGGAAGCGTCTTGGCGGCTTGCTTCAGGGGCGGTGCTGATCAAAGCGCCAAAGCAGCTGGCGGCAGACGCCGCGGATAATCTTGATTTCCTTTGATTTCAGCCCGATCCGCCCGAGAAACTGGCGGATGCTCTTCATCCAGTAGTCATCCTCCCCGTTTTTCAAAAAGCCGATGGCCGCAAGCGCCTCTTCCACATGACCGAACATGGCCTCCAGCTCCCGTTTGTCTCCCTGTTTGGGGGCCGAGGGGGGAAAGGCGTTGCGGCTTACCGCCTCCAGAACGCTGTAGTGGAGTTCGTGGCAGAGGATGGCCACGGCCTGGGCCAGGTTGAGGGAGGAGAAATCCGCCGTGGGGATGGTGGTGATCTGGTTGCAGAAGCGGAGTTCCTCGTTGGCCAGACCCCGGTCTTCCGGGCCGAAGAGTAGGGCGACCCGGTTGTTTCCAAGCTGGGGCAGAACCTCTGCCATGAGCTGCCTGGGGCTGTTGACCGTGGTCCGTTTTCTGCCCTGGCGGGCCGAGGTGCCCAGAACCCAGCCGAAGGGGGCCAAGGCCTCGCCCAGCTCCTGGTGGTGTTCCAGGGTGTCGATGAGATGGGCTGCCTTGGCGGTGGCCAGGGTGAGCATCCTGTCGCGGTCGGGCATTTCCCGGCAGACGAGAATGAGCTTGCCGATCCCCATGTTCGCCGCAATTCTCGCCGCCGAGCCGATATTCTCGGCAAACTTGGGCGAGACCAGAACGATGGCCGCCTGACCCATCAGCTCCCGCACCGTATCCTGTACAGCCTCGTTCATTTCTTCTGAATACGGCGTTTTGTTGTTTTCGGGGCAGGTTTCTTGCCCCCCTTGGCTACGCCTTTTGTGCGCTTGACAAGGGCAGGTGCCACCAAATCCGTGGCCCGGGCCAGTTTTTCCTCCACCGTGAAATTGATGCGCCGCCGGGGAATCTCCACGCTGGTCAGCCGCACCCGCACCAGATCGCCGATCTGGAAGACGGTCTTGGTCCGCTGGCCGATAAGCCGGTGGCGGCCCTGCTCCAGCTCGTAATAATCATCGCGCATCTCGGTGATGGGCACGGCGCCGTTGACAAAGACCTCGGTCAGCTCGACGAACAACCCGAAGGCCGTGACCCCGGAGATGATACCCTCAAAGGTCTCGTCGATCTTGTCGGCCATGAAATGGACCTGGAGCCGTTCCACCATCTCCCGGTCGGCATCCACCGCCACCCGCTCCCGCTTGGAGAGAAAGGTGCCGGACTCCTCGGTGGACACCGCCTCGCCGGTGGACACCGGCTTCCCCTTTTTTTGCAGGCTCGCGGCCAGGGCCCGGTGGACCATGAGGTCCGGATACCTCCGGATGGGGGAGGTGAAATGGGTGTAGTGGGTGGCGGCCAGGCCGAAATGGCCGACGTTGTGGGGGGAGTAGCGGGCCTGCTGCATGGTGCGCAGCAACAGGTTGCTGATGATGTACTCCTGGGGGGTGCCCGCGGACAAAGCCAGCACCTTGCCGAACCACTGGGGCGAGCCGTCGCCGTCATCCACCGGAAGCCCCATGCTCTGGGCAAACTCGGTGAACTCCGCCACCTTGAGCTGGTCCGGCGGTTCGTGGATGCGGTAGAGGGAGTCGATCTTGCCCTGGTCCAACGCCTCGGCCACCGCCTCGTTGGCCGCGAGCATGAACTCCTCGATGAGCTTGTGCGCCTGGTTGCGTTCGCTGCGCTTGATGGTCTGCACGGTGTTGTCCTCGCCCAGGACGATCAAGGGCTCCGGGAGTTCAAAACCTATGCTCCCCCGTTTTGTCCGCTGCTTTTCCAGGCTCAGGGCCAGTTGGCCCATGCGTTCCAGATCCTCCACCATGTCACCGTACTGGCTGCGCATCGCTTCATCCTTGTCCACAAGGATCTGCTTGACCTTTGTGTAGGTGAGGCGATGTTTGCTGCGGATGATGCTTTTGACGAAGCGCTTGGCCAGCCGGTTGCCGTGCTCGTCGAAATCGAGCATGGCGGTGAAGGTGTAGCGGTCCTCGCCCGGCACCAGGCTGCAGAGGTTGTTGGACAGCCGCTCCGGCAGCATGGGGATGACCCGGGTGGGGAAATAGACGCTGGTGCCGCGCTGGTAGGCCTCCACATCCACCGGGGTTTGCGGCCGCACGTAATGGCTGACATCGGCGATGGAGACATAGAGGCGATAGCCTTTTTTCAGCGGCTCGATGGCCACGGCGTCGTCAAAGTCGCGGGCCGTTTCCCCGTCGATGGTCACATGGGTTACCTTGCGCAGGTCGGTGCGGGAGGCAGACATTTTCACCTCCGGGTCCAGTGCTTCCACCTGGGTGGTCACCTCCTGGGTGAAGACATGGGGCAGGTCGAACTTGCGGATGACCATCTCGGTCTGCACCTGGATGTCCGCGGGATTGCCCAGCACCTCGAGGATGATGCCGTCCAGGTTCCGCTGCCCGGCGGCAAAGGAGGTGACCTCGGCCAAGACCGCGTCGCCGTTCTTGGCGCCCCGGCTGTCCTCCTTGCGGATGACCAGATTATACGGGAAGCGGCTGTCCTCCGGGGTCACCAGCCCGGTATTGCCCCCGGCCATGTAAGTCCCGACCAGCCGGGTGGTGGCGCGGCTCAGGACCGCGATCACCCGGCCCTCGTAACGGCCCTGGCGGCGGCTCATCAACTGGACCAGCACCTTGTCGCTGTGCGCCGCGCCGCCCAGCATGCCGGGCGGGATAAAAACGTCCTGGTCGATCTCCAGTTCGGCCGGAGCCTCGGTGGGGGCGACAAAGCCATACCCCTTGGTGGTCACGCTGATCGGCCCGGCAAAGAGCTCCGCGCCCTTGCGCAGAACAAAGGTATCCCGTTTGCAGGAGAGCACCTTGCGGCGGCAGAGATCATCCAGCACCCCCAGCACTTCCTGGCGGTGGCTCTTGCTCAAACCAAGGGCTGCAAAGATGTCATGGGCCGAAAGCGGCATCTCCGCCGTGTAGAGCTTGCCCAGGATCTCTCCTTCAAACCGTGCTTCCTGGTGCTGGCGCGGAATCCTGCCCCCTTCGCGCTGCCGTTTTCCCGGCCGCCCCTGTTTGCTGCGGAAAACCCTTCTTCTCTGTGTCACGGGCGCGCCTCTCTCTGCGGCTATTTTTTTAAAGAAATGGAAAATCATTGCACAAGGGCTGAGAACGAAATACCCTTACAAAATAACCTGACAACTGTGATTGTACCTTATTTGCGGGGACAGATCATCCATTTCCCAATGACCGGATAAGAAAGACAGCGACCATTCATGGCCCCTTCCAAAAAATTTAATATAGCCGCCTACTGCGAGCGCATGGAACAGATTCTCGGCGGTCAGGAAGGCCCGGCCAAGGTCTTCTGGGAGGCGCTTTCCTTTGCTGTTTCCGCCCATCAGGATCAACGGCGCAAGTCCGGCGAGGCCTATGTCAGCCATCCCCTCCAGGTGGCGAAGATCCTCGTTGAGGAGTTGGATATCCGCGATCCGGAGCTGCTGGCCGCGGCCGTGCTCCACGACACGGTGGAGGATGTGCCCGAGGTGACCAGCGAGGTGATCGGCGGGATATTCGGCAAGAACATCGAGATCATTGTCGATGCCTGCACCAAGATCGCCAACTTCTCCGGAGACAAGCAGACCTTCTACAAGCTGGTCCACCGCAAGCTTTTTTCCGGGGCCGCGGCCCATCTGGAAGTCCTCCTGGTCAAATTGGCCGATCGCTTGCACAACCTGCGGACCATGGCTTCCATGCCCAAGGACAAGCGGCAGAAGATCGCCGAGGAAACCCTGGACATCTACGCGCCCCTGGCCAAGGTCATGGGCTTGAACTCCATCAAGCGCGAGTTGTACACCCTGGCCCTGATGTATAAATTCCCCCGCCAGAGCCAGAAGGTGCTGGCGGCCATCAAGCGGCTGCAGGGCAGCGATGAGGTGCTGGCCATCAAGCGCACCCTGGAAGACCGGATGAAGGAGGCGTGGATCACCCACGAAATCCGCCTCAACCCCAAGGGGCTGTGGGCCTACTATGATCCGGCCCAAAAGGTGCTGCACAAAACCATCGCCAATCCCCTGGAATTCATCATCGTTGCCAACGATATCCAGACCTGTTACCGGATTCTCGGGGTCATCCACCAGAACTATCCGCCCATTCCCCGAACCATCCGGGATTTCATCGCCAACCCCAAGGCCACCGGCTACCAGAGCCTGCATACCCGGGCCAACATCAAGGGGCGCAACTACCTGTTCAAGATCCGCACCGCCGAGATGACCACGTCCTCCCGCACCGGCTTGGTGCGGGAGTGGTTTGCCCACAAGAAGGTTCCCTCCAGTTTCGAGGTGGAACTGCGGGAGATGCTGGATATCCTGGGGACGGAGGAGGATCTCTCCTACCGGGAGATGATCGCGGTCAGTGGCAAAAAAGCCATTTACACATACACTCCCAAGGGCGATCCGGTTGAACTGCCCGCCCACAGTATCGTGCTGGATTTCGCCTTCAAGGTGCATACCGATGTGGGCAAGCGCTGCATCAAGGCCAGGATCGGCAAGCGGCAGGTGGAGCCGGACGCCCTGCTCGAAGACGGCGATCAGGTGGAGATCATCTGCCAGAAGGAGCCGGTGCGTTTCGAGCCGGAGATTCAGCAACGCTGTCAAACCCCCAGGGCCCGGGCGGAGCTGTCCAAACTGTTCCGCCAGCGGCGCGAGTGGCTGGCCCGCATGATCGGCGAGAGCATCCTCCGCCAGGAACTCAAACGCTATGGGTTGCCCTACGAGATTCTGGAAAATCCGGGCATGGCAGGCATCATGGGCCCCCTCGGGGCAAGGGAGCTGCCGGATCTTTTTCTTGGCTTGGGCGAGGGGAGATTCCGCTTGCGGGAACTCATCGGCGAAATCAAAACCCGGCTGTACGCGGGAAGGGAAACCCTGCAACCGCCCACCGGCAGCCTGAATCGCATCGAACTTGCCACCCTGGACCCGGTCTGCATCAAATTTTCCCGTTGCTGCAACCCGGTGCCCACGGAAAAGGGGCTGTACGGCCTGCTCAGCGAGCGGGGGCTTTCCGTGCACCAGAAGGAGTGCTCCACCATCACCTCCCTCCACGTTCAGCGGGAGGATGTGGTGGAGGTGCGCTGGCGGCTCAAGGAAACACCGGTGCCCAAGATGCAGACCATCCTCGTGCTGGAGGCCCCGTCCCGCAACCGCGTTTTGATGATGCTGGGCGTGGCCCCGGAAGAGATGAAGATCAGTGAGATCGATCTGCTTTCCAGCCAACCGTCGCGCACCTCGGCCTGGCAGATAAATTTTCAGGTCGACACCCTGCAGGGGCTCAAGAATATCCTCGGCCATCTGGCCAAGACCGGGATGGCCTTCGAGTTCGGGCTGGAACAGTAGTAAGCGTTCAGCAGCACCACATCTGCTTTGTCATCGGCCTGCTCATGTGCAATAGCACACTTCGCAGGCCTCTTTCGCGCATCTGCGGCGCTGCTGAACGCTTACTCGCCGAGAACCGTCATCACAGGTAACGTGATGTGCTGACATCCATCAGCCACAATCCGTGGCACACTACAGCTTCTCTCCCATGGCCAGATCCTCCAGGCCGTCGCGGTCCAGAATGGTGATCTGCGATCCTTCGCTGCTGATCAACCCCTGTTTTCCGAGCTTGGTCAGGATGCGGGAGAGGGTTTCCGGGATGGTGCCCAGCAGGCTGGCGAGTTGGGCCTTGCCGATATTGAGCTTCACCGTGTCGCTGTCCCCCTGCTGGGTGCTGAGAAAGAGGAGATGGGCCGCCACCCTTCCCGGCACCTCCTTGAGCGAGAGATCCTCGATCAGGTGGGCGAATTTCTTGAGCCGCATGGACAGGGCCGCCAGCATGTTCATGGCCAGGGCCGGGTTGGTCTGGATCAGGTCGATGAAGGCGCGGCGCGGGATGAAGATGGTCCGGCTTTTTTCCAGGGCCAGGGCGTGGGCCGGGAAGGTCGAGCCGGTAAAGACCGCGGCCTCGGCAAAAGGCTCGCCCGGCCCGAAGATATGGAGGATCTGCTCCTTGCCGTCCAGGGAAAGTTTGTAGATCTTGACCAACCCCTCCATGACCACATAGAACCCGGTGCCCGGATCGCCCTCGGCAAAGATGGATTGTCCCCGGCGGTAGTCCTGAAGGGTGATGATCATGGCCAGCTCTTCATACTGCTCGGTGGTCAGGCCGCCAAAGAGCGGAACCTGCTTGAGAAACGACATAAGCTCCATGGGTTACTCCTTTTGGGTCGGCGAACACGCCATGGCCCAGGCCAGGTTGTCCGCGAAAAAACAGAGCACGGAAATAAACGCCGGGCACTCCTCCTGATCCCGGCCCGAGGCAAAATAGAGGGCCAGCGGGTCGTGCGGAGTACCGCAGCCGCCATGCCCCGCAAGCAAGCGGATCTCCAGCAAGCCGAGCAGGGGGGTGAGCCGAACCATCTTGCGCACCGCCTCCTTGGCCGCCCAGAGCATGGTGAGCCGCTCGGTTTCGGGAAAAAAACGGGGCAGGGAGGCGGCCAGGATATCTTCCTCTTCCGGGGCGGCAAAACGCTCCCTGACCCTCAGGATTCTCTCCCCCGGTTCCTGGATATCCAGCCCGCAGGGCAGGTTTGCCGCCAGGGCCGCAGCCATCGGCCCGCTATGGGAGATGGAGATGAACGGGGCCACTGGGTGCGCCGCTGTTGCGATATGGGGGCGGCCATCCGCCTCGGTTCGGATCACCAGCTTTCGCCAATCCATCGCCGTCTCGCCCAGAATCCCGGCAGCCGACCATTTAGCGGCGAGCCGTCCGCCCAGCCACTCGGCGCGTCTTTTTTCCAGGTGAAATCCACCCCATTGCGCCAATTCGTCCGCGCCGAGATAGTGGCCCGCCGTGTCCGGCGTGCAGCCGCTCAGGGCGGCGAGCGGTACGCCTCCCAGCCTTAGCCGGACCTCCGGGCTAAAGTGGTGTTGCCAGCAAGGCCAGTATTCTTCAAACATGGCTCGGGCTAACGCCATTGGGCGCTCCTTTTATAAAAATCCTTGCCCTTGGCCGCAAGTTTTTGTAAGCCATGGAAAACATGCATCAAGGAGTACCATGACCGCTATCGATATCGGCGTCATCGCCATCATACTCGTCTTTCTTGTCCGGGGCATCTGGATAGGCTTCGTCCGGCAGCTTGCCTCCCTTCTCGGGCTCATCCTCGGCTACCTCTTTGCCGGGCGGTATTACGAGCAGATCAGTCCGCGTCTTTCCTCGGTGATTCCATCGCCCCAGCTCTGTTTTCTCGTGACCTACGCCCTGCTTTTTCTTGCGGTTTTTTTCGGGGTCATGGCCCTGGGCTTTGTGCTCAAAAAGGTCATGAGCGTTTCGCTGTTGGGCTGGTTCGACCGCTTGATGGGCGGGATCTTCGGCCTGGTCAAGGCGGGGGTGTTGACCTCTGTGCTCTTTATGGTGGTCTCCGGGCTGCTGGCGGATAACAATCCGCTTATCGCCAACTCCCTGGCCGCTCCCTATCTGGCCAAAAGTTCCGAGTTCCTGCTCTCCTTTGTCCCGGACCAGAACCTGCACCGCCACCTGCTTCCCAAATCACCCGCCATTCTCCTCCCTGACCTTGCCATACCAGCGGGCCAGCCGGTCCGGACTGATCCCGCAAAAAAAGCCAAGTAAAATCAGCTGATTCACCATCGTTGTGCGCACAAGCCCCAACCGTTGCCAGCGCCGGGGCGAGGTGAGGGCCGGGGTTGGGAGCAGGGCGATGCGCCCCATCTTCCCCAAGCGGAGCACCAGCTCAACATCCTCCAGCAGGGCGATCTCCCGGAAGCCTCCCATGGCCTGGAACCGGGCGGCGGGCAGAAACAGGGCCTGGTCGCCATAGGGCAGCCCGAACCAGCCGGCCCGCCAATTGGCGCATCGCTCAAGCAGCCGGAAACGCCGGCCGTTGGCGCCAACGGCGAAGCGGAAGGCTCCGGCCACGATGCCCGGTTGGGCAAGGGCTGCGTGGATCTGCTTGGCAAAGTCTTCGGGCAGCCGGGTGTCGGCATGGAGAAAGAGCAGGATGTTGCCATGTGCCGCCCTGGCGCCCTGGTTCTGCTGGCTTCCCCGCCCCACCGGCGCGTCTATCACCCTGGCCCCTGCTGCCTTGGCTTCGGCCACGGTCCGGTCCTTGCTGCCGCCGTCGGCCACGATCACCTCCACCCCAGGCTGTCCCACCAGACCGGCGACGGTTTCCCCGATGCAGGCCGTCTCATTGAGGGTCGGGATGATGATCGATATGTCGTAGATCTTCCGGTCGGTCAACATCGGCAAGGGGTTCCAGAAGGTGGGTGGAAAGATTCAGACCCCGCGCCTGTTTCAGGGTTGCGGCCAAGACCTCCCCGCTGCCCCAGGGGATATCGGTGAAAAGTCCGGGGGCCGGCTGGGTGAGGCCGATAAGATAATAGCCGCCGTCCATTGCCGGGCCGAGCACCAGATCCCGGCTCGCCAGGGCACCGAATGCCCGGGCAAAGAGGGCAGGGGTGAGGCGGGGGCAATCGGCGCCGATAACCACCACCTGATGGCTCCCCTGGGCAAAGGCCTGGACAAAGGTTCGGCGCAGCCGGTCGCCCAAGTCTCCTTCTCCCTGGTCCAGGCAGGGAATGTCGCCGGCAAGCCAGGTCTCCACGGCCTGCTGGTTTCCGCCGGCATAGCGGATCTCCAGGCGCACCGGATATTGGCCCGCAAATTGCGCCATTTGGCTGACAATCGCCTCGCTCATCCTTTGCTGGAGCGCGGCCGCGCCCTCGGCCCCCAGAGCCGGGATCAGCCGGGTTTTTGTCCGGCCCGGTTCGGGATACCGGGTAAAAAGAATGAGCCGCGCCCGTATGTCTCTGTCCATCCTTGCCGCCCGTTCTGTTCTCCGCTATACTTCCAGCAAAGGAAGTCCCCCGATAACCCATCACCATACCAGCCATCCCGTGACCGTCAAAAGAAAAAAGAAACGTCCACCCCCCTGTTCCTACCGGAAGAGAACCTACCGGAACCGTGTCGCGCCCGGCGATCTGGTCAGCTTCGAGGTGCAAATCAGGGAAACGGATCTGCAGATCCTTGCCGGTAAAGAGTTGCGCCATGAGGCCAGCGATGCGGTTTTGAGGTATCGCAGCCAGCTGGAAGGCTATATCGCCCGGTATCCGGAATTTGTCACCTCCCTGACCCCTTTGCCCCTCGATCCCACGGCGCCGCCCATTGTCAAGAGCATGCTCGTTGCGGGCCGGGCGGCAAGTGTCGGCCCCATGGCCGCGGTGGCCGGGGCCATGGCCGAGTATGTCGGGTTGGATCTTTTGGCTGCGGGCGCAGGGGAAGTGGTGGTGGAAAACGGCGGCGACATCTATTTTTGTCGCAACCAGGAGAGCGTGGTCGGCATCTTTGCCGGAGGTTCGCCGCTCAGCAACCGGGTTGGTTTGAAGATCCCGGCCAGCCTCATGCCCCTTGGCATCTGCACCTCCTCCGGCACCGTGGGCCATTCCCTGAGCCTGGGCGAGGCCGATGCCGTCACCGTGCTGGCCAAGGATACCGCCCTGGCAGACGCCGTGGCCACCCTGGTAGGCAATGCGGTTCAGCCCGGGCAGAGCCTTGAGCCTGCACTGGCCAAGGGGCCAACCGTGCCGGGGGTGTTGGGTGTGGTCATCATCCGGGGCGAGGAGCTGGGCGCTTGGGGCGAGGTGGAGCTGGTGCCGCTGGGGGGATGAACCCTGAGGTCTCCGGTGATTGTTATTATCCGTTCCAGGTTGTCATGGAAAAACCTTTGTCCCTGAAAAGGGAAAGGCACGCCTCCGCAACTCCCTGATCGTAAAACGTCCCTTTGTTCTTTTCAATCTCGGCGAGAGCGAGATCCGTCCCTGGAGCGGGCCGATAAGGGCGGTGGGAAGACATCGCCTCGACCACATCGGCAACGGCAATGATTTTCGCCTCTAACAGTATGTCATCATTACGCAAACGGTTCGGGTATCCGGACCCGTTTATTCTCTCATGATGCTGCAAGATTATTTGTGAGATCGGCCAGGGGAAGTCTATTCCCTTCAGGATATCAAATCCGACTTGGGGGTGCACATGGATCAATTCTCTTTCAATCGGGGATAATTTTCCCGGCTTGTTGAGGATTTCCGCCGGCACATATATTTTCCCCAAATCATGTACTATCCCCGCCAGGTGTATCCCTTCGATGATATCAGCCGGCAGCCGCATCTCCACCGCAATCGCGCATGCCAGCTCCGCTACCCGTTTCTGGTGTCCCGCGGTATACGGATCTCGCGTTTCAACAGCCATGGCCAGTGCCCTGATAGAACCATCAAGAGCCTGCTCAAGCTTCTTGATCATATCTTCCAACTGCTTCTCTTTGCGCAGAATCTGTTCTGTTTTCTCGCAAACCTTTCCTTCAAGCTGCCGGTTCAGCAGCAAAAGTTCTTCGTTTTGTTTTTGGGTGAGACTGTACAATTTCTTGTTTTCCTGCGATAGGCTGTAATGTTTGAGCGCCTCTCTCGCCGCCAGCAACAGCTCTGAATTGTCAAAAGGTTTGCTGATAAATTTGAAGATGTTGTTTTTGTTGATGGCATCTATCATGATCTCCCGATCCGCATGGCCGGACATGATGATGCGAATGGCATCAGGCCATCTCGATTTTACTATTTCAAGAAAATCCGTTCCTTGCATTGCGGGCATCTTCTGATCACTTACAACGACGGCAGCCACATTTTGCTCAAGGCTTTTCAGCGCGTCTTCCGGATTATCGAAGGCAAAAACATGTATCCCTTCCTCCTCGGCAAAAATCCGTTGCACCGCCTTGAGGATGTTTTTTTCATCATCGACGAAAAAAATATTGTCCATTCTCTGCCCTTTTCGGAATGATTTCGGCTTGCCGACTACTTTGTTGCAAGGCAGGTGAGCGCCGGTACGCCGCCTCAATCGTTCTTGTCCTTGCAACGGCAATCAGGACAAATGCCGCCGAGGGGATGAACTATTGCCCCGCGGGCGGGGTATCGATCACCGGAATCTTGACCGTGAAGGTGGTGCCTTTGCCCACCTCGCTTTCCACCTGAATGTCGCCCTTGTGGTTCTTGACCACGATGTCGTAGACAATGCTCAAGCCGAGCCCCGTGCCCTTGCCCACCGCCTTGCTGGTGTAGAACGGCTCGAAGATCCGCTGGATCTTGTCCTGGGGAATCCCGCAGCCGGTGTCGCTGATGCGGGTGTATATCCACTCCCGGTCGGCCCAGGTCTTGATCCTGATCTCTCCCTTGGTTTCAATGGCCTGGGCCGCGTTGACCAGGAGATTCATGAACATCTGGTTGAGCTGCTGCGGATTGCAGACAGTGAGCGGCAGCTCCCCGTATTCCTTCTTCACCTCGCATTTGTATTTCAGCTCGTTCCAGACAATATTGATGGTGCTGTCCAGGCATTCATTGATATCCGCGGCCAGCCGCTCGGCCTGATCGACCCGGGAGAAATTCTTGAGCCCCTGGACGATTTTTGTGACCCGGTCCGCGCCGTCCAGGGATTCTTCCACCAGATGCAGGGCGTCTTCTATGATGTAATCGATCTTGAGTTTTTTGCGCAGGGCGGCCAGCTCCTCGTCCGGGGTATCCTGTGGGAGCTTCTCAAGAGCCCGGATAAACCCGATAAGGCGCTCCAGGTATTTTGCCAGCGAACTCAGGTTGCTTGAGATAAAGCCCATGGGGTTGTTGATTTCGTGGGCTACACCCGCTGCCAACTGGCCGACGGAGGCCATCTTTTCCTGTTGCAGGATCCGGGCCTGACTCTGTTTGAGGGTCTCGTGGGCCAGGGCAAGTTCGCGTTGCTGATGGTGCAGCCGGTCGTTGCTGGCAGCCAGTTCCTCGGCAAATCGGTGCGCCTCTTCAAAGGCCTTTTCCATGGCAAGTTCCGTCTCAATCCTTTCGGTGATATCCCGATAGCTTTCCAGGATGCCGATGAGCTTGCCGTTCGTATCGTGGAGAGGGACTCCGATAACCCAGCAGTTCAGGATATTCCCGGAGGGGCTTTCCATGACGGATTCATATTCAACCCGTTTCTTGCCGGCCTGTATCTGCCGCAGGGTGCATTGTTCCGTGTTGCAGGCAGGACCCCAGAGCACATCGTGGCATTTTTTCCCCAGGAGATCTTCCCTCTTCATCCCCGTCATGGCGAGAAAGGTTTTGTTGACCTGCACGATATTGAAATCATTGTCAATAACCCGCATGCCGTCGGCGGCGACATTCCAGATTTGGGAAAGAAAGAGATTGGCGGATTTGGATTTTTTTTCCGCCTGCTCCCGCTGACGCAGGAATATCTCCGTCTGCCGGTACAGATAACCCATTGCCCCGAACACGAAAAGGGCCATTCCGGCGAGAAGCATTCCTGCCTTGCCGGACAGCGCCTGGCGAAGCCTGGCGTCTATCTGCCCGGATTCCTGGAAATAGTTGATCCGCCAGCCCGGCGAGCTTGACAGCGGGGAACGGAAAAAGAGATATTCGCTGCCGTCGGGAAAACGGGCGGCGCCCTTGTCCTCATCAAAGCGTATCGGGAGCTGGGGGGGAATCTTCTCCAAGAGCAGCTTGTTTTCGGCAATGGCAACGAGCGTTTCCGGTGTGGCGGCTCCCAGCACGGTAAAGAACCATTCCTGTTTGTTGGCGGCGAAAATGAGGTTGTGCTGGTCGGTCAGGGCGACGATTCCGGTGGAACGGGCGAATATTTCTCCGATATCGGCAAGGGGCACGGTGAGGAGAGCGACGCCGACCACCGTATTTTGGGAAAAAACCGGATGGCTCAGGTTGATGGCCGGTTCCTTGCTGGTAGCCCCTTGCACCAGGGCAGTGAAGGGCTCTCCCGTCAGTGCTTTTTGGAAAAAAGGGCGTTTGGAATAATCATCGCCGATCCGGACGGGAGATTTGTCTCCGGCGCTGGCGGCGAGCACGATCCCTTCCCGGTTGATGAGGCAACAGCGGGTGGCGTTGTAGGCCTCGCGAAAATCGTCCAGCGCTAACTGGGCCTCCGCCTGGGTATCCGGGCTTTGTTTGTCGAAAAAATTATGGATCGACCACATCTCGGCCAGAACCGCCACGGCTTTCTGGTTGGTTTTGAGAATCGAGGAGATGCCCTTGTCGAGATGTTCGATGCTGTCCTGGGCCGCCTTTCGGGCCTGACCATGGACCAGCGTGTTGACCGTCTGGAAATACACGACTCCGCCGGTGACCGTGGCGGAGAGGGCAAGGAGCCCAAGAGCAAGAAAGATAAGCCTGAATTTCATGTGGCGTGGCGGCTCCGAGTTTTTCAGTAATGGATCGAATCCGAGCATCATAGTAGCACAGGAGCGTCTGATTGCGGTTTTTTTTCGCGCAAGGGGACCGTGCTCCCGGATCTTTTTTTATCTTTTTCGCCGGGCTGATTATGATACCATAATACAAGGATACAGGCTGTCATGCACGGCCGGCGAATCGATTTTTTCCCAGGGGAAAGGGCGTTGTCATGCGTGAATTTCTGGAGCAATTTTCCCGGTCAACGGATTTTATGCCGCACGGGTATTGCCTTGTCTGGGATCCGGCGCTGCTCTGGCTCCACGTCGGTTCGGATATCGTCACCGGTCTGGCCTACTTTCTCATCGCGGGCACTCTCTTCTATCTGGTTTTCAAGCGGCGGGATCTGCCGTTTTTCTGGATGTTTCTCCTGTTCGGCGCCTTTATCCTTGCCTGCGGCGGCACGCATTTTCTGGCCGCCTGGACGATCTACGTCCCCTCCTACTGGGAGGAGGGGCTTGTCAAGGCGGGCACCGCTCTCATCTCCATCGCCACCGCCATTTTCCTTCTTCCGCTTCTGCCGAAACTGCTGGCCTTGCCCAATCTGTCAAGATCCCTGGAGGAAAACAGGCGACTGACTCGCGAACTGGAGCATCGGGTCGGAACCTTGCAAAAATCCGAAGAGCGATTTCGCTCCCTTATCGAAGCCTCGTATGACGCAATCGTGATAGCCGACGGCCAAGGGGAGATTCTCTCGGTCAACAGAGCGGCGGAAAAAATGTTCGGCTATGGCGAGAAAGAGCTCGACGGCAAGCCGCTGACCATTCTCATGCCCCGGCGGTATGAGGAAAGGCATCTTCAAGGGCTGCGGAATTTTGTCGCCACGGGCATGTCCCCTTATCTCGGCAAGGCCTTTGAATTTACCGGCAGACGCAAGGACGGGAGCGAATTTGCCCTGGAACTGAATATCTCCAGCTGGGTTTCCGAGGGGGAGATCAATTTCGGCGCGGTCATCCGGGATATCAGCGAACGCACCCGCCTGGAAACGGAAACGCACAATGCCCGGCAACGATTCAAGACCCTGGTGGACAGCCTGGATGGCCTTGTCTACGTCGCCGATTTTCAAACCTACGAGCTTCTCTATGTGAACAAGTATGGCCGGGATATCTGGGGGGAGATTGCCGGGCAGACCTGTTGGCAAACCCTGCAAACCGGTCAGACCGGGCCGTGCCCCTTCTGTACGAACAGCAGATTGTTGGATGGCGCCGGCAGGCCGACAGGGGTCTATGTGTGGGAATTCCAGAATACGGTGAACAACGAGTGGTATGAATGCCGGGATCAGGCCATCGAATGGACCGACGGCAGATATGTCCGGATGGAGATCGCCACCAACATCTCGGCCCGCAAACGGGCGGAGCAGGAAAAGGCCGAGCTGGAAAACAGGATCCGTACCACCCAGAAAATGGAGGCCATCGGCACCCTGGCCGGGGGCATTGCCCACGACTTCAACAACATCCTGGTGCCGATCATTGCCTACACCGACATGGTCATGGCCACCGAGGCTGTCGGCAGCGCAAACCGGCAGAACCTGCTGGAGGTGTACAAGGCCGCCAACCGGGCCAAGGAGCTGGTCAAACAGATCCTGACCTTCAGCCGGGAGCGGGAGCATGAGGTCAGTCCCGTTCAGATCGTTCCGGTGGTCAAGGAATCCATCAAGCTGCTCAAGGCTTCGCTGCCCAGCACCATAGAGGTCACGCAGCGGCTTGAGGCCGAGGGCGTCACCATCCTTGCGGACCCGACCCAGATCCACCAGATCGTCATGAACCTCTGCACCAATGCCTACCATGCCATGCGGGAACAGGGCGGAGTCATGGAGGTGACTCTGTCCCAGGTGGAAATCGGCCCCGATGACTCCCCGGATCGCGGTCTGCCTCCCGGCCCCTATCTCGCCCTGACGGTGAGCGATACCGGGCCTGGGATGGACCCGGCAACCATGGAGCGGATCTTCGATCCTTATTTCACCACCCGGAAACATGGGGAGGGAACCGGGCTCGGCCTTGCCGTTGTGCTGGGAATCGTCAAAAAATATGGCGGGGATATCCGGGTGTACAGTGAGCCCGGGCAAGGGGCATCGTTTCAAGTCTATTTCCCCGTGCTCGGCAAGGCCGAAGAGGGTTTGGGCACTATCCTGAGCGCGCCTCCGGCCATGGGGGACGAACGGATCCTGCTGGTGGACGACGAGTTGCAAATTGTCGATTCCTTGAAGAAGATGCTGGAATTTCATGGCTACCATGTCACCGCGAAAACAAGCAGCAGTGAGGCCTTGGAGGCTTTTCGCCTCGCGCCCGGGGCTTTTGATCTGGTCATCACCGACCAGACCATGCCGTACCTGACCGGAGACCAACTGGTCCTGGAAATGAAGAAAATACGGCCGGATATCCCGTTTGTTCTCTGCACGGGATTCAGCACCATGATAGATGACACAAAGGCCAGGGCTTTGGGAATTGACGCCTTTCTCATGAAGCCTGTTTTGCGAAAAGAGCTGACCGAGACCATCAAAAGCGTGCTCGATAAAACGCGGGATAAGAGCATCTCGCCGTGAAGAGCTGTTTCGCCTTTGGTGGCGTCCGGAATATTTGGAGACTGTGAACATGGAAAATCTTTGCAAAGCGTCATGGTCGGCCGAGGAGGCGTTGCGGATTGACGCCGCGATCCTGGCCACCACCCGCGATGCAGTGATCATCACCGATCTTGCGGCAAAAATCCTTGCCGTCAATCCGGCCTTTACGGAGATCACCGGATATGACCAGGCCGAGGTTCTTGGCGAAAATCCGCGCTTTCTGAGTTCCGGCCGCCACGACCGCGCATTTTACCAGGCCATGTGGGCAAGTCTGCTGGCAACCGGGCATTGGCAGGGCGAGATCTGGAACCGCCGCAAGGACGGTGAAATCTATCCCGAGTGGCTCATCCTCACCGCCGTCCGCAACGAACAGGGCGACCCGGTCCATTACCTCGGCATGGCCACCGATCTCAGGCAACTCAGGCACCATGAGGAGCGGCTCCAGCGCCTTGTCCATTATGACCCGCTCACCGGCTTGCCCAACCGCCTGCTTCTGGAGGCGCGGCTGCAACACGCCCTGGAGCGCGCCGGCCGGGAGGAAAACCGGGCCGCGGTGCTGGTTATCGACCTGGACCAGTTCAAGATCATCAACGACAGCTTCGGGCATGCCGCGGGCGACGACCTGCTGGTCGCGGTGACCCGCAGGCTGCAAACCAGATTGCGGGAGGAGGATACCCTGTCGCGTCTGGCCGGGGACCAGTTCGTTCTGGTGCTGGAATCGCTCCATGAGTACCAGGAAGCGGAGACCGTGGCGTGCGATATCCAGGCCTCCCTGGAGGCGCCGTTCATTCTGCCGGACGGCGGCAAGGCCTATGTGCGGGCCAGCATCGGCATCAGCGTCTATCCCCAGGACGGGGTCACGGCGCAGGCCCTGCTGGTCGGGGCGGATGCGGCTGTGCACCGGGCCAAGGAGTTGGGAGGCAAACAGTTCTGTTACTATACCAGCGCGTTCAATGTCCAGGCCCGCGCCACCCTGCTGATGGAGGAGGCGTTGCGCCGGGCCCTGGCGCGGGAGGAGTTTGTCCTCTATTACCAGCCCAAGGTCGATCTGCGCAGCGGCCGGATCGTGGGGGCCGAGGCCCTGATCCGTTGGCAACGACCTGATCATGGCATGGTGCCGCCGCTGCAGTTTATCCCGGCCGCCGAGAAAAACGGCCTGATCGAGGGGATCGGCGCCTGGGTCATCCGGGATGCCTGCCGGCAGATGCGCGCCTGGCGGGAGGCGGGATTGGCGGAGATCAGGGTGGCGGTCAATGTCTCGGCCCGCCAGTTCCGGCGTGGCGGGCTGGAGGAGGTGATCGCCGAGGCTCTGGCGCAGTATGGGGTGGAGCCTCGGCATCTGATGCTGGAGCTGACCGAGAGCATGCTGATGGCGGGGCCGGAAGAAGCGGTGGCGCGCATGACCGCCTTGAAGCGCATCGGCGTCCGCCTTTCCCTGGATGACTTCGGCACCGGGTACTCCAGCCTCGCCTATCTGAGCCGTTTTCCCATCGACCAGATGAAGATCGACCGCTCCTTTATAAACGACATCGTCACCGATCCCGGCGCAGCGACCATCGCCACCTCGGTGATCGCCCTGGCCCATCGGATGCGGCTCGGCGTGGTGGCCGAAGGCGTCGAGACCGAGGCCCAGGCCGGGTATCTGCGGCAAAACGGCTGCGATGAAATGCAGGGGTTTCTCTTCAGCAAGCCGGTGCCCGCCGAGGAGTTCGCCGAGCTGGTGCGCCGGGGCAGGAGCCTGCCTGCGCCGGAAATCCTCCGCCAATCGCGCACCCTGCTTATCGTTGATGATGATCCGCAAGTCCTTGCCTCCCTTCAGCGGATGTTGGACGACGAAGGGTATATAGTTCTCGCCGCGGCCGACGGCCATGAGGGGCTTGAGCTCCTGGCGAAAAATCCGGTGCAGGTGATTCTTTCCGACCAGCGGATGCCCGGGATGAGCGGCACCGAGTTCCTCTGCCGCGTCAAGGCGCTCTATCCGGATACGGTGCGGATGATTCTCTCGGGGTATGCAGAGCTGGAAGCCGTTGTCGAGGCGGTCAATGAGGGCGCCATCTATAAATTTTTCGGTAAACCCTGGGATGCGGAGCAATTGCGTGCCCAGATCCGCGATGCCTTCCTGTATCACGAAGGGGTCATAACGCCGCGGAGGGAAGCGGCTCCGGGACAGTGAGGCCGCGGCAGCCGGGGGGCTGTCAACTTCTGTCATGCCGTGCCATCCGAACGATACACCCAAAGGGTATAAGTTTCGTTTGAGCAGGCGAGCTGCTCAACTCAGCTATAACACGCGGAGCGAGAGTGTATGTTTGAAGTCGACCCCATGCTGGTGCTTGAAACTATCGGCGATCCGCTTTTCTGCGTTACGCGGGAGGGGCGGATCTTGTTCATGAACAAGGCTGCCCGGGAGCTTGCCGGCCTTTCCCCTGCCGGGGAGATTTCAAGCTGTGCCCTGTTCTGCGGGCGGGAAGGGGGTAAGGCGGAGTGTGGAGAGAATTGCCTGATTACCCAGGCGATCGTGCAACGGAAAGTGGTCCGCGCGATGCGGGGTGATTTTTTGGGCGCCGGTCCGGCCGGCGAGGCAGGGGAGATTGTCGCCTCCCCCCTTGCCGATGCCCCGGGTGGGGGGGCCGCCGTTCTGCTTCAGATCCGAACGGGTCGGGAGCTTGCCTTCCTGGATCGAGCCCGAGGCGGCTGGGAGGCGGCCCAACGGGAGCATGAGGCGCTGAAGCAGCTTTTTGCCCAGGTCAAGCGGGCCAAGGACGAATGGACCATGACCATGGACGGGGTTTCCGACCTGGTTTTTCTGGTCGATGCGGCAGGGGAGGTGCAGCGCTGCAACAAGGCGGTGTGCGATTTTCTGGGAAAGACGTATGCCGAGATTCTTGGCCGCGCCTGGGAAGCTCTTTTTGACGAGGCAGGGATGCTGCCGGAGAGCGCGCAGGCGGACGTATCCCAGGGCGAGCGTTTTCATGAGCCCAGCAACAGGTTCTTTCAGCAGGCCTGCTATACCCCCGAGGCCGGAAATGGCGGGTCACGGCGCGTGATCACGCTCCACGATATCTCCGAGCGCAAGCGGATTCAGCTGAGGATCGAGAGGGACCGGAAAAAGCTCGAAGACACCCTGGGAGAGATTGCCTCCATGATCCGGCAGATCACCGAAGGGAATACGGGACCGGGAGAGTTTTTTTTCACCCTGCCTCCGGACCAGAAACCGTGCTGGAAGGTGATGCAATGCGGCGAGAAAAAATGCGCCTGTTTCGGGCGAGAACCCCTGCAATGCTGGACCATTGCCGGAACACGCTGCAAGGGAACGGTGCAGGGCAGGTTCGCGCAAAAGTTCAGCACCTGTCTGGCCTGCGAATTTTATCAGGAGGTGGCCGATGATCCGGTGGTGCGGATCGGTGTCCAGTTCAGCCATATGGTGCAGATCATAGAACAAAAGAACCGCGAGCTGCAGAAGGCCTACGATGAACTGAAGGCAACCCAGTCCCAGTTTGTCCAGCATGAAAAGATGGCCTCCATCGGCCAGCTGGCCGCGGGCGTGGCCCACGAGATCAACAACCCCATCGGTTTTGTCACCAGCAACCTGGGCACCCTGCAAAAATACACGGCCCGGTTGGCGGAATTCCTGCGGATGCAGGCGGAGCTGTACCCCCGGGAGGCGGGTGATGACCGCGCCATCCGCCTTGCCGAGGTCCGCGGGCAGCTCAAGATAGAGCCTATTCTCGAAGATCTGCCGGGCTTGGTGGCCGAATCCCTGGACGGCGTTGAACGGGTCCGGAAGATCGTCCAGACCCTGAAAAGCTTTTCCCGGATTGACCAGGCCGATCATTGCCTGGCCGATATCAACCAGTGTCTGGACGATACCCTGAACATCATCTGGAATGAACTCAAATACAAGTGTATCGTAAAAAAGGACTATGGCGATCTTCCCCAGACCCGATGCTATCCGCAGCAGCTCAACCAGGTGTTCATGAACCTTCTGATCAATGCGGCGCAGGCCATCGAGAGTCAGGGCGAGATCGTCATCACCACCAGGGCGAGTGAAGCCGGGATAACCATCGCCATTGCCGACTCAGGCGCCGGCATTCCCCCGGAAAACCTGAACCGGATCTTCGAGCCGTTTTTCACCACCAAGGAGGTGGGCAAGGGGACCGGACTGGGCCTGAGCATCACCTACGATATCGTGACCAAGAAGCATGGCGGCAAGATTGAGGTGGCCAGCGAGCTGGGCAAGGGGACGACCTTTGTCGTGACCTTGCCCATCAAAACCGAGTGAGGGCGGCAACATGTGGGAAAACGTGACAATTCTCTGCGTGGATGACGAGGCGAACGTCTTGAAATCCCTGAAGCGTCTTTTTCTTGATGAGGATTATGAGATTCTCACCGCGGAATCAGGCGCGGGGGGGCTGGCGCTTCTGGAGCAGCACCAACCGATTCAGGTGGTGATCTCCGACTACCGGATGCCGGAGATGGACGGCGTCGCTTTTCTCAAGCAGGTGCACGAGCGCTGGCCGGAGACTGTCCGCATCGTGCTCTCCGGCTATGCCGACACCGCGAGCGTGGTGGCGGCGATCAACGAAGGGCAGGTCTACAAGTTCATTCCCAAGCCATGGAACGACGATGAACTCAAGGTGGCCATCGCCAAGGCGGTGGAGCGGTATTTCCTGGTCAAGGCGAATGTCGAACTCAACGAAGAGTTGCGCCAAGCCAACGATGAACTTTCCCGTATCGCCGCGCAGCTGGAAGAAAAGGTGGAGGAGCGCACGGAAGAGCTTTTGTTCCAGAACAAGGTGCTCCGGCACAGTCAGGTCATCCTCAACACCCTGCCCATTGGGGTGATTGGTTTTGACCGGGAAGGGGTGCTGGTGCAGCGAAATCGCTTTGCCGAAGAGGCGCTGCGGGATTTTCGCCACTCTTCCCTCGGCGCGACGGCGGTGGAGGTTTTGCCGCCGGATTGGGCTGCCCTGCTGGAGGAGATACAGCCGGGGAAGGGGGTCAACCGGGTGCTTGCCCTTGTCGGGCAGCAGTTTTGCGTGCGGGGGGTCATGATGAATGAACCGGACGGTCAGGCCGGAATAGTGCTGGTGTTTGATTGCGGAAATTGCGGGTTGAATACCATGCCGATGGAATAAGATGGGCTAACTCCCCCTCCCTCGTCGCTGACACTGCTGACGGGTGGGGGCTGGGGGGGGGGTGAAGATGCCGACCGTTTGGACTGTTCCCCCTCACCCCGGCCTTCTCCCGCAGGGGGAGAGGGGGCGACTGTAATAGGAGAGAAAAAATAATGAGCGAAACACCAAGTCCTTCCTCCCCGGAAAAGGGGAAGATCCTCTTTGTGGACGATGAGGAAAATATCCTGCGTTCCCTGCAGCGGCTTTTCATGGATGAAGAGGTCGAGGTCTTCATCGCCCCGTCCGGGGCCAAGGGGTTGGAAATCCTTGCCCGGGAAGCCGGGGTTGGCGTCATTGTCTCCGACCAGAGGATGCCGGAGATGACCGGCGTTGATTTTCTTGAAAAATCCAAGACGATTTCCCCCCAATCCATCAGAATCCTGCTCACCGGCTATGCCGATGTCAATGCGGCCATCGACGCCATCAACCGGGGCGGCACCTTCCGCTATCTGAACAAGCCTTGGAACGATGACGAGCTTGTCCAGGCGGTCAAGGGCGCCTTGCAGATGTACCGGTTGCTTGCCGAGAACAAGCGATTGGCCGCCATTGTCAAGAAACAGAACGCCGAGTTGAAGAAGTGGAACACGGAACTGGAAGCCATTGTCCAGGAACAGACCATGGAACTCCAGAAGAATTACGATAGTCTGCGGGCGGTAAACAGCAAGCTGCGGGCCAATTTCAAGAATACCATCGTTGCGTTTTCCGGGCTCATCGAGTTGCGCGATAAACGGATGCGGACCCATTCCCGCAATGTCGCGGAGATTGCGGTGAATGTCGCCAAACAACTCGGCCTGGAGGGCGAACAGCGGGAAACGGTCATGGTGGCCGCCCTGCTCCACGATATCGGCAAGATAGGGATTCCCGACCTCATGCTGGCGCGGGAGGCCGAGCAGATGAATTTTGCCGAGCGGGAGGAGTATCTCCAGCATCCGGTCCGCGGCCAGGCGGCCATTGACCGGATTGAGGAGCTGCGGGAGGCGGGGCTGATCATTCGCAGCCACCATGAAAACTATGACGGCTCCGGGTTTCCCGATGGACTGAAGAAGGCGGACATCCCTCTTGGCGCCCGGATTATCGCTCTGACCGATTACATTGACAAGAAGATCCGCAAGGCCATGGGAGCCACAGGTTTTGAGGTTATGCGCAAGGAGATGGATCTTCAGAAGGGAACGCTTTTCGACCCCAAGCTTATACCCGTGGTTCTTGAGCAGGCCGAGACATTTTATAAAAAGATCCGGCCCAAGACGGATCATATTGAGGTCGAATTGCTGCCCGGCGACCTGCAGGAGGGGATGGAGGCGAGCCGGGATGTGTTCAGCGGCACCGGGATTTTATTGCTCACCAAGGGAACCGTTCTTGCCAAGCCCAGCATCATGTTGCTGAAACGCTATTATGAACTGGACCCGGGAAAGCAGGGGGTTTTCGTCAGCGTCAGGGAGTGATGTAACGACAGCTAGCAGCTTTCAGTTTTCGGCTGACAGCTAACGGCTTAACGCTGAAGGCTAAACCTCACAGATCATATGACCACGCCTCAAGGCATTGGGCGTACTCGCTTTTGATCTGTTGGACAATCTCGGGCAGGGATTGTTTGTTGATCCCCATGTTTTTCAGATCCTCCGGTGTCACCTGCGCCATGTGTGGATCCGTGCTTTCTCCCAGATGCAGAGCCTTGGCGATTTTGTTGCCCAGGTAAACCGCCATGACCAAGGCCGCAATCCTTGGATTGTCACTGGCGGCGGTAGTGGGGGCGTGGTGCAGCCTGATGACGGTCTGGTACTCTTCCGGAAAGTTCCAGGCGTCCGCCATGGCCTGTCCGGCTTTTTGGTGATTGAAACCGAGGATGTTTTTTTCGATTTCGTGCTGGGCGGCCGTCCCGGTGCGGGTTTGCCTGAGAATCTCGGCCATTTCGGCAGGTAGATTCTGGGCAAAGGCGATCTTGCCGATGTCATGCAGGATGCCGCAGATAAAGGCTTGCTCCGGCAGGGTTTTGTCGCAGGCCAGCATCGGACTGTGCAGGGAAAGATGCTTTGCCGCGAGGCCAACCCCGAGGGAATGATACCAGAGGCCTTTCAGGTCAAAAAGGTGTCCGTCCTGGTTTTTGAAAACATGGAAAACGGAGATGGTCAGGGCCAGGTTTTTGATGGTGTCAAAGCCCAGGATCGTAACCGCCCGCTCGATGCTGGTTATCTCCCGGGCCATCCCGTAATAGGCGGAGTTGGCGAGTTTCAGGACGGTGGCGGTGAGGGCCGGATCACGGGTAATGATCGTCCCGAGCGCTTTCGCGGTGAGCGCGTCGTTCTTGTCGCGGTCATTGATCTCGTTGGCCACCGCGGAGATGGTGGGAAGCTCTTTGATTTTTTTCAGGAAGTCGCGGAGGTTCATAGGTATAGAGTACGTGAAATGAGGCAAACAGGTAAAGAAAAATTTCCAACAAAAAAAACTCGCCTGGCCATCCTTGCGTTGGTTGGGGACGATGCCTGAATGGCGTTTAATTTTTTCTCACCAAAAGCCGAAACGTATCCTGAAGGGGCAGCGTCTTCTTCAAGGAGGGTTTCGCCATGAAAATCGCCACTGGTGCTGTCAGCCTGGCAAGCACCCACGCACTTCACGAAGAACGGACCAGAGAAGAATCCCTCCGCGTTTGGGTGGGCAATGAGCGTCCTGTTTTTGCCGGGGAAGAAGAGCCGGCAGCCGCCCAGGTGCGGATCTCGCCGGAGGCCAGGCAGCTCCGGCAGGATGCGGTCCAGCCCTTGGTGGCCGCGGATCCGGCCGAGGTCGCGCCATCTGATTCTGTTCCGGAGGAAGACCCCAAGCTGAAAGCCATGCGTCTTATTTTGGAGGCGCTTACCGGCCGGAAGATCCGTATTGTCGGCTTTGCGCCTGTCTCCGCTGAAAATGCGGCCCCGGATTCTGAAACAACCCCGACGGATTCTCCGCCAGCCCGCCAGGGCTGGGGCCTTGAATACGACCTGGCGGAAACGGTGCGCGAGCAGGAAACCATGACTTTTTCAGCCGTGGGCCAGGTTGTCACCGGTGAGGGGCAATCGATTGATTTCCGGATTCAGCTCGCCATGCACCGGGAGTTCGCGGAAACGAATCAGATGCGGCTCCGGGCTGGAGACGCCCGGCTGGTTGATCCGCTGGTGATCAATTTCACCGGCAAGGCGACGGAACTGAGCGGTGGGCGCTTTGCTTTTGACCTCGATGCGGACGGCAAGAGCGAAGAACTCTCCGCGCTTGCCCCTGGCAGCGGTTTTCTTGTCTTTGACCGCAACCAAGACGGCAAGATCAACAACGGCTTGGAGCTTTTCGGCCCGGCCAGCGGCCACGGGTTTGGCGAACTGTCCCAACTGGACAGCGACTCCAACGGCTGGCTTGATGAAAGCGATCCGCTCTATACCGCGTTGGGGGTGTGGATGCGGGATGCGGCCGGAAACGATTCCCTGGCCGGCCTTGCGGAGAGGAATGTCGGCGCCATCATGATCAATCCGGCGAAAACCTCCTTTGCCTTGAAGGACAGCGGCAATGGTGTGCTCGGACAGCTTCGGGAAACCTCGGTCTTTCTGGGGGAAAACGGCGGAGCGGGAACGGTGCAGGAGATTGATCTTGCGGTGTGATGCTGGGGTTAAAAGAGTATCCCCCCGTTACAAAAGGGAGAGGCAAAGAGAGTGCGGCCGCCTTGTTTTGTCGACGCCGGTGAAACGTTTAAGCCCCAGGCAGGGTGAAGGTGAAGCACGAGCCGCTGCCCGGGGTTGACTGCACCGTTATCGCGCCGCGATGGGCCTGGGCCACGGTCTGGCTCAGGCTCAAGCCCAGGCCAACCCCGGAAACCGCGGCCTGCGTGGATCCCGGCGTGGCCTGGGCTCCCTTGGTGGTGAAAAACGGGTCGAAGATCTTGGGGAGATATTCCTTGGAAATGCCGCAGCCGTTATCGGTGACCCGGACAAAAATATTGTCGTCCTGCCTTCCGGTTTCGATGCGAACGGTGCGCGCCTCTTTTCCCAGGGTGGCATGGGCGGCGTTGCGGATCAGATTCATGACCAGCTGCTTGACCAGACCGAAGTTGAGCACCGCGTTGCACTCCTCGGCAAACTCGGTTTCGATCCGGATGCCTTCCGCGTCCATCTCCTTGCGGCAGAAGGAAAGGGCCTCGGTCACCGTATCCGTCAGGCTGCCAAAGGTAAAACCCCATTGGGTGCTCTGGTCGCTGAAGGTGGCCAGCTCCTTGATGATTTCCGTGCCGCGCCTGGCGCAGATGCGCACCTGTTCGAGATGGTCGCGGACCTCGGCGGGCAGATCCTTGTGGAGCAGGGCCAGCTGCACATAACCCAGGATGCCCACATCAATGTTGTTGAACTGGTGAGAGATTCCGGCCACGAGATGGCCGAGGGCCGCGAGGCGTTCCGCCCGCTGGAGCTGTTCCGCGGCCAGGCGGCGGAAGGTCATGGCCTCATGATACTGGAAACCGTTGCGCACGGCCATGATCAGTTCCCGGTTGTCCTGCCAGGGTTTGGTGATGTAGCGCCATACAGCCTCTTCGCTCACCGCCTTCATGATGCTGTCGATGTCCAGGTAGGCGGTGAAGATCATGCCGACAAAAAACTGGTTTGTCTGGCGGGCCCGGTGGAGAAATTCCAAGCCGTTCATGCCGGGCATGCGCAGGTCGCTGACAATGACCTGGGGGGTATCCTCTTTCACCAACCGCAGAGCTTCTTCGCCGCTGCCGGCCAGGAGCACGGTGAATTCCTCCTTGGCAAAGGCCAGTTCGATGGTTTTGAGGATCACCGGGTTGTCATCAACAAAGAGGACGGTCTTGGGCATGAAGGCTCCCTGCCTATGGGATTGTGTCGGCTGCTGCTTATTTGTATCAGGGTATAATGAAAGGGCGCAACCTGTCAAGCCGGCCCTTGAAGCGTTCCGCCCGTGGCGTCAGTGAAGTTCCTCGCCGGTGGTGGTCATGACCAGCTGGCCGTGCTTGACCCCTTTCACCCCGATGAGTTCGTCGGCGATTCGTTTCACCTCTCCGGCCGGCCCCCGCACCACCAGAACCTCAAGGCAGTTATGCGCGTCGAGATGCACATGGAGCGCGGAGATCACCCGGTCGTGGTGGGCGTGCTGGTGCTCGGTCAGCTTGTCGGAAAGATCCCGGACATGGTGGTTGTAGACCAATGTCACGGTGCCGACCATTTCCGCGTCTCCGGCATCCCATTTCTCCTCCACCAGGGCCGAGCGGATCAGGTCGCGGATCGCTTCGGAGCGATTCATGTATCCCTTGGACTCGATGTGCTGGTCATAGCTCTCCAGCAGTTTTTCATCGAGCGAAATCCCGAAACGGATGGTTTTTCCCATTGTGGCTTCTCCTTGTAAAAAGAAAGGACTGAAAATCGTACGCGTAAAATGCGTTGACACCTATTTGTGAATATTGTATTGAATCTGTGTTACTAAAACAAATGTCGTGTTACTCAGCGTTGGACGCGCAACCCGAACAAGGAGAAATCACCATGCACATGGCAGACGCGTTGTTGTCGCCCGCGGTCGGCGGGACCATGTGGGCCGCATCCGCCGGCGCCATCATATACTGTTCCGGAAAGCTGCGCCAGGAAATGGATGGGGGCAAGGCGCCGCTCATGGGGGTTCTCGGGGCCTTTATCTTTGCCGCGCAGATGATCAATTTCACCATCCCGGCCACTGGCTCCAGCGGCCATCTCGGCGGCGGCCTCCTCCTGGCCGTTTTACTCGGGCCTGCCGCGGCCTTCATCACCATTGCCTCGGTTCTCGTGGTGCAGGCGTTGTTTTTTGCCGACGGCGGGCTGTTGGCCTTGGGCTGCAATATCTTCAACCTGGGTTTTTTCCCGGCCTTTCTCGCCTACCCCTTCATCTACAAGCCTGTTGCCGGCAGCGCGCCGGGCAAGGCCAGGATAACCGTGGCCGCCATGATCGCCGCCATCATCGGCCTTCAGCTGGGAGCCTTCGCCGTGGTGCTTGAAACGGTGGCCTCGGGCATTTCCGCGCTGCCTTTCGCCACCTTTGCCGGCCTCATGCAGCCCATTCATCTGGCCATCGGGGTGGTTGAGGGGCTGGTGACCGCTGCGGTGGTTTCCTTTGTGTACCAGGCCCGCCCGGAGATCATCAAGAGCGTTCAGGAGGCTCGTCTTCCGGGCCGCGCCCCCATGCGCACGATCCTGGCAGGGTTTCTCGGCGCAGCTCTGCTGATCGGCGGCTTTGTTTCCTGGTTTGCCTCGGAACGCCCCGATGGTCTGGAATGGGCCATTGCCAAGGTCACCGGCGCCGAAGAACTTGCCGGGCCGGAGGAAGGGCTGCATTCCAGGCTCGCCGCATTCCAAGGGGCAGTCGCTTTTCTGCCGGATTATACGTTTAAACAATCCGGGCAACAACCGGAAAACGGGGGCGGGGAGGAAAGTTCCCTGGGCACCAGCGTTGCAGGGGTTGTCGGCGGATTGTTGACCCTGGCCATTGCCTTGCTGAGCGGCATGCTGCTGAGAAAACAGGGCAGGGTGGCCTGAAGCGGCACCGCAGTCCGGAAAAAACGTGAACATGGGGAGGAGGCGCAAGGTCTCTTCCCCTCTCTTTTTTTTAGGAGAGTAGGATGGCCTCCATTGCCGGAGCAATAACGGAGTTCAGGCAGCTTGACCTGATGGCCAACGGGAGCACGGGCGTGCATCTGCTCGATGCCCGGGCCAAGGTGCTGGTGACCCTGGCCTTTATCCTGGCCGTGGTTTCCCTGGACAAATACGAACTGGCCGCCCTGTCCCCTTTTTTTCTCTACCCGGCGGTGGTCATGGCGCGCGCGAATTTGCCGGTTCGCCATATCGCCGGGAAAGTCGTGGTGGTCTTGCCTTTTGCCCTGATGGTGGGCATGTTCAATCCCCTTTTTGATCAAACGGTGCTGGTCCGTCTCGGCCCCCTCGGCATCAGCGGCGGCTGGCTTTCCTGCGCCTCCATTCTGGTCCGGGCGACGCTCACCGTCGGCGCCGCCCTTATCCTTGTCGGCACCACCGGTTTTCCCGCCATCTGTCATGCCCTTGACCGGTTGGGAATGCCCCGGATCTTTACCGTGCAGCTCCTTTTTTTGTACCGTTATCTCTTTGTCCTTACCGAGGAAGGCGGCCGGACGGCGCGGGCCCGCGAACTCCGTGCCTTTGGCAAAAGAGGGTTGGGCCTAACCTCCTACGGCTCGCTGCTCAGCCACCTCTTGCTCCGCACCTGGCTGCGGGCGGAGCGGATCCATCTTGCCATGCTGGCCAGAGGGTTCAGTGGGGAATTTCATCCGCGCCGGACAACCCGGTTCGGGATCAGGGACTTTCTTTTTCTCGCGGGTTGGTCCGGGTTGTTTCTTCTTTTCCGTCTGGTCAATGTCTCCCAGTTTCTGGGGGCGATCGTTACAGGGGTGGTGGGATGAGTCATCATATTGTCGAGGTCAAGGATCTGCGTCACGTCTATCCCGACGGAACCGAGGCCCTGCGGGGCGTCTCTTTCCGGATCACCCACGGCGAATCGGTGGCGATCATCGGCGCCAACGGGGCGGGGAAATCCACCCTGCTTCTGCACCTGAACGGCTATCTGGCAACCAGCCAGGGTGCGATCCGCATCGGGGATTTTCCCCTGAACCCCGCCACCCTGCCCGAGATCCGGCGCACGGTGGGCATGGTTTTTCAGGATCCGGACGATCAGTTGTTCATGCCCACGGTTTTCGACGATGTGGCCTTTGGCCCGCAAAATCTGGGCTTGGCCGGGAGTGAGGTGGAAGAGCGGGTGCAAGAGGCCTTGGCCCGGGTCGGAGCCGAGCATCTGCGCGACAAGCCGCCCTACCGGCTTTCCGGCGGAGAAAAAAAACGGGTGGCCATTGCCACGGTGCTGGCCATGTCGCCGGACATCCTGGTCATGGATGAGCCCACCAGCGGGCTTGATCCCTTTGCCCGGCGCCAGCTCATGGCGCTGTTAAAGGATTTCCATCACACCAGGATCTTCACCAGCCACGATCTGGACATGGTGTTGGAACTGTGCGAGCGGACCATCGTCCTCCATGAGGGAGAGGTCAGGGCCGATGGTCCTACCCTGGATATCTTCCGGGACGAACGGCTGCTTGGTGCCTGCCGGCTGGAAAAGCCTTTTGCCATGCAGGGCTGCCCTGTCTGCAACCGGTAACCGTCACTCTTCCCCAAACATTAGGGATAACGGCTACCGGGCTGGCGGTTTACGGACAGCGCACCACCAGCACACTGCAGTGGGCATGTCCGATGACCCGCGCCGTGGTGCTGCCCATGAGCAGCCGCATGATTCCGCTGCGGCCATGGGTGCCGAGCACGATCAGGTCCACCTTGTTTTTTTGGGCTGTTTCCACCAGCGCTTCCTGGGTGGAGGGTGTGAGGACGATCTTGGTCTCGCAGGCGAGCCCCGCCTTTTTCACCTTCGCCGCAGCCAGATCCAGATCGGTGCGGGCCTTTTTTTCCATCAACTCATTTGCCTCGGGCGCGATGGCCTGAAATTCGATATCGATTTCCGGGGCGGTTACCAGCAGGAGCTTCGCGCTCGATGCCTTTGCCAGGGAAATCGCCTCCTTCAGCGCACAGTCGCTGAATTTTGTGCCATCGTAGCCAACCATGATTTTTTTATACATACCATCCTCCCTCTCGGATATTTGCCAACGGAACCGGGCGCGGTATTTTGCCGGGCCGGCAAGGTCATGCCTTGCTGTCATTATCTGTAATCGCCGGGGATTTTGTCAAAACAAAAAAGTTTGGGCCTGGGAGCCGGCGGGCGAGGTTTTTTCGGATTTCAGCAGAAAAAAGCGGCATGGTTGGAGGTGAAAATCGGCGGGTCGCGGTGGAGAATACGGGCAATCTCCGGCTGGCGTGTGAACTCCTGGTCGAGAAACCTCCGGATTTCCTTGCGTGACCACCCGTTGGGATGCTCGAAATCGGTGTACAGGGAGAGGTCGCCCCCGTAAAACTCGCTGCGCGTTACGAAGGGGGCTTCCGGGCTGTTGATGGGCATGTTGAACACGGCCAGATTGAGAAAGGTGATGGCCGAGTGGTGGCGGACCACGAAATCCAGGGTGCGGTGCGCTTCAACCAGGGATTCCGAGGGGGTTCCGAACAACAGATAGATATAGGTGGCGATTCCGGCCTCGGCCAGATTTCGGAGGACTGTTTCGATCAGGGGGAGATCCTGGCCCTTGTTCATGGCGTCGAGCACGGATTGATCGCCGGACTCAAGGCCCAGCTTCAGCATCCGGCAGCCGGAGCGGCGCAGGGCGTGGCAGAAATCAGATTCCGCCAGCAGGGGGGAGATCCGGGCAAAGCCGTACCAGTCGATCCCCGGCGGTTCGACGGCCAAGGCCTGCATCAGGGCAGGGCTTATGGCGTTGTCGAGGAAATGGAGCAGGGCCGGTTGGCTGGGCCGGGTGGCGGCTTTGAGGCTGGCGATATCCGCCAGCACCGTGGCCGGGGGAATCTGCTGGTAAGGGTTGCCCTCGGCCTTTTCCGGGCAGAAGAGGCACTTGTTCCAGTAGCAGCCCGAAGAGGCGGCATAGGGCAGGATGAGGCCGGGGGCCAGATAGTCGGTGAGCGGCAGACCGGAATAGGACGGGGTATGATGGCGCGGGGAAAAATCGCTGGAAAGGAGGCGGACCAGCGGTTCTTCTCCGGGTCCGGCAAGGCAATGGTCGATCAACCCGGAAAAAGGGTTGTTCCAGGCGGGGCTGCGCAGCCAAGAGGTGACCAGCCCGCCTCCCAGCACGATGGGGAGCCCGGGGTAGCGTTTTTTGAGAAAGCCGGCCATGGCAAAGGTGGTGGGGGCCTGGCTCAGGTAGTTCAGGGAGATGCCTATGAGGGCGGGGCGGGTCTCTTCGATGAGGCCTGGGAGCCGTGCCGAGAAATAGGGGAAGAAGATGTTTGCCTCGGGGTTCTCGGCAGCCCGGAGAAGGTCCGCGCTGCGCAAGGGAGAAAGATTCCGCTCCTGGTAGTTGGCAAGGGTGAGGGAAAGATGGTGGTTTTGGCCGGCCAAGGCAAGCACCCGGTTGACATCCGCCACCGCCCGCCGATAGCGGGAAGGGTTGTGGTACAGCCCAGGGCTGCGCAGGGAGGCCAGATTATCCTTGAGATTCCTCCCGGCGCGGAGACTCCAGGTGTCCGTCCCCGTCGGCGGGGCGGCGAGCAGGAACAGCTGCCCTTCCAGGTTGGCGTCCAACAGGGTGCAGTCCAGGCCATGACCACGGATGGCTCCGGCCAGACGGGCGATCCCGGCTGGCGGTTCGCAACCCTTGGCGGCTGGGGGATGGATGAGAAGCATGGGAGTGAAGATACCCGAACGCGGGCGGGAATGCCATGGTCAATGCAGTGCGGGAAGCCATGGTCTGCCGAAAAAAACGGGCGCTCATTTGAGCGCCCGTGCGGTAACTATCCAGCACAGAGCCGAAAATTGGAAAAAACAAAGAAACGGAACGGTTCAGCAGTGCCGTAGCTGCTAGGAAGAGGTCGGCGAAGTGTGCTGTTGCACACGAGCCGGCCGATGACAAAGCAGATGCGGTGCTGCTGGACCGTTACGACAGGTGGCAGACCAGGACCGGGCAATCCGTATAGCCGATAACCCGTTCGGTGACGCTGCCCATGAGCAGGCGGGTCAGCCCTTTGCGGCCATGGGAACCCATGACGATGAGGCTGGCGGAGATTTCCGTCGCCAGGGCGGTAATGGCCTGGTGGGGCTCGCCATCCCGCACGAAAAGCTCCGTCCGCACGCCGAGATCTCCACCCCATTTTTTGACCTTGTCCAGAACCTTGTCCGCTTCCTGGTAGAGTTCCTTCACGACTTCCTGGCCAAGGGCGTAAAACTCGTCATTGGTATAAACTACGGAAACGGCGGAGAGTTTTACCTTCCGTTCCTGGGCTATTTCCAGGGCCCGGGCCAGGGCGTTGTCACAGCAAGTGGAGCCGTCCGTGGCCAGCAGGATGTTCTCCCAGGAGAGCGTGCCGTTTTCCGGAATAACCAGGACATCCTTGCCGGTATGTCCGATGACCCGGGCGGTGACGCTGCCCATGAGTTCCCGCTCCATCTTGGCCTTGCCCCGGCGGCCCATGATGATCAGATCGCAGTTCTCTTCTTCCGCAACATGGACGATCTGCTCGTAGGGCTCGCCCTGTTCCAGATTGGTCAGGATGTGGACCCCTTCGCGGTCCGCCAGTTGCCGGGCCTCGGCCAGCATTTTCTGGCCGGGTCCGGTGATGGCTTCCTTGATATCCGAAACACCGATAAGTTCCAAGTCCCCCTGATAGGAGGGGACAACGGCCAGCACCTTGATCCAGCTCTTGTCCTCCCTGGCAAGCCGGCTTGCCAGGGAGAGCGCGTTTTGGGCCGAGGGAGAACCGTCGTAGGCAACGAGGATCTTCCGGTACTTAGCCATTGCTTACTCCCAGGACAGCTTTTTTGCTTCTGCTGTCGGCGGTCATGCCCTTGACCATGGCCACGATGATGATGAGCGCCGCGGAACCCAGGGCTGCGACCAGGGACCAGAAGCTGATGCCTTCGAGCAGGGCGAGGGTGTTCTCCTGGATGGGGTTCATCAGCTCAAGATCGATCAGGTAGCCGGGGATCTTGACGCCGCGGCTGACTGCAACGATGAGCATGGTGGTGGCCATGACTATCTTGATGATGTAATCCTTGACATAGGTGGTGCCCAAGGCGCCGAGCTGCACGCCGATCAGGGAGGTGGCCAAAAGCAGCAGGGCGAGGCGGATATCGATGAGACCGGAAAGACCCCACTGTACGGAACCCCAGGCGCCCATGACAAAGGCGATGATCAACTCGGTGGCGCTGGCCACCACGGCGGAGGCGCCGATTACATAGATCATGCCGGGAACGCCGATGAAGCCGCCCACGGCGATGGTGGCGGCAAGCATGCCGGTGAGCAGGCCGACCGGGATGGTGATCCAAGCGGAGATGGTCACTTTGGCGGTTTTGAAGTGCATCATCGGGGCGAGCTGGATCTTCTGCATGCGCAGGGCCAGTTTGCTGACGGTTTCCTTGCCGCCGCCCTTGGCGAGCTTCCAGGCATCATAGAACACATAGCCGCCGACAAAGACGAGCACTACCATGAACACCGCGCTGATGTAAAGATTGGAGCCTGCGCCGCCAAACTGGGCCAGGACGTATTTCTGGATCTTGATGCCGATCTGCACGCCGATAACAGCGGTGGAGGCCATAACCAAGCCGAGCTTGATGTCAGCCTGACCGTATTTCCAGCGCTTGTAGGCGCCGACCATTGCCTTGGGGAATTTGTGGCACATGTTGCTTGCCACCGCCACCGCGCCGGGCACGCCCAGGGACATCATGGCCGGGGTCATGACAAAGGCGCCGCCGGAGCCGATGAAGCCGGAGAGCAATCCGCCAACGGCGCCGATAACCAGCAGGGCGATAAGCTTGCTGGCGTTCATGTCCATGAACATGACCGAAACATCCTTCATCACGTTGCCGGCCTCGGCATGTTTGTCCAGATTGATCAGTACCTTCTGGTTGAGTTTCATGTCTTCGAGCTGCATCTTCTCGTTCATGGCCAGGACCACGATTTCCTTGGTGCCGTCCTTCTCAAAGACAACGGTGCGTTCCGCCGCGTTCACTTCGGTGATAATGCCCTTGAGCATGTCCTTGGATGGTCCGTCGCCGGCGGCCATGGCCGAATGGGCGAACAGGGACAGGGGGAGAAGGGCGAACATGAGTATAATCAGTAACTTCTTCATTGCGGGTAGATCTCCTTTATGCGAGTCAGCGAGGCTGGTTTATTTTTTTGCTTCAAGTCCGAGGGTGCTCAGCAGGTTGCTGGCAAAGGCCCCGTGGATGAAGGAAAAGAAGAAGGCCGCACCCACCGGGTATACCCAGCGCCAGCCGCCCATGGTGAAGATCTCGGTAACCAGCTTTTCGTTGGTGAAAAGCATGTAATAGGCGGAGAGCGAGATCGTCCCGAAGATGATGGTCTTCAAGTAGGGCTTCTTTTTGGCTGCCGGAGCCGGGGACTTGCCGTGCTGCTTTGCGGCGTTCTCGCCCAGGATCTGGCGGGCGGTGTCGTGTTCGCCTGCCTCGGCAAAGGCGACAGCCGACATGTTTTTGTCAAAACTGGTGGTCATCATTTTTTCTCCCTCAATGGTTGTGGATTGTATAATAGTTCAGGGTTTGGCTGATCCTGCGTACATCACGACAGGGCAGTGCATGGCCTGAAATTTGGCGATCATGTTTTCCTTTGCTTTGCGGCAGGTTGTGCCGCCGGCCTCCATGGCGTCGAAGACCACGCAGAGGATATCCCTCCGGCTGCCTGCATGGCGGAGCACCTCGTCCGCAAGACATCCGGCTCCCTTCACCGGCTGGTAGGCGATGCCCTTCTGGTGCAGTGCGTTGCTCAGGGAGACAAGGGGTTCTTTTTCCTGGCTGAGCTCGGTACCCGCTTCTCCCGCAGGCAGGTGCAGCACATGGAAAATCTCCAATCCCCCGCCGAGCCGCTGGCAGAGATGCATGGCGTAGCTGATGGTTCTGGCGTCGATTTCCTGTTTGTCGGTTCCCAGCAGCACCCGTTTACGGGCATTTTTGTTGGTCGTGAGAAACTGGCGGGCCGTCTCGAATTCTCCCGCTTCGGCAAAGGTCGCCGCGCTCATGGATTCTTCAAGTTTTTTGAAAATCGCCGTCAGGGTGCTCATGGATATTCCGCGTAAAAAGGATTGTCGGTTTAGTGGGCAGTCTGGTTGGTCAGAGCTTTCCCGCCGGCCATCCTTGCGGACTGGGCCGGGGGGGTCTGGGCAGGCTTGCGGCCGCCGGTGAACTCCATGGCAAGGGCGGGCTCGTTTGCCTCGGCAAAGGTAATTGCCGCCATCAGCCGGTCAAAATGGTTCAGGATGGTCTTCATGGTGGTTCTCCTTTATGTGGATGTTGTCTGAAACAGAGTGAGCATTCGTTCGCTGTCTGTTTCATTGAGCAACAAGCGTGCCAAAGAGGGCTGTTTCTTTATTATTGTTTTATATCAATAGGTTAGAGGTGTTTCGTGTGTGCGGGGTAATGTTTCTGTTTTGCAACACATAGCGATTTAAAAAAATAAAATCCTGTAATATCAAAATGATAAGTCGTTGTTGCAGTCGGAAATGACGTGTTGCTAAATGCAACCTCTGGACTTTGCCCGGGACTGGGGGTATGGTGATTTCGGGTTGGGTCGGCAGCGGGTCTTTTTGCCCGCAGGCAGGAGGTTGGAAAAGGCTATTCCGGTTTTTTTATCGGGAATGGCGAAGACGGAGGTCGCGCGTTCCTTGTGATGTCGGCAGGGATACCCTGTTGACATTGACGATGCCTTTCTGCATCGAGCCCGGGGCGCGGCATTTTTCAGGGGAAAGCACAGATCGCCATGTTTCAGCTCGGCATCCGCAAGAAGATCACCTATGGTTTTTACCTGCTGCTCACCATCATGGTGGGATCCGCGATACTGACCTACGGCATTGTCAAACGGGTGGAGGAGCAGGTGGCCTTCGGCGAGGTTGTGGAGGATTTTTTCAATACGATCCTTGAGGTGCGGCGATTCGAGAAGAACTATTTTCTGTACCGGCAGGAGAAGGATTTCCTGGAGAATCAGTTCTACTGGCACAAGATCCGCGAACTCTTCGACAATAACGCCGCAGCCTTGCGGCTGGTGGTTTCCGTTCCGGAGTTGGAGCAGCTGGGAAGAGTGATTGAGGCCTACAATGGGCACATGGGCCAGCTCCATGCGTATTACCTCGATATTGCCCAAGGGGCGGACTACCCGGGCGGTGGCCGGACCCAGGAAAAGCTCGAGGAGCAGCTCCGCTCCTCGGGCAAGGAGCTTACCGAGTTCGGGGAAAGAACCCGGGGGGCGGTGAAGAACAAGATCAAGGCCCTGCTGAAAACGACCCAGAGCATCTTGCTTGCCTCCATGGTCTGTCTGTTTGTTTCCGCCCTGGCCATTGCGGCGATTTTGGGAAGAAAGGTGGTAACCTCCCTCAAGGTGCTTGAGGGATATACCAAGAGAATCTCCCATGGAGAGTTTGTCGAGATCGCGGTGGGGGAGGGCGAGCAGGAGATCCGCTCCCTGCTCACCGCCTTCAACCGGATGACCAAGGAGCTGCAGATGCGGCAGCATCAGCTGGTGCAGTCGGAAAAGCTGGCGGCGCTGGGCACGCTTCTTTCCGGGGTGGCCCATGAGCTGAACAATCCCCTGTCCAATATCTCCACCTCTGCCCAGATCCTGCGGGAAGAGATTGAAGACGACGACCTGGAGTTCAAGAAGAGCCTCATCGGCCAGATCGAGGTGCAGTCCGACAAGGCCCGGGACATAGTGCGGACCCTGTTGGAGTTTTCCCGGATCAAGGAGGTCAGGAAGGAGAAGCTGCTGTTGAAGACCATGGTGGATGAAACCATCCTGCTCATCCGCGGACACGCGCCCAGCGAGGTGGTGATCACCGTTGAGATCCCGGATGATCTTCAGATCATTGCCGACAAGCAGCGGATGCAGCAGGTTTTGCTCAACCTGATCAAGAACGGCATAGACGCGGTCAAGGCCGATGGCCATATCTGGATTTCCGCCCGGCACATCGGGGTATCCACCGGTCTCGACGAGGTGGAGATCCTTGTCGAGGATGACGGCCCGGGAATCGACCCGGAGCATGTCAAAAGGATCTTCGACCCGTTTTTCACCACCAAGGATGTGGGTAAGGGCTCCGGACTCGGGCTGTTCATCGTGCACGACATCGTGGAATGGCACGGCGGCACCATCACCGTGGACAGCCGGCCCGGCCTTGGCACCACCTTCATCATCTGGCTGCCGGGAATGCAGCAGGAAATGTAACTGTCCAGCAGCACCACATCTGCCTTGTCATCGGCCTGCTCGTGTGCAACAGCACACGTCGCAAGCCTCTTCCTTGCATTTGTGGCAGCAGCGAAGCGGCGCTGCTGAACAGTTACATCCCTTGGTATTAGGTAAATTCCGGCATAAAGCTGGAGAGTTATCAGGAAACTGACCATGAATGACGAAATCGCGAAGATACTGGTTGTTGACGACGAAGAGATAGCCCTGAACAACCTCAAGCATGTGTTGAAGAAAGAAGGCTACGAGGTTACCGGTTCGCAGAGCGGGCCTCGGGCTCTGCAGCTGCTGGAGGAGAAGTTTTTTGATCTGGTTCTGACCGATCTCAAGATGGAAAAGGTCGGCGGGATGCAGATATTGAGGCGCTCGCGGGAACTCTACCCCGACACCGAGGTGATCATGATCACCGGCTACGCCACGGTGGATTCGGCCATCGAGGCGATGAAGGCCGGGGCCTACCATTACATCGCCAAGCCGTACAAGCTGGACGAGGTTCGCAAGGTGGTGCGCGAGGCTCTGGAGAAAACCAGGCTCAAGCAGGAAAACAACAGGCTGCGGGAGCATCTCAAGGCCTTTCAGGGAGAGGCCCGGATCATCACCGACAATCCGGGGATGAAAAAATTGATGGCCACGGCCGCCCAGGTCGCCACCTCGGACAGTAATATCGTGATCTGCGGGGAGTCGGGCACCGGCAAGGAGCTGATGGCCCGGTTTGTCCACGCCTGCAGCAACCGGCGCAACGGCCCCCTGTTGTCCGTCAATTGCGGCGCCTTTCAGGAGGAGCTCCTGGCCAACGAACTGTTCGGCCACGAAAAGGGCGCCTTCACCGGGGCGGTGGAAATGAAGAAGGGGCTGGTGGAGATGGCCGACGGCGGCACCCTGTTCCTCGATGAGATTACCGAGATGTCACCGGCCATGCAGGTGAAGCTCCTTCGGGTGATCCAGGAAAAAGAGGTGATGCATCTCGGCGGGACCACGCCGATCAAGGTGAATGTTCGCTTTCTCGCGGCCACCAACCGGAACCTGCAGGAAGAGGTGAAGCTCGGCCATTTCCGGCAGGATCTCTTTTTCCGGATCAACGTGGTGGCGCTCAATATTCCGCCCCTGGCCGAGCGCAAGGACGACCTGCCTCTCTTGATTCAGCATTTCATCAGGAAATACGGGGTGTTGATGCAGAAGGAGGTGCGGGAGATCGAGCCGGAGGTGGTGGACATCCTGATGCAGTACGATTTTCCCGGCAATGTCCGGGAGCTGGAAAACATCATCGAACGCGGGGTGGCCCTGGCCGGCGGCGACACCATTGAGGTCGGCCACCTGCCCGAAGACCTGCGCGGAACCACTTTTCATACCTTCCGCCGGAAAAGCGGCGGCATCCCCAGTCTTGCCGACCAGGAACGGGCCTATATCGAATGGGTGTTGCGGGAACACGGCGAAAACAAGAGCCTGGCCGCCCAAGCCCTGGGCATCGACCGGGTTTCTCTCTGGCGCAAGATCAAGAAGTACGAGCTGGAGGGCTGAAGGCAGCTTCTAGTGCGTTGTTGCCTCTTCGGCCTTGGGCAAGGGCGGCAGCAGCAGGCCGAATCCGCTGCCCAGTTTGCGGACCAGCTCGATGAAGCTGTGGGGCAGAGGCAGGTCGCGGTCAGTCAAGAGGATTCCCAGCTCTTGCGCCTGCCGGAGGGTGGCGGTGCTGTCCAGTCCTTCCTGATGGTCGCACAGGGATTGAATGCGGAGGGCATCGGTGAGGGGAATCCGCAGCTCTTCAAGCATGCCGCCGGCCTCGGTCAGCTCTTGGGCAATGAGAGCCGCGTGGCTCCGGGCGAATGCGGCAAAGGGCTCCTCCTGGGGTGGTGCGCCGAAGATCGCATTGAGCAGCGCCCCGGCAAGCTTGGCGGCGAAAGCACTTTCCTGGCCGGGATGTTTTTGGGCCAGCGCATCTTTTAATTTCTTAAAGGAAATCATCTTCACGATATCGATCCCCTCGCGGAGAATGGGGATCAGCTTGCTTTCAACGGTCATGGGACAATCCTTCCCTCTCCTGGCGGTTGTTCAGGCTGGGTATTTTTTCCTGGAAGCGGCGGGGCAGGTCAGGTGAAAAGATCCGGTTCGCCGGTGACCTTGCGGACAAGATCGCGGTAGTCTTGGGCGCCGTTGGACCCGGGGGCGAATTCAAAGATGGTTTGGCCATAGGCCGGGGCTTCGGACAACCGGACGTTGTAGCGGATCGGGGAGCAGACCTTGTCCCCGTAGATTTTTTCAATCTCCTCCAGAAACTCGCTGCCCCTTTTCACCCGCATGTCGCGGAAGGTGGGCAGGATGTAGCGGAGTTCTACCTCCTTGCGGAATTTCTGGATGGAGGCGATGCTTTTCAGAAACTCGCCGAACCCCTGGATGGACATAACCTCCAAGGAAACAGGGGTCATCAACTCGTTGACATAAAAAAGAACATTGACGGTGAGCGGATCCCAGCCCGGCGAGGTGTCCACCACCACATAATCGTAGTCTTTTTCAAGCGGGGTCAGGGCTTCGGCAATGGTCAGCTCGCCGCCGTAATCCTTGCGGTCGATGAGGCGTTTGAGGCCTGCCAGGGATTTGCCTCCGGCCAGGATCCACAGGTTTTTGCGGGCCTGAATGATCGCCTCCTGGGGCGGCAGCTCTCCGGTCACCAGCTCGGTAAGGCCGCCCTTGGGTTTCACGCCCAGCATGAAGCTCGATTGTCCCTGGGTGTCGGTGTCCACCAGCAGAACCTTTTTTCCGGCCAGGGCAAGACCGGCAGCGAGATTTACCGAGGTGGTGGTCTTGCCGACTCCGCCCTTGCTCAGGGAGACGCCGATCCTTCTCGTGGTTTCCTGGCTGGCGCGGGGCGTGGAGCTTGGAGACTCCTGGGCAGGCGCGGCCTCGATCGGGGCGGGCTGCGGTGGTGGGGAAGAGGGTGTTTCTTCCCGCGGAATGTCGAGAGGAAATTGCTGGCCGCAGCCTTGGCAGCGAGCCATCCTGACATTGGGCGGGATTCTCTTCTCATCGATATTATGCTGTTTTTTGCAATGAGGGCAAGTGATTATCATTGGTGAAGTCTCCGGGCCTGCCGTGGCCAACTTCTTGTTATTTCCGGCGAATGTCTTTTAGGATCTCTTTGATCAGATGGCTTTTCTCGCCTTTTTCCTCAAAGTCCTTGAGTATCATCCGGAGCGCCTGATCGACAATCCGTGATTTTGAAATTCTGGATTTCAAGCGTGGGTGTACAAGTTCATTTATTTTCTCCCGCGCATCGTCAAGATCCTCGAAAATCTCTTCGGAAATATAGTGCGTGGATTTTTTTTTGCTCTCGCTTCCGGGTGCCTTCTTGGCCTCCGCTTCCGGGCTTAAGGAGCCGGAAACGGGCTGCTTGGCGCCTTCCGGTTCTCCCTTGCGATGAATCAGCTTGGCAAGGGAGAGGGCCTCGTCCGCCGCGTCCTCGGACGAGCCTTTCAGCAGGGCATCCATGATGTCGTGTTTATCTTTTGCCGCCATTCTGCTCCGGGTCCATGATGAAATTGCGGTTTAGTCCCGGCCAAGGTCGGCGGAGCGGTTTGTTCCGCCAAAGAGTCTGGCGTGGTGCTCTGTCAGAAAATGTTGCAGGGTCTGCTCGTCTTTCTTGCTCAGATCGATGAACTCAATGCCGCAGTGGCACTCGCCGGAGATTTCGCTGGGAGAGATATGGGTGACTTTTCCCCGGAGGGTGAGGGTGTTGTCGCCGATATGCAGCGTAATGCTGTAAGGGGCGCCAGCCGGAAAGCTGCCGAGGGAGGGAACGATGAGACCCAGGCCGCGACTGCCGATATCGCAGACCCGGTGGCTGGCGCCATCAATTTCGGCGCGGACCGGATCATCGTCCAGAATGGGCTCGCGATAGTTCTTGCGGATGATTTTTTCGAGGTCGGTGTCCGCAAGGGTGGCCCCGGCTGGAGCGGCGTGCAACTCTGTAAACTCCCAGGGTGCTATCTCTTCGGTCCCGTTTTTTTTCTCGGTCATTGCCGACTCCTTGTGGTCATGTGCTGATGGGAGGCAAGAAAAGCCCGGAAAAAAGCCTGCTCCCAAAGACGTGCGAATATGCGGGAGATGTTTGATTATTTATTGCCATTGCCAAGATTGTCAAGGCAAAACAGCCAGTTGTTGCCTCTTGGCAGGGCCGGGCGGGTTGGGTGGCGGCAGCGGAAAAAGATAGAGGCGGTTACGCCGAATGCTTAGCCCAACTCGGGAAATTTCACCTTGAGGGTCTCCCTGTCCGCGGCGCGTTCAACCTTTACCTGGACTTCGATCCGGTCATTTTTAAGGCCAAGGGTCAATGGCAACCCTCCCTTATCCTGCTCCAGATGAAGGATGGTGCGCATAATGGCGATAATGCCGTCGAAGACGGGCCGGGCCGGTGGCCGCAGGGCGATTTTTTCGTCATCGTGTTTGATGGTGACGGTAATCTTGTCGTTTTTTCGCTTGAAGGAGAGTTGCCGGGCTTCTTCGGTCAGGGTGAAGAGCAGGGCCAGGGAGAGGTAACGGAGGGCATCCTCCTGGATGTCCGCGGAGCGGGCATCCGCCACCTTTTGAATGGTCGAGGCATAGTCCGTGCCAAGATAGCAGTCACACATTTCCATAAGTCTCAGATGCAGATTCGGGTCATGTATTTCCATGGTCACTCCTGTCTGGTTCCTGCTGGTAACTGATCCTGGCACTGCCTGCTCCTGCGCTCATATTGCTATGAAGGGCTTTGTCGTGTCAAGGGAAAGGATGGTGAAAAGCAGAGGGTCGTCTGGGGAAGGTGGTTTTTTGTCCATGAAAGAGTTTTGACAGGGTGGCGGCAGCCTGCTATATTTTCCCCTCGCCGGTGGCGGAAAACGCGGCGAGGGCGGTGCATCGTTGTCATTGACAGGTGCTCCCGTCTTTTTTTGGCGGGAACATCAATAATTGAGAAGGCAAGGAGACCTGAAGCATGAAGACCGATCAATCGCATACCCTGTTTGCAAAGGCGCAGCAGCTCATCCCCGGCGGTGTGAACAGTCCGGTGCGGGCCTGTAAATCCGTGGGCTGCGAGCCTCTCTTTGTCAAGAAAGCCGCCGGTTCGAAAATTTATGATGTGGACGGCAACGAGTTTCTCGATTTTGTCTGCTCCTGGGGGCCGATGATCCTCGGCCATAATCACCCGGCCGTGGTCGAGGCCATTGAAAAAACCCTGCAAGACGGCACCAGCTTCGGCGCGCCCTGCCCCTTGGAGATCGAGCTGGCCGAGCTGGTGATCAATGCCCTGCCCTCGGTGGAAAAGGTGCGTTTCGTCAGCTCGGGCACCGAGGCGACCATGAGCGCCATTCGGTTGGCCAGGGGCTACACCGGCCGCAAGGTGGTGGTGAAGTTTGACGGCTGTTACCATGGCCATGCCGACAGTTTCCTGGTCAAGGCGGGTTCCGGGGTGATTACCCTCGGCATTCCGGGCAGCCCGGGGGTGCCGGAGGATATTGTCAAGAATACGGTGTCCATTCCTTATAATAACCCGGAGATACTGGAACAAACCCTGCGCGATGAAAAACTGGACATTGCCTGCGTGATCATCGAACCGGTGGCCGGCAACATGGGGGTTGTCGCGCCGCAGCCCGGATTTCTGCAAAAGCTGCGCGCCCTGACCGCCGAGCTGGGCATCGTCCTCATCTTCGACGAGGTTATCACCGGCCTGCGTTTGTCCCTGGGCGGAGCGCAGGAATACTTCGGGGTCATGCCGGATCTCACCTGTCTGGGCAAGATCATCGGCGGCGGGTTGCCGGTGGGGGCCTATGGCGGCACAAAGGAACTGATGGACACCATCTCGCCGGTGGGCCCGGTGTACCAGGCCGGAACCTTGTCCGGCAATCCCCTGGCCATGGCGGCAGGCGCCGCCACCATGCGGCAGCTGGCCCAGCCCGGCTTTTACGAAACGCTGGAGGAAAAGTCGGCCCGCTTTGCCCAGGGGTTGACCACGATTGCCGAAAAATACCTGCCCGGCCAGACCACCCTGAACCGGGTGGGCTCCATGATGACCGCTTTTTTTACCGCCGGGCCGGTGGTGGATTTCGACTCCGCCATGCAGGCGGATACGGCCCGATATGGCCAGCATTTTCGGCAGATGCAGGGGCAGGGGATCTGGCTGGCGCCCTCCCAGTTCGAGGCCCTTTTTATCTCAGGAGCCCAAAGCGAAGCCGAGTTGGCCATGGCGTTGGAAAAAACTGAATGCTCATTCAAAAAGTTGGCCAAATGAGAAAAAAGCCGTTGACTTTGGGGTAATGCAATGCTAGTAATCCTATCGGTCGTAAATCGATGGATCCTTTGTCCGGGCAGCACGACAGGGGGTGAAGATGTCCAATAACCGTAAGGATACACTGCGGTTGCTGGCCCAGTTCAGCACCGTGGGCATGTCCGTGGCCTTCTCCATCTTTATCGGAGTCGGCATCGGTTATTATCTGGATCATAAGGTGTTTGGCGGCAGAACCTCACCCTGGTTGACCCTGATTTTTCTCGGGTTCGGGGTGGCGGCGGCCTTCAAAAACCTCTATGACGTGGCCAGCAGAAAGGATCTCTGATGACGGCCGGTGGTTTTCCCGCATCGGGGGGCGAGGTGTCGCTCGCCAAGGTCATGGTGTATAACTGGCTGTTGCTGGTGGTGCTCACCGGCCTGGCTTGGTTGGGGTATTCAGGCTTTCATGCCCGCTCGGTTTTTATCGGCGGAGCGATAGCAAACCTGAGCTTCCTGTTTTTGAAAAGGGATCTGCTCAGGTTGTTGGCAGGGCCGCTCGGGGCGGTCAAGCCGCTGTTTTTCATGCGATATTATCTGCGTCTGTCCGTGGTCGTGGGGGTTCTCTTCCTGCTGGTCAGGTACCAGCTGGTTCACACCCTCGCTCTGCTGGTTGGCCTGTCCACCGTGCTCCTGGGCATCGGGCTTGCCGTCATGGTCGCAGCGAAAAGTATTTATTCGACAAAGTAGTACAAGGTTAAGGAGGCTCGTACGGTCCATGGAACATCCAATACTATTTATCTCGTTGATTCTGCAAAGTCTGGGGATGCCTGTTCCCCATGGTCCGGTTGGGGACACCGTGCTGGCCAAGCTGGTTTCTCCGCACATGACCTACACCTGGCTGGTCATGCTCTTTTTGATCATCGTTCCGAAGCTGACCCTGGGCAAGATGTCCCTGGTGCCGGGCAAGGGCCAGAATTTCTGGGAGGTCATCATCGGCGGCCTTGAGGGATTCATGGCGGACAACATGGGCAAGGAAGGGGCGCGGATGATGTTCCCCATGCTGGCCACCTTTGCCCTCTATATTTTGGTGGCGAACATGATCGGCCTCATGCCGGGCTTCATGTCTCCGACCTCCAACCTCAACATCACCCTGGCCTGCACCCTGATCGTCTTCTTCACCACCCATATCCTGGGCGTGAAGTTCCACGGCATCGGCTATATCAAGCATTTCCTCGGACCCATTCCCTGGCTGATTCCCCTCATGCTCCCCATCGAGCTCATCAGCCATTTTGCCCGTATCCTTTCTCTCTCCATCCGTCTTTTCGGTAACATCATGGCCAAGGAGACCCTGCTGGGCATCCTGTTCATGCTGGCTGGCGCGTACTTTGCTCCGCTGCCGATTCTGTGTCTCGGCGTGTTTGTTTCCATCGTGCAGGCCCTGGTTTTTCTGCTCCTCTCGATCCTCTATTTTTCCGCCGCCATGGAGCATGCCCACTAATTTTGTGTATCCGGTTCCTTGTGAACTAATGAAGAAGGCCAATTATAAAAAATTTTTTGGAGGAAGTAGAATGAAGAAAGCACTTTTGTCTGTATTGATGGTGTTGGCTATGTCCACCGTGGCCATGGCTTCCGAGGCTGCCGCCGAGGCTGCAACCACTGCGGCTCCCGCTGTGAACCTCGCTCTGGTTTGTCTTGCTGCCGCTCTGTCCGTTGGCGTTGCCGCACTCGGTTGCGGTATCGGCATGGGCGCAGGTATCGGCGGCGCTTGCTCCGGTATCGCTCGTAACCCCGAGGCTTCCGGCAAGATCACCGTAACCATGATCATCGGTCTGGCTCTGATCGAGTCTCTGACCATTTACGGTCTGGTTATCTCCCTGATCCTGCTGTTCGCGAATCCGCTGCTGAAGTAAGCTTTTCGCGATATTTTAGATGTGTAAGGCCGCAGGGGTTTCCCCTGCGGCCTTTTTCCGTTTTCCGGGGTCTGTAGTCATGAGCGAAGTAGTTGTCCATCCCTCGCGCGGCAAGAATGAGCCGCAGCTCCCTGCCTGCGGGCTACTGCTGGTGAATCCCGCCGAGGCTCGGCAGGCGGCGCGGATTTCAGATCAGGAAGGGTGGACCCGGCATTTCCTGTTTCACAGCAACCTCTTTTCCGCCCAATCCCCCCCCACGTTCTGGGCAGGTCCGGCAGTGGGCGCGCCCATGGCGGTGATCTGCCTGGAAAAGCTCATCGCTTTAGGCGCACGCCGGATCATCGTTTGCGGCTGGTGCGGTTCGCTCCAGCCGGATCTTGGCGTGGGCGAACTGGTGCTGCCCACCTGGGGGGTCAGCGAGGAGGGAACCTCCGGCCATTACCCCGTTGGGGGCAGGAGCGAATCCTCGCCCCGGCTGCGCAAGGAGCTGAAGGATTTTTTTGCCGCCGCCGGCAAGGAACTGAAGGAAGGGCCGATCTGGACCACCGATGGACTGTACCGCGAGACCAGGGAAAAGGTTGTCCGCTATGGTCAAGAGGGGATACTTGGTGTGGACATGGAGTGTTCCGCGCTCATCCAGGTGGCGGCGTTTCGCCAAGTTGAGCTGGCGGCCGTTCTGATGGTTTCGGACCTGTTATGGCAGGATCCCTGGCAGCCTGCGTTTCAGAGCAAGGAATTCCGCACCCGTTCCCAGGGGCTGGTGGCTGATCTTCTCCGCTGCGGTGGTGGTCTGGCTGCGGCATAAAAAAAATGAGGCGATGATGCGTACTGTTTTTACTGTCAGTCTTGGCTGTCCTAAAAATCTGGTGGATACGGAACTCATGCTGGGGTTGCTGGTCGAGGCCGGCTACGCCCCCTGCGAGGAGGCCGAGGAGGCTGACCTGCTGCTGGTCAATACCTGCGGCTTTATCCAGTCCGCCGTGGAAGAGGGAATCGAGGAGATCCTGACCCTGGCGGAGGTCAAGGAGCAGTACCCTGAAAAAAAACTGGTGGTGGTCGGCTGCATGGTGCAACGCTATGGCGCGGACCTTGCCAAGGAACTTCCCGAGGTCGATCTCTTCATCGGCACCGAGGGAACCCAGGAGATCGTCAGCCGATTGCAGGAGCTGGCCCAGGCGGATGAACCGCTGGTGCACCTTGCCCCGCCGACTTTTTTGCTGGATTCCACCTTGCCGCGCAGGCTTTCTTCCCCAGCGCATCGCGCCTACATGAAGGTGACCGAGGGGTGCTCCAACCGGTGCGCCTATTGCCTGATCCCCTCCCTGCGCGGCGATCTGCGCAGCCGTCATCTTGATGATCTGGTGCACGAGGCGGGGATGCTGGCGGAAAACGGGGTGCGGGAGCTGACCTTTGTGGCCCAGGATCTTACCGCCTATGGCCTGGACCTTGGCCCCTCCGCTCCCCGTCTGGTGGATCTGCTCCGCGAGATGCTTGCAGCCTGCGATATCCCCTGGTTCCGCCTGCTCTATCTCTATCCCACCCGGGTCAAGACCGAGCTCCTTGAGTTCATGGCCGCCAATCCCCGAATTGTCCCCTACCTGGATATCCCGCTCCAGCATGTGTCGGATTCGGTGCTGAAGGGGATGAACCGGCCCTATGGCCGCAAGCAGATTGAATCGCTTCTGGGAAAGATCCGTTCGATCCTGCCCCAGGCCGCCATTCGGACCACCTTCATGGTGGGCTTTCCCGGCGAAACCGAGGCGGATGCGCAAGAACTCGCCGAGTTCATGCAGGAGCAGAAACTGGCGCATGTCGGGATCTTTGGGTATTCGAACGAAGAAGGCTGCGCTGCCTACCATCTTGCCGGGCAATGCAGCGAAGAGAAAAAGAGCGAACGCCGTCAGCGGCTCATGGAGCTGCAGAGCGGGATCTCCCTTGCCAAAAATCAGGCAATGGTCGGCAGGGTGGAAAAGGTGCTGGTCGAAGGGTGGAGCCGGGAAACCGATCTTCTGCTGGAAGGCAGAACCCGTTTTCAGGCTCCGGAGATAGATGGCTGCGTCTATATCAATGATGGGGTAGCGAATCCGGGCGATATCGTGGATGTCCGGATCACCGAGGCTCACCCCTATGATCTTGTCGGTGAGATTGTAGGGCCTGGGCAGGAGTGCGCCGACTAAGCCGTCGTAAAAAAACAACTTGGACTTTTTTTAAGTTCATGAACGGCATAAGGGGCCGTAAAGAAGCGGGCAATAAAGTACAGGTTATTTCTTGACGGCCCCTAATCAGCCGATTCGTTGACCCGTTCCTTCAGTTCCTTGCCGACCTTGAAAAAGGGCAGCTTCTTCGGCTTGACCTTGATCTTCTCTCCGGTTTTCGGGTTGCGTCCGAAGTACGAGTCGTACTCCTTGACCACAAAACTGCCAAAGCCACGGATCTCTATACTCTCGCCCTTTGCCAGGGCATCGGCCATGGCATCAAGGATGGTGGTCACGGCTGAGCTCGCGTCCCGCAAGGGAATATGCATCTCCTCAGCAAGTGCTTCGATCAACTCCGATTTGTTCATCGTCCTTCTCCGATGTGCTGCCGTTAAAAAAAACAAGATTAAATACAGGGAGATAAAACATCTTAAACAGCTAAGTATTCAATTGTAAAGAGGATTTTTTTTGAGAAAAAATAAGGGCCAGATCCGCCGGGGTGAGGCGCCGGTATTTGCCGGTCGGCAAACCGCCAAGCCGCAACCCTCCGTAGGCAATGCGCTTGAGCGCGAGAACCCGGTGGCCGATGGCCGCAAACATCATGCGGACCTGCCGTTTCCGCCCTTCGTGGATGGTGATCTCCAGGGTGGTTGTCGCCGGCTCCTTGGCAATGACGCGGACCTTGGCCGGCCAGGTTTTTTTCCCCTCAAGCTCCAACCCCTCTTCAAGCATCCGGATTTTTTCAGGTGCAGGCAAGCCGTGCACCTCTGCCTGGTAGGTGCGTTCTATTTCAAAACGGGGGTGGAGGATGCTTTCGGCAAAATCGCCGTCATTGGTCAGGATGAGGGCGCCTTCCGTGTCGAAATCAAGGCGGCCCACGGGAAAGACCCGGCTGGAGATGCCGGTGAGCAGGGAGGAGACAATGGGCCGGCCCTGGGGGTCGTGGAGGGTGGTGACGTAGCCCCGGGGTTTGTTGAGCAGGAGATATATTTTTTCTTCCTCCATCCGCAGGGGGCGGCCTTCAAAGGCGACCACCTGCTTGTCCGGATCAACCTTGCAGCCCATCTCGGTGACGACCTTGCCGTCCACCGTCACTTTTCCCTGACGGATCAGCTCTTCGGCATTGCGGCGGGAGGCAAGGCCGGCCTTGGCCAGGATTTTTTGCAGCCGTTCTTCGGACATGGACGTGCGTGATCAGGCGCGGGAATACGCGGCAGGGGTGCGGCAGGAAAACAGGCTCTCAAGGGGGGGATGCCCGGGAAGGAGGTGGTGCGGTTCAGGCATGGTAGTCGCCGCGCCGTAACTTGGCGGCCTCGACATACGAGGCGGTTGCCACCCGCTCAAGCAGGGCGGAGAGGGGGTTGTTCCCCGGCAGTTGATTTTTCAGGGTAACCAAGGCTGCGGTCTCGTCTTCCAAGGCCGCGGCATAGGGCTCGAGATCCTGGGCGGAAAAAGCAGGATTGGCCAGGGCGGCGCTGAATTTTTCCAGGGTGTTGATGGTGTCTTCCGTCAGGGAGATACTGTCCAGCTTCAGGGCGGCGGGGATCGGCGCGGAAGCGGAGGCAGCGGCCATGGCCGGGGCACCCTGGCTTTTGGCTACAGCCAGTTCCCGGGCGAGGATATCCTGAAAAGAGGCTCCCGTGGTCGAGGCGGAGTTCTTGCCGAGGGATGAAACATCCTGCTGTCCAGGAGTAATCGCGGTGATCTTCATGATGGACTCCCCATGGTTATTGATTGTCCTGCCCATACCATAGCTATTCGGCAGGAGGCTCGTCAATCTTTAACGGAAAGACGGCGCAAAAATTCTCTGTTCAGCGGTAGCGGGGCGGCAGGATATCGCTGATTTTTTCGTCCACCAGACGCCGGGTTTTTTCGTCCACCTCAAGAACCTCCGGATACCACGGCTTCAGGCGGCAGTCAAAGATGATGGGCGGGGTCAGGCAGGGGTGGAAGCGGCGCACCTCGGTGGCGGCCGCATGGATATCAGCGGCCGGTTCGAAGCGGGTGAAAAGGGTCCAGAGAAATTCCTGCAGATTCTCCGTGGCCGCCTTCGCGTCGTCAACCAGCACCACCACCTGCCAGTCGGCCAGGGCCGGGCAGTGGGCCAGGCGGGCCGGGAGATCCTGTTGCGCCCCATAGCCCTCCCCCTGCACCACCAGGGTGCCGGGAAGAAAGACCTCTGCCCGGCCGCAGCCTTGGGGCAGTTCGCCGTGGAAGGACTCGGGCAGGATGCGGCGGGGCTCCTTGCCAAGCCCCATCATCATCGCCTTGGAGCCGTTGTTCACCGAGGGGCCGGTGTAATCCAGGGTGTCCTGGGAGACATTGGCAAAGACGAAGAGATCGGTCTGCCAGTTGATCCGCTCCAGCACATGGACCCACAGTTTTTTAAAATCCGTCACCTCGACCTCGCCGTCGGTGAGGATCAGGAATTTGGTGAGGGAGAGCTGTCCTTCGCCCAGGATGCGCAGGCCCGAGGCAAAGGCCTCGCGGGGGTAGCGGTTGGTGACCTTGGCCGCGGCCAGGCAGTGGAAGCCGGTCTCGCCAAAGGTTTTGAGCTGGCGCACCCCGTTCATCACCAGGGGGAAGAGCGGCGAGAGCAGATCCTGGAGATAGTCGCCGATGTAAAAATCCTCCTGCCTGGGGCGGCCCACCACGGTGGCCGGATAGATGGCGTCGCGGCGGTGATAGAGCCGCTCCACCTGGAAAACCGGGTAGTCGTGGGTGAGCGAGTTGTAGCCGTAATGGTCGCCAAAGGGGCCTTCCGGCCGCCGCATGTGGGGCGGGACAAAGCCCTTGGCCGCGAATTCTGCGTGGGCGACCAGGGCATGGCCGCCTGCCGGATCGCGGGTTATGGGGAGTTTCTCTCCGAGGAGCAAGGAGGCCAGCATCAACTCCGGGATGTTTTCCGGCAAGGGGGCAATGGCGGCCAGCATCAGGGCCGGCGGCCCTCCGATGAACAGAGTCATGGGCAGGGCCTCGTTGCGGCTCTCGGCGGCATGGTAGTGGTAGCCGCCGCCCTTGTGGATCTGCCAGTGGATGCCGGTGGTGCGGTCATCAAAGCGCTGGATGCGGTACATGCCCAGGTTGTGGCCCCGTCCGTCCGGGTGCTCGGTGTAGACCAGGGGCAGGGTGACAAAGGCGCCGCCGTCCGTGGCCCAGGAGGTGAGCAGGGGCAGCTCGCCGAGCCGGGCCGGGGTCTGGCAGACCTCCAGGATGGGGGCCTTGTCCGCCGGGACTTTTTTCAACCCCACCTTGGTGGCCTGGCCCAGCAGGGAGCGCATCTCCCAGATCTTGCTTAGGTTCGGAGGCATCAGGGTCTCCGCCGCCCGGACCAGGTCGGCCACGAACTTTTGGGGGCGCTTGCCAAAGGCCAGCTCAAGCCTGCGGGGTGTGCCGAAGAGGTTGGTGACCACCGGAAAGCTGCTGCCCTTGACATTGGTGAACAAGAGGGCAGGGCCGCCCTGGGCGATCACCCTCCGGTGGATCTCGGCAATCTCCAGATTCGGGTCAACCGGGGTGGAAACCTCGAGCAGGGAGTTTTCCCTCCGCAGGATTTCGAGAAACGCCCGGAGATCTCTGATAATATTCTGGCTCACCTTTGCGCTCTCCTTGATGGTATGCTATTTTGTGAGTATAGATAACGGGTTTGATTTTTGCCCCGGATGCTGTCGCGGGTAGTTTTTTGCAGCGCCTCAATCCGTGTCCTTGAGAAACAGGCGGTGGTATTCCTTTTCGCTACAATGCTTATGCATCAGGCGGGAAAGAAAATCAAGGAGCGAGGTGATTTCCTCTTCCTCCAGGCGGGGGATGAGGGTTTGCAGGAAGGGTGGTTCGGCGAATCGTTGCAAAAATGCGGTCAGGGAACGCTCGTCGGTTTCCCGGTTCAGGCCAAAGCAGATGTCTTGTGCTTTCAGGGGAGCGGGGGGTGTTTTTCGGCTGTCCATGTGGGTTTCCGGTAATTTTGGGTTTTACGATGAGCACTTTTAAAAGCAATGACGGAAAAATATCAGAGCAGTGGATTACCCTGGAAAACGGGACGCAATCCACCGAGTCTCATGAGTTGATCCGGATGGCCCTTGACCGGTTGCGGGACAAAAGGGAGCTTGTTTCCCTGGTGCACGCGGGCTATCAGTCTCCCAAAACGGTCATTGTCAACTATGACGATCGGATGCTTGAGATTGACAAGCCCCTGGACTGGCCCGGCACCCAGGAGGCTATCCATATCCTGTTCAAGGACGAGGCCATGGTCTGGAACAAGGTGCGGGTTCAGGTGACGCGCACCACCGAGGCCAGCATCTTCACCGAGTTTCCCTCCACCCTGTTCCGCCTTCAGCGCCGGTCCAACTACCGGGTGGGCGTGCCCAACGGCAGCACGGTCATGTTCATGCATAAAAACGAAATGCGCCAGGGGTTTCAGGTTCTTGATGTCAGCGCCAACGGCATTTTCGTCTGCACCGACAGGTTTGCCCCCCTTGAGCCCGGGGATGTCCTTCTCGATCTGGCCGTGTTCTTCCCCGGGGCTGGAACCGGGTTGAGCGCCGGCACCTATATGAACATCAGCAAGGCAAAGGTAATGCGGGCAACCCGGGGAGACAATAGAAAATATTGCTACGGCATCCTTTTTGACCTGACCAAGGGCGAAGAGGAAACGCTGCTCCAGTATGTGCGTCTGCGGGAGCGGGAGCTGTTGCGCAAGGGGATGTTCTGATTTTTTCGAACTCCCTGCCGAGCCCGGCTAAACAATGCGCCACAAGACCTTGCGGGAGCGGGGTCCGTCAAACTCGCAGAAGAAGATTTTCTGCCAGGTGCCAAGCTGCAACCGGCCATTTTCAATAAAGACCGTTACCGAGCTGCCGACGAGCGAGGCCATGACATGGGCCGGAGAATTGCCTTCCTGGTGCCGGTAAGGGAGCTGCGGCACGATTTTTTGCAGGGCGGCAAGGATGTCGGTTTGCACATCGGGATCCGCCCCCTCGTTGATGGTCAGCCCCGCAGTGGTATGGGGGTTGTACACATGGCAGACGCCATCGGTAATGCCGCTTGCGGTGACACCCTTTTGCACCTGGGCGGTGATGTCGGAAAACTGCATGGTTCTCGAGGTGGAAACGGCAAAGGTTCCTGCGGGCATGGAATGGTCTCCTGGGCGAAGTTCTGCAAGAAAACTGTACGGTTATGACTATAATAGATTGCGGAACGTGTCAAATTGATTATAGAACGGATTGGGTAAAAATATGGAAGGGGGTTATGGTAGAGAACGTTTTTAAAAATCTTCGCTGGCTCGGCCATGACGCATTTCTGTTGCGGGCCGGGGGCAAGAATATCTATTTCGATCCCTTCAAGCTGGGCACGGGTTTGCCGCCCGCCGATATCATCTGTGTTTCCCATGAACATTACGACCACTGCTCGCCCGCTGATGTGCATCTGATTCAGCAGCCCTCCACCCTTATTGTTGCCGAAGCAAAGGCTGCGGCGCAACTGAAGGGGAAGATCATGGTCCTGGCCCCGGGCGAGCGGCGGGAGGTGGAGGGGATCACCATCGAGACGGTTCCCGCATACAACACCAACAAGCTGTTTCATCCCCAGTCCAACCGTTGGCTTGGGTTTATCCTCACCGTTGACGGCGTGCGGGTGTATCATGCCGGGGATACCGATTATATCCCGGAGATGAAAGATATCCGGGCGGATATCGCCTTGTTGCCTGTTTCCGGCACCTATGTGATGACCGCAGAGGAAGCGGCGCAGGCGGCCATTGCCGTCGGGGCCAGGATCGCGGTGCCCATGCATTATGGCGCCGTGGTCGGAACAACCGATGATGCGGATCGTTTTGCCGCAACGCTTGCCGGCAGGGTACGGGTGGAAATCCTTGGCCGTGGATAAATCTCAATATTTCCCGGTCTGTCTGAAGATCGCCGGGCGGCGATGCCTGGTCATCGGCGGCGGTCGGGTTGGCGAGCGCAAGGTGCAAGGGCTGCTGGCCCATGGCGCTTTGGTCACGGTGATCAGCCCCGAGTTGAGCGAACCGCTGGCCGCCCTGCTGCGGGCCGGGACGATTGACTGGCTGGATCGCCTGTACCAGGAAGGGGATCTGGCCGGGGCTTTTCTGGTCATTGCCGCCACCGATGATCCTGCGGTGCAGGAGCGGATTCACGCGGAGGCCGAAGCGCGCAACATCCTGCTCAATGTGGCGGATGTGCCGAAATGGTGTAATTTTATCCTCCCGGCCACGGCGCGGCGGGGAGACCTGTCCATTTCCGTTTCCACCGCCGGAAAAAGTCCGGCCCTGGCCAGCACGTTGCGTCAGGCGCTGGAGGCCCAGTTTGGCCCGGAATATGGGGCCTTGGTGGATATCCTCGGGGCTTTGCGGGACACCGTTTTGGCCGAGGGCAGGCCGCATGCGGAAAATAAGCTGATTTTTGCCCGGTTGGCTGACCCCGAGATGGCGGTCTGGATCAGGGATGGCCTCTGGCAAAAGCTTGCCCATCATATCCAGGAAGTTCTGGGCCCCGATGTTCCCCTTGGTTGCCTGGAGACGGCCCGGCGGGCATACCGGCAATCTTGACGGATTCGCGGCAAGGTTGAAAAGTCACGGATCCGTAAGGGAAAAATGAAGAGTTACCAAGCAATAACTGTTGAAATCGCGTCTTTTTTGCGATTTCAACAATCTTGACGGAGCGACGCGATGACCCTGTTGTTTCAGCTCACCCTGTATCTGTACCTTCTGGCCACCGCAGTGTATGTGGTCCACTTTCTCTCCCAGCACAAACAGGTGCGGGCTGCTGCCCGGGGGATTCTTCTTACCGGCGGCATCCTGCATACCGTGTATTTTGTTGCCCGGTATGTCGCCGCGGGGCATACTCCGCTGACCAGCAACCATGAAGCGGTTTCCTTTTTTGCCTGGTCCATGACCTGGGCTTTTTTGTCTTTCTGGTGGCGGTACCGGGTGAAAAATTTCGGCGTCTTTGTTTCGCCGCTCATTTCCCTGCTGATGCTCATCGCCGCCTTTTCCTCCCAGGAGATGGCGCCCTTGCCCCCGGCCCTTAGGAGCAACTGGCTGCCGGTGCATGCCAGTCTCGCCATCATGGCCAATGGTTTCATGGCCATGGCTTTCTGCGGCGGGGTGATGTACCTGCTCCAGGAGCGGGAGATCAAGAAGAAGAAGTTCGGAATATTTTACAGCCGGCTGCCCTCCCTGGAGGCGCTTGACAACCTCAACCAGCATTGCCTGGCCTTGGGTTTTCTGTTGTTGACCCTGGGGATCATCACCGGCTCCGTCTGGGCAAAGCAGGCTTGGGGGGCATACTGGCAGTGGGATCCCAAGGAAACCTGGTCGCTGATCACCTGGCTCATCTATGCGGCCATCCTGCACCAGCGGCTCACCGTGGGCTGGCGGCGCAGGCGGGCGGCGATCATGGCCATTGCCGGTTTTGGGGCGGTTCTTTTCACCCTCTGGGGGGTGACCTATCTGTTGGGGGGCGTGCACTCCTATGTTGGCTGAGAGTATTGTCATTATCGGCGTGAATCATAAGACCGCCCCGGTAGCGGTGCGGGAGAAGCTGGCCTTTTCCGGGGATTGCGCCGGCCCGCTTCTGACGTTGATGAATATCGAGGGGTGCAGGGAGTGTTGTTTTCTTTCAACCTGCAACCGGGTGGAGGTTATCTTCGTGGCCGGCGACCCGGCCGCGGCGGCGGTGGCGGTGCGCGGTTTTCTCTTTGCCAAGAGCGGTCTTGCCGACGCCGAAGCCCAGCAGTACAGCTATATCTATCAGGGCAGGAATGCGGTTGAGCACCTCTACCATGTGGCGGCCAGCCTCGATTCCATGGTGGTGGGCGAGCCGCAGATCCTGGGGCAACTGAAGCAGGCCTACCGCGAAGCGACGGAACAGAAAACCACCGGCGTCATCCTGAACCGGCTGCTGCACAAATCATTTTCCGTGGCCAAAAGGGTGCGCACCGAGACCAACATCGGCGGCAGCGCGGTCTCCATCAGCTACGCGGCAGTGCAGCTGGCCAAGAAGATCTTCGGCAGTCTGCGGGACAAGTCCGTGCTTTTGGTGGGGGCCGGGGAAATGGCCGAGCTGGCGGCCGAGCATCTGGTCAAGCAGGGGATCGGCCGGGTGGTGGTGGCCAACCGGACCCTGGAACGGGCGGCCAAGCTGGCTCGCCAGTTTAACGGCACCGCCGTGGGCTTGGCCGAGTTGACCACCCAGTTGGCCGAGGTTGATATCCTGATCAGTTCCACCGGGGCCACCGACCTGATTCTCCGCAAGGATGAGGTGAAGCCCCTCATGCGGCAGCGGAAAAACAGGCCGCTCTTTCTTATCGATATCGCGGTGCCGCGCGATCTCGACCCCGAACTCAATGACCTGGACAATGTCTACCTCTATGATATCGACGACCTGAAAAACGTGGTCGATGTGAACAAGGCGGAGCGGGAAAAAGAGGCGCTGCGGGCGGAGGGCATTGTTGCCGAGGAAGTGGTCAAGTTCGGGCAGTGGCTGGAAGGCATGGAGCTGGCTCCCACCATCACCGCCATACGGCAAAAGGCCAATGGTATCCGCGAGGCCGAGGTGGCGAAAACCTTGAGTGTTTTGAAATCCCTTTCGGAAAACGAGCGGCGTTCGGTGGAGATGCTCGCCAACGCCATTGTCAACAAGTTGCTGCATGAACCCATGGTTTTCCTCAAAAACACTACCCCCCACGACAATCCGCAGCTCAAGCTGGCTTTTGTCCGGCAGTTGTTCGGTCTGGATAAGGAATCGCCGGAACAGTAACCGCCTCTGGAAAATGTTTGACATGTCGCATGGCTCTGAGTAATATAGCGAGCTTTATTGCTGGGCGGATTTTTTTGCGCTTTTGACGAAGTTTCCGGAAGAGTGCGTGACGCAAGGCTCCAGCTGCTGCAAGACAGCAAAATGTGAAGGAAGGCCAACGAGAGGCCGTAACAGAAGAGAAAAAGGAAGACGATCATGAGCAAGAGAACTTTTCAGCCCAGCAACCTCAAAAGGCACCGTACCCATGGCTTCCGGGCCAGAATGCAGACAAAAAACGGACGGGCCGTCATCAACCGTCGTCGGGCCAAGGGCCGCAAGCGGCTGACCGTCTAGTTTTCGTCTGGACGAACAGCACTGCTCGCGCAGCATGAAAGCCCAGGCCCTCCCCAAGGCCATGTTGCTGGTCAAGCCCTGGCAGTACAAGTTGGTTTACGACCAGGGAAAAAGGGTGCGTGGCCGGAACTTCACGCTGATCCATGTGCCGAACAGCACCGGTGGCAACAGGCTGGGCATAAGTATCCACGGAGTACGGCAGGCTGTTCAGCGGAACAGAATTAAGCGGATAATCCGGGAATTTTTCCGTCATAATCGAGAGTTTATCGAGCCTTTTTCCGATGTGGTTTTTGCCGTGCGGCCCGGGTTTGTCCCCAATTCTCCACAAGAGGTAGAGGCGGCCGTCGGCGCACTTCTTGCCCGGCGCACGGATCCCGGCAAGGTTGCCGCTCCGGGCGCGGTGGCGGTGGAGATCTCGTGATTTCCTCGTGTGCGCCATATTTTCCGGATGCGGCAGGTTCCCCGTCATTTTTACGAGATTATCAGGATTGGATGTGAAAAGAATTTTCATTGCCCTGATACGGGGCTACCAGCTGTGTATCTCCCCTTTGTTTGCGCCGAGTTGCCGTTTCTCTCCCACCTGTTCACAGTATGCCATAGAAGCCCTGGCCCTCCACGGGACGGCCCGCGGTCTGTACCTTACCCTGCGCCGCCTTCTTCGTTGCCATCCCTTTCATCCCGGCGGGTTTGATCCGGTGGACAGATCTTTTTGAGGTGACCGCCGGCGGCGTTGTCCGGGTGCTTCAGGCCTGCCCAACTTAAATAGTGCCTGATAAGGATTGATTTCATGGACACACAGAGAATGTTTTTGGCCATTTTCCTTTCGCTGGCCATCTTGCTTGGGTATCAGTATTTTTTTGTCCCCACTCCTCCTCCGGTCACGGAAAGCACTGTCGCATCCTCCCAAAACGGCAAGGGTGACGAGAAAAGCGTTGCCCAGGCGCCGGCTCCCGTTGCCGCGGCAAGCCTGTTGGCTGCCCAGCCCGCTGACGCCGCGGTCCGGAAAGGGCGTGAGATTCCGGTAAGCACCAACCTCTATTCGGCGGTGGTGACGGAGTCCGGCGGCATGGTGAAAAGCTTCCGGTTGAAGGATTATCGAGAGGCGCTTGCCAAGGATTCCGGAAACAAGGAACTTCTCCAGCCAAAGGGCGGTGACAGTCTTCCCCTGAATTTTTCCTGGGGCATCGAGCCGGGCAGCATTCCTCCGGTGGTGTATGAGGCCGGCCCGGTCAAGACGGAGGGTGGCGGGACAACCCTGACCATGCGGGGTAAACTGCCCTCCGGGCTTGAGATTGTCCGCACCATGCGGTTTCTTGATCAGCAGTATCTGGTGGAGTTGAGCATCGATGTGGTCAACAATACCGCCACCCCCCTGCAGGGCGCCCCGTATCTGACCCTTGACAACCGGCCGTTTTCCAAAGGGAACGGGATGGTCTCGGTTGGCCCCGCCGTATTGCGCGATGGGGTGCTGGAGGAGATCAAGGCGGATGATCTGAAAAAGGGGAGCAAAAGCTTCACCGGCAAGATCGGCTGGGCGGCCTACGAGGATAACTATTTTCTCTGCGGCATTGTCCCGAGCACCGGCGAACAGCACACCGCGCATTTTTCCCTGCAGGATGAAAACAGGGTGACCACGGTATTGGCCGGGGCCAGCGACGTCATCCAGCCGGGTCAGCGCCAGCAGTACACCTACTCGGTGTATTTCGGCCCCAAGACCATGGGGGCGCTCAAGGCAGCAGGCCATCAACTGGAGCGCAGCATCAATTTCGGCTGGTTTGACGTGATGGCCAAACCGACCCTCTATCTGCTCAATTTTCTCCATAAGTATGTGGGCAATTACGGCGTGGCCATCATTCTGGTGACGGTGCTCATCAAGCTGCTTTTTTGGCCGGTGAGCCAGAAGGGCATGAAGTCCATGAAGACCATGCAGAAGCTGCAGCCCAAGATGGCCAAGCTGCGCGAGAAATACAAAGACGACAAGCAGATGCAGCAGCAGGAGATGATCAAGCTGTACCAGACCTACAAGGTAAATCCGGTGGGCGGCTGTTTGCCCATGGTCATCCAGATCCCGGTATTTTTCGCCCTGTACAAGGTGCTGCTCCAGACCATCGAGCTGCGGCACGCGCCTTTTTTTCTCTGGATCGCGGATCTCTCCGCCCCGGATCGGTTGCCGATCGGTTTTGATCTTCCGTTCATCGGAGGAATCCCGGTGTTGACCCTGTTGATGGGGGCAACCATGTTTTTGCAGCAAAAAATGACCCCGGCCACCGGGGATCCCACCCAGCAGAAGGTAATGATGTTCATGCCGGTCATCTTTACCTTCATGTTCCTCAACTTTGCTTCCGGGTTGGTCTTGTACTGGTTTGTCAACAACCTGCTGTCCATCGGTCAGCAGTATCTCGTGAACCGGCAAGAGGCCGCGTAAGGCGGGTTGAATCAAGGAGCGCAAGGGGCAGCCCCTGAGCCACAGTTGTCAAGAGAAGACGCCGGGCTGCCTAAGAGTGGCCCGGGATGGAGGAGTCATACGATGTCTGCCAAGATGGAATATAAGGGAACGGATGTTGAAGAGGCGATCGGCAATGCCTGCGCCGCTCTGAATGTGGCGCGGGAAGAGCTTGATATCCGCATAATCTCCACCGGTTCCACCGGTATTTTCGGGCTGGGCAGGAAAAAGGCGGCGGTGCAGGTCTCGCTCAAAAAAGAGGGCGGGCAGGAGCAGACGCGGCTGGCTCCTGAGAAAAAGGCGCATGCGCCAAAGGCCAGGCCGGAGCGGCCCGCGGCGGAGAAAAAACCGAGTGCGCCAAAACCCAGGCCTGAACAATCTGCTGACAACGACGAGCCGGAGGAGGTGGTGGGAGATCCTGTCTCCGCCGAGGAGATGGAATCGATCCGTGCCGATGTCGCCAGGATTCTGGAACTCATGGGCTGCCCCTCGCAAGTCGGCGTGGAGCAGGATCAGAACAACAAGGTGCATGCCAAGATCACCGGCGAGTTTGTCGACATCCTTGTCGGGCCGGAGGGACAGACCCTTGACGGCTTGCAGTATGTGATGCGCAAGATCATCACCAGGAAATTTCCCCAGAAGGTTCTTTTCGCCCTCGATGCCGGGGGATTCCGGGAGAACCGGATGGGTGAGCTCCAGGCCCGGGCCCTGCGTCTGGCCCAGGAAGTCAAGGAAACCGGCAAGACCAGAACCATTCCCGCCATCAACCCCGCGGAACGGCGCATGGTGCACATGGCCCTGCAGGATGATACCGAGATTAGAAGCCGCAGCGTCGGCGAGGGATTGTTCAAAAAAGTGCTCATCTATCTGCCTGGTAAAGGGCGTCGGCGTTCGCCGCGAAAGAGGAAGGGCGGAGAAAAGACGGAGTAATTCGCGCAAGGCGGCTGTGACCGCGACGTTGTCGAGACCGGGTCGTTTGATGGGCTAGTCCGGCATGGCGCTGTCCTGCGCCGCCGATTTCATAAGGCAAGAAACGTATGGTAATGCCGGATTTCCCGGATTTCAACGAAGCGACCATTGCCGCCATTGCGACGCCGCCCGGCGCCGGCGGCATCGGTATCATCCGGGTGAGCGGCCCTCAAGCCCACGCCATCCTTCAGCAGCTTTTTCAACCGAAAAATCCCCAGCGCACATTCATCAGTCACCGGCTCTATTTTGGCGCCATTGTCCATCCCGAAACCGGGGCGGCCATTGACGAGGTTCTCGCCGTCTATATGCGGGCGCCGCAGACCTACACCAGGGAAGATGTGGTGGAAATCCACGGCCACGGCAGTTATCTGCTGCTACGGGAGATCCTGGCCCTGATCGTCACGTTCCCTGCCACCCGTCTGGCCGAGCCCGGGGAATTCACCAAGCGGGCCTTTCTCAACGGCAGGATCGATCTGACCCAGGCGGAGGCGGTTGCCGAGCTGCTGGGCGCCAAAACCAAGGAGGGCGCCCATCTTGCCGTGAGCCAGCTCCGGGGAGGGCTGCACGGAGAGATCTGGAAAATTCGTGACGCGCTGGTCGCGGTTCGTGCTATCATGGAGGTGGCCATCGATTTCCCCGACGAGGAGGTGGAGATCCTCGACGCCCAGGCGCTGAAAACGAGGTTGGTGCACGAGGTGGAAGAACCCCTGGCCAAATTGCTGGCCAGGGCGGAGGGAGGAAAAATCATCCGGGAAGGGATCTCCGTGGTCATTCTCGGCAGACCCAATGTCGGCAAATCCAGCCTGCTCAACTGTCTTCTCAGGGAAGAGAGGGCCATTGTCACGGAGATTCCCGGCACAACCAGGGACACCATCGAGGAGTGCTTGGACATCAAAGGGGTGCCGGTGCGCATTGTCGATACGGCCGGCATCCGGGAAACCTCCGAGGCGGTGGAAGAGATCGGCATCCGGCGGGCCCGGCAAAAACTCGGGGAGGCGGATCTGATTTTGCTGGTCCTTGACGGGGTGGAAGGGGTGCGGGACGAAGACCGTGCCCTGTTTGCGGTGGCTGCGGACAAGAAGGTCGTGGTGGTGGTGAACAAGATCGACAGGGCGACCGCCTTGGATCTTGGCCCCTATCACGAGGCCTTTCCCGGAATGGCCGTTGTTGCCATTTCCGCCACAACCGGCGAGGGTATCCGTAATCTGGAGAATGCGGTGTACGAGGCAGCCACGGGCGGGCATGGTCTTCAGGAAGCAGGAGCCGCCGCGCCGAACGTGCGGCATGCCGCCGCCTTGCAGTGCGCCCTTGGTGCGGTTCGACAGGTTGGGGAGGGGTTGGTCGCGGATCTGCCTCCGGATCTTTTGGCCATTGATCTCCAGGGCGCCCTGGCGTTTCTCGGGGATATTATCGGGGAAACCACCACGGACGATGTGCTGGATATGATCTTTGCGGAGTTTTGTCTCGGAAAATAGCCAACGATGCGAGGCAGCAGTGCAACGGCGGCAGTGAAACGGCGAAGGAAAAATCATGGCCTCAGGTAGAAAACTCAAAGAAATCGACCTTGACGAGCAGATTGAATTTCTGAAAAAAGTACATTTTTTCCATGGGTTCGATGATCATGAGCTCAAGCAGTTTCTTCAGGTGAGCAAATGGCTCCGGGTGCCTGCCAACACGGTGATCATCAAGGAAGATACAACCGAGCGGGCTTTTTACATCCTGGTCCGCGGCGAAGTCCGGGTGGAAAAACGGTTGCCGGGAAAAGCAAAACCCATCCAGCTCACCACCCTTGCCACCGGGGATTGCTTCGGGGAAATGGCCCTGGTCACCGAAATAAAAAGGACCGCCGATGTGGTGGCAAGCACGGAATCCTTTATCCTCCGGGTCGAACCGGAGATTGTCAGTACCTCAAACGTTTTCCTGCAGCTGAAATTCTATAAACGGTTTTGCGAACGGCTGGTCGCCAGGCTGGATTTGGCCAATAAACGAGTTGCCGGGCGGGACGGCGAAGAGGCTACTCCTTCGATTTTGCAGAAGGTTCTTGCCGATGACAGTCCGCCGGAAGGGGAAGAAAAGCCGCCCAAGCCTCCCGTCAAACCGGTTCTGGGCCTGGGGCGGCCCGAGAAGGCGGAAAAAGCCAGGGCAAGCATTGCCCTCCCTCCCATGCCCGACAAGGATCACCGGCAGACCCCGGCCAAGCTGCATCCTCGGGTGCATCCGGAGGCCGTCCTGCCGGTGAACCCCGCTGTTGCCGCGGAGTTGAGCGCCATGATGAAAGGCAGCGCGGGCATTGATAATACCCGGCGGCTGTCAGACTTGATTTCCCTTGATCCCGTGCTGAGTTGCCGGGTGATCCAGACCGCCAACTCGCCATTTTACAGAAGAGCCAACATGGTGGGGACAGTCCCCCTTGCCATGGTTATTGTCGGGGTCAAGCAGATCCAGGAGGTGGTGGCCGATACCATCCGGGCGGCTAAATCCACGCAGGCTTTCAGCGGTTTTGCCCCGGTCTCCAAAGGGTTTTGGCAACATGCGGTGGTGGTCGGTAGAATCGCCGAGATGCTGCGGGATGTGATCCGGATAAACACCTCGGCGGATCTTTATCTATGCGGTCTTCTTCATGATCTTGGGATGCTGGTGCTGGATGGAATCTCGCCGAATTTTTACCCGCAGTTTACCCAGCCTTCGGAAGAGCTGCGGGATGTGGTCAGGGCGGAAAAAGAGTACATCGGCGTGGATCACGGCCAGGCGGGTGTCTGGCTTGCCGAGGGCATTGGTCTGCCGCAACCCTATCTGGACGTGATGCACTTTCATCATCAGCCGGAAAAGGCTACGACCAATCCGGTGCCTGTGGCCATGGTGAATCTGGCGAATATCTTCGCCTCGATGAAGGGCGCCTGTCTGGGGCAGCCCCAGGTGACAATGCAGGATGCCTTGCGCTCGTATTCCTGGGCGCTGATCCAGGAGTACCATCGTCCGTTTCAGGAGGTCAATGTGCAGCAGTTTGTCAATTCGTTTTCCGCGGAACTTGACAAGACCTGGGCCGGCATCACCGGGGATATTCCCCTGTAGCCCTCAATCGATGGGGGTGAATTGATCCTTGCTGGCTCCGCAGATGGGGCAGGCCCAGTTTTCCGGCAGCTCCTCGAAAGGGGTGCCCGGGGCGATGCCTGAGTCCGGGTCGCCATCCGCCGGATCATAGATATACCCACAGACCGAACATTCATAGCGTTTCATGACGGGGCTCCTTTTTCTGTTTTGCAAGCATGGAGGCTGTGTTGTGAAGTCGTTGCGGCGAGAGATCGTAGCTATTATTTTATAGGTGTTCCCTTTGGCCGGCGTCAACGGTTTTTATCGGCAATGGGCGAAGGGGTTGCGGCGTGTTGTGTGCTGGAGCAGAAAAGAGGGGAGGCGGATGATTGAGAAGCAAGAGGTTGTTTCCAGGCAGGATATCGCCCGGAGGGTCAAGGAGCTTGGTCAGGCGATTGCCCGTGATTATGCCGGGCGCCGGTTGATTATGATCGGTATCCTCAATGGGGCCTTTATCTTTTTGGCCGATCTGGTCCGGGAAATCGACCTGCCCCTTGAGATAGACTTTATCCGGGTGTCGAGTTACGGCTCCTCCACCTGCTCCTCCGGCGCCATCCAGTGCACCAAGGACACCGAACTCGATCTGGCAGGGAAGGATATCCTGCTGGTGGAGGATATTGTCGATACCGGGAGAACCCTTGCCCGCCTCAAGGAGCTTTTTGCGGCTAGAAAGGCTGAATCCGTGCGGATCTGCGCCCTGATCGACAAGAAGGAGCGGCGCGAGGTTGAGGTGGCTGTCGATTATGCCGGGTTTGAGGTGTCGGAAGGCTTTCTGGTCGGCTATGGCCTTGACCATGCGGAACAGCACCGGCAGTATCCGGCCATCTACAAGATTGTCAGCCCCGGGTGAATTCCGTGCTTTCCCTGCAGGAGAAAGACAAGCGGTTTCTTTGGCATCCCTACACCCAGATGCAGGATTATGCCCGGCGCGACCTGCTCCTCATCGACAGGGCGGAGGGTGTTTCCCTGTTCGACCAACAGGGGAAACGCTATTTTGACACCATCTCCTCCTGGTGGTGCATTGTCCATGGGCATGGCCATCCGACTATTACCGAGAAAATTCGCTCCCAGCTGGCGCGGCTCGATCAGGTGCTGCTGGCCGGCACCAGCCATGAACCGGCGATTCTTTTGGCGGAACAGCTGGTGCAGCTTACGCCGCCCGCGCTCTCCCGGGTGTTTTATTCCGATAACGGCTCCACCGCCTGCGAGATCGCGATCAAGATGTCGCTCCAGTATTGGCGGCAGGTGGGGCAGCCCAACCGCTGCCGGCTGGTGGGAATAGAGCGCGGCTACCATGGCGACACCATCGGCACCATGAGCCTGGGCGGGGTGCCGGAGTTCCATGGCCCCTTTGCCCCGCTGCTTTTTTCCTCCCATCGGCTGCCATCCCCCTACTGCTACCGATGCCCGGCCGGGCTGGAAAAAGAAAGCTGTGACTGCCAGTGTCTGCAACCGCTTGCCGATCTCCTGGCCGATCAGGGCACGGAGATTGCCGCGCTGATCATCGAGCCGCTGATCCAGGCAGCCGGAGGGATGATCATCTATCCCGCGAAGTACCTGCGCAAGGTGGCTGCCTTAACCAGGGAATACGGGGTGCATCTGATTCTCGACGAGGTGGCCACCGGCTTTGGCCGGACCGGAACCATGTTTGCTCTGGAGCAGGCCGGGGTTGTGCCGGACTTTCTCTGTTTGTCAAAGGGGCTGACTGCTGGTATGTTGCCCATGGCTGCGACGCTGACCAGCGAGGAGGTTTTCCAGGCCTTTTATGGAGACTACGGCGCGGGGAAAACCTTTTTCCACGGCCACACCTTCAGCGGCAATCCCTTGGCCGCAGCCGCTGCCCTGGGCTCGTTGCAGGTCTTTGCCGAAGAGCGGACCATGGCCGGGCTGCCCGCCAAGATCAGCCATCTTCAGGCGCGGATGCGCCGCTTTGGGGATCTGCCCTGGGTCGGGGATCTCCGGCAGATCGGGATGATCGTCGCCATGGAGTTGGTCAAGGATCGAGAAACCAAGTCCCCCTATGATTCCAGCGAACGGGTCGGTTGGCCGATTTATCTGGCCGGGCTTGAACAGGGGCTTTTGCTGCGGCCCCTTGGCAATGTGATCTATCTCTGGCTGCCGCTTTCGGTGACCCTGGCCGAGATAGACGAGATCACGGAGCGGGCCTGGCAGGTACTTTCCGATCCGGGCAATGTTGCAGGGTGGTAGGCGATCTGTTTGAAAGAATGGTGTTTGTGCGCTTGTAGCTCAGCTGGATAGAGCATCGGCCTTCGAAGCCGGGAGTCGGGGGTTCGAATCCCTCCGGGCGCACCATTAAAAGTACATGAATCCGACAAGTTAACTCTTGTCGGATTTTTTCGTTTTACGCCAGAAATCTTCTTTTTTGGTGTCCCAGTGTCCCAAAAGTGTCCCAGAAATGTTCCGAGAGCTTCCGTTGTGATTTGTTGATGATTTTTGCATTGTCCCATGATTGTCCCATTTATAAACAGAAGTACATAATGGTGACAATCATATGTTGTCTTTAGTATATTCTGTCACCATTGCAAGTATAAATAAAATAGCATATTTATTTGTCGCGCTTATCGTAATTATCATAATAACCAAGATTACCATGATAATCATAGTTATTGTAATAACCATAATTATCATGGTAATTCAATAAGTTAAGTAAAAATAATACTTGACTAAGCATCGCAAGGAATGGTAGTCGTTGGCCATAGTGAATTAATAATTACAATATTATGTGCTCTTTTGGCATTGATATTACATCGACATTATGTCAATTTTATATCGATATAATTAATAAATTCAATAAGTTATATAAAAAAACAGCTTGACTATGCATTTTAGGTGATGCTAGAAGTAGCAATCATCAACAAACAAATGGAGACATTCATGGAGGAACATAAGCAAGAAGATCAGTCTAAATTGCTCACGATCAAGGAAGCGGCAAAACTAACGAGAACCGCCGAAGGTACTTGGAGACACTGGCTAATGGGACTCGGTGAAGGAATGCCGCCGGTGCGTGTCATCCGTCTAGGTCGTGCGGTACGCATACACCGCAAGGATCTCTTGGACTGGATTGAGACTGGAGCCGTTGTGTCTCCCAAGCGGCGTGGGCGTGGCCGACCTACGAAGGCGGAACAGATGCGGCGTGCTGGGAATGAGCGGTAACGACAAAGGTCTCGGGGATGCAGTACACAATTACGATAAACCTGCTAAAGGCCACAGAATGGGGGCTAAACCTTCAACAGGCAGCATTGTTTGGTTTTTTGTATGAATTGCCAAGCTGGGCAGATTGCCACATTATCAATGGCTGTGACTATCATTGGATTACCTACAGCAAGATCATTTTAGAAATGCCGATTCTCAGTCAACACAAAGACACCATCTATAGGCATATGAAAGCCCTGACAGACAAAGGGTTAATTGAGATACAGCAGCAAGGTTCGGGCATTTTGGTTCGGAGAACCACAGAGGGAAAAAGATGGAACCGCGACCTCGGAAAAAAATCCGAGGGGTCGGAAAAAAATCCGAGCAATCTCGGAGAAAAATCCGAGCCTCCTTCGGAAAAAAATCCGACATATCATAATACCACCTATCCTCTTACCAAATCAAAGAACCACCCCACCCCTCCCTCCCATAACCAAGAACAGAAGGAGGTGGAGGAATATATTCGGCGAGAGACTGACCGGGCCGAGTATGCCGGGGAAATTCGTACAAGCCGGGCAAATTACGCAGCCGCTGTTCGGCGAAAGATTATAGCCGAGGGAGGAAGGCTGACCCCTGATCGTAGGCAGCAGCTTTCGTTATGGCAAACACCGATTCTCGTATCCAGCAAGCCCCCCCTCATCGACCCGCACGACACCTACCTCACCCGGCGATATGCCGAAGCCTACAACACAATACAAAGCGAAAGGAGAGAAAAATGACAGAGACAGAATGGCCTACGAAAAAGGAAGACATGGAGGCGGCTTTTGAAATTCTTGGCCTACACAGCAATGAAGAGGGAGAACCTCTCGTTTCGGCAGAAAAGGTGGGAGACGGGAAGACAATGCAGTTCGCCCCTTCTCCGTGGCTGGGTGAGCTGGCCATGAATCTTGTCGGGCGGCATGGTGAAGAACGAGGGATGGAGTTACTCCGCCTAGTCCTCCGGGAACTTGGTATTTTTAAAAAATCTAACGGCCAAGAAAATTAAAAAAATGGGAGGGGAGGGGCATGAAAAAGTTTTTTGCTATCGCAGCAATTGGGCTTTGTCTCGTGGGCTGTTCTTCAAACGAAGAGCAGCAAGAGAAAAAAGGACAACCACACCGCGAGAAAGATTCGGGGGTGTATCAGCAGCAACAACCCCAAAAAACAAAGAAGGTTGTAGGCCTGCACGATAAAGAGCTGGCCGAAAAGGGGATCTTCCGGGATCAAAACGGCAACTTCGGAAAGGGAAGCATTCGAAAAGTCTTTGGAGAGGATTAATAAAATGGGTACGGAAATTATTTTATATGTCCTGGACCAGCTCGACAAATATCTTGCCTTAATCTTCGGCTCCTTCATGGCTTCATTCGGCGGATTTATGTCGGCCTTTGTGGTGCTGTACCTGCTCTTGATGGCCATTGCCTATTTCAAGTCCACTTTTGCGGAGCACACAAAAGAAATAGGGTGGAGCATCCTTTTGGTAATCCTACTCCAATATTTCATTATGGATTTTTCCGCTTTTAAGCATTGGGTGGTGCTCCCGATCCGCAGCACCGTTATAGATATCGCGTCTTTTTTTGCTAATGCCGGTGCCGGTGCCGGAGGTGATGGAATTGAGGATTTGTTTATCAAGCTCGACCAATCCGTTATCAAGATGAAAGAAACCATCGACTTTATTTTTCCCCACACCAATTTTCTTATGGATGCTGGAAATTATATTAAAGCAACCATGGCCCTCGGCGCTATGACCCTCGCCTTTGGCGCTGTCTATGTCGCCTACATATTGCTTCTCTGCGTGGGCTTTTTCTCCATGTATGTCCTGTTCGTTATAGGAGGTCCGTGCATCTTTTTCGGTGCTTTTAAGCAAACTCGCTTTGTCACCTGGTCATGGTGCCGTGCCTTGGCAAACTATTCCCTTCTTGTTGTCTTCGCCTCCTTGGTGATGGGTATTTGTATTACCGGCATCACTAGTGCCATGGATGTGTTCGCACAGAACAGCGACCCTAGCCTGGGCTACTTTACAAGGGAAGTGGGGTATGTCATTTGCTGGTCGCTATTGTCCCTGGGCATGCTGCTCAAGAGCGCCGACTATGCTTCTGCGCTCTCTGGCGGCATGGCAGGCAGTACGGCCATGATAACGGGTGGGCTGGCGCTCACAGGCGGGGCGCTGTTCAGCGCCTCGAGAATGGCCACCAATAACCCCGCCACTCAGTTGGCAGGCAAAGGCGCGAGGAAAGGGTTAGGCGCTATCGGAAACCGCGCATATTCAGCCATGAAGGGCATAAACCGGGGCGGCGGCCCCTTAGACACAGGAGGGAAGTGAGATGGAACAGACACGCGAGAACTACTACAAAATGATGGGATTCGGGATAGCCGCAATGGCCGCTGGCGCAGTGACCGCCGTATATTTTCCTGTTTTCTGGAAAGCAATCTTGCCAGCTCCTCCGGGACGAGAAAATCTCCATGCTTTCATGGCGATGGTTTTCTCGTTAAGCGCGTTGTTGGGCAGCATGAGAGCGGCGTTGACGGTCCAGGTCCACCTGCTACCAAAGTGCGAAATGGACGAAGAGGAACGGCAGAGGATGCAAACATATGGTTCGCAATCACGGCGCATGTTGGACCAGATCCTCATAGGCATGGCAGCCCTTTGTGTCGTGGTGCTGCTGTGTAACCTTTTTTGAAATAGGAGGCAATTCGACGATGGAACAGGCTCAGACGGTAGGGCGTGACACGATTGTCCAGGTTCGCTTGCCAGCGACGCTCCAGAGGAAGGAACTCCGCGCCGGCATCGCAATCGCGCTCTTTTATCTTACTGTTGGCAAAAAACCGACGCATATACCGGACGAAAACGAAAAACGGACCAACACCAAGATACGTCTATCTTCGGAGGCGAAGAGGTTTTTCGACGAACTTTTGGCTCGGTCCGAATTTACCAGCAAAAACCAGATCATCCTGCATGCCTTGGCATTTCTTCATGAACGACCGAACTTACAAGGCTGTAGGCTCTAACACTCCGAGAAAAGGAAATAGCCATGGCAACCACGACCGCAGAGGAAAAGACGACATCGTATCAACCTGTTTTTCCCGAGCAGTACCCCAAGGAATGCCACCGATGCAAGATCCCAACTGCCTGTGAAAAGTTTGTGGTCGAGGGCGGGAAGGCGGATATGTGCATTTTCTTTTGCCCTAAGAACCCAGGAATGACTGCCGAAGGCAAGCCGCTTTATTTGGGGAAGGTCAAGGAGAGGCACAGTACGAGAGGACAACAAAAATGACGACCAACGACAAAAAGCAGCTCTATTGGGACATTTCACAGCTTCAAGCAATGGGGGTGCTGCCGGAAATACTCCCCAAATTCCCGCCACTCTTGCCGGTTGTGCGGCAGGAGGAACTGGGCGTCCATACCTATTTCATTGATGAGACTCGGCTTCCCAAGGAGCTTTTCGCCGAGTGCCGCGAGTTGATATTCCTGATGACCATGGATGAACCGCTGTCACAGGAGGAAATACAATCAACACCCATAGGCATCAATCTGGATCTCCTTCCCGACGGCATCATGGCGCCGATTATCGAGAAATGATCCAGATCTTTCTCAGAGATAGGTGCACCATATGCATCTATCTCTGATTTGTCATTCCTTGCAACTGAGCCGCAGGCGAGGCAGCGGAGCGTTACAGCGTCCTCCCGGTCGCCTCACTCCTTGCTCACCCCTGGTCTGCCATGACACCCCCAACTTTGCATTCCAAGCACCGCCGAAGGCGGAACACCGGCAGAAATAGGGCCACAAGCGGTCAAGCGCAGCATGGCGCAAAGGGTCTCGCCCTGGTGGAAAATTGGTGCAACTGGTCTTTTTCGAGGTGCAACCGGCGAAAAATAGGATGCAACCGGTTTTTTGAGAGGTGCAACCGGCCAAAAATGACGTGCAACGCAGCCGCGAATTTAGAAAACCGCATCGATTCGCAAGCGATTCTCCAGCAAAAATAGTCTTTCTCACTGATTTTACACGTAAAACCATCTGTTAGAAGAATAGAGGTAGGGTTTAACTCGTGGCAGGATACGCAAATTGTAACACAATTTACCCGGCGTGGCCGGTCCTGCCCCCCGCATGGCGAGGGGAAAGGGTTTCACCCCCCGGAGGGTCCCCCATCAGGGCCTTCCCTAAAGGGTCCCGCCCTAAAAGCAAAGGACAACAACAAATGACACAATATGTCCCGGTCCGGCTCGACGACGATCAAGCGCGGAAGCTCGACGAAAGGGCGACCACGGAAAAAAACAGATCCGTGGTTATTCGTCGGGCGCTCGATGCGTACCTTTCCGACCGGACGCCCGGCGAACATGCCGGGCTGGCCGAGCTGACCAAGGCCGTCAAGGACTTCCAGGCAGACATGGCGCGAGTCGGCGGCAACCTCAACCAGATTGCCCACTACTACAACATCCACGACACCATCCAGCCGCACGAACTCGCGGCGGAACATAAGGAACTGCGCCGACAATTCCAGGCGCTTATGACACTCATAAAGAAGATCCATGAACAACTCCGAACCTTCTAAAACGCCAGAGCTTGAACCGAAGGCCCTAAAGGGCCGGAAGGGCGCAAGAACGTCTGTCCGGGCGCGATTGACGCAGCCGGGCTACATCAAGCAAGCCCATTCCGGCAAGACCGAGGCCGTTGTCAAGGTGGCCAGCTATGCCCAAGGCTTCCGGGCAAAGGGCCTCCTCATGTATGTGGCCAGGGCCGACAAGCCGGGTCAGGAAATCGAGGTCGAGGACCAGGACGGGCGGACGTATAAAGGGAAAGAGGATATCGAAAAAATTTACCAGGAGTGGCAGAAGAACTTTGACCACCGGAAGCGCGGCCCGATCCCTGACAACGTGAAGGTGAGGGGCGACAAGAAAGTTTACGAGCGCCGCCACGCGACGCACATAATCCTATCCGCTGCCGCTGATCCGACAGAGGAGAACAACAAGAAAGTTATGGCCGCTGCCCGTGCCGTGTTTGAAAAGCACTTCCGGGACCGGGGCTTTGATTACGTCCATGCGCTGCACAAGGACAGCGGCAAGGCGCATGTGCATATCGTCGTCCAGAACGCCAACCGCGAGAAGGGGGGGCCGAAGCTGCGCTTGAACCCCCCGGACCTTCACGAACTCCGGGCCGACTTCGCCGCTCGTTTGAGTGAGCTACAAATGGAACACGTCGCCACCTTGCGACGGGACCGGCCCCACATCATCGAGCAAGTGCAAAAGGGGATCGAGGGCCTTTACAAGCGCGAGACTCAATTTCAGAGGGCTATGGGCCGGGAGACTCCGAGCCGGGATGCTTTCGCATACCGGAAGGCCGTCAATCGCTCCCTGGTTCGGCTGCGGGAACAGGTGAAGAAAGACACCTTTCCCCTTACCGAGCGCCGTCAGGAATTGCTTGGCAGCATTCGCAGCCTGGAGCGAGAGCTTACAAAGAGCCAGCCGGAGATTGGCAAGGAGATTGCCGCCACCGTCCGGAAATTCGGGAAGGACGCACAGAACTACAAGAAGTGGCTAAACGAGCTGACGGCCCCCAAGAAGGACCAGGAGAAGAGCTTGAAGGAGCAGGGCCAGCGGTGGCGGACTCTGGAGGAAATGCAAAAGAAGACCGCCCTGGAGATCCGGGAGGCCCGTCAAGAGATCGAGCTTGCCCCGATCCCCCAGGAGGAGAAAAAGGCCGCGCTCGATGCGCTCACGATCCACGAAAAGGCGATCAAGGGCCGCTCTCCCGTCGAGCTGCAAGTACAGCAGCTCGTGGAGAAGATTGGAAAGACCGTGGAGCGATACGGAAAACAGGCCAAGGAAAACCGGCATCCTGTTACCGACCGGAGGCCCACCACCGAGCGCGAGAAGCTGGCGCATCGGCAGGCGCTTGATAAGACCGGACAGGGACTTGAAAAGCAGATCGTCCAGGCGTCCAAAACGATCAAGCAGACTTCCGGCCTGGACTTTAAGCAGCAGCAAGCAGCGTTGCAGCAGCTCCAGCAATGGCAGCGGTCTATCCAGAACACCAGAGAAAAAGGGTCGGGCCTTGGGCTGGCCCGGTGAAAAGTGGTGACAGGATGGTGACGGATCGTGCAGCTGCAGATCCTCTTTCTGTCACCAAAAAAATGGTGACAGTCCGCCGGCGGAAACCGGCCTTTTGTGTCACCAGCAAAAAAATAGTGGTGACAACCAGGTCGCCCTGGAGCTGCCCGGCTGTCACCAAAAAGAAAGGTAACGCGCCTACTAAAAAAATCACCGCTTGACGGGAGGGACGGGCTGAACAACTATGACCGGGTTTTCGTCTGGCGACTTGATTTGCCACTTGTAGTCACCCAAAAGGCCAAAAAGCTTGGGCTGGCTTTGCGCATTATGCTTGAGAACTTTTGCTTCGCTGGCAACTGAAACAGACAGTGTGCCATCAATTTTCACACCAATTGAACTTAATTCTTGAATCGCTTTCTTGTCGGGTCGAATTGCTGATACTGAGACTGTTCCATCCTTCTGTGGAAGGATGGAAAGTATCTGGGATTCCCTGGAAAGGAAGTAGTACGGCTCACCGGGCTTGCCAATTTTTTCTACCAAGACTTTGTAGCGCCCCTTGCCAAGATAATCTACTTTCTTGAAGCCTGGCTCCTTGGCGATTTTCACAGCTTCTTTTTTAAGATCGGCTTCGTCCCGAGCGCTTAATTCCCCTTGCCCCGCCATTAGCACCGCTGCGAACGTCAGAATACCGTCATAAACGAACGTGTAGCTCCCATCCTTATTGACTGCAACTTTGGCCTGAAATTTCTCTGGAACCCAGCATCCAAAAAGAAAAATGGAAATTATGGCAAAAACAAAAAGGATTCTGGCTTTTTGAAGCATGTTTTGTCTCCAATGGAAAATTAAAGGGTCTTCGACGTTTTATGTGGGTTTGAATAAAACCTGAATTGGTGAACCGATCAGGCAGATGGCAGTGATAACGTGCTAGATAACCGGCGCGCCACCGCTAGGCGGAGCGTCCATGTTGAGCGATGGGTTACCCACATGCAGGCCCTCCCTGAGAAGAATGCTTTCCGGGCCATTTCCCAATGCTGTTTCTATCTGTAATGCCTTGTACAGTATTACCTCGGGGAAAGTATCTTCATCCTTGAGATCCCAACGGGGATCACGACAGTAAGTCTCATATAGATATATTTCTGCCATCGTGTCCAAGAGAAGAAATAGGCGAATGCAGTTCTCTTGGGTCGCAAATTTCGTATTACGCAGAAGATGCGAAGCTTGATGTCGATTGAATTCCGCGTGCGCTTTACCGCGTTGCGAAGGTTTATAGAGATGATCGTTAATTATTTTGTGGCATGCCCTACAGAACACTTCGTGGAATAAAGGATTTCCCGGGCAAGGCTGACGGACATGGGGGCTACCAAAGAACTTTCGGATTTCCTCGAACTCAGGTTTTTCGCCTATGCCTTGGTATCCATACCATCTGAGAATTATTCCTTCGATTACAGGGACGAGAGTTAAGTAGGAGCTAGCGTAGTTTCCTCTGTAATAGCAAAGCGTTGCCGCTTCAACGAAGTGAGCGAACTCTTTGAATGCCTCAAAATGACGTATTCTGCCAATATTTTGTAGCGCTCTAATTCTTGGCTCCAATGTCATATTTTCAAGCAAGAGCAATAACTGACTTTCAGACTTTGGCATTCTCGGCAACAAAAACAGCGCCGCCCTTATATCGGATTTTGTCGCTAGCGTTGGAAGGCATACCGCAAAATTTGCAAGCTTGTCATTCAATTCAAATATTTGATCTATTTCTTCGTTCGACGTGCATAAAATGTTCGGCTTCTTTTTATATTCTTCCTGTTTCTTTCGAGCGGTCTGGAGGTGGAGGGAATATGCCTTTGCGCTTATTCGAAACCAATCGTTTTCGTCAGCCGCAAGCTCGTTCCGGATCGCGGCGACTTGTTCGCCATCAGCGATGCGCGAAATTGTAGCCTTAGCTTTATCGATGGTCTTCATATCGACAAGCTCTGTCGGCTAACGTGGAGTTAGGGGTAAGCGCTTGAGTCATGCGAGGGTCTTGTACAGCTTCGCCAGAAACCAAGGAACACCAAGATCGGGGTTAATTTCAATTTTCTCTACGTCTCTTGCAGGGAGGTCAACGCGCCAGAGATACTTCTTGTAGCCCGTCGAGAAATTCCAGAGGTTGCTGGCCCCCGATGGGAATGGCTCAAGTACAAAGAAGCAATCATGCGGTCTCTTTGGAGATTGTGCATTGAATTTGTCAGCACAGGTCATAAGTACGTATGGCAGAAAGAAATGCGGCATGTCTTTCAATGACCAGACATCAATTTCATTAGCCTTTTCCACCAGGGAAAGAAACTCCTTCCATGACAATCTGGGAAGTATTTCTTTTTGGCATTTTTCGTAGATAGTTACTGCGTTGTCTCGAACAAAAGCCTTGGCGGCATCGGCCACGGATGGATCACGTGGAAGTGCCGATAGGGCGGCATAAGGAACGTGGTTCTTGATAATTGTAGGACATGGAGTATGTGGAAAGTGGGCAAAATGAGCCTTGCAGCTTGCTGATTTTTCCGCTCTTATCTTAATTGGCAGATCACATACTCGACACCGGCCTTCCGCTTCTGGACCATATTTCGTTTGCCATTCTGAGATATTTACCAGTGCCTTGCTTTTGTCACTGGGATGGTAAGCCCATTCGTTCGACATTTCTTCTCCGAAGTAATAATGGCTAGGTGAGTGAGGTGAGGATATTCCTATTTCTCGCTGAATTACATGGTTATGCATTGTTGTACATTCTATATGGGCGGCTTTTCAGTAACGCGGTAGCTCAGTGTGCTTCTGACTTTATAATTTATAGCACCAGAAACGACTAAAAGCAAAACGGAGATCATCCCTGACAAACGAAGATATTGGCTGCGTTGCAGGGCCAAGCTAAGGAAATTCATAGTTTTTCCTTTTTTCCTCCGCCTCCGGGGGGGCCTGGAACGAAAAATGCGCGGTTGTTGAGAGGCCAGAGGAAGAAACTGGAGAATCCGACCAGAGAGAGACTGTTGACGCTCCGCTACCTCGCCTGCGGCTCAGTTTGCAAGGAAGAGTCAAAGATTTTGGGGAAGAAATGAAAAAAAGAAATGGTGTCAAATGCAGCTCCTGGATCTCGGCCAGGTGTCACCAATCCTACAGCACCAGGACGTCTGTGCTGGTAGCTCGTTCCTTTAGAGGAATCGCCGATAATCGCAGTTAAGTGCGGCAGCCAATTTCTTAGCCGATTCCTTACCGATGGGCCGTTTTCCGTTCTCCATCTCAGAAAGGTGCCTGCGGGGGATACCGGTCAGCCGAGAAAGTTGCTCCTGAGTGACGTCGTCACGATAGCGAATACCTTTCAAGTAAAGAGCGCCTGGGTTGCTATCGAGTTCCGGCGTAATTTCGGAGGCGGGGATAGTGTCATTGGCTTCCACGACACCAGCGTTACGCGCAAGCTCACGCAGGCGCTTAATGGCGGCCGGTGGGCCGACAAAGCGAACGCTTTCTTCAGTATGGTGCTTTTTCGTGCGTACCAACATAGATTAACTCCACAAGTTTGATTTCCTCGCTATCTTCCCGCCAGACGGCAACATAGGTTGGGTGGCCTTTCTTCAAGTGACAGTGATGTAGGCCGCCTGACAACTTGGAATAATTAGGCCAGTTGCCACGTGTCGGCCCGACTGCCCGGATATCGATGATAAGAGCATCAAGGATGCTTTGGATTCGTATCGGCAGCTTGTTCCGCTGCTTTTCCGCCTGACGGCTATAAACAACTGACCATGACATAATTTATTGTACCTTTTTTTAGTACATTGTCAAGAATGTTCGAGGAGCTGGAATCGCTTTATTTCATCTTTGCCGCCAAATCCTCAGCTCGAGGATGGGTGTATCTTTTCAGCATGGTAAGGGTTTGGTGGCCGGTGATAGTGGCCACCTCCATTATCCCAAATTCCGGATTTTCAAAAAGACGGCTGGTTGCTTCGTGGCGGAGGTCGTGGAAGTGGAATCCTTCAATCTTTGCTTGTCGGCATATCCGGGTAAAAGCTTGGCTAATGCTGTGGCTGCTTAGAGACCATACGCGTCCATCGATGCGGCGAGGCAGATTTTTTAATATTTCAATCGCCTTGGGGGACAAGGGAGCAGTCCTCGGCACTTTTGTTTTGGTTATTGGGATGTGCCAAGTTTTTTTGGCAAGGTTGATGTGTTCCCATCTCATCCTTGCGATTTCGCCACACCTGGCTGCTGTCTCCAGTGCTATTATAATGATAGCTGGAATGTCCCTGCTTTTTGACTTCTCCGCAGCTTCTATAAGTCTTTTTTCTTCATCTTCCTCCAATCGCCGGTCCCGGCCAGATGGAAGGGAGGGCTTTCTAACTTGGGCGGTGACGATTCCGCGAGGGAGAGGGATTCCCCAATCCATTACGCAGTGTTTGAGTACTCTATTGAGCAAGCCAATTTCGTGTTTGACTGTTTGTGGGGCAGCACCGACTTTTATTCTCTGATCCCTGTATTTTGCAATATGGAATGATTCTAGGACGGCAAGAGACAACTCTCCCAACTCGTCCATCAGTCTCCAGAGCCGCGCTTTTTCGCCGAGGCCCCCGTTGGCTAACCGTGGGAAGACTTCTTCGTGGTATCGCAGGAGGACGGTGCGGAGGGTGGTTTGTTCTGCTACTCGTATGTTTGTATAGGTTCCGTGGTCCATTTCGGATTCAACGTCTCTGGCCCAGGACCTCGCGTTTGCCATGGTTTCAAAAGTTTTTGTGACGGTGCGGTGGCCTTTGCGCCGCACTTTTGCCCGAATTTGGTAAGGGCCTCTTTTTTCAAAAGTTGCCATGTCTTCGATATCCTATTTTTTGACGATAGTGTCACCAAATGTGTCACCAAAAAATATATAATATTTTTTATATTACGTCAAAACAAATAGTTGCGAATATATATATCGGCCTTCGAAGCCGAGAGTCGGGGGTTCGAATCCCTCCGGGCGCACCATTAAAAATATAAGAAGCCCCGGCAAGTTTACTGCTTGCCGGGGCTTCTTTTTTGCGGATCACCGGCGGGACACCTGCGCGGCAAGGCTGTGGATGAAAGTTCTCAGCTCGGGGTAGGTTGTGGTGGCGTCGATCTGTTTGCGGATGGCCGGGCCGGTGGCTGTGCCGCGAAAATATTTCCAGGCGTGGTTTCTGATCTTGGACAGGCTCGGTTCCGGCGCAAGGTGGGTCTCGGCGAGTTCGAGATGGCGCAGCAGGGCTTTGAGTCTGTAGGCCATGGAGGGGTGCTGGTTCACGGTCCCGGAAAAGATCCAGGGAGCGCCCAATGCGGCCCGGCCGATCATCACCCCGGCGCAACCGATTTTTTTAAGCAGGGCTTGGCCCTGCTCGTGGGAGGTGATGTCGCCGTTTGCAAAAATCGGGATGGCAACGCTTTGCATGACTTGGAGTATTACGCCATGGTCAATGGGGCCGGTGAATCCGTCGCTCCAGGTGCGGGCATGGATGGCAATGGCTTGTGCGCCGGCGCCTTCCGCTATTTTGGCAATCTCCGGCGCGGTGATGGTGTGCTGGTTCCAGCCCGAACGGATCTTGACGGTTACCGGTTTTGTCGAATTTTTGCATACGGCCGTGATGATCTTTTCAGCCAGGCGCGGGTTTTTCATCAGCGCGGCTCCGGCGCCTTTCTGGACGACTTTTTCCATGGGGCAGCCCAGGTTGATATCGATGCAGGCGATGGGGTGCTCGCTGAGGATTGCCGCGGCTTCCCCCATTATGGAGGGATCGCTGCCGTAAAGCTGCATGGCCACAGGGTGTTCCGCGCCGTTGGTGCGGAGCAATTCCAGGCACTCTTGCTCTTGCGCCACCAAGCCATGGCAATCGATCATCTCGGAATAGCAGAGGCCGGCGCCATGCTCTCTACAGAGCAGGCGAAAGGGGAGATCGGTGCAGCCGGCCATGGGTGCGAGAATAAAGGGGGTTTTCAGGGGGATCGCCCCGAAGGGAACGGTCATCGCGGGCTCACGGTATCGGATGGTTTCATCAGGAGAAAGAGCGGGGTGGCTGGGCAATGGCGGTAAACCGAACCCCCTTGCCGGGTTCGGGAGGGTTGGCTGCGGGGCCTTTGTCGGCGGGCAAGGCGCCGGCGCTCACAGGGCTCGCACTATATCGGGCTTTGCGGCAGAGTGCAAACAGCAAAAAAACATCCGGGATAAAAGTGTCTGGCCGGCGGGGAAGGTGGGGGAGTTTTTTGGCTTGTTCTGTTGGGCAAAAAAAAGAAGACCGACTCTGCGGGAAAGTCGGCCTTCTTTTAAGGAGAAAGGAGATAAGAGTTGTTTTACTGTCCTGTGCTAAAGCAACAAGCGTGCCAATATTTTTAATTCCTGATTTTTCTTGCTTCTTCTCGGATTGGTGGGCTTTTGGGAAGGGTTGGCCTCCGGAATGAAAAGATGGAGGAGTACAAAATTTTTAACAGCCAAGGAGGGGTTGGATAGGGGATGTTTATTTTATGATGTTGTTTCAAGGTGTTGTATGGGTGCAAGTTTTTTTGTACTCATGGGGGGGATGGTTTTTTTCTCGGGAGGGATTGAGAATACTGGGAGGAACGTTTGGGGGGCTCAGAATTTCAGGCGATAGGTACAAAAAATTATACCGAGGGGCAATGGGAGAGCCGTGGGGCAGGAAAACGGCTTTTCCTTTTTTGTTGTCTGTGGGCTATGGGGTAAACCGCAGGACCATCGCGCCCGTTCCATGGCAAAAAGACAGCGTTGCGTCTCGGATTTTTGGGTGGCATTTTTGGCGCCGCCATTTTGGCAACCAGCGGGGAAATGAGAAAATAGTGGTAAAAAAACCAAGAGTATACGATATAATAGAAAATCGTTAGACATGGCTTTAATGAGGTACGCATAAGGAGTCGCTATGAAAGAATGGTTTGACAGCTTGAGTCTGCGGGTAAAGCTTTTTCTTCTTGTTGGTTTTGTCGCGTTTTCCATGGTTTCAAGCGTCGGGATCGCCCAGTTCATCATTCAGCGGGTGCAGATCGGGGGCGCGATGTATACCGGCATCGAACTCAAGATGGACTACATCGACAAGGTCGCCCGGATCCGCCTCAACCTCAATCTCCTCAACAGCATCCTCAAGGGTCAGATCATGGATTACGATCCGGAATCCTTGAGCGGCCTGAAAACCACCAGCAAGAAGTTCGACGAGGCCATTGCCGAAATGCGGGAAAGCATGACCAATCCCGGAGGCAAAAAACTGTATTGCGGCTCATGCCATGCGGTGGATGTGGCCTCGGATGTTGTGGCCTCCTATGACGAACTGGTCGCCTCCTGGCCGAAGATGGACGAGATTATCAACACAAAGATTTTGCCTGCCCTGGAAAAAGGGGACAAGACCACTGCCCTGGAGGCCTTTGACGGGGAATTTTTTGACAAGTATTACAGCCTGATGGGCAGCACCAAGGCCGCGGTTGACCAGCTGCGCGGGGGCCAGGAATTGACCAAGGCAAAGGCCATGGCCGAGGTGAAGATGTTCGGCATGTTCTTTATCATTGGCGGGGCCATCTCTCTCGTGGTTGTCGGACTGTTCGCCTTTTTGGTTGTGCAGATGCTTGTGCGTTCCGTCAACACCATTGTCGCCGAGCTGGACGAGAGCGCCGACCGGATTTCGGAAGAGGCTCAGGCCACGTCCAGCACCTCCCAGATGGTGGCGGAAATGGCTTCGGAGATGGCGGCCTCGCTGGAGGAGACCAGCGCGTCCCTTGAAGAGATCACCGCCATGGTTCAGCAGAATGACCACAACTCCGCCGAGGCCAATTCCTCGATGAAGCAGAATGAGGCGATCGGCTCCAGGGCAAACACCAATGTGGCGGCCATGCAGATTTCCATGCAGAACATCAAAAAGGACAGCGACGCCATCGCCACCATCATCCGGGAGATCGAGGCCATCGCCTTCCAAACCAACCTTCTCGCCTTGAATGCCGCGGTGGAAGCGGCCAGGGCCGGGGAACAGGGCGCGGGCTTCGCCGTGGTTGCCGATGAGGTGCGCAATCTTGCCCAGCGTACCGCGCAATCGGCAAGAAACTCCAGTGACCTGATTGATAGGGCCATCGCCAATGTCAATGACGGCCTGCAAAAAGTGAATGAGGTCGTGGCGGAATCCAAGGATGTGGTGGACGGCTCGCGGAAGGTGGCTATTCTGGTGGAAGAGATTTCCACCGCTTCCCATGAGCAGACCCAGGGCGTTCTGCAGATCAACAAGGCGGTGACCGAGATGGACACCGGCACGCAGCAGATGGCTGCCAATGCAGAGGAGCTGGCTGCGGCCTCCGAGGCGGTTACCTCCCAGACCCTGATGCTCCGCGACAATATCGGCCATCTCATCCGGTTGGTGGAGGGGAAAAAGGATTCGGACAGCTAACGGGGAAGGGCGCTTGCCTCACCTGGAAAGCCCTGGAGATTGGAAGTAGTTGCAAGAGGCCGCACCCGGGTTGGGTACGGCCTCTTCTGCTAGGGCGAGGCCGTTTCTGGTTGCAAGAGGATGTTGGTACCATGCTTGGGGAGGGGAAATGGGCTATTTTCTGGCGGGAGATCTGGGCGGGACAAAAACCCTCCTGGCCCTGTATGCAACAATCGGCCAGGGGTATGAGCTGATTCGGGAACAGCGTTTTGCCAACAGCGGTTACGACGATTTTTCCGGAATAATCTCGGATTTTTTGCGCGGCTCGGAGCAGCGGCCCCGGATGGCGGCCTTTGGCGTGGCCGGGCCGGTTGGCGGCGGGAAGGTCCGGATGACCAACCTGGGCTGGCTCATTGACAAGGAGGGGTTGCGGGAGCAGTTTCGGTTCAGCGAGGTTCTCTTGTTGAACGATTTGGTGGCCGTGGCCGAGTCGGTATCAATTCTACAGCCGGAAGACCTGGTTGTAGTCAATGGGGGAACGCCGGTTCCCCAGGGCAGCATGGCGGTTCTTGCGCCGGGGACAGGGCTTGGCGAGGCCTATCTCTGTTGGAATGGCACGGGCTACTCCGCCTGCCCCTCCGAGGGAGGGCATGTCGATTTTGCGCCGACCTCGGAAATGGAGGAAGGGTTGCTTTCTTTCTTGCGGGCGGAACACGGTCATGTGAGTTACGAGCTGGTCTGTTCCGGAAAAGGCATCCCGAATATCTATCGGTACCTGACCCAGGGGGCAGGGATGCAGGTTCCCCAGGAGTTGCAGGAGGCGCTGGACGCAGTTCCGGATATTACCCCGGTTCTCATGGCCCAGGCCCTGGAAAAAGAGGGGGAGGTCGCCCGTCTGGCCATGGAGATCTTTTTCTCTGTTCTGGCGGCAGAGGCAGGGAACATGGCGCTCAAGTTCCTTGCCACCGGCGGGCTCTATCTGGGGGGCGGCATGCTGCCCCGGCTCCTGCCCGCCTTCGACTCGAAGCGATTCATGGAGCGATTTACCGCTAAAGGGCGTATGGCCGGAATCTTGTCTGCTATCCCGGTAAAAATCATAACAACCGACAGGGCGGCTCTTAATGGCGCGGCCCTGGCCGCCTTTCGGGCAATGACGGCCCTCAACTGATCGGCTGTTCAGGCTGAAAGCCGGCGGCTGAAGACGGAAATTACAGGTAGGCTTATGTCTTTACGGGATTTGGCACGGGAACTGTATCGGGCGCAGCAGCAGGTTGAACGGCTGGAAAAGCTTCTGCTTTCCGCCTCGCCCGCCGAGGAGATGGAGCTCCGGCGCGAGCTGGAGGAGGCGCGGGCTGAACGGGTGCAGCTGCAAAAGATGATCAATGGCCGCAAGGATTTTTCCCCGTTGCCGAGAAGATTTTGAAAACTTTGGCTGGCTGCGCAACTGGAATTCAACCGCGAAAATTTATGGGAAAAGAGGGACCAGATGTGCATTGATGTGCGAAAAACCTGTGAGTGCGGCGCCAGAACGGTTCAGTTTCATCTCCGCGACAACCTTTTGCAATCAGCCGTGATTCAGCGGCTATTCTGCCCCGATTGTCCTGGGGATGCCCCGTTTGACGGCCGCTCCATGCTCAACGACAACAGCTGGGTGATTGAGTACGACATGATCCTCGCCACCATGCTGCTCACGGCAAAATTGCAGGTGGAGCCGGAGGCGGTTTGCCCGGAATTCCTTTTCGATCAGGGCTATGCCTGCTGGCTGGAGATGTATCCCGGCGAGCGCGAGGATATCCGGGAAGAAAAGGAAAAGATCATGGCCCTCCTGCGTGAGGACCAGCGGCAGTATCTTCAAACAATCCAGAGCTGGAATATCGACCGTATCGCGCGCCTCAAGACCGCTGGGTGGCGCAAGGCCCAGCAAGCCTGAAGAGGGCCTGGCAAGGCGCGTGGCTTTTCATTTGGGCAGCCACTTCTTGAGGAGACTCTGCAGGGTGCCCTCTTTTTTCCAGGCTTCAAGGGCGGAGTTCACCGCCTTGAGCAGGGCCGGGTCATCGCGGCGCACCGCCCAGGCAAGCTCTTCACTGGTCAAAGGGGTCTGAAGCAGAACCAACCCCTCGGCACCGTACTTGGCGGCATAGGCGCCGAGTACCGGGCCGTCGTCAATGAAGAGGTCGATGCGCTTGTCGCGGAGCGCTTGCACCGCAGCATCCGGCGAGGAGAAGAAAAACGGTTCCGCTGTGGGGCAATAGCGCTGGACAAAGACGTCTCCGGTGGTTCCCTTTTCCACGCCGATGGCTTTGTTGGTGGTCAGAATAGCCTGGGCCGAGGGAAACTTTTCTTCCCCGCCCTTGGTGGTCAGGGCCATCTGGCTGATGGTGAGATATGGCGCGCTGAAGGCGACCTGGAGCTTGCGCATCTCGGTGATGGACATGGCGGACATGATGATGTCAACCTCCTTGCGCTCCAGGGCGGGGATCTGCTCTTCCCACTCCAGCTCGACAAATTGGAGCCTGCTGTGGAGCCGCTCGGCAAGCAAGGCGGCGCATTCGGCTTCAAATCCGGAAATCAGGCCGGTTTCCGGCGCCTTATGGATAAGGCAGGGATAATTCGGCGTGACCCCGACCCGCAGCACCCCCTCTTCCCAAGAGGGCCGGGCGCTTTCGTTCAAGCTGCAACCGGCCAGGCTCAACAGAAGGCAGCCGCACAGCGCGGAGATGATCTTTTTGGTTGTTGTGTTGTCGGACATGATGGGCGCTCCCTACTCTGTTAACCCCCCAGACAGGCGACTGTCTGTTCGGCAATTTCCAGTTCCTCGTTGGTGGGGATGACCAGGATTTTCACCCGGCCGGCTTTGCTTTCAATGGCAAAACATCCCGCCACTGATCCACGGTTTCTTTCTTCATCCATTTCCAGCCCCAGATGGGCAAGATTTTCGCAGCATCCCGCCCGGATAAAATCGGCGTGTTCCCCGATGCCGCCGGTGAAGATCAGCCCGTCCAGCCCCCCCAGCACCGCATGGTAGGCGCCGATGTATTTCTTGATCCGGTAACAGTACATGGCGATGGCAAGCTGCGCTTCCGGATCCCCGCCCGCAGCCAGCTCTCCCACGGTGCGCATGTCGTTGGCCCCGCAGATCCCCTTGAGGCCGCTTTCCTTGTTGAGGATCGTTTCGATCTCTCCGGAGGCAAGCCCGGTTTCCCGCGCCAGGTAGAAGATGATCGCCGGATCGAGATCGCCGCAGCGGGTGCCCATGATCAGCCCCTCCAGCGGGGTGAACCCCATGGAGGTGTCGATGCATTTGCCCTGTTGGATGGCGGCGGCGCTGGCCCCGTTGCCCAGATGCAGGCTGATCAGGTTGAGGGTGTCCAGCGGTTTCTGGAGAAACTCCGCCGCCTTTTTCGCCACATAGCGGTGCGAGGTGCCGTGGAAGCCGTAGCGGCGTATCTGGTGCGCCTCGTAGAGTTTTTTGGGGATGGCGTAGCGGTAGGCATGGGCAGGGATGGATTGGTGGAAGGCGGTGTCGAACACCGCGACCTGGGGCACGGCGGGAGCGCTTTCCATGGCCACCTCCATGCCGAGGAGGTTGGCCGGATTGTGCAACGGTGCCAGGGGGATCAAGGAGCGGATCGCTCCCAGCACCTCGGGGGTGACCCGAACGGGCTCCTTGAATCTCTCGCCGCCATGCACCACTCGGTGGCCGATGCCCCGGAGTTCGCCGGTATCGACAAGGGCTCCGGTTTCCCGGAGGATCGAGGCGATGAGATCAAAGCCCTGCCGATGATCGGGGATGGGCAGGGTGCGGACCGTCTTGTTCATCCCTCCCTGGGCCGTGTGGAAAGAGTGGCTGAGGTGGCTGCCCGGTTCGCCGATCTGTTCGACGCTGCCCGCGGCTAGCACCGATTCGTCCCGCATGTCGAACAGCTGGTACTTGATGGACGAGCTGCCGGAGTTGAGCACCAGAACCTTCATGGTTTTTTCCTATTACATTGTAATTATTGCAGATTTCTGAAAAAACACCCTCCCATCGGAGTCTGCGCTTACCTGCGGGAGGGTGTTAGGGTGGGGGTAGCGACAACCTGCTGATATAATGGCAACTTCCCCCTCTCCCTAGCCCTCCCCCGCAAGGGGGGAGGGAATTAATTTGATGTCGATTAAAAAGTTACAAGGTACTAGATAACTATTCAACTAAAACCCAAAAACAGGCCTAAGCATCCCAACCAACAGTAACTTAGCAGCAGTGCTGCAGATGCTAGGAAGAGGCCGGCGAAGTGTGCTAGTGCACACGAGCCGACCGATGACAGCAGCGTAGCGGCGACGCAGATGTGGTGCTGCTGCTAAGTTACTGGGCCTGAATGGCGGTGATGGCCACGGTGTTGACGATGTCCGGCACGGTGCAGCCCCGGCTCAGGTCGTTGACCGGTTTGTTCAACCCTTGGAGTACCGGGCCGATGGCCACGGCGTTGGCCGAGCGCTGCACCGCCTTGTACAGGTTGTTGCCGGTGTTCAGGTCCGGGAAGATGAACACCGTGGCCTTGCCCGCCACCTGGCTTTCCGGCAATTTGGTTTTCGCCACCCCGGCGTCCACGGCGGCGTCGTACTGGATCGGCCCCTCGATCTTGAGGTCGGGCCGGAGTTCTTTCGCGATCCGGGTCGCCTCGCGGACCTTGTCCACGTCGGCGCCCTTGCCCGAGGTGCCCGTGGCATAGGAGCACATGGCCACCAGCGGTTCAATGCCGTAGAGCTTGGCGGTTTGCGCCGAACTGATGGCGATCTCCGCCAGCTCCTGGGCGTTGGGGTCGGGGTTCACCGCGCAGTCGCCGTACACCAGGACCCGGTCGGCCAGGCACATCAAAAAAACGCTGGAAACAATGGAGACCCCCGGCTGGGTGCGGATGAACTGCAGGGCCGGGCGGATGGTGTCCCCGGTGGTATGCACCGCCCCGGAAACCATGCCGTCGGCCAACCCCTTGTGGATCATCATGGTGCCGAAGTAGTTGACGTCGGCCACCGTGTCAAAGGCGCCCTTTTCGGTAATCCCCTTGTGTTTGCGAAGCTGGAAGTAGGTCTGGCCAAAGTCCTCGCGCAAGGGGGAGGTAACCGGGTCGATGATTTCAACGCCGGTCAGGTCGAGGCCGAGGTTGCTGGCCGTGCCCCGGATCACCGCAGGGTCGCCCAGCAGGGTGATATCCGCGACGCCGCGCCGGATGAGGATTTCACTGGCCCGCAGGATCCGCTCTTCCGTGCCTTCGGGCAGAACGATATGCTGCCGGTGTTTCTGGGCCATTTCCACCAGGTTGTATTCGAACATGATGGGGGTGACCCGGGTGGATTTCACAAGGGCGATGCGGCTCTCCAGTTCGGGCAGGTTGATGTGCGCCTCAAAAAGCCCCAGGGCGGCGGCGATCTTGCGGTCGTTTTCCGGGGTGAGCATGGGGGGCACACCGCTGGCGTTCATGGCCGTGGTAAAGGTGTCGGTCCGCACGCTGACGATGGGCACGGTCACCTTGTAGCTCAATCCTTGGAGGAGCCGGGAGATCTGGGGGTCCGGAACGAAGCCGCCCGAGAGGAGCAACCCGGCGATGCTCGGGTAGGTGCTGGAGAAATTGGCGGCCAGGCTGCCGAGGATGATCTCCGCACGGTCGCCCGGCGCGATGATCAGGTCGCCTTCCACGATATGGTCGAGAAAATGTGGCAGACTCATGGCCGCCACCTTGAAGTCCGTTACCTCACGGTTCAGCTCTTCCTGGTCTCCCACGATGATCTTTGCGTCCAGGGCCCGGGCGATTTCTCCCACCGTGGGCTTGCCGAGAAACGGCTCCTCGGGCATGATATAGACCGGCCCGCATTCCAGGTTGCAGGCCCCGCATTCCATGTCGTATTCGTGGAGTTTTTCCCGCACCGTTTCCATGAGAAAGGGATCGACCCGGTTGATCACGCTGGCCAGGATGGTGCACCCCTTCTTGAGGAAGGATTCCTGGGCCACGTGCAGGGCGTCGAGGATGTCTTCCGGGGATTTGTTGTGGCAATTGAGGAGCAACAGGATGGGGCTGCCCAGATTGTTGACCACCTCGGCGTTGAACTCGAACTCAAAGGGCAGGGAAAGGCCGCTGAAATCGGTGCCCTCGCAGAGGATGAAGTCGCATTTGGCTTCAAGATGCTTGTACTTGTCGAGGATGATCTTGAGAACCTGGTCGGTGTTCCCTTCGGCCTCAAGATGCTGGGCCTCGTCGTGGGACAGGGCGAAGAGCTCGTCGTAGGCGAAATGCAGCCGGTAGCGGGTTCGGATCAGCTGCAGGTTGTTGTCCGCCACATCATGGGAGGGAATGATGGGACGGAAGTAGCCGACCCTACGGATGCGGCGGGACAACAGCTCCATGATGCCCAAGGCGACCACCGATTTGCCGCTTTGGGGTCCGATTGCCACGATATACACGCTCTGCGCCATGGGCTGTTCCTCGAACTGTCCAGCAGCGCCGCATCTGCTTTGTCATCGGCCTGCTCATGTGCAATAGCACACTTCGCTGGCCTCTTTCGCGCATCTGCGGCACTGCTGAACAGTTACGTTTCGTGGTTTATGTTCTTTTTCTGCTCCGAGCTGGATAGCTACCGTGGGGTTAGTAATGCTATTTTTGGGTCATGCCTTCGGTTCCAGCAGAATCAGGATTTCGAGATTGGCCGACCCTGGAAACATGTCCAGGGGGGCGATGCGTCGCGCCTGGTAGCCGCTGGCCTGCCATTCTCTGAGGGAGGGGGGGATCTGGTCCACCCCGCAGAAGATATGGAGCACCTTTTTCGGCTTTCTGCGAGCCAGGGCCGCGATCACCCCCGGTAGCGTACCCTGGCGCGGCGGGTCGAGGAGGATCACCTCGCCCGGGGCCGGCGGCGGCAGGGTTTTTTCCAGATACCCCACCGTGATCCGGTGGGCGAGAAATTTGGCATGGCCGCCCCGCTTCTGGTTCAAGCGGCTGTTGGCCTCGGCTGCCCGGATGGACGGGCCTTCGCCGTCAACGGCCAGCACCTGCCGGTAGGCGGGAGCGAGATAATGGCTGAACAACCCGTAACCGCAGTAGAGGTCGAGGAGCGATTGGTCCGAACTCGGGGCCAGCAATTCCCGGGCTCGTTCCAGCATGGTTTCCACCATGGATTCGTTGATCTGGGAAAAAGAGGTCGGGTGGAACTGGTAGCGGCAGGCGTGGTAAGAGGCCCCCAACTGGTCCGGGCCGAAGAGCTTCTTGAAGTGCAGGGTTTCCGCCGGGCGCTTGCTCTCCAGATAGTAGTCGGACTGGCTGGGGTCAAGATAGACAAAGGCTGCGGTGACTGCAACGGGAAGCTTCTGGAGGTGGGCGCTCAGCAATTTCATCTTGCGGACCAGCGGTCCGTTCATCAGATCCACATTGAAGATCACCGCCTGTTCCGTGTAGTTGCCGCGGATGATGAGATAGTTCAGATGGCCGGCGATCAGCCTAAAGGCGGGTTCGCTGAGTTTTTGCTGGAGAAAACGGTAGATGACCTCGTGCTCCTTGGGCTCCAAGGGCGAGGCGGTAAAATATTGCCGGTTCTTGGGCAGGGCGGCTTTGTCTCCCAAGAGCAGATACAGGGTGGAGCCGTGGAGGAACCCTTTGCGTTTTGAGGTGGTGCGGTAGCCCCTGGCCTTGGGGGAACGGATCACCTGCTCCGGCAGGCCGGGCAGCCGGTGCTGCTTCCAGAAGGCCAGCAACCCCTGGTCTTTTACCTGCAACTCCACGGAATAATCGAGATGGGCCAGGGGGGAACTGTGCAGGATTGTTTGGGCGTCCGGAGAAGCCATGTGGGGAATGAGCGGCTTGAGGAAGCTGGCAAAGGAGCGGTCGGTTGGTGCGGCAGGTGCCCAGAACGATTCCTCCTCCGAGGTATCCGTCTGCGGCCTTTTGGCGGTGGTGACGGAACGACCGCGAGGGGAAGCTGCCGCAGGCCTGCGCCCCTTTCTCTCGAAGGGCTTTTCCGGCGAGGATTCTTTCTTGCCGTGCGCCGGGCGGCCGGATGCCCTGGCAGGGGTCCGGGATGGTTCCTCTTCGAAATTCTCCGCATGTGTTTTCTTGAAGCCGGAAAAGGCGCGGCCGCGGGACGGAGCAGTGGCAGGGTGGTGGACTTTTTTGCCAAAGGATTTTTCCGGCGGGGATTTTTTCTTGCCGCTGGACGGACGGCCGGGGGCAGAGGCCTTGGCTGGGCCACTGGCACTATTTGGTTTCCGGGTTGGCTTTTTTTTGCTTACAGACAAGGGATCACCACGAAGAAAGAAGGGAAAGAAATAAAAAAATTATACACGCCAGCCGGGGATGCATAAAGTAAATTCGTCCCGAGTCCATGGGACACAAGGGAGACAGCCTTGTTTTTTCGTGGCTGCGGTTGCGCCGGGCAGGGTCGGGGGAAGGGGTGCGCACGCAGGAGCGGCTCTGCGGAACTTGCTGACAAACTGCGTTTTTTGGAGTATATACGCTGTTCCGTGGGCCGTCTCCGGCCCGGAAAGCAGAGAGGAAACAGGATCAGATGAGCAGCATATTGGAAAAAGAAATCAAGCGGCGCCGCACCTTCGGCATCATCAGCCATCCCGACGCCGGTAAGACCACCCTCACCGAAAAGCTCCTGCTCTTCGGCGGCGCCATCCAGATGGCCGGGGCGGTCAAGTCGCGCAAGACCGACAATCATGCGGTCAGCGACTGGATGAGTATCGAGAAGGAGCGCGGCATCTCGGTGACCACCTCGGTGATGCAGTTCGACTACCGGGATTTCGAGGTCAACCTGCTCGATACCCCGGGCCATAAGGACTTTTCCGAGGATACCTACCGGGTGCTCACTGCGGTGGACAGCGCGCTCATGGTCATCGACAGCGCCAAGGGGGTCGAGGCCCAGACCGAGAAGCTCATGGAGGTCTGCCGGATGCGCAATACCCCGGTGATCACCTTCATCAACAAGCTGGACCGCGAAGGCCTGGAGCCCCTGGATATCTTGAGCGAGATCGAGGAGAAGTTGCAGATCGAGTGCACCCCGCTGACCTGGCCCATCGGCATGGGCAAGAGCTTCAAGGGGGTCTACAATATCATGCGCCAGGAGCTGAACCTCTTTACCCCCAGCAAGGACCGGCGGCCCCAGGACGGGATCGTGGTCAAGGACTTGAACGATCCGCTTCTCGACCAGATGCTGGGCAGCCAGGCGGAGAGGCTCCGCGAGGATCTCGAACTCCTGGCCGGGGCGGCCAACCCCTTTGACCATAAAGAGTATCTCAAGGCCAGCCAAACCCCGGTCTTTTTCGGCAGCGCGGTTAATAACTTCGGGGTACGCGAGCTGCTGGACGCCTTTGTCGAGCTGGCCCCGTCGCCCGGCCCCCGCGCCACCACGACCCGCATGGTCTCCCCGGACGAGGAATCCTTTTCCGGCTTCACCTTCAAGATCCAGGCCAACATGAACCCGGCCCACCGCGACCGGATCGCCTTTTTTCGCATTTGTTCCGGCAAGTTCACCCGGGGGATGAAGGTCATGCACCACCGACTGGGCAAGGAGGTCTCCCTGGCCAACGCCACCATCTTCATGGCCCAGGATCGCACCAACGTCGAAGAGGCGTGGCCCGGCGACATCATCGGCATCCACAACCACGGGACGATCAAAATCGGCGACACCTTTTCCGACAAGGAGCCGCTCAAATTCACCGGCATCCCCAACTTCGCGCCCGAGCATTTTAGGCGGGTGCTGATCAAGAACCCGCTCAAGATCAAGCAGCTGAACAAGGGGCTGGTGCAGTTGGCCGAGGAGGGGGCGGTGCAGCTTTTCCGGCCCACCATGGGCAGCGACTACATCCTGGGCGCGGTGGGTGTGTTGCAGTTCGAGGTGACCATGGCCCGGCTCAAGGCGGAATACGGGGTGGATGCGGTGTACGAGCCGGTGAGCTACGCCACGGCCCGCTGGATCGACTGCGAGGACCGCAAGAAGCTCGATGAGTTCAAAAGCAAGAACCAGGCCCATCTGGCCCTGGACGCCGAGGGGCATCTGGCCTATCTGGCGGAAAGCGAGTGGCGGCTGGGCAGGGTGGCCGAGCTGTTCCCGGAGATCGTCTTCCGCAAGACCCGCGAGCACAGTTGAGCGGACATAAGAAAGCCCCGATGAGGCTTCGCCGCTGAGAAGTTGTGGGGACTTCAGGGTGGTGAAAAGCGGCCATCGGGGCGTATGTGTATTGTCGGTGAAATCGGTAGGGAAAGGCAAGCGAAAAAAGTATTTTTGCTCTGGCGGGAAGGGGCGGGGTTGACCGGGCAGGGCAAGAGGTTTATCCTTAGAACCAAGCCCGGTTTGTTTCTTTGGGAATTTGAGCCGCAGGGGGTTTTGTCGAGGATGCAAGATTCTGACGTTGAGATTGTTCGGGAGCCGGGGGCTGTCAGCCGGATCTTCGAGCTGATGCTGGAGCGGCGCAAAACCCTGAGCATCGTCCAGCACGGGCACCGCAGCGATGCCTGGGTTGTCAAGGTCTCTCCAACGCGTCTGATTCTGGCCAAGCGGGATAAAGCCTCGAAATTCACCCCCGAGCCGGTGGAGTTTCAGTTCCGTTGCGTGCTCGGGCGCAATATCATCGGCAAGAGCCGGATTTTCCGGATGAAGGATGAGTATCTGGAACTCTCCCTCCCCGCGGAGATTACGATCATCCAGCGTCGGCATGCCTACCGGGTTGTGCCCACCGCCGACAGTCTCGCCATCTTCCAGACCGTGGGCAAATGGATACTCTCCGGCCGGATCGAAGACCTGAGCGCAACCGGGTTTCTGGTCCGCCTGCCGCAGGCAACCCCGGTTGTTGTGCCGTGGGAGATTCGGGCGGTCTGCCTCCAACTCCACCATGCGGCGCCGGCAAACGAATTTGCGCCCCAGGGAACAGTGGAGAGCTTTCAGCTCAGGTTCGAGTGGGCGACCATTGTCCGGAAAGCCGATAATGGCACAACGAAGCTGGCGAGCTACGGCATCCGCTTTACGCCGACCCCTGCCGATGAGCGGCAACTGGCTCAAATCATCTTGAAATTCGAGCGGGCCGCCCGGTTGAAAGGGGTGACCGCCTAGGCCAGCCGCTTTCCTTATTCCTGCGTTGGCAACGATTGCCGCGTTTCGTCACGAGGCGGTTTTCTTATTTGCCATCCAGCGCCTCGCGCACCTTGGCGGCAAAGGCCTGCATCGAGAACGGTTTCTGAATGAAATTGGTCCCCTCGTCCAGCACGCCGTGGCGAGCGATGACATTGGCGCTATAGCCGGACATGTATAAGCATTTGAGCTTCGGATGTAGAGAGAGCAGGTTTTTCGCCAATTCGTGGCCGTTCATCTCGGGCATGACCATGTCGGTTATGAGCAGGTGGATCTCTTCGGTATATTCCTTGGCCACCCGGATGGCCTCGCCCGGTGTCGAGGCGGCCAGTACCCGATACCCGAAATCCTCAAGTATCTGTTTCACCATGTCCAGAATCGCGGCCTCGTCTTCCGCCAGGAGGATGGTTTCGTGCCCCCCGGTCACAGGACTCGCCGGGCTCTCCCGCGGCATCTCCACGCTCTTGCCCGTGTCTCGGGGCAGGTAAATCTTGAAGGTCGATCCCTGACTGGGCTCACTGTAGACGTTGACGAAGCCGTTGTTCTGTTTGGCAATGCCGTAGACCGTGGCCAGTCCGAGACCGGTGCCCTTGCCCGTCTCCTTGGTGGTGAAAAACGGTTCGAATATCTTGTCGAGGGTCTGCTTGTCCATGCCGCATCCGTCGTCGCTTACGGCCAGCAGGACGTATTCGCCGGGAATCGCCTCCGGATGGTCGGCGCAATAGGCCTCATCGATGATGGCATTGCGCGTTTCGATGGTGACCTTGCCCACCCCCGCTATGGCATCGCGGGCATTGACGCACAGGTTGGCCAGGATCTGATCGATTTGGGAAGGATCCACCTTGATCGGCCACCCCCCTGTCCCCGGCAGCCAAGTGAGATCGATGTCCTCGCCGATCAAGCGCCGCAGCATCTTGAGCATCCCTTCCACGGTTTCGTTCAGGTCGAGCACCCTGGGTACGACGGTCTGCTTGCGGGCAAAGGCCAACAGCTGCCGGGTCAGGTCCGCGGAACGCCCGGCTGCCTTCCGGATTTCCTGCAGATTGGCAAAAAGCGGTTGATCCGGGGCCATCTGTTGCAAGGCCAGCTCCGCGTGGCCGATGATCACCATCAGCATATTGTTGAAGTCGTGGGCCACGCCCCCGGCCAGCGTGCCGACCGCTTCCATCTTTTGGGCCTGTCGCAGCTGTGCTTCCAGTTTTCTTTTTTCCGTCACGTCGTTGATGGTTTCGATGGCGGAAATCACCGTGCCTGACGCATCGAAGACAGGGAAGGATCGCAATTCCATGTGATGTTTCGCTCCGGACGCGTCTTCGTGCGTATGGGAGGCGACATGGGGCATGCCGGTCTCGAAGGTATGTCTGACCGCGCATTCCCGGCAGTCTCCATCTTGCTCGAAGCAGGGACGCGTAGCGTGATGCGAGACCTCATAGCATGGCCTCCCCACCATCTGCTCCGCGGATGACCGCATCATGTCGCAGAATGCCCTGTTCGCGGAGAGGATCCGGTACTCCCGGTCCACGACGATGAACCCCTCATCGACGGTCGCCAGAATATTCCGATTGAATTCCTCGCTTTGCCTTAAGGCCTCCTCATTCTGCTTCCGCTCGGTGATGTCGCGCACCATTGCCAGGTTGTATCCCTGGCCGCCATACTCAAAATAATTGGCGTTGATTTCGACCGGGAAGATGCACCCCTCCCTGCTCTTGTGGCGACCTTCGAAGGTGAACGAATTCAGTCTCCTGAGCTCGTTCCAGTGGTCGGGCCAGCGCTCTGCCGGGAAATTCGGGTCAACATCCGGCACGCCCAAGCCGAGCAGTTCGTCGCGACTGTATCCCAGGAGACGGCAAGCCTCTTCGTTGACGTACTGGAAGCGCGCGTTTTCGTCGATCAGAAAAGCGGCCTCGTGGACGTTGTTCAAGGCGAAGCTCAGGAGGGCGATATCCTGTTCCGCCTGCTTGCGTTCGCTGATGTCCTGCACGGTTCCGATTCCGGTGAGCGCGTTTCCCGCCGCGTCGAAGCGTATCTTGGCGCGTTCCCGCACCCATCGGGTCTCGTTTCCAACGAGGATGCGATGCTCAATGTCGTACGGTCCGCCCCGCAAGGCCGCGTTCCAGGCCTGAAGCACCCGGTCGCGATCCTCCGGAAAAATGCAGGCGACGAAGGTCTCCATGGTGAGCGGCTGTCCTTGCGGGATTCCGAACATGCGGTATGTCTCGGCCGACCACTTCAACTCGTTGTGGCGAACGTCCAGGTACCAACTGCCCGTCTGTGCCACTGCTTGGGCGAGATTGAGCTCCTCTTCACTCTGGCGGAGGGCATCCTCCGCCAGTTTACGCTCGGAGATATCCCGGGCAACGGCATAAATCCGTTGCCCGGACGGAAACGCCCGCCACTCGATCCAGTGGTACTCTCCGGTGTTGTTGCGGTAGCGGTTGGTGAAATTCAGCACCTCTTTCTGCTCGGCAAGCGTGGCAACCGCCTGCAGGGTCGCCTCCATATCCTCGGGATGGATAAAATCCAGAAAGCGTCGTCCTTCGAGTTCCGAGAGGGGAAAGCCGAGCGTTGTCTCCCAGGCCGGGTTCAACCGGCGAAAGTAGCCGTCGGTGTCGGCAATGCATAAAAGATCCAGGGCATCGGTGAAGTAGTGATCCAGTTCCTCCGTCTTCTCCCGCAGTTCGGCGTCCTTTTCCACAATCACATCCAGCATGTGGTTGAACTCCCGCGCCATGACGGCCGCCTCGTCGTTGCCGGCAAGCGCGGAGCGGGCCAGACGGTTGCCGGAGCGGACCGCGGCGATGGTTTCCTGAACGGCATAGAGCCTCCGGGTGATCCGACGTCCCATAACCCAGGCGATGGCCGAGCCGATAAGGATCGCCACCAGGGCATAGACGACACCATCCCTGATGATTTCCGCAAGCTTCTCTCTTGCCGCTTTCTGTCCTATGCCGACACGAACCCAGCCCACCTGGTGTCCTCCGATCATGGCCGGAGCTACGACATCAACCAGCGCGGGAGTACCGGCGAGCACCGCCTGGCGTGTTTCGCCGGGCAGATCGAGCATGTAGAGCCCCTGTCTGGATTTGTCGGTGTCGGCCAGCACCCTCCCTTCTTGGTCCGCGAGAATGGCAAAGAGGATCTCCGGATAGCGGCGCTGGGCCTCCACCAGCTCCTGCAAGCCCGCGATGTCGTTGGCGGCGATCCATCCCGCCGCGGAAGTGGCCAGGGCCTGGGACAAAGCGGTCGCCTCCTCGATCTGGCGGTCCAGGAGCATGGCGCGTTGACGTGCGGTCAGATCGGTGATGAACAGGGCCATCATGACGGCATGCACCACGGCCACGCCGACAATGAGACGACCGCGGAGCGTGCCGGACAGGAAACGATACAGGGCTCTCATCATCGCTCCTTCACCGGCCGGACCTCGTTTTCGAAGCGGGAGATATACCGGCGCACCACGTCGTAGTCCTTATCCTCAGCGGGAAGGAAACGCGCCGTTTCCATCCCCGCGAGGATCGACTTCCCCTCCGTGGTTTCCTCAAGTCCGAGCAGGAGGGCGCGCACCTGTTCCTGCACATGGGCGGGGATGTCGTTGCGAACCATGACGGAGTTGTTGACCAGCGACTCCGTTTCCCAGAGGACTTTCAGCTCTGCCGCTTCCAGCGGATGCTCTTTTTGGAATGCCCGCCAGGGTGGCGGCCAGGTCGCGCCCGCCGCGGTCTTGCCCATATGGACATTCATGATGGAAGACTCCTGGGAACCGACATAATGGTTTTCGATGTCGGTGGTAACGTTGATGCCGTGGGTGTGGAGAAAGTACTGGGGCATAATGCAGGCCGCCAGGGCTGTGGGAGAGGGATAGCTCACCGATTTTCCCTTCAGATCGGCGGGTTGGGCTAGGCCACTGTTCCGCCGGACCACGAAAATTCCTTTGAAATCCAACGGTTCTCCGGCCATGGAGATGACGCTATAGCCGGCCTGCATGGCCTGGATGGTCTGCCAGGGATTGGGGAGGAGAAATTCTGGCTTGCGGGCGTGGTACTTTTCCTCGAAGTCGGCATAGTCCCGCGATGCCTCCAGGACCAGGCGCGCTCCCTGCAACCGGCCATTCAGGTAGGCCATGAGCGGCTGATATGCCTGAGTAAGTTTGCCGGGATTATGAAGAGGGTGAACGGCAAAGTGATAGAAGGGCACCCCGGCGGATTGAGGCTGTGTCCCCATGCGCGGCCCCTTGACTTCGGGTTTCCGGTCGCAACCGAGGAAGGTTCCGAAAAAAAGCGCCAATAGAAAAAATGTCACGGCTTTCCGGCCCATCCTCTTCTCCTGTTACCCGTTCGATTCGATTGAGAGCCTTTCCCCGGGGAGGTGTGTGGGAGAACTGCCCGGCACAAAAGAAAGCCCGGATGAGGAGTTGCCGCGCAGAAAAAGCAGGGGGGATGGAGCGCGGCCATCGGAGCTTGACACCATTGTCGGCCAAAACGGGATCAACAAGCAACACAAAAAAAACAGGAGGGGGACACAATCGCGGCGCAGGGTCTTCTCCTATGCCTGGTGCCCTGACTTGCGCAGGTAGTATTCGTAATCCCCCCCGTAGGACCGCATCTCCCCGTGATCCACCTCCATGACCCGGTTTACCAGCGAGCGGAGAAAATGCCGGTCATGGCTGACCAGAACCACGGTGCCGGTGAATTTTTGCAGCGCTCCCAGCAGGATCTCCCGGGACTGGATGTCCAAGTGGTTGGTGGGCTCGTCCAGGATCAGGAAATTGAGCGGCCTGGCCAGGAGGGTGGCCAGCACCACCCGGCTTTTTTCCCCGCCGGACAGGAGCTTGATCTGCTTGTCCACCGTGTCGCCCGTAAAAAGAAAGGCGGCGCAGAGGTTGCGGATGGTGCCGATGTTGGCCTGGGGCAGGGCGTCCTGCACGGTTTCGAACACGGTTCTTTCCGGGGCGAGAACATCCATGGCATGCTGGGAAAAATAGCCGAGGCCGACGTTGGCCCCGATGACGGCGCTGCCGGAGGTGGGCTCGGTCTGGCCGGCCAGGACTTTAAGCAAGGTGGACTTGCCCGCGCCGTTGACCCCGACCACCGCCACCTTTTCCCCCCGCTGAATCACCCCGGAGATGCCGGAAAACACCGGCCTTTCCCCGCCCCCGTCCAGGGGCCAGCTCTTGGCCAGATTCTCCATGCGCACCACGTCGTCGCCGCTGCGGGGCGGCTCGTTGAACTCGAAGCTGATCACCCTTTGCTCCGGGGGCAGCTCGATGCGCTCGATCTTGTCCAGCTTCTTGATCCGGGATTGCACCTGGGAGGCGTGGGAGGCGCGGGCCGCGAATTTGGCGATGAAATCCTCCTCCTTGGCCATCATCTCCTGCTGGCGGCGGAAGCTGGCTGCCAGCTGTTCCCGCCGGATCTCCCGTTCGCGCAGGTAAAAGTCGTAATTGCCGCTGTAGGTGGTGATGGTCCCGTTGGCCACCTCGATGATCCGGGAAACCAGACGGTTCATGAAATCGCGGTCATGGCAGGTCATGAGCACCGCGCCCTTGAAATCCTTGGCCAGCCATTCCTCCAGCCAGACGATGGACTCCACGTCCAGATGGTTGGTGGGCTCGTCGAGCAGCAAAACATCGGGGTTCATGGTCAGGATGCGGGCCAGGGCGATGCGCATCTTCCAGCCGCCGCTGAACGACTCCACCGGCCGGTGGAAATCCTCCGGCCCGATGCCCAAGCCGGTCAGCACTGCCTGGGCACGGGATTCCAGATCGTAGCCGCCGCGATGCTCGAACTCCTCCATGGCGTCGCCGTATTTTTCCAGCAACGCGGTCATGGCGTCGTCTTCCATGGGCTGGGCCATGGCTGCTTCCATCTCCTTCAGTTCCTCGCCCAAACGTACCACCTCGCCTACGGCGGCCATGGTCTCCTCCAGGGCCGAGCGGCCGGACATCTCGCCCACTTCCTGGGAAAAGTAGCCGATCACCGTTTTCTTGGCGCAGGAGATCTCGCCCTTGTCCACCTCTTCCTCGCCGGTGATCAAGCGGAAGATGGTGGACTTGCCCGCGCCGTTGGGGCCGACCAACCCGGTGCGCACGCCGGGGAGGATCTGGAATCCGGCATTGGCGAAAAGGATCTGGGAGCCATGCTGTTTGCTGATGTTGGTGAGGTGTATCATGATGCACTCGCAAAAAAAGAAAAAGTTAACAGGTTCGTGACCCAAAATTAAAAAGTTACAAAGTGATACCCGTTGTAATCGCGGTTTGTTGCGATTTCAACAATCATGAATGTTCTCGTAAAAAGGGGAAAAGGAAACTCGAAGCGTGTATGTGTTCCCGCCAACGGGCATGCGGGTTATCTCCACGAAAAAACGGCATTTATAGCATGATGGCCAAGGCGGTGCAACCCTATTCTCGTGCAATCCTCAAGGCCAAGAGTCCTGGCATTGTCAAGGGGGGGACCGTCTGCTATGATGCCACAGGATCAGGGCGTTGTGCGCCCCAGAGCAATTCAAGAAGAGCGGGGTTTCCATGCAGCGAAGCACAGTCCGGGTGATCGGCGCGATTTTTCTTTGTCTCTCGTTTGCTTCCGGGTGTGTCCGCCACGAACCCGTGGCAGCCCTCCCCATGGAGCGGACAGTAACGCGGGAGAGAGAGGTTCCGGCTCCCGAACCAAACCAGGGCAGCATCTCCGTTGCCCCTTCAAGCGAGCCGGATTCCGGCCGGATCTCCGCGCCGGAGGAATTCATCGCAGCCCTTGCCCGGCAGGGGCGTGCTATCCCGGAGTGCTTTCAATTGCGTCCCGGTGGCGGGGGCAGCAAGCGGGCCAGACGCTGCGAACCCCAGAGCCTTCCCTTTGCCCGTTGCCGGAGCGGGATCGACAGCTGCCGCATCGGCCACGAAAACGGTCCCCTCACCTGGTTTTCCTGTGAGCAGCGGCGCGGCAACACCTCCCTGGTGCCCAAGCCCGGCAGCATCCTCATCCTTGGCGCCAATAACCGAAGAAACATGCCCACCGGCCATGTCGCCTACGTGGAGGAGGTTGTTTCCCAAAACGATACGATCTACCAACTTGTTTTTACCCATACCAACTATGACCGCCGCTGCAGCTTGGAGGCAAACATCAAGGCAACCTACGACAGTGGGGCCCGGACCCTGGATATCCACAACGGCGCCTGGGGGGCATGGGGCAAAGGGCTTCCGGTGGCCGGGTTTATCCTTCAATGATAAGACGGCAGGGCAGTGCCGGTCGCAGCCTGGTGGTTTTTCGGAGAAAAAAACATACCCCCGATGTGATATATTCTGTCATGACCGTGTTCACGAAAAGAAGGTTTGGCCGTGTCTGGCGCAACGCCATGTGCCTGGGGTTTCTCTTGCTCCTGCTGACCGGCTGCGATTCCGGGCAGCAGGAAAAACCGGAGCAGGAGCGGTTGGTCCGGCTGGACAAATTCCAGCAACTTCCCGCCGGACAGGCAGAGCCTGACTCGCAAACGCTCCGGATCGGGGTGGGGGCGATCCTTTCTCCCCAGGGCACCGCGCTCTCCTACCAGCCGCTCATCGATTACCTGGGCCGCAGGATGGGCAAGCCGGCAATCCTGGTGCAACGCAAAACCTATCAGGAACTGAACGATCTGCTGGCCAGAAACGTGTTGGATCTGGGCTTCATCTGCACCGGGGCCTATGTCGAGGGCGTCCGGAAAGAGGCGATGTCGTTGCTGGTTGTCCCGCAGATCAACGGCAAGAGCACTTACCGGGCTTTTGTCATCGTGCAGGCAGCTTCTCCGGCCCGTGAATTTTCCGACCTGCGCGGCAAGGTCTTCGCCTTTACCGATCCGCTTTCCAACACCGGGTATCTCTACCCCCTCTCCCTGTTGCAAAGCATGGGACAACAACCGGAAACCTTTTTCGGACGAACGATCTTCACCTACAGCCATGACCGATCCATGGCTGCGGTGATGGATGGCCTCGCGGATGGCGCTTCGGTGGACAGTCTGGTTTATGAGTTCGCCGGAAAGCGCAACCCGGAAATTTTCAGGCGGACGAGGGTGATATGGGAATCGCCGGATTTCGGCATCCCCCCGGTGGTGGTGCCGCGCGCCATCTCTCCAGAGAAGAAGGCCTTGTTGAAAGAGCTGCTCCTCGGTCTGCATCGGGATGCGGAAGGCGCAAAAGCCCTGGCCGAGCTGGGGGTGGAACGCTTTGTCGAGCCAGTTCCAGGGTTGTATGGATTATAAGGAGAACCGCCCGTGCCTGTAGCCCTGACCGCTTTGTTCCGGCAAGCCGCACGTCGGGGCAGGTCCGCCCTGCTCAGCGTGCCGTTGAAGTTGAAGATCCTGGGGCTGGCTCTTGCCCTGATCCTTCTCTTTGGCGCGGTCACGATTTACAAGGTGCAGGCGGCTCTCGGCGAGAATTTCGACGCCTTTCTCCGGGAAGAGAGCCGCTTTGTGGCCACGGAACTCTCCTATCAATCCCACGATTATTTGCTGATCAACGATGTCTACGGCCTGACCCAGATGCTCAGGAACACGGTGCAGAATCGTCCTGATCTGCGTTATGTCTTTGTCCGCAACGGTGCAGGGCAGGTGGTGGCCCACACCTTTGAGGGCGGGTTCCCGGCGGATCTGCTGGAAAAAGGCCCCGGCTTTTCTCCGCCGGGATCAGAGCCGAAACTGCTCCGCACCAACGAGGGCAGCATCTGGGAGGCGACGGCAGGCATCAGCAATGGCAATGAAGGAGCGGTGGTGGTCGGAGTGAAAGGCGACAGCCTGCGCCGCCAGATCGGAGCGATTACCGGCTCCCTGGCCCGGACCACCCTGTTGGTTGCAATATTCGGGGTGCTCTTGTCCCTGGGGCTGACCTGGATTATCACCCGGCCGGTGACCAGGCTGCTCGAAGCCACCAGGGCCGTGCGGCGCGGGGATTATTCCGTGAGCCTGGACCCGACGGAAAGCCAGGACGAACTGGGAAAACTCATGGAGGGCTTCAACGCCATGGTGCTTTCCCTGGCCAGTGCGGATAAGGCCCGGCTGGAAAAGGAGCAGCTCCAGCGGGATTTCCTGCATCGGGTCATGGCCGGGCAGGAGGGGGAAAGAAAACGCATCGCCCGCGAACTCCACGACCAGACCGGCCAGGCCCTGGCTTCGGTCATGGTTGATCTCAAGATGCTGGAAAACGCGAAGAACGAGAGCGAGGCTCGCCAGAGTATCAGCCGGTTGCGAAAGGCCATAACCGAGGAGATGGAGGCGATCCATAATCTGGCGGTGGCGCTGCGGCCCAGCGTGCTGGACGATCTTGGCCTGGTCCCGGCGGTGGAGATGCTGGTGCGGGGTTTTATCAACCGGCAGGGGATACCGGTGGAGCTGACCATCATCGGTTTTGCCGAGAAAAGGCCGGATACCTGCACGGAAACCTGCGTCTACCGGATCGTGCAGGAAGCGCTCTCCAATGTGGCGCGACATGCCCGGGCCACCGAGGTGAGCGTGCTTCTGGAATGGCGCGGGGAGAAAATCCGGGGCGTGATCGAGGACAACGGTATTGGTTTCGCGCCGGAACTGATTGATGCAAAGACCAAGCTCGGGGTGCTGGGGATGCGGGAACGGATCCAGTTGCTGCAGGGGGCTTTCCGGATTGAAAGCAGTCCGGGCGAGGGCTCCATGCTGGTTTTTGAAATGCCTGCCAAGGCGGGGGTCTGCCATGAACGATAACATGATTCGGATTCTGGTGGTCGATGACCATCCGGTGCTCCTCTCCGGCTTGAGCCTGCTACTTAATGCCGAACCGGACATGGAGGTGGCGGGCACTGCCGATTCGGGGCCAAAGGCTCTGGCTCAGGCCAAGGAGCTGCAACCGGACATCGTGCTCCTCGATATTTCCCTGCCCGGAACCAGCGGGCTTCTGCTTCTGCCGGAGATTTTGCGACAGGCGCCCAAGACCCGTGTCCTCATGCTGACCATGCATGAGGACCATCAATATCTCAAGGAGGCCGTGGCCAAGGGAGCCAAGGGCTTTATCCTCAAGAAATGCCTGGATGTCGACCTGCTCTACGCCATCCGTTCGGTGATG
>Ga0172380_10000241_pt1 | contig 115317 bp, 95 predicted proteins | sample Leawe162metaG_FD_119747 | JGI IMG/M metagenome (GOLD analysis project Ga0172380, IMG submission 119747) | Leachate microbial communities from a municipal landfill in Southern Ontario, Canada - Leachate well 162 metaG | ecosystem: Engineered > Solid waste > Landfill > Unclassified | place... | reverse complement strand
TATATGGAAATCAATGAAAAATTCTTAAAACCTTATAGCCCAAAAGATACCGAGGATAATATCTATAAAATTTGGGAAGATTCAGGGTTATTTAATCCTGATGTATCTATCCAAAAAGGTTATACCGATCATAATGCCGAGACTTTCTCGATAATACTCCCTCCGCCAAACGTAACTGGTAGCCTTCACACAGGGCACGCTTTAATGCTCGTTATCGAAGACATAATGGTTCGTTATAAAAGAATGAATGGATACAAAACTCTTTGGCTCCCAGGAACGGATCACGCCGCTATAGCTACTCAATCCAAAGTTGAAAAAATAGTCGAAAAAGAAGGTACTCGCAAATCTGACCTTGGTCGTGAGGCTTTTCTAAAACGCGTAGAAGAATATGCACTTAACTCTCATGATGAGATAGTCAGACAAACTAAAAAAATGGGAGCCAGCCTCGACTGGTCTCGTGAAGCTTTTACTCTAGATGATAAAAGAACTTTTGCTGTACGAACTGCTTTTAAAAAAATGTACGACGACGGATTAATATATCGTGGATACCGTATTGTGAACTGGGATCCAAAAGGTCAAACTACTATATCAGATGATGAGATAGTTTATGAAGAAAGAAAATCTAAATTTTATACTTTTAAATACGGTCCTTTTGAAATTGGCACAGCTAGACCTGAAACAAAATTTGGAGATAAATATGTCGTAATGCACCCTCTGGATACCAGATACAAAGATTTTGAGCATATGCAAAAAATAACAGTTGAATGGATCAACGGCCCTATTGAAGCAACTATCATCAAAGATGAAATGATAGATATGGAATTTGGAACAGGAGTCATGACAATAACCCCTTGGCACTCTCATGAGGATTTTAATTTGGCTCAAAAATATAATTTAGAAAAAGAACAAATCATAGATAAATACGGCAAACTTTTACCTATTGCACAAGAATTTGCTGGAATAAAAATAGACATAGCAAGACAAAATATTGTTGATAAATTAAAAGAAAAAGGATTATTAGTTTCTGTAGATGAAAATTATGTAAATCGTATCGCCACAGCAGAAAGAACAGGAGGTACTATCGAGCCTCAAATAATGGAGCAATGGTTCATAGACGTAAATAAGAAAATCCCTGAAAGAGAAAACCTGCCTACCGGACAGGCAGGCAAAAGTCTCAAAGAATTAATGCTAGAACCTTTGAAAAATGAAGAAATCGAAATCTTACCTGAAAGATTTGAGAAGGTTTATTTTAATTGGATAGAAAATCTTCGTGATTGGTGTATCTCTCGCCAAATTTGGTACGGTCACAGGATCCCTGTTTGGTACAACAAAAATACTAAAGAAATTTATTGTGATATCAATCCGCCCAAAGATATAGAAAATTGGGAGCAGGATCCTGATACACTGGACACTTGGTTCTCATCTGGGCTTTGGACTTTCTCGACTCTGGGCTGGCCTAACAATACAGAAGACTTAAAAACTTATCATCCGACCAATGTTATAGAGACAGGTCACGATATTTTATTCTTCTGGATTGCGAGAATGATACTAATGTCTAAATACTTATTGGGAGTTAATCCTTTCAAGACTATATATCTACACGGTATGGTTCGTACTGCTGACGGCAAGAAGATGAGTAAGTCTCTAGGAGAAAAAGCTATCGACCCTCTCACAATAATAGAGAAATACGGTAATGATGCACTACGTATGGCTATGATTGTCGGTAATACTCCAGGGAATGACCTTAAACTAAACGAGAACGATATTCGTGGATATGGTAAATTCGCAAACAAAATCTGGAACGCTACTCGTTTTGTATTAGAACAAACCAATGATTTAGATTTAAAAAACTTACCTGCATTTGACGCAGAAGACCAAAAAAGTCACGAAGAATTACAATCTTTAATTTTAGAAATAACTAAAGAAATGAATGAATACCGTTTCTCTATTGTTGCGGAAAAATTGTATCACTATTTCTGGCATACTTTCGCAGATGTGTTAATAGAACGCTCCAAAGTCAAAATACTTGAAAACAAGAATTCTGACTCAGCTAAAGCTCTACTCTATACTCATCTAGACACCCTCCTTAAAGCTCTACACCCCTTTATACCTTTCGTTACAGAGGAAATATGGTCAATGCTACCAAACAAAGACCGACTGCTATTAGTTGAAGAATGGCCCACCTACGCTAAAGCTTCGGCGGGCAAGCCTTCTAATGATGTCTTGAATAAATATGATGCTTAATGATCCTAAAACTTTATTATTCGCACTCTTAGGTGGAATAGTCCCTTCCCTTTTATGGCTTTGGTTTTGGCTAAAAGAAGAAAGGACTGAGAAAGAACCTAAGAAAATAATTACCGCCGTTTTTATTTTAGGAATGATTTCTGTTATTTTTGTTATACCTTTACAAAAATTTATTCAAGCAAATGTATTAGATGCAAATACCGAACTCGCTTTATGGGCAGGAGTGGAAGAAATTATTAAATATTTAGTTGTAGTAATAATTCTATGGAATACCAGATTTATAGATAGACCTATAGACTGGCCGATATACCTCATCACTTCAGCTCTTGGATTCGCAGCACTAGAAAATACTATGTTTTTATTAAAACCTTTTTCCGTAGGTGAAACTACAGTGGGACTTTTAACTGGAAGTTTGAGATTTTTAGGTTCGACTCTATTGCACAGTATTGCGAGCGCTATTATTGGTATTCTACTCGGACTTTCTTTTCATCTAAATTCATTTTTCCGAAAAATTTATTTAATAATAGGAATTATTTTAGCGACAGCCTTGCATACTGTCTTTAATTTTTTTATAATTAACAACAAAGGAAGTGATTTCATTTCTGTTTTTGCTTTCTTGTGGGTTGTGACAATTATTATCATGCTACTTTTCGAAAAACTGAGAAGAATGAGTGGCGAAAATTAACTCTCTCGTAAAACGAGACTAAAAAATATATGGCACCAAAAACAAAAAGAAGTTTTTTTGAAAGACTTACAGGCAGTATTAAAATGGAAGATTTTGAAGAAGAAGTAGATACTGACGAAGACGAAGAAGTAGTCAAAATCTCACCTCATAGTTGGATAGAAGAAGAAAATGATGAAGCAGAACTCGCTGTAGACGTATATCAAACTCCTCGTGATATGATAATCCAAACTATGGTAGCTGGAGTAAAACCTGAACATATCGAAATCACTATAGCTCGCGACGTAATAGTTATAAAAGGCAAAAGAGAATACGATCAAAATATAGATGACGAGAATTATTTTACAAAAGAATTATATTGGGGTAAATTCTCTCGTACGATTTCCCTTCCACAAGAAGTTGAACCTGAATTTGTAGAAGCTGTAGAAAAACACGGACTCTTAACAATAAAGATTCAAAAAGTAGATAAAGACAAAAGAAATACAATTAAGGTTAAGTCTGTATAAATAAAAACCTCCCATATGGGAGGTTTTTAATATATTATTTATTTAAAATATCTCTAGTGTTTTTACCGACAATACCATCAGCTTTCAATTTGTTCTTTTTTTGGAAATCAACTATAGCTTTTTGGGTTTTGGCACCAAATATTCCATCAGGTTTACCCACATCATATCCTAGAGTAGTTAATTTGATTTGTAGTTCTTTAACTTCATTATTTCTAGAACCTCTTTTTAATAAAAGAGTAAGTTTAAAAGAAGTATTTTGAGTTTCGACACCTAAAACTTTACCTTGATCTACTTGAGTTAATAAATCAACTTTATTATTTAGACAAGATTCTCCAGTCAAAATGCTAAATCCTGTGGTTCTAGTATCACAACCTGGAATACTTTTCTTTTCTGTTATGGTTATTTTATTTTCTTCAGTTTTATTTTCTATTATTGGGTTAACTGTATTTGTTGTTATAATAACTGGTGCGATGTAGACAGAACCACCTCCACCACCGCCACCTCCTCCAGAAGATTGAACAGCTGTGCAAGAATTACCATTTTTTGTGTAATTAGCATTACAAGATATCACTAAACATTGACCCCAGTTATTATCATTTTCCCAATTTTGACTACCTGTACCATTTGTAACAGAACAAGTTCTTTTAGTTGTAAAATTAAGATTTTTATTTACAACTTTACCTGACTCAAAAGCTTCAATATATTTATTTAATTCAGCTCCAATTAAAGCAGTATTTAAGTTTTTAGGAATATATTTAAATAGAATATCTCCAGTACATTCACTTGCTAAAAGCTTTGATTTTGAAGCATTTTCATAACCATAAATTCCATTCTCAGTAAGTTTTACTTCTCCAATTAAATCACTATTACAATAAGCTTGCACCTTAGAATCTTTTTCTAAATTCTCACCATTAATTGTAGCTGTACCATAAAAAGCCATAGGGAAACTTGGGAAACTTGTATTTGCCGATACTGAATTAGATGTAAACACTAAGGTAATTATTATTAATATATTTTTAATTTTTTTCATGTTATTTATTGTTTATACTAATAATTATTGCTTACTTAGAACCTGTGTTGAAGTTGGAAGATTTCTGACCAAGAAAGAATTATTCCAATCAGAAGTTGATTCGCTGTGGCTTGAAGCTGACATATCAGTCCAAACAAAACTTGTGTCTGTGTTTGCAACAGGAGAATAATTAGCAGGGGCCATATAGTTTGAAGGTTGAGGAATGTTTGTTGTAATATAATTTCCTTCTGTTAATGTTCCTGCGATGTTAGTTCTTAATTCGTATGTTTTTGTACCTGAAACTTGTTGTTCGTTTGTAGTAACAAAGATAATTGTTCCTGAAGTACCATTATCTGCTTCGATACCATCTGAATATGTTACAGTACCTGCGATTTGTGTATTTGTGTCTGCATCATATAAAACTGTGTTAGACAATGTGTCTGGACCCGAGATAGAACGATTTACATTAAATACAATTTTCTTCCATCCAATAGTCCCTCCGTTTGAAGCAACTGAGAATTTAGCAATACTTGTTGTACCTATGGTTAATACAGAAGTAGGGAGTGTCGCATTATTGATCGTAGGAGTAGCAGCGTATACATACATAGGATTCCCTGATGGATTTGCTTCTGTGTCTACACTTGATACGCCAGAAGATGTGTTTACAGCTGTAAAGTTTTTTAATGTTATTAATTGTGAAGCACCTGAAGTTCCTGCACCCACACCAACTGATCCTAATACTAATTTAACAGCAAGTATTCTATTAGAATTAGCAGGTATGTTCCATGATAGCCCATTAAATGTAACTGTTGAAGCACCTGGTCTTGAGGCAATCAAAGTAGCACCATCATATAATTCTATTGATTGAGCTGTTGTAGCATCAGCTAAATTAAAAGTAAGGTCTTCAATATTAAAACCAGCATTTTCAGAACTAAATTTAAATGCTGATGCTGTTATTGTTTGATTGTCAAAAAGAATCGCAGAAACTGGAGTTGACGAGTCTATTGTAGCTGTAATTGTAGCTAAGCTTGAAGTTATTGTTTGTCCAGTTATACCTGAAGTTACTACAACATTACCTGAAACCATAGCTGTTCCTGAGATACTTAAATCTGTATTAAATGAATCACCAATATCAACAGATGTTCCTAAGTTGGCAAATAATTCAATTGAAACTGAAGCATTCTTAGCTAATGTATAATTTAATGAAAAATTATTATCAGTTACTGAAACTGTAGCTAATGGAGAAGGTTGAGCGACTACTGTTGCACCATTTTTAACTACTACATACATGTTAGTTAAGTCAGATTGATTAAATGAATTACCCAAAACTTCATTAAGATTAAAGGAAAGTGTTGTTAATAACATATCTTCATCTGGTGAATTAATTAAATTCCAAGAACCTATCTTAAATGCAGTAGCTGGGAGAGAAAAAGACTGATTCGCATAAGTAGAATTTTTTGTTAGAGTTAAGAATCCTGGTTGACTTTTCACAATAACAGTTCTAACCACTTCAACTGCATTATTTCCAACAGAGTCTACAACATTATATTTAACTTGATAAGTTCCAACTACAGATGTATTTACATTGTTTGTAACGATAATATTGTTAGTAATATCTCCATCTATATTATCAAAAGCAGTAGCTCCAGCATCTATATAAGTATCATTTTTAAAAACTTCTATATTTGCATCACCAATTAAAGTAATAACAGGAAGAACTGGATCAGGAATTGTGAGATTTTGAGAACCAAGAAAATTAACTGTCGTATTGTTTATAAAAACACCGTAAGCTTTTAATTCTCTAAAATCTTTTAAAGAATTCACATCACTTATATTTTTAGAAAGCCAATTATTAGAAATTGAAGCAGAGTCAGGATTTATATTTCCATCAGTAAAATCCACAACTTGCCCAACAGAGCCACTAATAGAATTTAAAATATTAGCAGGATTATTTGTATCTAAATTAGTAGGAGCATTTTGTCCTAAAGCATATCCTGGATTTGCGATTCCTATTGCATTCCAACCACTATTTAAAGTTCTTTGAAATAATCTTTGAGAAGGAGTTAAATTAAAGTCATAATTAAATCTTAAAGTTTGTTCTTGTCCTGTTTTATTATTAATAAAGTAAGCAAAAAGAGGAGTAAATTTATCTTGCCCAACCCCTTGCATTGTTTGCCAACCAGATGGCGAAGAAGGATCTAATAAATAAATATCAAAGTTAGAAGAAGTCTCTGGTACAGAAAATTCATAACTAGATAATATTTTTGGAGTAGAAACTACGTTCCATCCAGTTTTAAGATCAACTATTTGATAATCCAGAGCTTCAGCTTTTATTCCTAAAGGACTAAAAACTAAAGCTAACAAAAACAAGAAAACGAAACTTTTTATATTTTTCATATATTTATTTATGTTAATTTTATAATATAATAATACATTAATTTGCTAAAAAATCAAGGTGTAGTTTTATGCGAAACGCACAGAACCACACGCCAGCTTGATCCTTTCGGACCCATACCGTTTCCAGTATGACCCACAGAAGAGTAGCTGAACGTATGGTTCAGTATTCTTCTGTGGGTGTTTTGCGACCATATCCTAAATAATATTTAGGGGTTAGGTCTTTTTATTAAATTTTACTAACTATTAAATAGTACCATGAAAATAAAATTATGCAATAAAAACCTCCCATATGGGAGGTTTTTTAATTCGTGTGCCGAGACCCAGATTTGAACTGGGGACCTATCCCTCTTCAGGGGAGCGCTCTACCAACTGAGCTATCTCGGCATGATATATTTTATTTTAAAAAAAACTTATGGAACTCTAATCTCGCGATACCTACCAAAACAGCTATCTCGGCAATATTGTATTATCTAAAAATTCTCTTACTTTTTATTTTTAAATCAAGACCCGAAACTTTTTAAGCTTTTAATTTTATCTATGGTATCTGAAGTATCTTCTAAAAAGTATTGGAAATTATCTACATACGGTTGAAGAAAGTAGAAAGCTCCTATACTTATACCTATAATCACAGTCCAACGGATAATCTGGAAAAGAAATGCTCTTTTTTGAACACTTCTTACTTTATGAAGCATTTCGTTATTTTCTTCGGCTAATTCATAAACCTTTTCTAATAACTTTTTGTCCTCAGAGTCCATAGGTAAATATTAGCATAAAATAAGAGCCTGAGTCAATTTGCTATTTTGTGCTCTCGCCGGGAGTCGAACCTGGATCAGCTCGTTAGGAGTGAGCTATTCTGTCCATTGAACTACGAGAGCAAATTTTTAATCTGTTTAATGACAGACATTATTAGTTTAAAGTATTTTTCACTTTTTACAACCCTAATCCTACACATACCATAAACAAGCTTACCTTTTTTCTTACCATCCAATACATTTATGTTTTTAAAACAATCTTTAGGTAAACCAAGTTCTTTCGACCAAAACGACACAGCTTTATTTTTATTTATATCATCATAAATCCTTAATGTAACTTTTATCTGAGAATCATCGATATTTAACTCTTTTAAACAATTCAAAAAAACTTTTAATAATTTTGGATCACTATTTATTATATTCATTTCACTTTTAGTACCCTCTCCCCAATACAATGAAGCCAAAATCAATAACTTCTCTTTTGCTGATATGTCTTTAATTAAAATAGAAGCTTGTTTTTCAGCATCTGTCCATTTTATTAAAGACCTAACTTTACTTCCACCCTGTTTTACTTTTAAAATTTCTTTATACTCATCTAGTACATCAACTCCTTGAATATATTTATGTACTATTGATTTACTTTTATTAACTCTTTGAGCAATTTCAACAATAGAAAAACCTCTTCGTCTTAATTCTTTAATTTGAGTTCTAGTTTTAATATTTGTTTCAACTCCTTTCATATATAAATATTAACATAGAACCTAGAAAGAATCTAGGGATTAATCTTTAATTCGGAGTTAGGGCACAAATAAAAAAGCCAAGCATGACCATGCTTAGCTTTAACTTAATTTAATACAAAATTAAGTTTTAATAAATAATTTTTCAATACTTCCAAGATTAATTTGATTTTCAAATAAAAATCCATAATCAGATTCTAAAGTTTTTCTATTATTACACTCCAATCTAACGCTAATAAATTTATCTAAATCAAAAATATAATAATTAGTACCACAATCTTCACAACAAGCAGTAAATGAAAGTAAATAATAATTATCTGTCAACTTTCTATGGCTATCAACTTCTATAGAATGTTTTAAATTATTTAAACAAACAAATTTAAATCTGTTTTGTCCAATACTTAATAATGGAAAAGTTGCCTGATAACTAACTAAATAATAACCATCTTTAATTTTATGAAAATTAGCAGAAGGGTAAACAGAATTTATAAATTCTGTAGAAATTAAACTCTCTAAAGAGAGTATAGCCTTATCAGGCGTATGAATTGATCCATCAATCCTGCTTAAAACCAGATAATTATCTTGAAGCTCTTGATAGTAATTAAAAAAGAAAGACCCTATTTTTGTATTACAAGAATTGACTATTATTTTATTGTTCTCGTCAAAACCAACATCTAAGTCTAAAAGATAAAAGTCGTCTTTAAAATGTGTGGCATTTTTTACTTTTATAGATTGTTCAACTGTAGAACAGCCAGCTTTCATTATTATGGTTTGATTATCAAACTTTTCTAAAATAATATTTAAATCGAAGGAAGGATTAGTAGGAATATCATTATTCATGATTTGAAAATTTTATTAAATTAAAAAATAACTTTATCAAAACAACAATACCATACAAAAAATATAAACACAATAGCATAAAATAAAAACCCTTCATATTTGAAGGGTTTTTAAATATTACATTCCGAGTAATTCTACTATCTTTGGCTTATTGAAACCGATAACCATATCGTCTCCGATAAAGATAACAGGTACGCCCATTTGTCCACTTTTCTCTATCAATTCTGCTCTCTTTGCTTGATCTACAGAAACGTCATAATCAGTAAAAGCAACGTTATTTTCTGTAAAAAAATCTTTTGCCATGTGACAGAAATGACATGTTGGTGTTGAATAAATTGTTATATTTTTCATATTTTCTTGAATCCACCTCGAGTAAACGAGATTAATTAAATTATTAATGGATTTATATTATAGCATAAAAGAGCCAAAAAAGTGCACAAAATAAAAACCCTGCCTTAAAAAGACAGGGGTTTAAAAATAAAGCTATTCTTAATGAACAGCAAAAAATGGATATACCAATAAATAAGTAAGTATTCCTGCAATATAGCCCAAAAAGGCTAACCATGATATTTTTTTAAAATATCACATAAAACTTATTTTTTCCATACCCATAGCAGCTACTCCCGCAGCAGAACCTATGATAAGCATAGAACCACCTGTACCAGCTGCGTAAGCTATAAATTCCCATATCTTATGATCCATAGGAAATTCCTCTAGTGAATACATGCCTTGAGAAGCAGCTACAAGCGGAACATTGTCTATGATCGCAGATAATACACCTATAATAGAAACTATAATATCTTGATTTCCAATAGTTTGGTTTAACCAAACGGCTACAGCTTTTAATATTGCGATGCTTTCTAACCCAGAAACCATCAAAAGAATACCTAGGAAAAACAAGGCACTCTTTAGGTCCACTTTTGCAAGTGCATGACCGATAGAATCTTTTTTAATATCAGCATCATCTTTTTTTGAATCAAGTCTCTCGGAAATAATCCAGACGATACCTAAAGATACCATGATACCTAAATATGGAGGTAGGTGTGTAAACTTCTTAAAGAAAGGAACGAAGATTAGACCAAGAATTCCAAAAATAAACATAATATTTCCATGAATGATATTCTTTAGTGAATCCACGCTCTCCTCTTTGTGTGATTGTTCTATGTTTCCATGTAGTGATAGAGATAGAAAAATTAATGGCACTAATGCATTGACAATACTTGGTAAAATTAAAGTTTTCATAATATTGGCAGCGGAAACTTGCCCATCAATCCACAACATAGTAGTGGTAACATCCCCAATAGGAGACCAAGCTCCTCCAGCATTTGCGCAAATAACAACCATCCCAACAAAAATTAGTCTTTCTAATTTATTCGGTATTAATTTTCTTAGAATTGTAACCATGACAATAGTTGTGGTTAAATTATCTAAGGCAGCTGACAAAAAGAAAGCCAATATGGAAATAATCCAAAGTAACTTTCTCTTACTTTTAGTTTTTATAAGATTCTTAATAATCCTAAAACCATTATGAGCATCAACAATCTCTACGATTGCCATAGCCCCAATTAAGAAGAAGATAATTTCAGAGTGAGACCCCAAATGATGAGTTAACTCTTTCCCGACTTCTTTCAAGTCTCCTGACAAAAGAGAATAGAGAGCCCAAATTAAACCTGCGCCAAGCAGAGAAATAGGGGTTTTGTTTAATTTAAGAGAATGCTCAAAAATAATACACAAATACCCTAGAATAAAGACAAGGATTATAATATTCTGTAAATCCATTTTAATTAAATTTTAAATGTACAAAAGGCAGAATTACCTCTATTTTTATATAAACATAAAGCATCAAAAAAGTAAATCCCGTCAGTCACGACTGACGGGACAAGCCCTGTCAACAGAATAAAACAAGTTTAGGATATTTACTTTATTTTATAAACTAAAAATTATTGATTTTAATATTTAGAGCGTTTTTCTCAGATTCCAATATGATTTTATGCATCATATTTACTGCTTCAGCGGGATATTCTCCCTTAGCGGACTCTTCAGATAACATCACAGCATCTGCTCCACATACAATAGCATATGCAACGTCGGTGACCTCAGCACGAGTTGGGAGAGGATTTTGAGTCATAGATAGCATCATTTGAGTAGCTACTATTACAGGCTTATTCATTTTCTTGCATCTATTGATAATATCTTTTTCAATAAAAGGTATTTGCTCTAGTGGTACTTCATTACCTAAGTCTCCCCTAGCTATCATAATCCCTGAAGCATGTTCTATAATTTCATCAATATTTATGTAGGCTATCTTTCTTTCAATTTTAGCGATAATAGGCAAAACTTTACCTAATTTTTCCATCTCAGCTCTCAATTTTAAAACATCATCTTTATCTCCTACATAAGACATAGCTACATAGTCCACATTATTCTCAATACCAAAAGCTAAATCCTTAATATCTTTTTCAGTGATGAGGGTAATTGCATCATTATTGTATTGATGGCCTTCTTCGTTTTGCATCCTCGGCCCTGAAAGATCTTGGATGATTTTTACATCTTTATTTAGTTCAAGACCAATCTCTCTAAAATTTTGAATATAGTTTTTATGTTCTTCATAAGTCCCCCAAGAAAAATTGAGACGCATAATATCCATACCATTTAGAACCATTTCTTTAATTGTACTTTTTTCTTTAGAAGCGAGACCTATAGTCGCGACTATTTGAGCTTTGGTTGTATTCATATTTTTATTTTACTTTTTAGAAATATTTATTAATCTATTATATTTTACCATTCTTTCAGTTTTCGTCGGAGCTCCAGACTTGAGACCAAAAGTCCCAAAAGCAAAAGCCAAGTCCGCAATAAAGTCGTCATTTGTCTCCCCGCTCCTATGACTGATTATGATTTTAACCTTATGAAAACTAGCTAATTTCATGGTTTCTAATGTCTCAGACAATGTACCTATCTGATTTGGTTTGATAATAATACCGTTGACTGCATCTTGCTTGATAGCTTGATGGAGAAGGATTTTATTGGTCACAGTGAGGTCATCTCCGATTACTACGAGATCAGGGTGAGCATTTTTCAATTTATTAAAATTCTCAAAATCATCTTCATTAAATGGGTCTTCAATAGAGAAAATATTAAATTCTTTGATAAGCTCACTGTACAATCCTTGCAACTCTTCTGCATTCTTCTTCTCTCCGTCAATCATATAAAAACCATCTTCATAAAATGAACTAGCAGCTACGTCGAGCGCAATACCGACTTTATCTTGGTACGGAGATAGAGATATAGCTTGTTTTAAATATTCTAAAGGAGTGCGAATACTTTTTAATTTTGGAGCAAAACCTCCTTCGTCTCCGAGCAATACCGATTCGTCTCCCAACTCTTTTTGAATAATATCTCTCAGTATAGAGTCTATTTTTATGCCTATCTCAATACTGAGACTTGCATCGTCCACAAAAGGCACAATATGATATTCTTGAAAAGCGAGTTCGTTGTCAGCATGCTTGCCTCCATTTATTAAATTCATATACAGATAAGGCACTCGATGCGACGGTGAGATATCAGATAAAGTCTTTAAGTATTCATGAAGTGGTACCCCTTTGACTAGAGCAGCGACTTTAGCCACAGCAATACTAACTCCCAAAATAGAATTACCACCTAAAACTTTTTTGTTTTTAGTACCATCCATACTAATCATCTTCAAATCAATTTTCGACTGATTAAAAATATCAAAACCTACGAGCATAGGAGCGATGATATTATTAACTTTATGGATAGCATCTCTGACTCCTTTGCCGTCTTTGTCACGCAACTCATGAGCTTCATTGATACCAGTCGAAGCTCCTGAAGGTACAGCAAAAGAAGCATGTTTACCTGAAGAAAAAACATTTACTAAAAGCGTCGGATTACCTCTAGAATCCAAAATCTCTTCTGCATAAATTTTCTCTATAGTCTTAGTCATTTTTATTAAATAAAATCATAACATCAGAAACATTGGCTCCCGTAGGTCCAGTCATGATCATATCTTCTGATTTTTCAAAAACTGGGTAGGCATTAAAATCTTTTAAATGGTTTTCTATATTTAAATTTAATTTATGAATTTTAGAAATAGTTTCTTTGTCTACGATAGCCCCCGCCGAATTACTATTATCCATACCATCAGAAGCCAGAGATACAAAAACTTCCCCATCAGTAAAGCCGTTATTTTCGATAGCTTTTAAAGCCATATAGAGATTCCTGCCTCCACTACCTTTATCTCCAGAAACTTTCAATTTCGGCTCTCCTGCCGCCAAAACAACGGTATTTTCTTCTCTCGCATCAAATATTTGCTTTAGAGATACGTTCACTTCATTATACAAGTCTGTAGAGATGACCTTAGCCTTGAGCCCCAGACTCTCTACCTTTTGAGCCATACTCTCGACGATAGTTTTATTGGAAACACAGATAAAATTATGAACTTTTTCAAAATACTTATCTTCTTTTGGAGTTTCATTCAAATCAAATTCACCCAAATTATATTTTGTGATTATGTCTTTTGCATCTTGTATAGTAGTAGTATCTTTGAATGTTGGACCAGAAGCCACTTCACCAAAATCATCCCCCGGCACATCTGAGAAAATCAGGCCGATCACAGTAGCTGGATAAATAATTTTTGCTAAACCACCACCCTTTAAAAGAGATAAATGTTTCCTGACTGTATTCATCTCGACTATAGTTTGCCCACTTTTCAAAAAATGATCATAAAGTTTTTCACCTTGAATACATTCACTTTCAGGATAGCAAAGCAAAGCCGATCCACCACCAGAAACCACCACAATCACCAAATCTTTTTCAGTCGCATTGTTAGCTAAATCATAGATAGTTTTCCCTGGAATTATATTTAAGTGAGATGGACGAGGATGACTACCAGCAAAACTTTGAATCAAATTACAAGTAGCAGTATTTAATCCGATGACTGCACCTTCTTTTATCTTCTCTCCGAGAGCCTGCTCTAGAGCTTCAGCTGCATCACAAGAAGCTTTACCAAAACCAATAACTTTTATTTTTTCAAAATTATTTAAATCAAAATCTGTACCTTGTATCGACAAGATATTGTTTTCCAATTTAACTGTATTTAAAATAATTTCTTTGGTATTTATAGAATCAAGTCCAGAAGATATTATCTCGAGTACTGTTTCTCTATTTTTAGTAGTAGCTATCTGGCTATAATTTTTGACCCATTTATTTTGCATATTTTATTTTACAATATTTATTAATTGACCTTCTGTAAAACCTTTAATATTAGAAACTACAGTCTCCATGATACGATCTTCGGCTTCTTTGGTAGAAAAAGCGATATGAGGAGTCACGATAACATTATCCATATCTATCAGAGATCTGTCTTCTAATAGCATCTTGTAATTCAAGACATCATTTTCTGAGACCAACATATCATTTTGATTTTTTAATTCTCTCTCACCTTCCAATACATCAAGCCCCGCACCTCCAACAATACCTTCTTTCAAAGCAAGCATTAAAGCTTCTGTATCTAATAATTCACCACGAGCAGTATTTAATAGATACACACCTCTTTTCATTTTTAAGATATTTTCTTTATTTATCATGTGATGATTTTCTTTGGTATAAGGAGCATGCAAAGTCAAAATATCTGAGACGTCCAAAACTTCATCTAGAGTATGATATGTAAAATTATTGTCAGTCGCAAATTGAGCATCAGGATAAAGATCATAAGCAACCACATTCATATTGAAACCTTTAGCAATACGTATTACGTTCTTGCCGATTTTCCCAGTACCCACAACGCCTATAGTCTTACCCTCAAGATCAAAACCTTCAAAATTCTCAGTGCTAAATTTTCCATCCAAACGCAATTTGTTGTTTGCTAGATAAACCTTGCGAGACAGATTCAATAATAAAGCAAAAGTAAATTCAGCTACAGTTTGTGAACCATAAGCAGGCACCGTAGAGACAGGTATATTTTTTTCGTGACAATAAGAGACATCAATATGATCATACCCAGTCGAACCCGTAACCACGAATTTCAAATTAGGAAGCAAATCAATATTCTCTTTATTTAAAATCGAATTCACAAAAACATAAACTATATCAGAGTCCAGAGCTAGACTAATATTATCTTTTGTTAATTTCTCTTCGCAGAAAACTAAATCTAAATTATTAAAAATCTTTCTGTATTCTTCTTCTTTCTTTTTAGACACCTCAAAAAATGTAATTTTCATGATTACATTATATCATATTTAAAAACCAAAAAATGCTCTGATTAAACCCCAAAATCCCTTCTTTTCAGCATCAATTTCCACGATATCACTATTCTTCTCGTCTACAATAACTATCACTCCTTCGCCTGGACGAGCTAATCCATAGTCTTCCCTGAAGATACGCTCTTTTCCTTTATCATTACTTAATTCTTCAATGTCTCGCTCTAGTTTCTTTTTACGATTTTCCAGATTGGCCAATCTCACTTGTGCAATCTCTTTATTTTTAGCAGTTTCTCTCATTTTGCCAAACAAAGTAAAAACTCCATACACAAATAGGAGTAATACAATAAAGAGTATAAATAAAACTGGCCAAGAATATAAGAAAAGTCTATTATTTTTTTTACCTTGAAAATTTCTCACGATAATGATATTATACACTATATGCTTTTCAATAAAAAACACCAAAAGAAAATACAGATTATCTGGAGTATTATATCTCTCCTAGTCATCGTTAGTATGATTTTGCTTTATTCTCCTATTTTTACTAATTAATTTTATAGTTAGAAAAATCAATTAATCCCCACTTTTCATCATTTTCAAGAATACTTCTTGAGAGATATTTACTCTGCCTCTTTCTTTCATTTTCTTCTTTCCTTTCTTTTGTTTTTCCAATAGTTTCTTTTTACGAGTTATATCTCCTCCGTATAGATATCCGGTGACGTCTTTTCTAAAAGCTTGAATAGTACGAGAAGCGATAATGCGGTTTAGGGCTTTACCTTGGATTTTTGTGACGAACATTTGGCGAGGCAAAATATTGTGCAATTTCTCTACAGCCTTGTCTGCTTCTTCTTCAACTCTCCTTCTAGATACCACACGAGAAAAAGCTGGCACGACTTCGTCCGCTATTAATATATCGAGCCTAGTCACATCTGCTTTACGCATTTCTCCCATCTCATAAGAAATAGAACCAAAGCCCGATGAAACACTTTTCAATTCATCAAAGAAATTACGCATCAATTCACGTAATGGCATCTTGATAGTTATAGCCGAACGATTGTCTCCAAAATTATCTGTATCACCTATCTCACCTTCATGATCAAATAATATTTGCATAATGTTACCTAGATAAGTAGTCGGAGTTATGATTTTGACATCAACCCAAGGTTCATAAACTTCTACAATATCGTTATCATCTGGGAAGAAATAAGGTGAATATACCTTTTCTTTTTGACCTTTTTTATTTGTAACTTCATAAGTAATAGAAGGAGTAGTAATTACTAGATTTAGATTAAATTCTCTTTTCAATCTCTCGGTAATGATTTCCAAGTGTAGCATTCCTAGAAATCCAGAACGAAAACCTCTCCCCAAAGAACCACTAGATTCTTCTTCATAAGAAAAAGCCGAATCCGAAAGTTTCAATTTACTTAGAGACATTTTTAACTCTGTAAAATCATCCGCATCTTCAGGGAAAATAGAGGCCCAGACCACAGGCAAAGGTTTCATATAGCCTGGCAATGGAGGCAATACATTTTGAGCTTTAACGATAGTATCTCCGACAGATGCAATACCTGGTCTTTTAATACCGGTTACTATATATCCAGTCTCTCCTGCAGAGAGGAATGCCCGAGGAGTTTCTTCTGGTGAAAAAGTACCTACTTCAAGTGGTATAAATTTTTCTTTAGATTCAGAGAAAAGCAAACTCTCACCTTTTTCTATCTGACCGTCGAGTACACGAATAAAAACTATCACTCCTTTGTGATTAGAATATTTAAAATCAAAAACCAAAGCACGAAAATCATTCTTGCCTTCATAGGTAACTGTTGGAGGTGGAACTTTTTTAATAACCTCTTGTAATAATTCTTCGACACCGAGTCCGGTCTTACCTGAGACCAAAAGCACTTCATTAGGATCACATTCCAATAATTTTACAACCTCTTCACGTACTTCGTCCACACGAGACAAAGGTGAGTCTATCTTAGATAAAACTGGTATGATTTTCAGTCCACCCAGACGAGCCATATTTAGAGTAGTCAGAGTCTGAGCCTGTACCCCTTGAGTTGAGTCTACGAGAAGTATAGAGCCTTCTACAGCAAAAAGAGCACGTGATACCTCATAAGAGAAATCTATGTGTCCTGGCGTATCTATGAGGTTCAATACGAAATCTTGATTGTCGTATTTATACTCCATACGTACAGGTTGCATCTTGATAGTTATTCCCCTTTCACGTTCGAGCTCCATAGAGTCCAAGACTTGGTCGCGCATTTTGCGTGTTTCTATAGTATGCGTAATTTCAAGCATTCTATCAGCCAGAGTACTCTTGCCGTGATCAATATGGGCTATAATACTAAAGTTTCTAATGTGTTTTAAATCCATACAAACATATTACCAGAAAAATTGAAAAAATGGGAGTTTTGTTAGTTAAATTAAAGAAAATTAAAGTTCTACGTTTTCAGGGACGACGACTTTAGTTTTCCAGAACTTAGTTTTCAAAGTCTTCACTAGATCAATCAATTCTTCATTTTTTAATAAAAATAATACTAAAACAAAAGTTATAATACCAAATATTCCTGAAATAAATCCACTCAAGAATACTCCCCAAAAAGTTGTATTACCGAATATAGGTGCAAGTATATTTAGAGAAGAATATGTGACTACGCTCAAGAAAAAAGAGGCTCCTAAACTTTGCAAAAAAGTTTTACCAATAAAATCTTCTTTCATCAAGAAATCTCTCTTAATTAAAATCCATTGAACGATAAAATTAATAATCGAGCCGAGAGAATACGCCATAGGTAATACCAGCATTTCTGTACCTCCGATATCTTCGACTTTTAATAATGACTCTATAAAGTATCTAAACATGATCGAGTCTTGGAAAAGATTATTAAAAACAAAAGCAAAAATAATTATTGAAATAGAAGAAAATAAATTTACTAAAAGAGGCTTGGTAGTATTGCCGTGAGCATAATACGCTCTCGATAAAAGAGCGACCATACCTTGAGCCAAAACTGATACTGAAAAGATAGCCAGCGATGCAGCGACTAGTCTAGTATTTTCCCAAGAGAAAGATCCCGAACCTAAAATAACCCGCACTATCTGAGCCCGAAGCACAATAAAAAGAAAAGCTATCGGTAAAGACCAAAACACAATAGACCGAGCGGAGGACTTTAAATGTTCTTTAAATTCATCTAGTTTACCCATAGAGACCGAACGGGCCAAAGTCGGAAAAGCCGCTACAGCATAAGAAATACCTATGATATTTAAAGGCACGGATTGTAGATTGAAAGAAAGATTAAAAAGCGAGACTGAGCCACTCTTGAAAAATGAAGCGAGAGCAATAATAGATATTAGGGCGATATTATTAAAAGCCAGTCCCATAGTGCGAGGTAGAGATATCAATACAACTTTTTTGATTTCTTTATAATCAATTTTGAAAGAAAAGAATAATGGAAAACCTGAACCAATAGAGCTCAAGAGTTGCACTAAGAAATGCATAAACGCTCCCAAAATAACTCCAATAGCCAGACCTTCGATACCAAAGATAGGATACAAAATCATAACTCCAAAAAGAATACCTAGATTGTAGAAAATCGGAGAAAGAGAATAAATAAAAAACTTTCTAAATAATTGAGTCACACTACCAAAGAGATTAGACAATCCCATAAGTATCGGTGACAGGAGCAATATTCGAGAAAGACTAATCACCGACTCTTGGACTTCGATACTAAAACCCGGAGCCACAAAATGCACCAATTGAGGAATAAATAAAAATACCACAAAAGAGATAATAGTGATAGAGAAAAAGAATACTGTAAAAATATCATTCAAGAATTTTCGAGCCTCATCTGTAACTACACCATTATTCATCCGAGATACAATAAAAGGCACCAATACAGTCACTGAAGCTAGCGAGGCAAGCGAAATAAATATCAAATCAGGAATACGAAAAGCAGCATAATAAGCGTCTAGCTCAGCGCCAGGTCCGATAAAGTGAGCGATAGCTCTATCTCGAAACAAACCTAAGATTTGTGAAAATAGAGTTAAGATACCTAAAAGGATAGCAGCCTGACTGATACTTGTATACTCTCTAGTAAAGATACGCCAGATTCTTTCCATTATTCCTCTGTATTAGTTTGAGTTTCTTCTAAGATCACAGGAGAAGAAGTTTTAGTATTTGTCTTTAAAGATTTAACATAGTTTACTAGATCAGGATCATTTGGGAAAATCAACAGAGCTTTCTCTGCATAGCTCACAGCCAAAGTATCGTTACCTTGATCTTTTTCTAATTGAGCAAGGAATATCAAAGCTTGAGCGAAATCTGGTTTTAGGGTTATAGCTTGGGTAGCAAAATCTCTAGCTTCTGATGCCTTTTTATCTAAAAGATAAACTCTAGCTAGTTCTAATTTTGGAAGTGGGTTTTTTGGATTTAGTCTTGAAGCTTCGGTGTATGCTGTAATAGCTAAAGTACTAGCTCCTTCTAAGCCAAGAGAAGCAGAATTTTTGTAAACAAAACCCAGCATGTCGAAATTTAAATAATTATTTTTATTGTACAGAGTAGCTCCCGTTGCACCACGTACAGCGTTATCGATACTTGCTTGAAGAGTAGCTCTTTGCTCTTGTGTTAATTCTGTATTTGTAGAGATTATGTCTCCGATTTTAGATAAATATACTTGAGTATAAGTTCTCAAATACAAGTCATTACTATTTAACAAAACTGCTTTATTGATAGAATTTTCAGCACTTTCTAAACTCGTAGCTGTTAAGGTTTTACTGAAATATGGCACAGAAGCAAATCTTTCAATATATTTAAAAGATATACCTGCTGTCGCAATCATAAGCACGACTAAGAATAAAATAGAAAAGAAACTTTTTCTAGGATCGTCCAAGAAAGACAAAGTAGTATTTTTTTCTAAATGAGAAGCAGACACACCGATAAATACTCCAACAAAAGCAAAAGCCAACAAGAACAAAGTAGCTCCAACAGAATAAAAGATAGCCGATACAAATAAATACAAAGTCACTATAAAATACAATAATACTTCATGATTCTTCTTGTCTTTCAGAATTGCAAAAAGATCTTTGAAACCATTCCAAAATAATAAAACAATAAAAGCTAAAATAGCTAGAGTCCCCAATATACCAGTATTCACCATCAACGTAGTGATAGTACTAGCACCTGATACAAAAGGAGAATTCCAGAATTGACTAGCATTAATAACATCAGGTTTGTACATATCCCAAGCTTGATTGAAAGTATTTGGACCCATACCTAAAACTGGACTATTAGTAAAGACTGATTTAGCTACATCATAAGTAGCAGTAAAAGAAGGATTCACCTCTACACTATATAGACCTAAAGCATTCGGCAATAAGCCTCCTATAAATTGACCAGAAACTACAAACAACAAAGACAGTATGATCGCACCAAAAGAAAAACCAGGGAAACGTTTCTTTTGAGAAGTGTCTTCACTAGTAGTCGAAGCTAATTTATAAACAAATATAACTAATGCAAAAAGTCCGAGTAATTGCCAAACCAAAATAAAATTGACACTAGCTACTAAAAATAAAGATACAGCCAAAAGCAAAGAAAAAGCTATCTTCTTTTGTTTATTTAATCTCAAGAATTCAAAACTAAATATTGATAGTATTGCCACAAGACCAGCAAATAATCCCAAACTATTCCAAGAACCAAAAACATTACCAGTGTTTGCTTCAAAGAAACCTAAAGACAAAGTGTTTGGAATAAAGAATCTTGCGATTTGGAATACAATCAAGACTAATGAAGACACGATAAGTCCTTTCATTATTAGTTTCGCTTTTTTGTCAGTATTTACAACCAAAGCAGACATCAAAGCTAAGAAGAACGCACACAGCATAAACCAGAAAGAACCAAAATCCAAGATAATACCAAAGAAAGCTACGTTACGAGTAGCAGAAAATATAGCAGATAACAAAACTACTACAACAAAAGATCCCATAGCCAATAATATTTTAGATCGAGGGATGACAATCTTACCATCACTAAAACGAGCCGCTGACCAAGCGATAATAGATACTACCAAACCTGAGACTAGTAAAAGTCCTTTACTAGTCTCTATCGGAATATTTGCAAAAGGTAAAAAGAATAAAGGCAATAATACTATAACTACGAAAATCGACCAAAATGCAATTCTATCTAAAATATTTGACAACATGTTTGTTTTATTATGAGTTAATCTCAACTATATATTAATAATCTCTTTATATGATACTACAAAAACCCGACTACTAGCAATTAGACGACTATGTTAATAAGTCTGTTTTTGACGTAAATCACCCTTTTAATCTCTTGACCAGACAAGAATTTCTCTATGACTTGATCTTTCAAGACTTTATTCTTCACACTCTCTTCGCTCTCGTCTATATCTACTAGCATTTCTGTTCTTACTTTACCGTTAACTTGGACCACTATCTTTACAGTATCTTGTTTCAAGAATTTCTTTTCTACTTTTGGCCATTCAGACACATGAATAGATTTTTTGTTACCCAACTCTGTCCATAACTCTTCGGTAATATGAGGAGCGAAAGGTGCCAGAATTTTCAAGAATTTTTCATAATCAGATTGATTCAAGCTTTCTAATTTTTCCATCTCAGATACAAGAATCATCAGACTAGAGACACAAGTATTAAAACGCATATCTTCTAGCTCGAGACTGATTTTATTTATTGTATTATGTAAAACATACAAAAACTCTTTTGAACTTTTAGTATTTTTATTTATTTTATTTTGCAATTTCCAAACTCTTTCCAAGAATCTCCTAGGTCCTATTATGCCGTCTGTACTCCAAGAAGCGTATTGATCAAAGGGACCGATGAACATCTCATAAAGTCTCAGAGTATCAGCTCCATAAGTCTTGACCACGTCGTCAGGATTCACTACGTTGCCCCATCTCTTACTCATCTTGCGTCCGTCGTGAGCTAGGATCATACCTTGATTGCGCATTTTAGCGAAAGGCTCTTCCGTCACCGCGACACCTATATCTTTCAAGAATTTATGCCAAAATCTAGCATACAAAAGATGCCCTGTAGCATGCTCGGCACCACCTACATACATATCTACATTTTTCCAATACTTCATATTTTTCTCACCCGCTACGGCCTTACTATTTTTAGGATCCATATAACGCAAGAAATAGAAAGATGATCCCGCCCAACCCGGCATAGTATTCGTCTCATATCCAGACGAGACCCAAGACTTTACTCCTGCCAAAGGCCCTTCAGCGAGCCCTGTAGGTTCGTATGATTTTACTTTTGGTAATTCTAGAGGGAGTTTTTTGACTTCATGAAGTATTCCTTTTTTATCTCGATACAGAGGAATAGGTTCACCCCAATATCTCTGACGTGCAAATATCGCATCACGCATTTTATATTTACTTACTAATTGTCCTCCTACTTTTTGTGTAATTTCTTTTGCATCCACTAATGGTAAATCTGTAATTTTCAATTTATAAGTATTAGCAAAATCTCGATCACGTTCGTCGTGCATAGGCACAGCCATAATAGCTCCAGTACCATAATGAGCCAATACATAGTCCGCTATCCAAACAGGTAGCTCTTCATTGTTTGCAGGATTAATAGCTCTTATACCTTTGAGCTCTACTCCTGTTTTTTCTTTATCTTCACGAGTACGATCTATATCTTCTTTACTTTTTGCTTTCTCTACATAACTCAAAACCTCTCCCCAATTCTCTATCTTGTCTTTCAATTGAAATATTAGATCATGCTCCGGAGCTAGCACTACATAAGTCGCCATAAAAATAGTATCTGCGCGAGTAGTGAAAACACGTATCTGGGGAGGACTGACCTCCCCATCTGGGGAGGTCAGTCCTCCCCGGGAGTTTAATTTAACAGGAAAATCAATCTCGCTACCTACGCTCTTCCCTATCCAATTTCTTTGAATTTCTTTAATAGAATTCGCCCAGTCTAGAGTATCGAGCCCCGAGAGTAATCTATCCGCATAAGCCGTAATACGCATAAGCCATTGATTGATCTTTATCTTCTCTACTTTATAACCTCCACGCTCAGACACCATGCGTCCATCTTTATCATTGACTATCTCATCATTAGCGAGCACTGTACCCAAAACTTGGCACCAGTTCACCTCGGCTTCAGCTTCATAAGCCAGACGATAATTCATCAAGATTTTTTGTTTTTCTATTTCAGAAAATTCTCTCCATTCTTTAGCTGTAAAAATAGTATCAAAAGAATTATATATAGATACGTTTTTGTTACCAGACTTTTCAAATATTTTTACTAGACTTGAGATAGGTACAGCTTTGTTTTTCTTTGTATCATAACAAGAATTATAAAGTTGTAGGAAAATCCATTGTGTCCATTTATAGTACTCAGGGTCGGTAGTATTTACTCTCCTTTCCCAATCATAAGAAAGTCCCATAAAAGACAATTGCTTCTCAAAAGTTTTTACGTTTATTTCTACTGCACGACGAGGATGTATCTTGTGCTCGATAGCGTATTGCTCTGCAGGTAAACCGAAAGCGTCATAACCCATAGGATGCAAGACATTATAATTCTGCATTCTCTTCATACGCGCATACACGTCACTACCGATATATCCTCTCGGATGCCCAACATGAAGCCCCGCTCCAGACGGATACGGGAACATGTCCAAAACATACATCTTTTTTTGTTTTCCAGGATTATTGGTCTTATAAACCTTATTCTTCTCCCATTCTATTTGCCAACGCTTTTCTATCTTTAAATGATTGTATTCTTTCATTATTTTACAATTTAAAATATATTAAATAATTATCTAACAATATCTGCTTTTGGATAAGGAGGATAGATATCTTTATCTATAGTCCTCTCAAAACAAGTACGTCCAGCTTCGTGATCCCAAGATTCATTAGTCCCTGATACAGGATAACCAGGATATGATACTGCTATATATTTTTCCCCTAGATAGGGCTCTGCGTAATAATTAGTATTTTCTCTCCAACCTTTTGGTATCGGTTTTGCAAAAGTCGCACATAACTCAAAAGTCAAACCTTCTTTTACCTTGTACTCATACACAAATCCTTTTTGGAATTCTGGATCAGGCGGTAAAGTAAAACCAGACAGAGGATTTGATAATTCAGTGAGAGTTATTGGCAATTTCTCTTTTTGTTGCCAATAATTAATCACTGCACTTTGAATACTTTGTAGATCAGATATTCTTCTTTCGTCTAATCTCAATTGTCTTTGAGATGCGGGACTACCCATAATATAAAAACTAAAGATAACTAGTAGTAAGACAAGTACAGAAGACTTTACAGCTGAAGATATTCCTACAGGTAAGCCATAAACTTTTTTTCTATTTGTTAATTCAAATACATAGTACACACCCACAAACAAAGCGATAACTAAAGTGATCAATACTTTATAAATAAAACGATTGGTTATCTCACCTGATACAAAATATCGCACCAAAGTCACCAAGTCTATCACCACTACCAGAGAAGACAAGAATAGGATAATATATATCATCCATTTCTTTACCAATTCATCAACATGATGCATTTTATGTTTGGCAAATTTATTCCAAAAATATGAAATCAATAAAAATACTGGGAAGAAGATAATCAGAGTCGCGAGTGATGTACGAATACTTTCATAATCATACGTATTGTACCCGTATCCATAAGTAGCGTTCAGGACGTCTGGGAAACGCTTGTCGAGAGTCGAAAAAGCCAGATTTAAAAAAGATACGACACTTGTTATAAGAGAAATCAGTACACCTAATGATAAAAAGAAGAATCCTATATTAAGTTTTGACCCATGATTTGTTTGTGTTTCCATACAAAGTATTATACCATATAATAAGACTAATTTAATATTTAAGATTTTTATCAAAACAACTACAAAATGAGAAAAGAAAAAAAAGATTTTTCAACTAAAATAACTTCTTGGGTTGGCTCTACTAGCTCTCTCGTCGTACATACTATATTCTTTATGGTTATGTTTTCTCTTAGTTTTTTTGGGGTAGAATCTTCTGATATTTTACTAATACTGACTACTATCGTTTCACTCGAAGCCATATATTTAGCTATATTTATTCAAATAACTATCAACCAACACAGTCAGGACCTCGAAGACGTATCTGAAGACATTGAAGAAATCCAGAAAGACGTTGAAGAGATCTCTGAAGATGTTGAAGAGATTCAAAAAGACGTCGACGAGATTTCGGAGGACGTCGACGAGATTCAGAAAGACGTCGAAGAGATTTCTGAGGACGTCGACGAAATATCTGAAGACGTTGGCGAGATTCAAAAGGACGTCGAAGAGATAAACGAAGAGGAAGAAGATACAACAGAAGACGATCAAGAAGAAGAAATAGAAAAAAAGAAATTTGAAAAAATAGAACGTACTCTCGAAGTCCTATTAGAAGAAATCAACAAACTCAAAAAAGAAAAAAAATAGAAATAAAAAAAGTGATGATAAGATATTGATCATCACTTTTTAAATTTTTTCTAAAATTTTAAACTCAACTGTACCACTTCGCACGACTTTTTGTTTTTAACTGTTTTAACTAATTTTTTTCTCTCTTCCTCTTTTTTTAGTTTTGATAACCTGGCTTTCTCTGTACTAATAGCACATGATAGAGTACTAACTCTAGGGTATTTATCTCTAAAAACAGAGAAAGGAGAGAATTTCGACCAAATAGCATTTACTATTTTATCAAAATTTTTGGTTTGAGGATATTCCTCATTAAAAATCTTTACAAAATAGTCTATACCAGGAAGCCCTGCTGACAAATTAATATTCAAACCTTTGAGTCCCATGTTAATAAAATTAAAAAGTTAAAGAATTATATCCTCTTATATTCTATAACTATATAAATATTTAGCAAGATTTAAAATCTAAACCTTAAATTCTATAACATCCCCATCTTTGACTATGTATTCTTTGCCTTCTGTACGTACATAGCCTTTTTCTCTCGCATTCGCATAACTCCCCGCTTCTAAAAGCTTGTCATAGGCTACTACTTCCGCCCTAATGAATTTATCTTTGAAATCCGTATGAATAGCCATACCCGCTACCGGCGCAGTCGAACCTTTCAATATAGTCCAAGCTCTAGTCTCTTCGACTCCAGTCGTGAAATAAGTCTCGAGACCTAGGAGCTTGTAGCACCCGACGATAAGGTCGTTGATACCGTCATGCTCACCTCCGAGTTCTTTTCTAAAAATATCCTTCTCTTCTCCTTCAAAATCTTTTAATTCGTCTTCTATCTTTGCATCAATCAGAATAAAATTCGATCCACTTTTCAATATCTCATCAGTCATCTCTTGAAAGAATACAGGATTCTGCTCGTCGAGATTTTTGACTCCAGCTTTTTTATTCAAACCGTAAATCATTGGTTTGATAGTTAGCAAGTTTAATTGTTTGATTTTCTTAGCTTCTTCGGGAGTATATTCGAGGACGTTCGCGAGTTTACCTTCTTCAAGAATTTTCTCAACTCTCTTCAGTAGAGTCTCTTCAAATACAGCTTCTTTATCTCCACGCTTTACGTCTTTTTGTAAATTATTTATTCTCTTCATTACTGTCTCAAAATCTGCCAAAACTAACTCGAGATTAATAACTCCGATGTCCCTCATAGGATCAATATTGCCGTAAACGTGAGCTATCTCTTTATCGCCTCCAGTGAGCGGAAAAAGACGCACCATGTGCAGTATAGCGTCTGTCTCGCGAATGTTCGCTAAGAATTTATTACCCAAACCTTCACCCTTACTCGCACCTTCGACGAGTCCCGCAATATCTACGAATTCCACCACAGCCGGTACAGTCTTTTTAGTTTTAGAGAATTCGGAAAGAGCCCAGAGACGAGCATCAGGCACAGGTACGATTCCTACAGAAGGATCTATAGTACAGAAAGGATAATTCTCCGCCGGTACAGACTTTTTAGTCAATGCATTAAATAAAGTAGATTTCCCGACGTTAGGTAGTCCCACGATTCCAATTGATAAACTCATAATAGTAAATATAAAATAATAATTGTCCTACGATTTTTACCCCGCACTAAACTATGCTTTAGTACTGGGGCCTATTGATAGTGACATTCTCTTAATATACCAGAAATAACTTATATTTCAAAAAAAAACACTCTTGTAAACTCATCGACAACTAAATGGTTTTTATTGTCAACTCATTGTCAACTGCTACAAAATAGCACCTTCTTGTTTAAGTAATTTGATTTTATTTTCTCTGCCTCTATTGTATTCGCCCGTTTGCCCGTCACTTCTGATCACTCTATGACAAGGTATATTTTTATCATAATTCATTTTTAGTATCGAGCCTACAGCCCGCGAAGCGCGCCCACTCCCCGCCTTTAGCGCGACTTCCTTATAAGTCATAACTTTCCCCCGAGGGATATTTTTCACAATATCTAAAACTTTTTCTCTAAAGCTTTGCATTTAATTTTTATCTACACCAATTTTCCAAATACCTCTCTCCATAAAAGCTTCGATAGTTTGCCTTTTTGCTTTATTAATTAGATTTGCATGCGAAATTTTATTTCTTTTAGCATAATCAGATAAATTAATAATTAATTTATTTTCTAAATAAGCTAATCTTTTATGATAACTATTAGTTAAAGCTTTAAGCACTATTATCTCCATTATTTTTGTAGTACCTTTTTTTTGAAATTCACGGAAAGCATCATAATACATAGCTCTATCAATAAATTTAATATTTATAGGTACGTAACCTCCACGAATCAAAAGGTAATTATTTAACACTCTACCGATACGCCCATTGCCATCACAAAAAGGATGCACGTATTCAAAACCCAAGTGAAATCTTGCAATTTTTTTTACAATGGATTCTTTAGAATTTCCATTATATTCAGTTAAAACTTTTTGCAATAAGTTTTCAACTTCTAAAGGATCTGGAGCTATATGATCGCCCACACGAACCCATTCACCTTCTTTTCTAAATCTTCCTGCTATTTCATCTCTAATATTTGAGATTAACATTTTATGCAAAGATAGAATAATTGCAAAATCTAATTCACTAGCTTTAGATTTAGTTTCAATATAACTTACGACTCGAGCTAGGTTTTTAGCTTCAAAAATCTCTCTCTCGGATATATATCTATCAAGGTCTATTTGAAGTAGGATTTTATCTGTTTCATCTAAAGACAAAGTACTATTCTCAATAGCATTTGAGTTATAAACTTGCTCTGAAATTTCAGCTTCAGAAATCATTTTTACAAGAGATTCTTTGCCAACAAGGGCTTTATAATACCTTTCCCGTAGTTCTTGTATTTGTTTATATGCCTTGAATGTATTTGCCATATATAAGATTATATTAAATATTGCTGATAAAGTCAAGCAATATCGTTAAAAACAATAATATTTAACAGATTTTAACGATATTAGGCCTAAATCCTAATATATTTAATGATTTGAGGTGATTCCAAGGTATTGAACCATCACGTATACTTGACTTTTAGATATATCTATGATATAATATACACAGATTTCTTCACACACTAAATTCTTTATTCATGAAAAAGTTTGTTCTTTATATCGTATTGGGTTTTGGTTGTTTATTTTTCTCAAGCTGTAGCACTCCCCAACCAGGGAGCTATGAGTGGAGTAAGAAGTACTCAAACTCTGGTATAGCTAAAAACCGCAGCGCAAGTTGCGGAGTAAAAAAATCCAAACGCCCAAAAGGCATGGAGGTGAAATACACCTCAATCAAAAAATCAAACAAGAAGAAGAAATAATTTCTTCTTACATCAAAAGACCTTCAAAAAAAAATGAAGGTCTTTATTTTTTGTAATATTATTCTACTTTTTTTGCTCAAGCTCGAGTAACGATATGCTCAAAATGCTTTTTGGAAACGGGCATCACAGAAAGGCGTTGCCCTCGGGCGAGGAGTGGCATGCCGGCGAATGCTGGATCAATTTTAATTTCTGAAAGAGATACCGGCTCTTCAAACTTTTTTACAAATGCCATATCAACAGAGTACCATATCGGCCTTTCCTTAGTAGCTTTCTTATCATAATGTTCATCCTTTTTATCAAACTGCGTCTCGTCCGCACGCGCCTTACTCGCCACTTTTGCTAGTCCGTAAACCCCCGCCGGATTTTCTTTCGTACCGTTGGAATGGTAAAAGAGTACCCCGTCCCCAATCTCCATCCCCTTCATCATAAAATTCCTCGCTTGGTAATTCCGCACCCCAGACCAAAAAGTCTTCTTATCCTTCTTCAAGTCATCAATCCCATAACACTCCATTTCACTTTTAATTAGCCAGTAGTTCATATGTATTTATAATTCTAGACTGACAAGAATACTACCTCATCCGAGAAGCCTTTTTTATAATCTATTAGGACCTGCTTTGGCAAGAGATTTATTTCTGTATTCCGATCTATCCATTTGATTTCAAATATTTCAAAAGCATGACTTCCCTTTTTTTCTTCTAGATTCATGAATTCTCCATTATCTTTTATCAAAAATATGAATTCCAAATTTTCAACTCCGTCTTCTTTGTTCTTCCAATTATGAACATAAAGAAGTTTAGTATTCTCTACTTGTATTTCTACTCCAAATTCTTCAAATATTTCCCGCTTGATACAAACCAAAGGATTCTCCCCGTCATCCAATTTCCCTCCAGGCAAAGCATAATAATCAAAATCCGCCCCATGTCGAACGGCAAGCATCTTCCCCTCCTTATCTAAAATTATCCCTCGGCATCTTATTTGCATAGAATTATTATAACATTTAATGTTAAGGCTTGTATAACTCAAACAGATATCTAAGCTATCATTTTAAAGTTTAATGTTTTCATATATTAATTCCAAGAAAAACCTCTTCCAAAATGACCCCAATTAGAAGTTTTAGAAAATTTTATTTTACTTAATTTTAAATAATCAAATATTCCTTTAGGTGTTAAATCATATCCTGTGATTTCTATTTCAATGCCATCAATATTAGCCACAGCCATTACTGGTTCTGCTTTTCCTATAGCATATGCAAGTTTTATATGTACCTCTTTAGCTTTATATTTTTTAAGCAGATCTACGGCAACCTTGCGAGCCATATATGCTCCACTTCTATCTACCTTAGTATAATCCTTGCCTGAGAAAGACCCACCACCAATAGCAACTTCTGGTCCATAGTTATCTACTATTAATTTTCTTCCTGAAAGACCAGTATCTGAATCAAATCCTCCCTGCACCCATTCTCCAGCTGGATTGATCAGATATTCTTCAGCAGGAATAATACTTTTTACTAATTCTAAAAGTTCAATATTTTTAGAATTCTGAAAACTCACCACAACTACTTTGACCTGCCCATCTTCTGTCGTGACCTGAGTCTTACCGTCATAAGGATATATCTCAAATATTTTCTGACAAAGATTTCTCGCAAGTTCATATTCTAATGGCATAAAATTATCGGTCTCCCGAGTCGCATAACCTTTCATGATTCCTTGATCACCCGCACCGCCAGTATCTACACCCGCCGCTATCTCCGTACTCTGCAAAGCAATATTTGATAAAACTTTATAATTCTCACCAACGATATTTTTAACAATCTCTTCAATGTTAACTTCTGTTTTAGAGGTGATTTCTCCATTGATAGTAATCAGATTATGACCACCCATAACCTCTATAGCGCAACGACTATTTTTATCTCCTTCTAAATATGCATCGAGTATAGTATCTGCGATATGATCACAGATTTTATCTGGATGCATTGGACTAACAAATTCTGCTGTTTTCTTCATAATAAATAAAAAATTCCTCTAATAAGAGGAAAGATTTTTCTCTCGTGGACTAGACGCGAGACATATCTTTCCTGATGCTTTCGCACCTGGTTGGATTTAGCACCTTACATTTGTAGGTTGCTGTGGGGTTACTGAGCCAATTCTCTACCACCACTCTTGATTAAACTATTTAATAGTAGCACTTTTTTATTATAACATATATTTATCAGAATTTATTATACTAAACTTTCTGAAAAATAAATAAATGTTCATGCATTATTAATAAGAAATTTGCTTCTTTGGATTTGTTTACCCAGAACCCTGTCGCTTTGCAATTAAATTGTCTTTTGATTATATCTTCTTTTAAAACAAAACCTGCTTTCAAAAACTTTTCCATAACCTTAAAAGCCAAAGGTTGATACATTTTATTTCTCCTTGTATCTCCTATCAAAATAGCACAATATTTTCCTTTCTTTAAAACTCTAAAAAGCTCTCTAGCTACTTGTTCTATTTCATCACAAAATTTATCAATATCATGAATATTAGATAAGTCTTCTAAAATCTGACCTTCGCTATATTTAATAATATCTGCATAAGGTGGATGAGTTAAGACTAAATCTATCTCACCATCTTTAATACAAGTCATGTTCCGAGCATCACATTTCAAGACTCTCTGCTTGGCTTTGTTATCACTTTCAAAGTTTAAAACTCGTTTAGTTCTCTCTAGGGCTTCTTCGTTGATATCTAGGCAAGTTATATGTCTATTTAGAATTTTGGCTTCTATCGCTGTCGTACCGCCTCCTATCATGCAGTCAAGCAAATGCTCCCCTTCTTTTGAATATCGTAGAATTATATTACGCACAACTTCAGGCGACCAATTCCCTCTCCAATCCGAAGTATGAGTAGCCCAATTCCCACGCCTAGGAAAAGCCCAAACGCTTGTGCACTCCATTTCAAAATTCTCGGGATGAAGTTTTAATTCTTTTTGTGACATTAAACTATTTTATATTTTTTTGATTTAACTAATTTTATTGAGTCATAATTATCTTTGTTGGAAAATTCATATTGCCAAATTAAATATTCATCAATTCTTTTCTCAAAAAACAATAAAACAACTTTTTTCTTTGTATATTCTGACCATTGTCTATAAGGATAATATAATTGCCTAATGATTGTATTTTTTGTTTTTGAATTCTTTGCTTCAATTAAAACTATTTGATTTTTACCTTCATAACCCGCATCAACTTCAGTTTGCACACTTTCTGTTTCGATAAGATGCTTACCAATTTTAAAACTAAATTCAGGTGTATATTTTCTACCACGAATAGTTAAAACAAGTGTCGGATCTTCCATAAATGTTCTAATCAAACTTGAAGCATAAGCAAAATCTAAATGTTGCATTTCAGAGTTACCAATTTTTACAGTATCCAAATCAAAATCTAATTTAGTATTGTATATTTCAGCATCATTTTTTATGTCAGGTATATCAATATATCCTTCTCCCTTCAAAATTACATAATAACCGTTTTTAACTGGTAACAAAATCAAGCCCCTTTCCCTCATTACTTCTGGAACACTTTCTCTTGTATCCATTTTGCACAATATACGAACTTCTTTTTCGGTTGTACCTTTAAAATCTTGAACGGATTTTTTTATATCTTTTGCAGACAAATAAAAAGGTGCTTTTGAAAAGTCGTGTTTCAAAATTTTATAATCATCAAATATTTTTTTCCAAGAATTATTGTTTGCCATATTTTTAAACAGAATAAATTGGTAAATCTTTCAAGATTTTTATTGCTTTTTGGTCTGTATATATACCTTTAGGATCTTTCCATTCATAAATTTGAATATATCCGTCTTGTTCTAATTCTTCAAGCTTATCCCATGCTTTTCCAATATGGAAATCCATACCTCCTAAACGATTAAAAAGAAAGTTTTTTAATCCTAGAAAATCTCTCCCTATGCTTTTTGACCATTTTTGATAATTTGAAAGCTCAAGTATTAATTCATTTTTTGTTATTTCTTTATGATGAAAGTCAATATAAGAATACTCACGCTTTTCTATATCTATAAAAATATCAACATCTGATATTTTGCCAATTGTTTCTGTATCTTTTTCAGTCATAAAATTAATCAATTCATTTAAATACAGATCAGCTTTTGTTTTTTGTTCAATTGAAATAAGTCCATTATGAGCAATTTTATGTCTTATATTTTTTAAAAAATCCCATTTCTCCTGAAATCTTACATCTTTAAAGCTTTGAAAATATCTTTCTATATTATTTTTAACTGCTAATTTTAAATCATCCAGATCTTCAGAATTTTCAATTCTTGTAACCAAATCTTCAATTTTTAAATTGCCAAAAGAGTTAGCATAAATAATATTCCCCAAGTCTTCGAAATCAATTAAATACATCCTAGTATCTACAACAAAACCCTTTTTATCATTTTCCTCGACTATTGTTGAAAACACATCTTCATTACCTTTTCTTTTCCCTGTTTTATTTTTAACTTCATTGTCAAGGACGTTGTTAAACCAATAACTAACACCTTCTGTCATGGAAAAATGTTTTGTTATATAAGACCTTAATAAATTTTCAACTTTATTCATTTTGATATAAAGCTCATTCAAAAGCATTGATGAAAGTTCATCTGTGGTTACATAAATTTTACCTAGTTTTTGTTCAACTAAATAATTAACAATGTTCAATCGAAATTTATCTAAATAAGAGATATTTTTTTCATTTCCAATTATTTCACATTTAAGATAAAAAACCGCTGTATAATCTAGAAAATTAGAACCAGATAATTTTATTACACTCAAAACTAAGCCATTATCATTATCTTTTATTAAAGTTTTAGTATTGTCGTGATCAGTAATAGTTGTATTTTTAGGAAACAACAATATGTTACTTTTTAAAGACATCGCCAAACGAGAAGGATCATCCCCAAAAACACATTGATTATCTTTATCGAAACATAAACAAGAAAATTCTATTTTTCCATTATTAGCCATAAATCTTAATAATTAGTTATTAATACTTCCGTGATTTTTCCTCTCTTGGAAGAATCTGAATTGATTGCGCGACCAGCTTCTACTTTGTTTATTTTCACTCCTTTAAATCCTGTATAAATTTTATTAATAAAAGGTGCATCTGAATTTGAAAGCATAACAAAACAACCTCTTTTATGAAGTTCTAAAAATGTATCTCTTAGTTCTATTTGCTCTTTATCTAAGAATGCTTCTGTAGTATATGTAGTGAAAGATGCAGTTTTACTTATTGGATAATATGGTGGATCAAAGTATATAAAGTCCCCTTTCTTTGCTTTCTTTAAGACCGCTTTATAGTCTTGGTGTTTGATTTCTACGTTCTCTAACGCTTTAGAAACTTTTCTCAAATTATCTTCGTCACAAATCAAAGGATTGGTATATTTCCCGAAAGGTACGTTGAACTGCCCACTACTATTTACTCTATACATGCCGTTGAAACAAGTACGGTTTAAGAAAATAAATCTTGAAGCTATTTCTAAATCAGAAAGTTCTTTCGGATTTTTAGCTCTAACTTTCAAGAAATAATCTTTTTCGTATTCATGCTTTTTTAAAGATTTTATCAAAGCATCGATATTATTTTTAATTACGTTATAAGTAATCACTAAATCAGAATTCAAATCCGACAAGAAAGCTTTTTTGGGTAGCAGGTCAAAGAATACAGCTCCACCTCCGACAAACGGTTCAAAGTAAGTATTCTTATTTGCATCAAATCCAAAAGGAGGATACAAGTTCATTTTTTTAAATTGCTTTAGGAGTTGCCTCTTGCCTCCGACCCACTTTACAAAAGGTTTCGGTTTTGAGTCGATAATATTTTTTAGATTTTCATAATTAAAATTATTTTTTGCATGTCTTAAAACATGCTGAATATAGATATCATGTAGGTCAAAATCAGTTTTGAGTTTTTCTATAATTTCGCTTCTAGTCATACTAATATTTTAGCATATTTTTAAAATATAAAAGCAATCTATTCCACAGGGCAAGTAGTTTTCCCTATTGCTGCATAAAAGCCACACCAGCTGAATAATGCTTCAAATATTGCGAATCCGGAGAAGAATAAGAGGATTGGGCTCCATGAGGTCATTACTGCCCATGCTAATAACCCTACTCCTATCAAGAGTCTCAACAGGCGGTCGCCTTTACCTATATTTTTACTACCGCGTCCAACTTTTCCGACGACGGCATTCTTTGCTAATTTTTTGAGAATTGCTCGATATAAAAGTCCGAAAATCCCCGCAAGGAGATACATAGCGACGACGAGTCCCCAACCTGTTGTAAAAGTATTTATCATGCTTGTATTATACAGCAAATAGAAATATTAATCTTGATTAAAAAATAATGAAATAATTTGAGATAAAAATAAAAATAAAAAAGTCCCAACGGTATGGGACTTATTCTCTTTTTTACAGAGAGAAAACTATTTTCATTTTTTTAAGTTGTCTGGTCTGCCGACCTCACGGACTTTCCTTGTGGTAGCTTTAGGAGTAGGAATTTCTTTTCCTGACTCTTCTTTTGCTTTTTGATTTTTCTTTTTATAAGAAGCTGTATTTTGTCTCCTTATTTCCAAGAATTTTTTATCTTCTTCCGATAAACCATAATCCCAAGACAAGTATTCTGGTTTTGAGTGTTTTTCTGGATTTATACAAATCCAGAAATACTGACGACTTCCTTTTTTACGGTGAATTTCCATCTCACGTTCACATTTTTTGCAAGGGCAAAGAGGATTGCCATCAATTTTCTTTTTATTGATTCGGGCGTATTCCTTCATGTCTACAAAAAAATTCTTATTTTTTCTCGTAAAATACTGAGCGCAATAAATCAAAACATCACCTTTTGTGATAATAACCCATCCAGCATCAGTCCCCTTGTCTCGGAGCTTATTTTCTTTTTCAAGAAAAGTTGTCCAAACTTTCACTGCATAGGTTCCATTTGAATACTGAAAACCGGTTTCATAACCTTGGATTTTTCGAATCCTTGTTTGAAGATCAAGTCTTGTAAAATCTTGACGAATTTTTTTCCCTCCGATTTTAGTGAACCCTAACGCTTGCATTTCAAGAGCAAACCACTCAAATCCTTCTGGGGTAGGACTGCCATTAACTTCCATTTTTATTCTGTTTTAATATGATGAACTATTTTATATCAAAATAATCCTACAATAAAAATAGAATTTTAGCAATCCTTTATAGAGAAAATAATGCAAATAGTTTTTTAAGAGCATTCTCCTTATGACTTAATGCCAAAAAACTATTGTATTATTTTTTTATTTCCTAGACTTCTTTGAAGACGATACTAGTAGGTAAAATGAATTTACTCTCGTCGGTAGCCCAAGGTTGGCAATCATAATCCCCTATTTGTTCTGCATTAAAGCTATATTGAGCGGTAGTTTTTGTATCGGTATTTGTATTCGTATCGGCTACGACTTTTGCTTTAAAGCCTACGCCTGGCAACATAGAGCTCCAAGTATAAGTAAAACCGTCTCTGACTATGAGTGAAGTATCTATACTGAGTCCAGCGGTCTTTGTATTGAATTCCCCTTTGATCATGCCGTTGTTGATATAGACTTTACCTTTGCTTTCGATATCGTTCACGTATTGATTCACGGTGCATTCATAAGAGCCTTTATCTGTCGCGATAAATTGCGAGAAGGCCATCTTCTTACCAGAAGGCGTCGCCTCAGTAGTCGCGTCTGTATTTATAGTATCGTCTTCTTGATTTGTATCGACTACTACCTCATTATCTAATGTATTAGTATTATTATTCTTTGAAACATTCAAAGCATAATATCCTCCCCCAACGAATATAATTCCTACCAAAACCCAAATTGATATTTTTGACATTTTTTTGTAAAATCATGCCGCGTAACTGTCCATTAAAACGCGGCACAATTTTTAATTAATTTTAATAAATCTAATAATCCAAAAATTCATTAAATAGTTTTTCTAGAGCATTCTCCTTTTGCCTTAACGCCGAAAAACTTATTTTCATTAATCTAATAATAACACAAATTCATTAAAATATTTATACACTAATAAAGTCGTATATCCTGCATGCGTCTTTTATAATCTGGAATTTGAAGACTCACCAAAGCCCAGAATTTTGCTCCGTGATTCATTTCTTTTAAATGCGCTAATTCGTGCACGATGATATAGTCGCGTAGGTCGGGAGGTAAGAAAAATATTTTATAATTGAAAGAAAGTTCGCCCGAGCTTGAGCAACTACCCCATCTAGTTTTCTGATTGCGTATCTTGATACTTTTGATTTTGAAATTGTAAAATTGATTGAAATAGAGACATCTCTCGAGAGCTATATCGGAGGCGTCTTGTTTATAGAGTTGATAATCTTTGATGGAGAAATGCGCGAGGAGTTTCTTTGGTCTTTTTTTTAAATTCTCTATCTGTTCTAGAATCCAGTCAGTCTTCGTCTCGACGAGATTTTGAACATAAGAGTCTGAAATATTGCGCGGTTTAATCACGACGACAGATAAATCTGGCGAGACACTAATACGAATACCCCTTGTACCTTTGCGGACTTTTATCGTATAACGTACCTCAGTATTTTTAATTAAGAAAATTGGCTTCATTATTTTGGTATTTTTAGTATACTATCTAAATGAATGAAAATATAGAAAATGAAGATGAGATAATAGTCCGTGATGCGCATGGTAATATTTTAGCCAACGGAGATAGCGTTATAGTTATTAAAGACTTAAAGGTCAAAGGCACCTCTAGTACTCTCAAGCAAGGAACTAAGATTAAAAATATTAGACTTACTGACGATGAAGAACTCGTTGAATGCAACGCCGACGGAATGAAAGGTTTGGTCTTGAGAACTGAATTCTTAAAGAAAGGATAATTATTTCCAACTAAAACCTCGCCCAAAATGTCCCCAAGTACAAGTCTCAGCGAACTTTACGTCTTTTAGTTTGAGATATTCTCTGATACCTTTTGGACTTAGATCATAATCAGCTATTTCTTCTTCTCTACCGTCGACTATAGCTATAGCCATGACAGGTTCGCTTTTACCTATAGCATAAGCAAGCTTGGTGACGACTTCTTTCGCCTCATATTTACGCAATAAATCTACGGCTATCTTGCGGGCCATATACGCTCCGCTTCTATCTACTTTGGTATAATCCTTGCCCGAGAAAGACCCACCTCCGATAGCGACTTCGGGGCCGTAATTATCCACGACGAGTTTGCGTCCAGAAAGACCTGTATCAGAATCAAAGCCACCCGAGACCCATTCTCCAGCTGGATTGATTAGATATTCTTCGGAGTCGATTATACTTTTTACTAATTCTAGAAGTTTACTATTCTTAGAATTTTGAAAACTCGCTACGACGACTTTCACCCGCCCATCTTCGACAGTAACTTGAGTCTTGCCGTCATAAGGATAAACTTTATAAATCTTTTGACACAAATCTCTCGCAAGTTCGTATTCTAAAGGTAGTAGACTCTCAGTCTCGTGAGTCGCATATCCTTTCATAATACCTTGATCTCCTGCCCCGCCCGTATCTACACCGCTCGCTATTTCCCGACTCTGCAAAGCGATATTGGATAGAACCTTATAACCCTCACCAACTATATTCTTAACAATATTTTCTATATTAATTTCTGTCTTAGAAGTGACTTCACCGTTGATAGTGATAAGGTTATGACCACCCATAACTTCAATAGCCACACGACTATCAACGTCGCCCTCTAAATAAGCGTCCAGAATAGAATCTGCAATAAAATCACAAATCTTGTCTGGATGACGTGGACTCACAAACTCAGCTGTTTTAATCATAAATAAAAAATTCCTACATTATAATAATGAAGGAAAGAATTTTCTTGCATGGACTAGACGCGAGACATATCTTTCCTTCAGCCTTAGGGCTTTAGGTTGGATTTAGCACCTTTCCTTAAAAGACAGGTTGCTGGAGGTCTGAGCCAATTCTCTTTTCTTTTGAAATTCAAAAGAAACCTCACTCTTGATATACAATATTTGATTGTACTTTTACTTTAACACAAAAATAAAAATTAAGAAACGTCGTCCAAACTACCACCATTAGTCACATTAGTGAACCCTGCATTTTCGAGCATAGTTTTCGCCATCATAGATCTATTGCCACTTTCACAGTACAAAGTCACCTCAGAGTCTTTCGGTATTGCCGGCAAAACTCCTTGCATAATATCCATGATATCATGATGCATAGCACCGTCTTTATGACCCATGTCATATTCCATTCTTGTCCTCACATCTATATAAATCATAATTTTATAATATCATAAAATTTTAAAACCCACATATAAATATAAAATAGCTTGAGGTAAGATACCCCAAACTATTAATTGTCAAACCAAAAAAAAAGTACTCTAAAATTTCCAGTATGGATCTTTAACTTTTTAAGGATCATACTGCTAATAGCATAGTACAATAATATAAAAAAAGCAAATAAAAAAAAGCTTGAGGTTCCGAGCCCCAAGCGATGTTTTAATTACATGAACATATTCGAATTTTTTATGTATTGATTTTTTAACTTTTTAAAAGATCAATACTATCAATAGTATAGTACAATGATATAAAAAAAGCAAATAAAATCTAATCTACGCAATTAGAAAAATACTTCGAGAGATCCTTCGCCTCCATCTTGGAGCTTGGATTGATTGAAACGGATATCCCGATCTGTTAGATAATTCTTAACAAAGTTAGGCAGAACTGGACCGTTTTGACTATTTCTACCTTTGCCGACTATTAGACGGACATGATTATACTCACGCTCATTGATAAGATCAAAAAGTACATCTTCGCATTCTAGCGTAGTGTATCCATGCAGGTCTAAAACGAGCTCCGGGACTTGCTTGTACTTATTATTCTTATCAGCATAAAAACTCATATATAAATCAAGATTAACATAAAACAGAATTTTTATTAAATATGCTAAAATAGATAAATGAAAGATAAATTAGTTATTTATTGGTCACGGAGAGATTTTCGTTTGCGGGATAATCCTGCTTTATCTGAATCTCTAAAATACTCAAAAGAGCACACTATCCCCTTTTTACCTGTCTTTATACTTGAGGATTATATGTACAAGAATGATCCTTTATACCAATTCGGCTATCCAAGTCGATATTTCTTAATGAAAGCTCTACCTCTATGGGGAGAAAACTTTAAAGAATTTTTATTGGTTCACGGTAAAGGGTCTAAGTATTTGAAATACTTGGCTACGCATTTCGATATCAAAATATTTGTAAACGAAGACGTGTATCCAGACTTTTATACTCAAATCGAAAAACTCAAAAAAGAAAATATAGATATCACAGTCTGTAGAGATATGATGACAATAGATAAAGATACTCGGTCTGGTACTGGCAGTGTCTATTCTATATTTACTCCTTTCAAGAACGCAGTCTGGCAAGAATTTATAGAAGCAAAAGAATACGACAAAGTTAATCCAGAAAATATAAAGTATTTGGACAAAGAAAATCTAAAGAAACTTAAAAATCAAATAGAAAATAAAGAAGAAATACTCTGGGAAAAATTCTCTAAAAATAGAAAGATATACGCCCTAGGCGAGACTTTTGATATTGATAAATTAATTCCATATAAGCCGGATTTAGAGAATTGGTATTTTGATGAAAATACTGCTCTTAAAAAATACAGTAAGTATTTAAAAGAAAATATTGATATCTATAAAAAAGAAAGAGATTATCTGGATCGTGAGAAGACTTCTAAGATGTCGCTCGGTTTAGCTTGGGGACTACTATCTAGTAGGACGCTCAAAAATATGATATTAAAACATTACGATACTAATTTTGAAAATCCATACTCTATAAAGCACGAAGATGCTACTCATTATATAAGTGAACTGATCTGGAGAGAATTTTATAAATATTTATTCTATCACTACCCTAACCTGATGAATGAAGAATTCCAAATGAAATTCCGACGTAGAATAAAATGGGCAGATAAAGACAAAAGTCATGAGAGATTTTTGGCTTGGATAAAGGGAGAGACTGGCTATGCGGTAGTAGACGCAGCTATGATAGAACTCGCTCGGACTGGCTACATGCATAATCGCGCTCGCATGATAGTCGCTTCGGTATTGACTAAAAATCTAGGAGTGGACTGGAGAGCAGGACAAGAATATTTCCGTTGTATGTTGATAGACCTCGACGAGGCGTCTAACAACGGAGGCTGGCAATGGGGCGCGAGTACAGGAGCCGACCCGAAACCTATTCGTATATTTAACCCTTATCTACAAGCTGAGAATTACGATAGCGAAAATATCTATCAAGGAAAATGGCTCGGTAAAGAAAAACTAGCAAAATATTTAACGACCAAAGAATTAAAAAAAATAGATGAAATAAAAAATAATAATTTATTTGAAGATAATAAAGATAGAATATATCCTATCGTGCCACATGAACACGCTCGCGAAGAAGCCCTAAAAAGATACGGACTTGATGGTAAAAAAAGTGGCCGACCCCGTGACTACTAATAGAATTACTAAAAGAACTATTAAAGGACTTTAAAACTTAATTTAATACTATCCCCCGCAAAGATATCTTCTTTTTTGCGAATGTCTTTTTTTAAACAAATTATATATCCTCTAGACATTTTATGAGGGAAAAGAGAGGTAAGCCATTTGGTCTTGCCTATCTGAGCTTCTATCGGGATCATGCCTTTTATGCCTCTTTGCAATATCACTTCTGAGATTTCTTCACCAATGGTTGCAAAATGCCAACCAGCTTGTCCCGGCCAAAGCCATACTTTGACTACAATTTTAAAATGGGTTTTCTTCATCTTTTTTATTAGACACTTTCTTGTCTTCTTTTTTGTATTTTTTATCGTCTTCTATTAATCCTAATTTAACAAGCCGAGCACGTATTCCTCCAACTTGGCGTCCGTTTATACTCGCAATCTCTTTAATACTTTTCCCTTTTTTAAAATCTGATACTACTTTCTCTTCTTCTTCTATGGTCCATTTCTTATAAGCGTTAGTGTGTTTTTCTCGAATTTTATCAAGCTTAGAGATAGAATGCTCTTGATACTCTCCATCTTCTATATAGTCACTTGTATCGGCTTCTGTATTATTTTTGCTATCACTATTTTTATTTGTTTTTGCAGTTTTTTTATCAGTCCATTTACCGCCCATAGCCACGACAAAATTCTTGTGCATTTTTTTCATCTCATCATTTGGAATGTTACAGAAAAGCTCAACGGCTTTTTCTGACGCCTCGCGAAAATCATTGTCTTGCTCTAAGATTTCCGGATGAACTTTCAAAGACATATCGTTAAAACCTAAAAGATACAAACCTGACATACGACGTACGCGCGACAAAGCCACGTACCCTTGCCCATATTCAAAAACAGAAGATAGATCCATAATAGCCGAATCCATGCTCATACCCTGACTTTTATGCACCGTGATAGCCCAAGCGAGCCGTAAAGGTATCTGACTGATTTTGGCTTTAATCTTACCGTTGTCTTCTATGCTCCAATCAAGTGGCGTAATAGTAATATGAGCCCCTGAAATAGTGCGAATGATAGGATTACCAGAGAAAGAGTCAAAATCAATCACCTCGCCCAATGTGCCGTTGACATATCGTTCTTTGGGATTATTTTTAGTACACATAACAATAGCTCCTTTTTTCAAAACTAAAACCTCTGGCGACAGACAACCTTTTTTCAAAGTAGCTACGATATTATCTTTACCAGTAGAGCTCATTAAGAATTTTTTCTCTACTCCTTCTATTTTTGAAAGCATATCTGTGTTTACTCTATCGACGTCTAGATTGTGAGAAAAAAGCTTGGTCACATTTGAAGGGAATTCTTCCCTTTTTACAAAGCGAGATTTGAGATAATCTAAATGCTCACCTTCGAGAGTACCTCTACGAATAGAGAGTAGTAAATCCAAAAAGTCTTCATCATCTTGACGATGCTGTTCGTGAATATAACATATAACAGGACTCGCCCGGAGCCAAGCTGGAGACTGATACGCAAAGTCTCCTATTTCTTCTTCTTCAAATAATTGAATTTCTTTTTCTTTTTTAGATTCTTCTCTATTACTTTTTTTGTTAATAGGTGGAAGTTGGAAAAAGTCACCAACAAAGATAACTTGCAATCCTCCAAAAGGTTCATCGTTTTGCCTAATCAAACGACAGACCATATCTACCATAGACAAAGTATTGGAATGTAACATAGATATCTCATCGATTATCAAGACTTTGGTCTTTACTATCCGACGAGTCAGATATTCACTTGTAGAAATCTTGTCTAAATCATATTTACTTAAAAACTCTTTTATACCTATCCCGCTCCAAGAATGAATAGTCATACCGCCGACATGAGTCGCAGCAATACCAGTAGACGCAGTAATAGAATGATCAATATGATGTTCTTTTAGATAAGCTATGTATTTATTGATAGTATAAGTCTTACCTGCTCCTGGCTCTCCTGTGAGAAATACATTGGCTCCAGTTTTTAAAATTAGTAGCGCCTGTTCTTGAGTCATACTATATTATAACTTATTTTGAAAATTATTTTTCAATAGAGTCTAATTTTTCTTTTAATTTATTTTCAGTTTCTTTAATATGGTCCAATTCTTCTTTTAGCATATCACTCATTTTTTCTAATTTATCTACTTCTTCTTCTACTTCGTCCACGTCTTCTTTCTTTTTAAGAAATCTATAGTAACGACTTTTATAATTGTCTTTATGCTTTATAAAAACAATAACTAAAATAAATATTGTCAATAAGAAAAAATTATACTGAAAAATATCATTAGTAAGAGTAGCTCCTGCTATACTCCAAAAATTATTTTTCTGATCTTCTGGAGTCACTATCCATTTTTCATTAAAAATCTTCCTTTCATTTTTGCTTATCTGAGTCAAACCTTTGTCTAGTATTGATTGCAATATTTGTTTATCTTTAGGTACACCAAAAGATAATTTGTATTCAAAACCTGCATTACCTACAACCTTCACGCTACTTAGGACTTGCTTTGATAAATAAAAAGACAAAGAGGCAATATCCATAATAGCAGCATCTACTTCCCCTAAGACTACTTGTTGTAGACCTATCTCATCATCTGTCACCGGACTAATAATAACTCTAGGGTAATTCTTAGCAATGAAATTCTCTACAGCTCTGCCCGAAGTCACTGCTACTTTTTGGCCGTTCAAGTCATTTAAAGTAATACCACTCTTAATAACGGAATCTTTACGAGTTACGACAACAGAAGATATATCAGTATAACTATCAGTAAAATAAAGAAGACCTTGTTTCTCAGGAGAATCAATGAGTGAAGTGACTACATCCCCTTTACCGAGCTTTACGTCTTCTATGATCTGAGCAAGGGACTTAGCTGGCAAGTATTCTACCTGTGCGCCAACTTTCTCGGCTATTAATTCTATATAATCGACAGATAGACCAAGAGGAGTACCTGAATTAGACTGATAAGAAAAAGGAGCAAAAGATTTCTCAGGATAGACTACTATAGTATTGTTTCTAGAGCTAAGCCAAAGAGTTTCTTCTGGGGTTAATAAATCTCTATTTTGAGCGGACAATAAAAATGTCGGGACTATCATTATAGCCAAAACAGACAAAAACAGGAATATAAAATTGAGGTTATTTTTTTTCATTAATATTTTGATTAAGTAAATTATCTTGACGTGCTAAATTGATACCAGTAAGTTCTATCTTCTCTTCTTCTAACCCTAATTTCTTTTTTAGGATTCTCATTCGAAGCCATGAATACCAAGGTATAAAGTAAATTATAACACAGAGTATAACTATCGGTATAAACAGACCTAGTACGTTAATAAATACAATTAGATTTTTTACAATTTTACTATCACTAACTAAAATCTGAGTACCTAGACCTGGTTTCTCGATACTCTCATTTTCATCGACAAGAAAAGGGGTAGCATTATAAACTCCTGCTATTAAATTTGAAGTACTAGTGTACTGGAAATTACCCAATTCATCATTTTTAACTAAGATAGAATCTAATTTAGTTTTCTTGAATTGAAGTCGAGTCAAAAGTTCTTCACCAAGAGACCTCAATGATACGTCTTTGAATACGATTTTGGTAAGACTGTTGGGCTCACCTTTACCTGATATGTATATCTTTTCTTTTGAGGCTATGGACGAAGAGGCTTCTACTATCACTGGTAATTTTGCAAGTTTATTTTCTGTCTTTATTTCTGTCTTTTCTTCCGCTACAACTTTTATAGGACGAGTATCAGTCGGTTTTACAAAACTATTGATCCTAATACTCGTACCTGACAAATCTGCTAAAACGTTACTACCCAATCCGTCATTAGCCAAAATCGAGCCTTCAGTAAAATTTAAATTGGCGACTCCTTTAGTCTTTGCTTCAAAGACAATTTTTAAAACTAGTCCATTATTACCAGAAAAACCAGGGTTAAGAATAACTCCCTCAAAAGATATTTGACCCCTAGTTATTTTAGGCTCACCAGTCCAGAGATTAATAATACTAGACTCTTTAGAGGCAGACACAGCTCGCAATAAATTCTCTGGAAAAGAAACTACACCAGAGACAGCATTTATGGATTGATCTGTAGAATTTACTCTTAAAAAGATAGTCAGTCTGTCTCCTTCAGACACAATAGGGGGTTTACTAAAATAGAGTGAAGAGGAAGCTAGGGCGTCCATGTTTAAAGAAAAGAAAAGCCCAAAAAATAAAATGAATATTATTAAAAAATTCCTAAAATACATAATTCTATTTTAGCAATTTACGCACGAAAAGACTAGAAGAAAACAATCCAATCAAAAGAATTATTATATGCCAAAAAGTCACAATACCGTCTATCTGAATATGAGATTCAGTAAAATTATCATTAAAATCATAAGCTCTGATGGTTATCTTTTTAGAAAACAAACTTTTATTTACGATTAATGGACTAGTCACAACTTCATAAGATCCACCTTTTTTGATGCGATATTCTTTAATACCAGACTCAATATCTTCGGCTATAAAAGAAATCATAGTATTTGTCTCTGAGGCTTTTAGGGCAGGTATAAATGTAATTATAAAAGGTAAAGGTGGCAATGTATCTTCTGTATTTTTTTGAGCTTCGAATGCGTCATAATTAAATGTAGGAGAATTATTGTCTTTTATATTTACAGAGAAATTTTTGCTATCTACAGAAAGAGGACTACCTAAACCATCATTTTGCAAGACATCTTTTTTATGAAAAACAAAATTCGCCACACCTGTTTTTTTAGACTTGAAAACAAGATAGACTACACGAATATCATCGAGTTTTTTTTGATTTGGATTATAAATACCACTAACCCCCCCAGGCACAATACCAGTCATTTGAATTTTATTACTTTCAAATACAGACGGGGCTTGGATCCAATTTTTAAATAAAGTTTCATTATCTTGAAAACCAATATAATCAATTAAATTAGAATCAAAACCCACAATAGCATCAATAGAATTAATAGCATTATTTTCTGAATCAATAGAAACAAGTACTTTAAAAGATTCTCCGATGTTAGTATTTTGTTCTCCAGTAAGATATATACTAGAAGCAAAAAGAACACGAGGGATAAAAAATAAAGCACAAATTATTAAAAAAATATTTTTTTTCATAAATTAATTGGTCCAGAAATAAGCTAATATAGAAAAGTCTATTAAGTTTACAACATTGTCACTATTCACATCTACGCATGAAGGTGGATTATCTTTCTTGTACCAAAAAGCCATCACCGAAAAATCTATAAGATTTATCAAATTATCTTTATTACAATCACCTTGTATTACAAGAGGATAATTTTCGACATTTTTATTAGAATCTCCAATTATAAATTTTACTAACTTACTAATACGAGTATCATTTAAATATTTAATATTCAAACTATAACTACCTTTTGATAAATCTGTCATTGGTATGGTTATTTTATATGATCCATCTGATAAAGAATTGGTAAGAAAATTTTTCTGATTTAAGCCATCTAAAGATACATATAAAGATCTATCAGGCATAGCATAACCATATATAGTAATATAGTCACCTTCTAAAACTTCGGATTTATCTAAAGATATGGTCGGAGCAAAGCGTATATTACTAAGCTCGGTAATATACCCAGAATAAACTGCTACTGGATAATTTAGCAGCAAAGATTTATTTCCATCAGAGTCTTCGGCAAAAATTGTATAGAGAGCTGTATTCTCATACTTTTCTTCAATTGACATATTAAAAAATCCACGATTATCAGCATTCACTGAAAGAACAAAAATACCACCTTTCAGTAATGTTATCTTTGCATTTGGATACGCTTCCCCTCTTAAGGCGACACCTATCTTTGGAATAAAAAGATTCACCGCCCCGCCACCACCCAGAGATGTAGGGGTTGGAGGAATGACTATACTAGTGTCTATGACTCTTGCACTAACAACAACATCATCTGAATCTATAATGTCTACTGCTCTAATAACATAAAATGGAAATAAGGATAAAATTATTAGTAAAGCTAATATGATTTTTTTAAAAAAATAATTAACCATAGTTAATACTATGATATTTTCATACCATTTCTAGCTTTTTCTATAATATATCTATTGTACTTACGAATAATTTTCCCGCCAAAGAAATAAATGATAAATAAAGAAAAAAGCATAACCAAAACAAGCTCCCAAGGAAATACAAAAAATAAAACTGTCTTAGATACCTCCTGACTGTTTATACCATAAGCTAATTTTAGATTTGCAGAATACAAACCGACTGCAAAATTCTTCCACTGATAGCTAATATTATCAATAAAATTACCAAAATAACCTTCTCTATTTACATCATTAGCATCTCGTTCATATTCCAACCATTTGAAATCATACTTTCTAGTGCTACCAGGGAGAACGTTACCTAGAGATATATTGGCGTCAATTTTTTCTGTAGGAATAAATAAAGTGTTTCTAATTAAAGCATTACCTACTGGCTTGATGCGATCATTACCATCATTTTTAAATCGATATTCAAAAGAAACAGGTAGGGTTTTGTAGAAAAATTTATTATTTAAAGTATTAAATGACAATAAACCAGCTTCTTCTTTGATATCTCCTGAGACAGAAAGTAAAATCAAAGTTCCAACCTTTGCACCAATTGAAACCTGACCACCACCAGACCCAGAAGGACTTGTACCCCAAAAGACAGAAGCAAAATGACCACCCGCTTCAGCATTTTCTGGTATTTTAATAGTAAATGGAATAATCTTACTCTCCCCTGGCAACAAAGACACGGAAGGCTCCGCAGACATCCAAGTCCCTAAGCCACTTTTGGGTTCAACAAAAGAAGGTGTACCACTCTCACCTTGAGCTTCAAAATTCTCAAAAGATAAGAAAAATTTCTGAGTTACATTTTTCTCATTTGTTAAAGTTAAGTTCTCTTTAATTAAATCTCCAGGATCACCTGAAAGTTCTAACCTTGGTGGAGATATAGTCAATGCGTGTGCTGTATGAGAAAAAGTCACAAAAAGCCCAAAAAAAGCAATTAATAAGATACAAGTTTTAACTATTTTTAGGCTATTCATAATTATTCAGATTAACACACTTTAAATTAAATTAATAGGTAGCAGTAGCAACGTAAGTTTGAGTTGAAGTATATGTACCAGCTTCTGTTACAGCTGAAATGTTAGCCAATTGGCGAACAGAATATGTAGTAGTAGCTGAAGGGTCTCCAGCTGAAGCTATTTGAGCTGGAGTAGAAGCTGACGCTGTCCAAGCATAACCAGCAGCTGCATACGGAGCAGTCACAGCACCAGAACCACCTGATGCAGTAATACGCATACCGAATTGTTCTGAAGCAGGACTTGAAGCAGTATTCACAGCCAAAGGATCAATAGTATCTGCGCCCGAAGTCAAAGTTGCTCCTTGTACAGTTATAACATAACCGGAGGTAGCATTTGTTCCAGCTGTAAGATTGAAAGCTTCTGTTTCAGTAGTGGTAGGACAAGTTACTGCTCCAGGATCTGTACCTTGTGCAAAACAAGCTCCAGCTGTACGTAGATTACCAAAAAAGATAGTATTATCAGAAACAGTAAATGAAATAGAAGGTTGAACACGAGCATTCACAACCACAACATCATCAGCTATTACTGGAATACCTATAACGCCAGTATCAGTAAATGTACCAGACATGGTAAGCAATGTTGTTCCCGCAGAACCGTTTGTGATTTGTTGGTCACCAGTCGCACCTGTAGTAGCATGAGTACCAATCTCTATATTTATAACACTACCAGCACCTACTGCTGTAGTACCGTTAGTGAAAGTAATAACTGTACCAGAAGTACGTACTACTCCCCAAGTTGCAGCTGCTGGAGCAGCAGCTAGTGTTACGTCTACTCCGTCGTCTTTTAGATCAATATCTGTAAAGTCCAAAGAAGCATGAACACTCGTAGAGTTATCAAAAGTTAAAATAATAGTTTGCCCTGATGCTACACCAGTAGGAGTTGTAAACTGTATGGTGTAATTGGAAGCAGTCGAAGCTTTTTCTGTACTTAAAGTAGCAGACATAGCAGACAAAGAAGCTGCATATGCATAAGACGAAACAGATGAGTAAGAAGAAACTAAAACTAACATAAACATCAAAACAAAACTCGTGATTTTTCTAAACATAATTTTAAATTAACTAACTAATAAATAATACATATATTATAACATTTTAATACAAAAAAAATAAGTTTGATAGTATGTGGATAACTAGAATTCACCGGTCGCCACGTAAGTAATATTAGCTTGATACTCACCTGCTTCTGTAATACTTGAAATATTAGCTAAATAATACAAACTAAAAGTCTCAGAAGAAGTAACTCCACTAGTCGAAGCTATCTCAGTCGTAGTATTTGCGACATATGTCCGAGTTGGACCTGTTTGCCTATAAGGTATTGGGATAATAGCAGAACCATTAGTACTAAGAGAGATGCCGAATTGTTCAACACCAGGAGTTCCGTCCCCTGACACAGATGAAGCAACATCTATATTACTAGACCCACTTGTTAGAGTAGACCCATTATATGTAATAACATAACCCGAATTAGCATTAGATCCTGCAGATATTGTATGAGCGACAGTACTTGTAGCACTACCAGTAGATGTATTAGCATATCTCGGACCAGAAATAGATAAATTACCAAAATTTAAACTATTATCAGAAATAGAAAACGATATGACTGGATCTACAGTAATACAATCTTCATTGGTTTTACCGATAGTATTCCCAAAACTATCTAAAGTCTCAACAACATAACAGTACTCTCCGGGAGTTATATCTTCATAAGTATAAGTAGTTACTAAACCGAGTGTAGTATAACTATACGGTCCACCTGGCACACCAGAGAATCCAACCTTGTATCCAGACACGTTAAAACCTAAACCAGCAGTAGAAACAGTCCACGATAAATCAACATCAACTCCGTTCTGTAGAGCGGTCAAAACACCAACATCAACAAATGGAAAATATAAAAATCCACTACGTCCAATAAAATTAGTAGAAGATCCTTGGCCTGAAATATTGGCATTCCCAGAACCATAAAGCTTAAAATTCGTAGAGGTTCCATAAGAACCACCTGTACCAATAATAGGATCACGAACTATGAAATTAGTACTAGTCAGATCTTCAGCAAAAGCATTAAAAAAAGACAACAATAAGAGAAAAGACAATATAAAGATTTTTGTAACAAAATTCTTTTTAATCATTTTAAAATTCTTGTTGATTAATATTTGATTCGTTTTCCAAAGATGCATTCAATAAAATTGAAGAAATATTTACGATTTTATGTACTTCAGGATCATATAACACTGCTTTACCTGATTTGGGATAAATCAAAACCTTATCTCCTGTTTTTGCGTTTTCAAAAAAGTTTTGGTTTTTTAATTTGGAAGGATCGGTCACGGTAGCGACAGAAGGCGTCTCACCTATTGGCAAATACACTATCTCTCCTACTTTATCTATCAATATATCACTCTCAGTTTTTACTTCTGATTTTTGAAAAAAAACAAATTTTACTAAAATAAAAATTAATACAAAAATAACTGAAACAGTAAAAACCAAAAAGTATAAGGCATGTTTCTGTAAAAAATTTTTCATCTATAATATCATAGCACAATAAGAAGAGAGATAGAATACTATTCTAAACCGCCACCTCCACCAGAACCACCTCCACCTTCCACATCTCCCGTTCCCTCATCTTCAATTCCCACACCTCCACCCTCATCTCCTCCTGTTTGATCTGGATCTGGGGTTACAGAAACTTCTACATTACTCACAGAACCACCACTGAGACTTATAAATGACCAGCACCACCCATTATTTCCAGAGTTAGAAATAGAAGGATAATCAACAGGGACAGTATTACCACTACTACATCCAGAGTCTCGTACATTTATATAAGCAACACTACTAGAACCAGAAAGGACCATGAGCCACTGAACTCCATTGGTGTCTGAACTTAATGAAATAGGACTACCTAGAGTTCCGGTTAAGGTTAAAAGATTTGTGAAAGTATAAGTATTGCCGGCTTTAAATTTTAGATTCGAGTTAGCTGTAGCATAAGTAAAATTATAAAAAATAGTATTAGAACTACCAAATACATTAGCAGTACTATTTATTGCATTAGGGTTTAAAACCACTGTACCATTACTATGAGTGAAAGTACCACTATTGGTCAGATCTCCAGTAATAGTTAAACTGGTCGGAGCCACAAAAGTTCCGTCATCTATAGTGAGACCATTACCGATAGTAGTTACTCCGGTGAGAGTTAGGGTCCCGGCACCATTTTTAGTCAGACCTCCAGCTGAACCAACAGTTCCCGCGATACTAACATTATTACCATTAGTATCAATAGTAGCGTTACCAGCAAGAGTCACAGTTCGATCAACAGGGGAAGTTATAGTCCCTGAAGCTTTTAAAGTTCCACCATTAAATATTAAAGTATTAGTAGCACTACCATCTCCTAGAGATGAAGTAGAGTTGGCTATAATAGTCCCCAAAGTTAGAGTAGTTGTTCCATAGTACGTATTCGTTCCAGTAAGAGTCAAAACACCAGAACCTTCTTTAGTTAGAGTACCACTGGTTGTACTGATAGCACCAGTGACAGTTATATCTCCAGCCCCACCGAATGTTAGACTCCTACTATTACCAGAAATAGTAGGGATAGTTAAACTACCACTATCCGAATTAATGCGACTATTAGAACCTAAAGCAAAATTACCAAAAGCCATTATAGTATTTGCACCACTGACATTTCTAATTGCACCCAAGTTATTTACACCAGAACCATTAATAGTAAAAGCTTTAGTACTCGGTATCATAATATCACCATTTAATTCCAAGACTGCGCCAGATGTTACAATTAGACCGAGAGAAGTGCCTGAAGCGCCTAATGCATTATTATGAAGAAGAGATAAATAACCAGTGAACAAAGAAATTATAGTACCAGTAAAAGTATTATCACCTGACAATACAACTCTACCATTAGTAGATTTAGTGATTGCTGTAGATATTGACCCTCCGAGTCTAGCACTAATAAATCCACTTTGGAAAGCTCCGGTTCCTGTGGTGGTTAAAACTGCTGTGGTTCCACCAGAATCAATAATAGAACCAGCATTTTGCAAAGTAATAACACCCACACTATCAGAGAAATTATTGATATCAAGAATACCATTACTTATATTTACAGTACCAGTAGAAAGCATATTAGCTACTCCATATTGTAAAGTTCCTGCAAGTATATTTGTTGCACCAGTATGACCTTGTGAAGCTGAAAATTTTAAAGTACCTTGGCCTATTTTTGTGACAATAGCTGTGGTAACAGTACCAGCACCAGACCAAGTTAACACAGTACCAGGATTAGTGATATCAAAGTTTGTAGTTATAGCAGTAGTTGTAGTATAAGATCTATCAGTAGAAGCCGTAGAACCTGTGTATTGTAATGTACCTGTACCAGTATTAAATACAATATTAGCAGCAGCATTCGTAGCTTGACCTAAATTCCCTACTACTCCTCCATTACCAATATTTGATACACTTAAGGTTCCACCACTAATAGTAGTAATACCAGTATAAGTATTATTTCCAGACAGAGTAACTAAGCCTACTGTAGTTTTAGTTAAATTCACTGCGCCAGCAAGAATAGCACCAATACTACCGCTCGCTACAGCATAAGAAGTTGCGGTTAAAATACCTGTACTACTTTTTATACTTCCAGAGGTTAAAGTAGCAGTACCAACAGTATCAGTATGAGTTCCTAAATCAGCAATACCTCCCGTCACAGTAAGAGCTCCACTAGACAATGCATCATTAATTCCCCAAGCAAGAGTTCCTGCGTTAATACTTGTTAATCCTGCGAAAGTATTAGCGGCAGATAGACTAACTGTACCGCCAGTATTTTTATTAAAAGCTATGGCTGCACCAGCTAAAACAGCACTAATTGTTCCATTCTCTACTGTATAAGTAGTAGTAGATGTAAGAGTTGATGCACCACCAGTATTTACAATAGATCCATCAATTAAAGTAACAGCTCCAATATTAGTTTCATTAAATCCATTTAAGTCTAAGGTTCCACCAGCTATTGTTAAAAAAGGAGTGGCGAATGAATCATTTATTCCATATTTTATAGTTCCACCATTAATACGCACTAAGCCAGTAGTAATACTTGCTACACTACCCATAGACAATGTTCCAGAATCCCATTTTGTTAAAGTTGCAGATGTTGCTGTTGCTCCATAAGCTCCAGAGATTGTTGTCGGTCCTGTACCGCCAATACTTAAGTTTATACTATTAGCAATTGTAATAGTTCCACCAAAAGTTATAGTACCACTACCATTATTAACAACGAGAGAGCTCGCCGCCACTGTCACTGCACCAAAATTATTATTTCCACTAGCTGTACTAATTAATACACCACCATTACCAATACCAGTACCACTTAGGTTTAAAGTTTCATAAGTAGAAGCTCCACCTAAAGAATAAGTACTAAGATCCAAAACTGCACCAGTAGAAACCACTACACCTCCAGCACTAGTACCCAAGGGTGTATTCGTAGCCCCACCACTGGCTCCAAGTTGCAATACACCTGTACTTACAGTTACAGCACCAGTAAAAGTATTTTGACCAGTCAAGATTAATGTACCAGAACCTTCTTTGATTATTGTACTAGTACCAGAACGTATACTGTTAGAAGATTGCGTAATACCACCTACAGTCACTAAAGTTAAAGCAAAGTTACCACCTATATTACCAGCTAAAGTCAAAACTCCGTTACCATAATTAACGACACGAGAAGCAGCACCTAAAGTAATTGTCCCAGTGAATGATATTGTATTACTGGAGCTATTAATAAGTGCACCGATGTTTGCAATACCTGTTCCGTTTAAAGATCCAATGGGTTCTGCTGTAGCTAAAGTAAAACCATTTAAATCAAATATTGCTCCACTGGTAACAGTAACTCCACCAGCGACAGTGCCAAGTGGAGTGTTCACTCCGCTACCAGCAGAACCAAGTTTCAAAGTACCCGCACTAATTGTAGTAAGTCCTGTGTATGTACTAGCCCCACCTGATATAGTCCAAACGCCTAAACCATTTTTAGTTAAAGTGCCAGTTCCAGTATTTAAATTGCTAAACAGAGTTCCATTACCTGCACCTCCAATAGTAAGACCAAAAGTATTCCCTGTTATGTTACCGCCATTACTAATATTAATATCACCATAATTAGATATTATAGTACTAGCTGCACCAAGAGTTATTAAACCACTGTAAGTCACAGAATCACTTGAGGTATTTTGCAAAGCACCAGTAGCCAGTGCTCCAGTTAATGTCAAAGGCTCAGCCGTGCCTAAAGTAAAACCATTCAAATCAAGAGCTGAAGATGCACCAGAAACAATAGTATTGCCTAAAGTAGTACCAAGAGGTGTATTTGTAACACCACCATTTGCACCAAGCCTTAAAGTTCCAGCACTGATAGTAGTGGAACCAGTGTAAGTATTATCTCCAGAGAATACCAAAACCCCAGTACCTGTACTTTTTGTTACATTAAAAGCACCACTAACAATAGCCGACACAATAAGATCATTATCAACAAGCCCGTCACCGATATTAAAAATTCTATTAAACCCAAGATCCAGATTACCAGTTATCTTTGAACTAAAATTTCCATTAGCAATACTTGTAAGATCTCCACCTAAAGTAAGAGTACCAGATGCCGTAGCAACAGAAGCTGCAGTAAGAGATAAAGAACCTATAATATCTGAATTTCCATTCAAGTCGTACAAACCACCACGCACAACCACACCTCCAGTAGAAATAGCATTACTTACACCATAAGTAAGAGTAGCTCCATTAATGTATGTTAACCCATTATAAAGATTAGCCGCACTTAAGGTGACATTTCCAGAACCACTCAAAGTAAGCACCCCTGAGGTAGCAGTACCTATCTTAGCAGTGATCGCTCCATTAGATGTTGCTAAAATAGGTAATTCAAAAGTTGTAATACCTAGAGTTGTATTTGAACCAGCAATGTCATTAGCCGAGTTTATTAAAATATTTCCAGCAAGCGAAGCAGATGCAATTGGTAAAGTAGTATCTACTCCAGGATCAGTAACACTAAAACCATTTAAAATTAATGAGTTCGTATTTGTTGTTGTAGCTGTTGCACTAGCAGTTAATTTTACATTAGCATTTGCTGTAGATAAATTAGTCGCATATTCTCCAGAAAATCCTGCGCCGTTTAATAAACGTAAACCAGTTCCACCTTGATAAGTCACCATATCACTACCTGTACCAGATAAAGAAGAGTCTCCATATGCTCCTTTAATCACACTGACAGTCGTAGAACCAGATGCACCACCCCCACCAGTTAAAGTAGGTGTTGCTGTAAAAACTAAAGTAGAAATATTAGCAGCAGAAGCTGTCCCTAGACCAGTTCCTCGGAAAAGAACAGTAGCTCCGGCAGTGCGAGACAAGCTTGCAAAAGTCATTGTAGTACTTCCACCAGAACCAGGAGTAACAGTCACGGTATTATGCCCAGTTAATAAAGTTAAGGCTCCTGTTGTTTCAGAGGATGCTCCTGCAGAATTACCAATAAAATTATAATTACCACCGTTCATAGTGAGCGCTATTGCATCTCCTAAACGACTAGCTACAGCTGTAGAAGAATTATCCAAAGTTAAAGTCCCACCCAAGTTTACTGTGATAGTAGTCGCTGTAGCGCTTCCACTACCGCTAATGGTTAGAGTACCAGCGTTGATAGTAGTGGTACTACTTATAGTATTTACACCAGAGAGTACAACAGTATTATTTGTATTTTTTATGACAGGCACAGCTCCTGCTAAAATAGCACTAACTGTACCACTTTCAAGAGTATAGCTAGTAGCAGATGTTAGAGTTCCATTAGAAATATTGCCTCCGATAAGAGTAACGGCACCAATAGCATCTGTAGTCCCATTCATATTAAAAGTCCCACCGAGAACAGTCATTGGAGTGGCGGCTAAAGTTGTTGCCGCTCCATAAGTTAATGTTCCTTCATCTATTATTACTCCTCCTATATTTAGATTCGTACCCGTCAGAGTTAGAGTACCCGCACCTTGTTTTCTTAAAATAAGAAAGGTAGTAGGAATAGCGGTGCTAAATGTAGTACTACCCGCTCCACCCACCTGAAGAGTAAAAGCCCCACTGACTGCACCGGATAGTGTCAAAAGCCCAGCTCCTGAATTTGCAATACGAGAATCTGTAGCTTGATTTATTCCGCCAGGATAAGTTGTGCTACTAATAGAATTATTAATAAGCACACCTCCGTTACCAATACCACGTCCGTTAATAGTTAGACCTTCAACTGTGCCGAGAGTATAACCATTTAAATCCAAGACCGCTCCACTTGAGACCACAGTCCCAGACCCAATAGTTCCAAGTGGTGTATTTGTCGCTCCCCCAGTCGCCCCAAGCCTCAAAGTACCTATATTTATATTAGTCGCTCCAGTATACGTACTAGAACCCGACAAGGTCCACATTCCACTTCCAATTTTTGTAACTGTTCCAGAGGTAGTACCAATAATACTAGACAAAGTTCCATTACCAGATCCCGCTAAAATTAAACCAAAATTTGCACCCGTGATTGTACCTGCAGCAGTTAGATTAATATCACCATAATCGGCTTTAACCATTGTACCCGTAGAACCAAGCAAGATTTGCCCACTATATGTAACAGAAGAAACAGAACTATTGATTAATGCCCCACTAGCTCCATTACCAATACCATAACCAACACCATTTAAAGTAATAGTTTCTGCTGTAGCTAAAGTAAAACCATTAAGATCAAAACGTGAACCAGTAGCGACAGTTGTTGTACCTCCTGTAGTACCAAGAGGTGTATTACTACCGCTACCAGTTGCACCAAGTTTAATTGTACCTGAACTCACAGTTGTTGCCCCAGTATAAGAATTTGAACCTGATAGTGTAAGTGTACCTATTCCATCTTTAGTTAAAGACAAAGCACCAGCACCAATAGTCCCTGCTAAAGTTGTATTGCTATACCCTCCGATAGTGAGACCAAAAGCCCCGGAGATATTCCCAGTAATATTAATTGTTCCAAAATCCGCATTAATTCTCGACGCAGACCCAAGAGCAATATTTCCATTATAACTAACAGAAGTTCCCGAGCTATTCATTAGAGCACCCATAACACTATTACCATTAGCAACAGTAGCACTAGGTCCAAAACCTGATCCATTAAGAGAAGTTATAGCTTCTGTAGTCGACAAAGTATAACCATTAAGGTCAAGCGCGGCTATGTTGGCGATAGTCGTACCGCTAGCTATTGTACCAAGAGGAGAATTCGTACCGTTCCCAGCTGCACCTATTTTCAAAATACCGCTTGTTATAGTTGTCACTCCTGTATAACTATTCTCTCGAGTCAAAGCCACAATACTATCAGCCGCGGTATTTGTTGCAATACGTGTGAGAGTTACCCCTCCTCCCAAAATAGCACTCACTGTTCCTTCTCTGAGATTATATGAAGCTCCACTCAATACTCCAGTGCTACCAGTAATAGTTCCTTTTTGTAAAATAACTGCACCTACAGTATCATTAAAGTTTGCAATATCTAAAATTCCACCATTAACAGTCACGTTACCAGAAGAAATAGTATCAGCTATACCATATAAAAAAGTACCTTCATTAACCGAGGTAAGACCTGTATAAGTTTGAGCTCTAGAAAAAGTTAGTGTTCCTTCACCTGTTTTTGTAAATCCTCCGGTTGTTGCAATAGAAGAAGAAAAATCAATATCCTCTACTGCACGAATGAATCCTTCAACATTACCATCCATAATCAAAGTAGTATTAGCTCCAGCAATGTTAGCACCATTCACTAAATTTAAAATATTTCCAGAAGTTAAAGTAATATTTTGAGATGTGCTTGGATTAGTAATACTTGATCCAGAGCTAAGTATGAGAGAATTTATTAGTGAAGTAGTAGCTGAGATAGAAGAAGTGAGTTTCACATTTCCATTAGTCCTATTAATATCACTAGTATATTCTCCAGTAAAACCTATCCCATTCAATAAACGTAATCCATTAATATTACCTTTATTGTAAGTTACCATATCTGTACCAGTGCCAGTTAGAGAATTGTCGCCAAAAGCACCAGGAATAATACTGAGTGTTGGTGAATTAGATTCTCCATCATCTCCCAACAAAGTAGGCGCAGTTGTGAAAAGTAAAGTCGATACATTGGCCGCCGGAGTAGAGCCGAGAGAAGTACCTCTAAAAAGTAATGAAGATCCAGCGGTACGTATAAGTGATGCAAAACGCATAACAGTAGACCCTCCAGAACCTGGAGTAATAGTTATTTTATTATCTCCTGACTGAGTAGCTATACCTGATGTTAAGACTCCAGTAGTTTCAAGAACATCACCAGAACTCGAGCCTTTAAAATTAAAATTACCACCATTCATCGTAACCACAGCTGTATCGGCGATACGATCATTTACTATATTTGAAGTATTATCTAGCGTCAAAGTAGCTCCAGCATTTATAAAAATTGTCGTAGCAATTGGTAAAGCGCCTAAACCACTCAATACAACATCACCTCTATTTATAGATATAACACCAGTAATATTAGAAAAAGAATTTATAGTTAAAAGACCTTCATCATTTTTGGTTAAAGTACCAGTGGTTCCATATATAGGTGCATCGTCGGTAAAAACAACATCACCCGCACCCCCTACAGTCAAACCTATTGTTGTAACTGAAACGCCTCTCTCATCAATTGTTAAAATTGTATCTATCTCAGACACAATCATAGCCCCAGAACCCGTAGTCAATAAACCCGATAAAGTATTGTTTCCATTTTTGTTGCGAATAGCACCTTTATATAAATGTCCAGTACCAGAAAAAGCAATATATTCTGGTATTAACATTCCATCTCCATTTATTTGCAATGTTGAGCCACCAGAAACAGTAGTAATACCATCAATTGTTCCAAGAGATGAACTATCTTGAATTTCTAAAATACCTCCATTTATACTAGTAGCTCCAGTATACCTATTAGCTCTCCCTAAAACTACAGTGCCTGGAGTACTCTTTGTGAGAGTTCCACCATATCCAGAAATAATAGCATTAATGCTACCATTATAAACTGTCCAAGTAGGACTACTTAATACTCCTGAAGTACCTGTAATAGTACCACTAGCTAAATCTAAAGTTCCAAGAGTTACAGTTCCTAACATATCAGAATAATTAGATATATCTAAAGTTCCTCCTGTCACAGTAACACCTCCAGAAAGGATTGCATTATTTGTCCCATAAAGAAGAGTCCCTGCGTCAATGATTGTTAAACCAGTATAAGTATTAGGAAAATTATATCTCAAAGTACCAGAACCTTTCTTTGTAACTGTACCGGCTGCAATAGCAATAGGAGTAGTAGAATAAGTAATATTACCTGGTCCATCAATGAATAATGGAAACGCTCCAGTCATACCTCCTGTGATTGTGAGAGTATCAGCATCCGATGATATTTCTGTACCTCCAGCCGAACTCAGTGTAATTAATCCACCATAAGTATTATTGCCACTAATATTTCTTAAGGCTCCATTTTCTGAAACCCCGTAACCACGCAAAGCTAAAGCTTCATAACTAATATTGATTCCTCCTTGCAACTCAAGAACAGCATTACCTACAACTTCTGTTCCTGCCAAAATAGTCCCGAGAGATTTATCGTTCTGTGCATTCAATACTCCCACATTTACTTTTGTAATACCGCCATAAGTATTCGCACCAGAAAGAATTAATTTTCCCTCACCTTCTTTATTAATACCTCCGACACCAGCTATTCTACCACTGATAGTCAAAGTCTCATTTATATTAGTTACATAAATATCACGAGTAACATCTAAACGAATATCAAATGCAATCGTATTTCCTCCAGAAGAAGTAACGTCAGTAATACCTGCAAGCCCTGGTCCTAAAATAATACTGTTTCCTGAAAGAGTGTAACCACTACCAGAAAAAGTAATTGAATTAAAAATTGTATTTTCAGTCAAATCGTTCGTACTAGAAAGATTTGATGTTCCATCAGGAAACACCAAGTCATCTCCCGTGACAGGAACATCACCTCCCCAGTTCGCACCCACAGACCACAAATCACTAGTAGATCCAGTCCATGTCTTCACAGCAGCTTCTGCTGCATTTGTAGTAAACAAAAATAGAAACACAAAAACAAAAAGTGTTGAAGAAAATTTTATTAGATTAATATAAAAATCTTTTTTCATTAATTTTCTTTAGAATTATTGGCAAAAGAATCAACGCCCTCATAAATTATTTTTGAGATTTTTTGAATTTGCAATTTTTCTGACTCAATATCACTTCCTTTGGTCATGACACAAACTATGTATGGTATATTGGGATGATATACAATACCACAATCATGCAATTCAGTTTTTAAATTTTGCCCATTTTGATCCAATGTCCTTTCACCAAATTTATGACTCACCACTATATTACTAGGAACACCAGCTACAATACCATCTTTAAACACAGATTCAGATAATATCTGTAAAGCTTCTTCAGAATTTTCTAAACTTAGATACGAAGAATTATATAAGACCAAAAGAAAACGACCAATATCCCTAGCAGTCATGAAATCTTTTGAAGCTATTTCTTGATCAGTAGATGGTAGTGGTATATTCATATCAGCAAATATAGACTTCAAAGATTCCTCTCTGTACTTATAGAGCAGCTGCAAAGCATTATTATCGGAATGTACAACCATCTCTCTCATTAATTCTTTAACTGTATAAGTCTGCCCTGGTACAATAGTCCCGTTGCCAAGATTTTTAAACTGGTTAAAATTCTCACCTTGATAATTTATTTTTTTATCAAATAAATCTTTTTCAGATTCATGTAATTTGTAATACGAAATCAGCATGGGTAACTTTAACAAACTTGCTGGAATAAAAGTATCAGTAGGGTTTACACTAAACCAACCTGAGTTATTTAAATTTAGAAAAAATACGCTAGTCTTTACTTCATTGTTTTCAAAAACAGCATCTTGTACTAAATTTTTTAAATTTCTTTCTGAAGGAAACCACTTTAATGATTCCTTTTCATTATTATCTTTATACCCAGAAGCAATAAATGGTCTCAGGAAATTATATTTATCATTATCTAAACTAGATTCAGTAAAAAAGGGACTTTTATTTACATTAGCAGAATTAAAACCAAAAAAATTAGTATAAAAAATAACTATCATTACAATAATTCCAAATATAAAGCCTATCAATCCAAAAAATATATTTTTATTTAAATTATTTTTTATTTTCATTTATTTAATATTTTAATTATAACTTATTTATACATAAATCAACATGCTTTTATAACTAAATATTTTCAGATTCAAATATATGCTCGAGACTACTCCTCGTACCAAGATTGGTATATAATGTATTTATAAACAATACATATAAAATGGAAAAGAAAATAAAATTTGACACTATACGCAAAGAGTGGAATAAAAATGAAGGAAAATGGTATTTTTCTATTGTAGATATTGTGGCTATAGTAACTTCAAGTTCTAATCCACGAAATTACTGGAAAGTTTACAAAAACCGTTTAAAAAAAAGACAAAATCAGTTGGTTACAGAATGTAACCAACTTAAATTTATAGCCTCGGATGGCAAATTTTACTTGACGGATGTTGCTAATGTAGATACAATAACTTCAATATTAAAATTACTTGACCCAAAAAATACTTTAACCTTCAAAGCCTGGGCTCTAAGCTTAAGTAAACCAAAAGAAGAAAACAAATTCCCTGCCCTAAAAAAACAAATGAATGCTGAGATATACATAAAGGAAAAAGACAAAAGTTATCCACAAGTAAAATACAATTTATTAAATTTAATCAAAAAATCAAAACCAGAATAAAATATTTTATCCTAGTTTTGATTTTTATTCTACTATAGGATTCTCTGCTACAGTTTCTTCAATCACTGGATCAGGTATAAATTCTTCTACTACAACTTCTGGTATCACCTCTTCTACCGCTGCTCCTTCATCTGTATTTTCCTCTACAGGAATTTCTATATTCTCTTCTTGTGACTCTGTATTATCTGTTGCAGGAGGATTATTCACAGGTATACTATTTTGATCAATTGATAAACCTGGAATAGCACTTTCGAAAATATTAGCGTCTCGCACAGCTAATGCTACCCAAGAGAATTTAATATCTCTGTTCGCTTCTTTGTTTATTCTAATACTAAATCCTTCTTTAGTTTTATTTGTCACAACATGATTAATATTTTCATTAAAGAATTCATTAACCTCTTCGTTAGTGAGAGTATCCAGCGAATCTTCATTAGTATTTGGGGAAGTAACAATATTATCTTCAAATGAAATAGAAGTAGTTACTACTGGTTGAGTGATGTATGGATTCTCAAAAAGTATATCTACCTTTTTACTTCCTGCTTTTATAATGGCGAAACCTGCAGTATCACTATTAAATAATGGAGGCAAAATGAATTCTGCATTACCATTAAATTTAACTCCAGCTAAAAATCCTGCATCACTTTCAAAGAAAGATAATCCTTTAAAAACAGAATCATCTTCTACCAACAAAGAATCTGTATTTACAGTAGATGCTACTAGATTTGGGGTAACAACTTCAAGACCAGCCACAACTCTATCTGTAAATAATTCATTTGCATTAAGAGGATCAATATTATTTTCTTCTAATATTAATTTAGCTAAAATCTGTTTATTGATTTCGTTTTGAGGAATTGTATTTATATCTATTCCTGCAAAATTTGTTGCACTGACTCCATTGTAATATCCTTGTTCTACAAAAACCATAACTGTATCTTTACCATCTACATTACTCCAATCCTCGAGTGCTTTACCTATAACAAAACCAGCACGATTTGCTTTCATTCCTCTACCTATTTCATTAGAAGTCGTAATATAATCCCCAGCTTTAATATCGCTCGAGCTAGTAGCTATCTTTACAGGCAAACGTCCCACAAGTGCTACAGGCATAGGATTATCTTCAGGTTTAATATTGTAACCAGTAGAAGAAAAATCTCCAAAGTTGTCAGAAACAATACCTATCACATTACCTTGATAAGCTTTCTCTGATTTTACTAATTTAGTTATAGTACCCTTAACTTTTGTCCAGTCAATAGATCCCTCGGTAACATCATAAGTATTAACAAGTTCTGTACCCACCGCAACTATATCTCCAAATTCTATATCATTTTCGACTGGGTACATTTCAGCATAGTCAGCTACAGGAGTACTACCACAATCTCTGAGTTCATATAAAGTATCAGCTGTAGGAGCAGTTGAATTGGCTAATGTAGAACACACAGCTGAAGTTGCAGTCTGGTTAGTACTAAAACCTAAACTCAGTACTCCTCCGTTAGTAACTTTAAATAAAGTAGTATTGTTCTTTTGGAAATCCAAGAAATTACCAGAGAAAGTTCCAGAACCCTCAGCAAAATCCATAAGCAAACCTGTACCACTAAAAGTACTAGTATTGTGATAAAATTGAGCCATTTGTGGAGCTGTTGTAATACTATTAGAATACAATCTTAAAACATCTCCTTGAGTGGTTCCTGTATTCTCTCCATAAATTGCAGCTGGCAATGATGCCCCTCCAGCAGCTCCGTTGGTTATAGCTTGAATACCAAAAGTCGCACCAGTAGTTCTGATACCTGTATTTGTACCAGCAGTATTACTACCAGCATTTGCTGTGATTTCTATACCACGGACTAGATTTGCTAGAGTAGTATTATCAATAACACGAAGTATCTCTCCTACCATAGTATTTGCATTCGTAGTCGGAGCATTATTGAACACAAAACGGTTTCCTACTTGTACATAACTACTAGCTCCACCGTTATTGAAAGTATAATCTCCATGAATACCAGCTATCGCAGTAGTAACTCCATTTGAAGCCATAGTTGATACGATATTTAGTTTTGCTAAAGTGCCAGAACTTAAAGTTGTGCCTCCGAGTAAAGTTTGACCAGAATCTACATTCAAACCAAGATTAGTAGTAGCACCAGTTGCAGTAGCATAAAGTCCTACGTTAGTAGTAGCAGCACCAGTATTAGAAAAATATCCTGCATAATCAGTACCAGAAGTTGCTCCAGTTTGAGAAATATTTAAAGCTTTATTTGAAGCAACAGTAGAAGAAGTCGCTACACCTAAAGTAGTCCCATCATAAGTAAAGTCTGCACTTTCAGATAAAATATTTGATCCATTTTCAAACAAAACTCTATTTGTACCTCCGCTTGATATAGCTGTAGTACCTACTGTAAGTCCACCACCACAAGTACTACCTGTACCCGAGACTACCCCAGAAGAATTTACTTGGAGACATTGAGTAGAACCTGAAATACTTGATAAAGTAACAGTACCACTTGAAGTTATACCTGTAGCTGCAACTATCGCACCTGATGAGTTTACTTGAAACAAATCACCCGATCCTACAGTGAATAGTGAAGCGGGGCTTGTATCACCGACACCAACATTACCTGATGTGTTTAAGATAGTTAATCTGGTTTGATTATCAGTTCTTAACCAAAAAGGATGAGATGTCATAGCTCCAGCAAAAGCACCTCCTGCAGTAGAAGTACCCATAATAAATTCTATATCATTAGTAACATCTCGGCCCAAGAAATAAGCGCTTCCATCACCCTGTACAGACACGGCAGCATTTTGGTTTGCAGAAATAATTGCGGAAGCTTCAGGGGTAGCACCATCCTCTACAAAAAGACCCAACCACTTAGATCCTGTAGCTGTACCACGCACATCTAATCGAGCAGTAGGAGCAGTTGTACCTACACCAATATCTCCCGCATCAAAAATCGCAGCGTAATTGTTCGTACCTCCAGAAGCTGTAGCATAAAGTCCAACGTTAGTAGAAGAAGTTCCTGTACGAGTATTAGATAAAAATGCTCCGTAAGTTGTTTGAGTACTTGTAGCGTTAGCTCCAGAGTTAGATATATTTAATGCTTTTTGTGTATTAGATGCTGCAGCTGTACCTGTGACTGCTAGGTTTACTAATGAACCTGAAGACAAAGATGAAGAAGATAATGTGAATGCATTATCTGTAGTTACGGAGTTGTATGTAAAGTCTGTAGTGTATCCGCCGTGAGCTAGAGAGAGGTTGCCTGTTGGAACTGTGAGGTCTGACCAAACGCTACTACCACTTGATACAGTAGCCCAAGTACCGTCTCCTCTCCAATATGTAGAAGATGAAGCTCCAGTACCTGAATTAAGATTTGTAACAGGCAGATTGCCAGTCACCCCCGTAGCAAGAGATACGTTAGTTATAGTATTGTTTGCACCATTTATTGTTTTATTGGTTAGAGTTTGAGCAGCGTCATTTAAAGTGAAAGTTCCACCACCATTTGGGAAAGTATAATCGTAAAAGTCATCTATAAGAGACAAGTCAAAAAATACTCCTACGTCTCCATTTTGAGAAAATATACGAACCTTACCTTCATTGCCACTACCTTTACCCCTACCAGGTTGTAAATTAACATTACCTCCATTTCCATTTCCTGAACCTATTGCATTACCCGCATATATCCCAATACTTCCTCCCTCTCCTCCATCTCCTGTGCCAGAAGCTCCACCAGTAAGATTAAAACTTCCTCCACGTCCTGTTCCATTACCTACACCTCCAGACATATACAAAGTTCCACCCCACGTATTACTAGTAGTTGCATCTGGTGCTTTAATAAAGTTGTTAGAATTTTCTTCACCAATAATTAATTGTCCTCCCTGACCACCACCTGCAAGATTTTCGTAAGTAAAGTCTGCTAATCCTTGCAAAGTTCCGTCTCCAGTCCAAACACCTATTTGTTTGTTGACAGGTGTACCTACTTTTGAAACATCACCTTTTGCATTCAATTGAGTTTGGATTGCACTAGTTACTCCTTTTACATAAGATATCTCTGTCAGTGAAGGGTAAGTAGAAGTAGAAAGAGATACTAAGTTTTTGCTTGCATCTGTTGCTGTTAATTCGCTTGCTGTAAGTCCTGAGAAATTTATCGTACCACTTGAGGTTATACCTGTGGCTGCGGCTATAGCACCGGAAGAATTTACTTGGAAAAGGTCGCCGTTACCTACAGTGAATAATGAGGTTGGAGTGTCATCTCCTATACCAAAATTACCTCCCATAAAAATACCTGAATAATTTGCAGTCCCTCCGCCAACCGTCGCATAAATACCATAGTTAGTATCTGATGCACCGAAAGCAGAGAAATATCCTCCATAATTTGTAGTTGCGCCTCCAACTGAAGAAGAAATACCGTAGTTAGTATCTGCTGAACCGCTTGCACTAAAATATCCTCCAGAGTGGAAGGTATTTCCTGTTGTAGTTAAATTGCCACTCGCTGTTCCAGAAACACCATAAACGTATGCTGACAGTTCTGAATTTCCTGCAGAAGTTACAAAAGCATTAAATCTACCTCCATATGTACGAAAGAAAGAAGCGTCAGGTACAGCTGTTAAGGTTGGTGAAATATTAACATTAGTATAAGTACCATAAGTGTCGAACTCAGTCGACTCACCAACCCCATTATAAACAGGAGAACCTGTTATCCAACTATAATCCCCATAACTATAGATACCAACCTCACCATCTCCTAAGGTTAAATTAGATAAAGATAAATTATTTGAACTACCATAAGTACTCAAAAATGCATCACTCACCGTAGCAGAAGGAGTCAAAGAGAGATAATTCCCTGTTACTGTCCTACCACTTCCTATAGTTCCTAAAGTTGGAGTAGCAACGATATTAACAACACTAGAACTTTCATCTGCGTTATTTGACTGCACAATATCAATAATCCTACTATTATTGTTCCCCGTAGTTCCATTTAAAGCAAAAAGATAATCTGACACCGGGGCTTGTTGAGAACCTATTTGTCCCGATGAATTTATCTGGAAAAGATCACCAGACCCTACGGTGAATAATGAAGTGGGAGATGAGTCTCCTATACCTACGTTGCCATTATCAAATATAGCAGCATAATTATTAGTCCCTCCTGAAGCTGTAGCATAAAGTCCAACGTTAGTAGAAGTTCCTGTATGAGTATTAGATAGATATGCTCCATAAGTAGTCTGAGCTCCGGTACCGTTTGCACCAGAGAGAGAAATGTTTAATCCTTTCTGCCCTGTTAAAGCTCCTGTTCCTGTAACAGTTAGGTCAACAAGTGAGCCTGAAGTAAGAGATGAAGAAGATATTCCTAAAACTTTACCAGTAGTCAGAGAATTAGCTGTGATTGTTTGGAAAGTTTCTGTGTCTGAATTTACAGTCCATGCGTTTAATTCTCCATCATCGAAAGTGAGGGTTTGAGTACCTGTTGGGTTAGTGAAAGAATTCCACGTTACTGACCCTGCTCCACAAGAACTACCCGTACCTGTGACTACTCCAGAGTTATCTACTTGCAAACATTGTGAACCTCCTCCAGAGAGCCCAGAGAAAGTTATTGTTCCTGAAGAATTTATTCCCGCAGAATTTAACGCACCTCCGATAGTCAGAACTCCTGCAGAAGTAATTTTATTTGTTCCAGAGAAAAATTGAATATCTCCAGTTACGCCACTTTGAAAAGTTAGAGTATTGCTTCCTGTTACTCTTAATCCTGGATTTGTATCTCCGAGGATTAATGAGCCCGAAGAGAGAACTGGGATTTGAGAACCTGTCGCACTAGTCGCCGGAGTATATCCTCCGACTGTTCCCGAATTTATAGCAAAAGCAGATGAAGCTATTCTCTGACGAGGAGAAAGAGTTTCAAAACTTTCGGCCCCATCTCCTGGTGCACAAGTTGAACCTACTTTCGTTGCAACTTCGATATTCATGTATGCTTGATCATCGGTGAAAGTTAAATCTAAAGTATCTCCTCCCGCACCTGTGTCTCCCACGTTCGCATTAAAAACTCCTTCGCGAGTGACGATGGTCATAGTGCTAGGACTTCCCGCTGGCCAGATTTTACTACCACCAGTCGAAGCATCATAAATAGAAAATTTATAACAGTAATCAGTACCACCCGTACCACCCAAAAGATCTCCAGAAGAATTCAAAAGTCTCCCTTGAAAATTTATAACCTTAGGCACTCCTGCGGCAGCATAAACTAAACTAGAAAATAGAGTTGAAAATAAAAAAATAAATACAAAAAATGAAACACCAAAAACAACCCTCATGGATTTATTTTTCCAAATATTTCTCAAATTATTTTTTTTATTTAATTTCATTAAATATCTTTAAATTATAATACATTTTCACATATAAAAAAACACCTTTTTAGGGTGTTTTTTTAGTAAAACTGTTAATAACTTTTTTAATAAAAACAAAAACAATTTTTGGAGGGGTTTGGCGAGCGACGGCGAGCCAATTTCAGGATTTTTTAAGCTTCAAAAAATCTGTACCGGAAAAAATTGTTTTTGTTTTTATTATCTAGAATTTAAACCAACTTTTTGAGATCATTTTCATACTTTTTCATCACTTCCATAGACGCAGACTGTTGATCCATACCTCCATCCATCTTAGCTTTGATCTCTTTTGCAATATTTTCAAAAAGTTGAGGGTCTTTCTCCATCATTTTAATAAACATATCTATCTGAGCTTCTGGTACACCTTGAGTGCGAAGCATCTTTTTCAATAAAAAATTTTTAAACATTTTCATATAATATACTATTCATCTAAAATTTCAAAGTCTTCTAAATCTTCTTGATTTTCTTCCTCTTTATTTCCCCTATTTTTACGCAAAAAGTAAATACTAAAAACAGCTAAACCTATAAGCAAAATAAACAAAATTATATAAATAAAATTATTTTCTTGTTGAGGATTTTCATCTGACAATATGACAGCTCCCGAGATATCATGATTCTCAAATTCTTCTTCGTAATTTTCTATAAAATATTCTGGACTTATGTCATTCGTAGAATTATTTTTAGGTAAAATAGTATTAGTATTTTTATACTTTACGATATTGTTTCCTGTATTTTGTTTTTGATTAATTATATTTTTATATGAGAAAATTACAGTTCTATTTTTGTCTAATAATTCTAGAAAATTTTTATCTTCAATTGTAAAATTTGTAATTCGAGGCGAAAGTATTATCTTCTTCATGCTTAATAAATTTGTATTTTTCGGGAAAGTAAAAGATTTATTATTACCCAATAAAACCCACTCACCCAAGTCCACATCGAGCGCCGAAGTATTCGTAATCTCCACATAAAAATTCCCAGTATCTCCAATACTTGAGATTAAAATATTTGGATGAATTATCTTAATATTGATTTTAGCTATATAATCTGCGCTTAATTGCTGAGGATTTGCATAGTACTCTAAGCTTACTAGATATTCTCCAGCATAATAAAAAGTGTGAGAGAACTTTTTATTTTCATAATCTTTGAACTCTACAGCCGAGCCGTCACCAAAATTCCAGACATATTTTGCATAGAGATTCTTGTATTCGAGAGATTCCAACCGAGCTTCGAATTCCATAGGCACACCAACGAAGCCAGAATTTTTACTAATGATTTTAAGTGTAGGTTTTTGAGTTTTAGAAACAAAATTACTAGAAGAATTTAAAATATTATTTGTAGCAACTTCATCTATTTCTATTTCCGGATTATTTTCTGAGTCAGGTGAAGTTCCAGTATTTGTATTTGAACGTTTAAAATTTTTAACATCTCCCCAAGATACAGTATCCTCTACTGTCTTGCTCTCGAAATCTTTGTATAAAGTTAATGAATTATTGGATGCCAGGCTGTATGAATTTGGCCAAAGTATATCTACAGTTTTACTACCAGTATATTCATCTTCTCTAGCCAAAAATACAATCCCATTTGCAGGGATTTTCTTACTATCAAAACGACTTTTAGAAACGACAGAGCTCTCTGCACCAGATGAAGTTTTCTTATAAATTGAAAATCCTGTCAGATCAACTTCACTTGATCCATTATTGTAAAGCTCAATAAATTCATCATTGGCATTCCCTTCGACTCCTATTTGCACCTCATTTATCAAAACATTAGCAAAAACACCTTGTGGAAAGTTTAAAAAGAAAACAAATGCTAAAATTAAAATTAATTTTCTTGGCATTATATTTACTTAATTCTATTATGCTATAATCATACTATGAATATATTTAAAAAGAAAACAAAGAAAATAGACTTTCTAGCTATAGGTGATATAGTCATCGACGCTTTTATCAAATTACAAGACGCTCATGTGAATTGCAAAGTAGACACAAATACTTGTGAATTATGTATGAGATTTGGAGATAAAATCCCTTATGAATCTGTAGACGTATTAAACGCCGTCGGCAATAGTCCGAATGCTGCAGTAAGTGCAAAAAGGCTCGGACTCAATTCTGCTCTCGTGACTAATATCGGAGATGATCAAAACGGTCGTGACTGTATTGAAGAATTAAAAAAAGAAGGTATCTCGACTGACTATATATCTATACAAAAAAATAAAAAAACTAATTATCATTATGTTTTGTGGTTTGGAGTTGAGAGAACTATTTTAGTCAAACACACAGAATTTGATTTCAAATTCCCTTCTTTTGAAAATACAGAAATATCTTGGATGTATCTATCGTCCCTTGCTGATAATTCCCTACCTTATCATTTAGAAATTGCAGAATATTTGAAAAAACATAAAGAGACCAAACTCGCTTTCCAACCTGGAACTTTTCAAATCAAATTAGGTATAGAGAAATTAAAAGATATTTATGCTAATACTCATGTATTCTTCTGCAACGTCGAAGAAGCTCAAAAAATATTGAGTAATGATACAAAAGATATCAAAGTTTTATCAGACGGCATTCACGCATTAGGACCGAAGATAGTCGCTATTTCTGACGGGCCAAACGGAGCCTACGCTTCTGACGGAGAGCATGTCTGGTTCACTCCTATTTATCCTGATACAGCTCCCGCAGTAGACAGGACTGGAGCAGGAGACGCTTTCGCTTCGACTTTCACTGCTGCCCTCGGACTTGGTAAAACTATACCTGAAGCTTTATCTTTTGGACCGATTAATTCTATGTCAGTGGTGCAACATGTCGGCGCACAAAAAGGATTACTACCTCGCGCGAAATTAGAAGAACTTCTAAAAAACGCACCAGAGAGTTATAAGATTACTGAAGTTAAGTAAAAAAAATATAGAAACAAACTTTTGGAGGGGTTTGGCGAGCGACGGCGAGTCAACTTCAGGATTTTTTAAGCTTCAAAAAATCTGTACCGGAAAAAGTTTCGTTTCTATATTTTTTTTATTTCCCCTTTCGTTTCAAGACTTTTTTGACAGCGTCTTTAATATTTTCTTTACCCATACCATAATGTTCTATGAGTTCTTCTGGAGTTCCTGATTGACCAAATTGATCTCTGACTCCGATGAATTCTATCGGTACAGGATAATTCTCTCCCAAGACTTCAGCCACAGCCGAACCCATACCTCCTAAAATCTGATGCTCTTCCACTGTGACGATGCATTTAGTTTCTTTAGCCAGAGCTAAGATAGCCTCTCTGTCTATTGGTTTGATACAAGACAAATTCATAACTTTAGTTTTAATACCAACGGATTCTAATTCTTTTGCAGCTACGAGAGTACGATGAGTCAGTCCTCCTGTAACGATAATACCGACATCAGCGAGACCGACGTCAGGGATCCAATAGATATCAGCTTTGCCTATTTCAAAAGGAGTTTCTTCTGTAGTTATAATAGGAGTTTTTTCACGAGCGAGACGTAAATACGCGGGACGTGGAGATTCCAAAAAAGTAAAAGTAACTTTCTTTGCTTGTATAGAATCACAAGGAGAAACTACGTCCATATTCGGAATAATACGCATCAGCGCCATATCTTCTAGAGCTTGGTGCGTACCTCCGTCAGGACCTACAGATATCCCTGCATGCGAACCGACAATGATAACTTTGCGGTCATTATAAGCGATAGTAGTCCGTATTTGCTCCCAATTTCTACCAGGAGAAAACATTGCATAACTAGAACAAAAAGGGATTTTACCCATGGCCGCCATACCACTCGCTACAGTCACTAGATTTTGCTCGGCGACTCCTATCTCGATAAATCTCTCAGGGAATCTTTCTTTGAATAAATGCATTTGAGTAGACTCAGTCAAGTCAGCACAGAGAGCCACGACACGGCGATTGAATTCCCCTGCTTGCAAAAGTCCAATACCAAAACCTTTACGTATTGGTTGTTGTTCTACGTCAGTATTGAAAAGTTTTGGATTTAATTTTAAATGTGGATTTAACATAATATTTTTATTGATGCTCGGCACGAATCTGCCCACCCAAGGTGCGTAATTGTTTCAAAGCCATATCTGCCTCTTCTTTATTTGGAGCCTTACCGTGCCATTTATAATCTCTCTCAAATTCCCGAACTCCCTTACCTGGTACAGTATAAGCGATGATCACCGTCGGCATATCGTACACACTATGAGCTTCTATAACAGCTTGATCGATAGCATGAAAATCATGTCCCGAAATCTCGAGCACATGCCAATTAAAACTTCTCCACTTGTCGGCTAATAATTCCAAAGGCATGACGTCTTCGGTGTAGCCGTCTATTTGAATATTATTTCTATCAACTACAGCGATAAGATTATGCAATTTATTTTTACCAGCTAGCATCATAGCTTCCCAATTATTTCCTTCATTTAATTCTCCGTCACCTAAAAAGGTATAAATAAATCGAGACTTATCCTTCCCGTCTATCCTATCTGCGAGAGCCATACCTACCGCTTGAGAAAGTCCAGAACCGAGCGGACCCGAAGAATTCTCGAGCATTGGGAGAAATTCGCGATGAGGATGCCCTTGTAAACGAGAGCCAAATTTTCTCAAAGTTTTAAGTTCTTCAACTCCGAAATATCCAGCATGCGCCATCGTAGCATAAAGAACTGGGCAGATATGACCGTTTGATAATATCACTCGGTCTCTATCATCCCAGTCAGGTTTTAAAGGATTATGATTTAAAGCGTGAAAATAAAAATATGTAAAAATATCTGCCATGCCGAGAGGTCCCGCAGTATGACCACTCCCCGCTTCTAATAGCATCGTGATAATAGATTCACGAATATCATTTGCTTTTTCTTCTAAAATTAAAATTTTATCTTGAGTGAGCATATTTCAAATATAAAAATTTTCTTGCCCGCTCGTAATTTTAATGGAGACGGGTAAAACTTTCTATACTATCTATTATATCATTTTGTTTAAAAATTGCCGAGCCTATTACGAGTCGAGTCGCACCTGCTTGTATGAGTGCGGATGCATTTTCTAAATCTACTGCTCCATCTACTGAGATAACTAGATCAGAATATTTTTCTTTTAAAGTTTTGATATGAGATATCACTCTATTATCAAATTCTTGCCCTTGAAAACCAATATTTTCTATACCCATGCATTGAATAAAATCTACAGAGTTCACAACTGGAAAAATCTCTTCTAAGTTAGTCGTAGTATTTATCGCTACACCTATCTCGATACTATCTCGAATATAAGGATCGATACCTTCTATGAAATTTTTGAATTCTACTATATCTCTTTTAATCTCTTCTGCTTCTAAGTGAAAGACTATTCTCTTTGGACTAAGCTTAGTATAGATATCAAAGTTCGCCACAGCGTCAGACACCATCAAATCAAGCTCAAAATCAATATCTTCCCAAAAAGGCATACCCTCTTGTTCGTTCATAATATTTTGAAAATTATAGTCCGATGCTCCACCAGTCGAGAAAGGCCAAGTCGTATTTTTTACAAAATCTCCATCACAAATATCTATCTGCACGATAGGTACTAGCCCACGAACCAAGGCTATCTTGTTCTTCATGTCTTCATAATTTGATGGCAATATTGCTGGTATTATTTCTATCATATATATAATTAAAATTTATTTATTCTTCTAGTGTGTCTTTCTTCTTTTGAGAATTCTGTTTTCAAGAAAAGTTCTATAGCGAATTTTGCTTCATCGAGTGATACGAATCTAACCCCAATAGATAAAATATTTGCATCATTATGCATTCTACCGAGTTTTACTATTTCAAAAGTATCAATACTCTTTCTGCCCGATATATCTACTTCACCTTCTGGCAATTCTTCTCCATAGAAAACTATAGCTCGCGCACCACGAACTCTATTAGCACACATAGCTTCTCCCTGACCCGAACCTCCGAGAATTATTCCAAAGCTTTCCTCATCACTAGCGACACTTTCAGCTACAGGAGTTATAAAATCAGGATAGTCATCGTCTTCATTCAAATTAGAAGCTCCCTTGTCTAAGATCTCAGCATCCAAAAAAACTTCACTTAAATAAGTCTTAAGTTCTTCCTTGTATTTATAACCCACATGATCTCCACCTATGTATATTTTCATAGTTAAATTATAACATATATATAACAACTAAAAAGACTCTAAAAAATAGAGCCTTTTACAAGATTTACTTAATAAAAAGAATAATATTCTTTTGGTTTAGTTCGTGAGATAATTTTTTCTCCAGGAGAAAGATTATAAAAAGAACTAGAGACTTCTGCCACATCTGTAATAGAGACATAATCACCATAAAAATCATCACTCCCCCCACAATGCCACTTAATTGCCATTTTTTTAGCTAATTCTTTTGGGAAAGAAGGGGCAGGAAAAATTCTTTTTTCAAATTCTTTAAAATCTGGTCCGTCTGAACCAATTTTAGCAGTACCAACTGAATGACAAAAACCAAAAATAACATTTAGATAAGGAAACAACCTACAAAAAATATTTTTTTTAGGGGTATATATAGCATAACTATATACCCAATACCTTGAACCTGATTCGTATTTCATAAGAACAATTTTTATTCTATATATTATACATATAATAATTAATAAGTCAAATATTTAATAAATATGCTTGCAAATTTAGGAACTTTCATTCAATAAAAAAAATAAAAACTTATTTTGGATTTATCAAACTTTCAGGAACAAATTCTTGTAATTTTTTAGACAATTTATCATGAACACCAAAAGCTGTTGCTTGATTTAATATGCTTGATATACAAAGATAATAGCCCAATAATACACCTTTAGTACTATCATCAACGGCTTTTGATTTAACTTCAAGAGCATCTTCTATTAATTGATTTACAACATCTTCGATGTAATTTTCCATATTACTTAATCGTTCCTCCTGTCTTAATAACATGTTCAACTAAAGTATAAGTATATCCATATTCATTATCATACCAGCCCATAACTTTTACCAAGTTGCCTCCTACTACACGAGTCATAGCAAGGTCAGCAATAGATGCATGAGAATTCGCTAAAATATCACTAGAGACTAACGGCTCTTCTGTTACTGCAAAAACTTTACTCCAACGTGGGTCATTTGAGGCTTTCTTTAAGATTTCATTTACTTCTTCCATAGTAGTATTTTTCTTAGAAATAAAAGTCACGTCGACTATAGATCCCGCTGGTACAGGTACGCGGATAGAAATACCATCGAATAATCCTTCGAGTTCAGGATATGCTTTCGTCACAGCAATAGCCGCACCTGTAGAAGAAGGCACGATATTTTGCGCTGCAGCGCGACCTTCACGCAAATCTTTTTTACTTGGACCGTCGACTAGAGACTGACTAGCAGTATATCCGTGCACAGTATTTAGTATTGCTTTCTCTACACCTAGAGCTTCGTTTAAAATTCCGATAAGTGGACTAGCAGCGTTGGTAGTACAAGAAGCATTAGAAGTAATATCGCAAGTTCCAAATTTATCTTCGTTGACTCCGAGTAAGATAGTCTCTCCTGGGAAAGATCCGTCGCCTTTACTAGGAGCAGAGATAACGACTTTCTTCGCACCTTGATCTAGGTGAAACTTTGCTTTTTCATAAGCAGTAAAAAGTCCAGTTGATTCTACAACCACGTCTACATTTAATTCTTTCCAAGGAAGTTTAGTAGTATCGCGCTCTGAGATAAATTTAATCCTCTTGCCGTCTGCGAGCAGGTCTGTACCGTCGACAACGACGTCATGAATCCATTTACGATAAACAGTATCGTATTTCAAAAGATATGCTAAAGACTCAATAGAACCCAAGTCATTCACGGCGACTATCTCTATCTCAGGACGCTCCCAAGCAATTTTTAAAAAGGCTCTACCAATACGACCAAATCCATTAATAGCTACTCTGATTTTTCTTGCCCCGTTTGAATTTTCACTCATAATATTTTATTTATTTAACTTATAATTTTTTTACAAAAAACACAGTTACCCTTAAGTTTTCTTTTGAAAATTCTTGCGGGGGTGTTTTCCTTTTTACCGACTAAATTTTAATAGTTATATTATAACCTCTTTATGCCTTTTAGACAAAATAAAAAAGACAAACTTCGCGAAGCTTGTCTTATAATAATTTTGTTTATTATTTAACGAATAACAGCCATTTACCAAAATTGGTAAAAAGTAGCATTATTTTTTTTGCTAAAAAAACAATAGTACTTTTTTGAGATGCAACAAAAGTAAGAAATTCTAGTAAAGGAAAAACAATTACTAATGATGCTAATAATGAAAGTGTAATAGAATTACCATCATTATTATTAACAAAATTAATGAATAATAAAGAGATAATAGGTGTTACAACCACAAGGCCAGCAGTATTTTCTTGTTCTGAGGTGAAAATTACTTGACCTACAGCAAGTTTATAAAATTCACAAAACAAAACAGGCACCAGATATATGGAAAATATATATATGTCCAAATAGTGTTCTAGCCTCATGTGAGCATATAAATTAATAGCAATTCCATAACAAACAAAGAAAATACCTAATGTCACGATAACGACAATTAAAGACATGAAATTATCATCATCCATTTCTTTAGGATCATAATGCATTTGATTATATTCTGGCTCAGAATGGTCTATGACAACAAGAAAATAAGCAAAAAACAATAATGGTACAAATAAAATATCAATCACCTTAGGTAAGGTAAATGATAGTGTTATTTCTTTAGGTATCATAGACGAGAATAAAAGTAATTGGTCTTGTTGGAAAAATACAAATTTATTTGGATAATACATATAGAACATGTCTGTTCCATATGTATAAAACAAATAAAATCCATGTATTAATGTTAGAAATAAAGTTATTCTAAAAAGACTTATTAAGGTTTTTTTATTATTATCCATAATATGGTAATTTAAATTGTGAAGAAACAAAACTTATTCAAGAATCATAATAACACGAAAAACTAAACAAAGCAAAACTGTTAGGGCGGAGGCGTTGCCTCCGCCCTAATCTTTTAGTAAAATATAGATATGAGTTACAGAAAACAAAATTTTGCACATGGTGAATTTTATCATTTATATAATAGAGGTACAGAAAAAAGAGAAATATTTTTAGATGAAAAAGATTATAACCACTTTTTGTATTTAATGTATGTTTGCAACACAACAAAAAGCCTTGAACTGAGAAAAATAAATGAGAAATTTGATAGAATAGAATTATTGGTAAATATAGGTGCTTATGTTTTAATGCCAAATCATTTTCATATTTTAATCACTGAAAATACAGAAGGTGGCATTTCTAAATATATGCTTAAATTAATGACTGCCTATACTATGTATTTTAACAAAAAATACAAAAGAACTGGTAAATTATATGAAGGTGTATTCAAATCAACTCATTTAAATACAGATAATTATTTAAAATATATTTATTCATACGTTCATTTAAACCCTGCTAAACTAATAGACAAGAATTGGAAAGAGAATAGGACCAGAAATTCAATAAAATTATTAGACTATGTTTTTAGTTATAAATATTCAAGCATAAAGGAATACTCTGAAAATTCATTTACGACAATAAATCCAGAAGTTTTTCCAGATTATTTTATAAAAATAAATGATCACAAAAAAGAGCTTTTTGGTTGGCTTAATTTTAGGTTAGAAAATTAACTAAGAACATAAGAACCAAATTGGCGGAGGCGTTACCTCCGCCAATTTCCACAAAAAACTAAACACAATAAAAATAATCTCTAAATATGCTATTATAGAAAAAATGACAAAAGTTACAAAAGAATTCATACATTTGCATACTCACTCTCATTATTCCCTACTCGACGGACTTTCTAAGGTGGAGGATATTGTAGCTTTAGCCAAGAAATTCAAAATGCCTGCTGTAGCTCTGACCGATCACGGCAATATGTACGGCGCTATTGAGTTTTATAAAGAATGTAAAAAAGAAGGTATCAAGCCTATCATCGGTTGTGAAGTCTACGTCGCCGAGAGAAAACTTACCGACAAATCTCCTGGTATAGATAACAAAAGATATCACCTAATACTGCTAGCCAAAAACTTAAAAGGTTACAAAAATTTAATGCAGATAGTGACGACGGCTAACCTCGACGGATATTATTATAAACCTCGCGTCGATGAAGAATTAGTTAAAAAACACGCTGAAGGTATTATCTGTCTTTCGGGTTGTATGGGAGGCAAACTCTCACGCGCTATCTTGGCTGAGAATCATGAAAAAGTAGAAGAGATAATAAATACTCATATTGATATTTTTGGTAAGGAAAATTATTTTCTAGAGATTCAATCTCACCCTCATATCGAACGTGACGCAGAGCTCAGAGAAAAGCTATTGGCGCTCGCTACTCGTTTTGGATTGCGAGTAGTCGCAACTCAAGACTCTCATTATCCTTGTCGTGACGATCATAAAGCTCACCACACTTTGCTCCAAGTTAATACCGGTTCCGACGGAAAAGAAAAAGGTAAATTTGAATTCTCAGATGATGACTTTTCTTTTATCGATACCAAGACTGCTTTTCAATACTTTAAAGACGCTCCGGAGGCGGTCAGTAATACAAAAATAGTAGCCGATATGTGTGAAGACTACGAGATAGAACTCGGGGTGCCGTATTTCCCAGAATTCAAAATCGAAGGTGACCGTGACCCAAATATAGTATTAAAAGAACTCGCTTATGCTGGATTCCCTTTCCGTAAGCTAGAACAAACTAAAGACTACGTCGATAGACTCGAATACGAACTCGGTATCATTAAACAAAAAGGTTATTCGACTTATTTCCTAGTTGTGGGAGATTTGCTTCGTTATGCTCGTGAGAATAGTATCCTAACAAACATCAGAGGATCAGTCGCCGGCTCTCTGACTACATACCTCCTCGGTATTACCAACGTCGACCCGTTAACTTACAAATTACCTTTCGAAAGATTCCTAAATCCCGAACGTCCGTCGCTGCCCGATATCGATATGGACTTTGCCGACAACAGACGCGCCGAGATGATAGAATATACCAAACAAAAATACGGCAAAGATCGTGTAGCTCAAATAGGAACTTTTGGAACCATGATGGCTAAAGGTTCGGTGCGCGACGTAGCTCGCGCCTTGGGTCATGAATACTCTGTTGGTGACCGCATTTCGAGTATGATACCTATGGGTTCTCAAGGTATGCCGATGACTATCAAGCATGCTTTTAAATTAGTTCCCGAACTCAAAGAAGCATATGAAAAAGAAGAAATTACTCGTGAGATTATCGACCTGGCGAAAAAGATGGAAGGTTGTGTCCGTCACGTATCGGTGCATGCGGCCGGTATCGTCATCGCTCCGAAGCCCTTGTACGAATTCACTCCAGTACAATACGATCCGAAAGGTGGCGATGTCATAACTCAATACGACATGTATCAGATAGAAGACGTTGGTCTTCCTAAATTCGACTTCTTGGGTATTCGTAACCTCTCTATCCTTGCTGACGCTGTGAAAATAGTAAAGAAAATTCACAACATTGAAGTAGATATCGAGAACGTTGACGTAGCAGACAAAAAAACTTTCGAGCTTCTCGCGCGTGGAGAAACTATGGGATTATTCCAACTCAACGGTGGAGGTATGACTCAATATTTAAAACAATTGAAACCTACTTCTATTCACGATATCAACGCTATGGTCGCTCTATACCGTCCCGGTCCGATACAATTCATCCCTCTTTATATCGAACGCAAACACAACCCAAGTCTAGTGAAATACATGGATCCAATGCTTGAACCAATACTAAAGCAAACTTATGGAGTGCTTGTATATCAAGACGACCTTTTGATGATAGCTATTGATATTGCAGGATACTCTTGGGGAGAAGCTGACAAATTCCGTAAAGCTGTGGGTAAGAAAATCCCAGAAGAAATGGAAAAACAAAAAGAACATTTTATCACTGGTTGTGTTGAGCACTCTAAATGGCCTTTGAAAAAAGCACAAGAACTCTGGAGTCAGATAGAACCTTTCGCAGCCTACGGTTTCAACAAAGCTCACTCAGCATCATATGGACGCGTCGCATATCAGACCGCTTATATGAAGGCGAATTACCCGGTAGAATACATGTCCGCTGTACTCACAGCTGAATCCGGAGACGTAGAAAAAATTTCTGAAATAGTTAGTGAGTGTGAGAAAATGAAAATCAAAGTCTTGCCTCCAAATATTAATGAAAGCTTTAAAGGTTTTACTTGTGTTAACCAAGAGACGATACGTTTTGGACTCTATACTATTAAAAACTTTGGAGCCGATATCGGAGAAGCTATAATATCTGAGAGAAAAAATAATGGCAAATTCAAATCTATTGGCGACTTTCTAGATAGAATTAAACATAAAAATTTAAATAAAAAATCCATGGAAGCTCTAATCAAATCTGGAAGCATGGACCAGTGGGCTGATCGTGGAGTATTGCTAGCAAACCTAGAAGACATGCTCCTCTACAACAAAGAAGGTAGCAAACAAAACGCAAATCAGATTTCCCTGTTTGGAGGATTATCTGAGATAAAAGCTCCAGAATTCAAACTCACTGATGCTCCACTAGCGAATAAGAACGAGAAATTACTTTGGGAAAAAGAATTACTCGGACTCTATATCTCAGGTCATCCACTCGATAGAGTTAGAGATAAATTAGAAAAAAGAGAAATCAATATCGCTAAAATTTTAGAAAAAGGTAAAGAGGGCAACGTTGTCACTCTAGCTGGAATTATAGAAAATACAAAAGAAATCATAACTAAGAAAAATGAAAAGATGGCGTTCTTGAGAGTGGCTGATTTTACTGGAAGTATAGAAGTCGTAGCGTTCCCAAGTATTTATAAAACTTCAGAAGCCATACTCCAAACAGAAAAATGCATAGCCTTCACTGGCAAAGTCTCAATAAGACAAGACACTAAGACCATACTAATCGAAGCAGTTAAAGAAATTTAGGAAATAAAAAAAATACACTCTAACTTTATAAAGTGTACTTTTGTAAATTAATCTTTCAGAAATCAGAAGATCTCTTAAAATCCAGACTTTCTCTTAACAATACGTCCTCTTTAATCGACAATCTATAAGAAAAAGTTCTTGTAGCGTCTGTGCTATGTAATTCGATTCTTATTTCAGAATATAGTACTTTTTTTAAAGCACTAAAGAAATTTAGAAGAACTGTAGATACGTCTAAAGCAGAAAGGTCAACATGCGTAGGCCTGCTATGCTCTTGTTCATAGAAAGACAAGGTTCCGTTCTTTACGCATAAATCAAATAAACCTTTATTGTTTGTTGTTATGCAAAATAAGTTATGATCTTTGAGAAGAAAAGGACTATTCTTTCCATAAGTAATACCCAGTACTTCAGTATTAAATATTTTTTGCAACTCTAGTAATACAGTTAGAGGACAAGAAATTTCTTTTGGTACAGGAATCGAAATTATATCTTTTGTACCACATATTATTAGTGACATACTATTATATTTTAAAAATTGAACAATTTAATCTCAAATTTACCTTAACACAAGTTGTCTACTTTGTAAAATTAAAAAGATATTGTCAAACATGGAAAGTCTGACCTTCCCAATCGAAGCAGTTAAAGAAATATAAAAATAGGAAATAAAAAAAGCTTGAAGGTTAAATCCCTTTCAAGCTTTTGTATTACTAATCTAATACAGTATTCCCGTCTCAGAAAATCATTTAATTTTCAAAACGAGAAAATCTTTTTTTTGGTAAACCAACAAAATCCATTAACGCTAAATAGCGTGTTTTTGTTGTTCTATTACAATGGAATTTGCAATGATTCACTAGATTATAGAATTCTTCTGGATGATATGTATAATACAACTCTACACTCATAAAATCTTTAACTTGTTTTTTTGTAGCTTTTTTCCCCAATGATTTTAGGGAATATTGTTTCATTGGCAAAAAACTATTTGCTATATTTATAGCATGGAACACGTTTAATTTTTTATTTAATTTGTGAAAAAGTACTATGGAAATATTTTTTCCATTTCTTGAATCTTTCAAAAAGAAATATCCTGCTTTCATTATGTAAAAATTTTTAAATGGTTAAGTAATAGTTTAAAGCCAAAAAAATAATTAGCTACAAGCTATTACCAACCTTCAAAATTCTCTTTTTAAAAGATCAAAATACAGCTATAATATAGCATACTTTTACTAAAAAGTCAAGCTTAATTATACAAAGTCATAGCCTTTTGGTAGGTTTCTTTTTCTATTACTTCTATTGCTTCAGTTACTTTTTTAGCTACTTTTTTTAGTACATCTAATTCTTCTTTTTTGAATTCACCAAGGAGGAATTTTAAGATTTTATCCTCCCCTTTTGGTTTCTTGTTTTTGCCTGTCGGAGTTGTTGGGCAGATCCCGATACGAATACGCAAGAATTCTTCACTCTTTAAAACTTTAATGATATTACCAACGCCATTGTGCCCACCACTGGAGCGTTTGAAAGATATTTTAATTTTACCTAATGGTAAATCAATATCATCATAGATAACTACAAGCTTAGACAAATCTTTTTGATTTTTAATATAGTACGAGATGGTCTTGCCTGAATTATTCATAAAGTTATCTATCTCTACAAATTTGTATTTCTTATCATCTCCTAGTTTCTTCTCTACTAAATTAGAAATTATCACACCCGCATTGTGACGTGTGTTTTTATATTCTTCACCGATATTTCCCAATCCAAATATAATACTCATTTGTTTTTAATAATAACATTTAAAATATTAAAGTAAATTATATTGCACAATGTGTTTGTCTATTCAGTCAAGTTTATTTTGTGCTACAATTGCTACATGGAAGAAGAAAAAATTAAAAAGAATGCGTTTTGGGAGACAATAAAATTTATTATTCTCTCAATTATTATTGTTATTCCGATTAGAGTTTTCGTAGCTCAGCCTTTCATTGTATCGGGCTCATCTATGTACCCTACATTTGAGAATGGCGACTATCTAATAGTCGACGAAATATCATATAGAGTGAGTGAAGTAGAGAGAAATGATGTCGTTATATTTAGATACCCCGAAGACCCATCTAAATTCTTTATCAAAAGAGTTATAGGATTACCAAATGAAACAGTCAGTATTCAGAAAGATGTCATAAAGATAATCCAAAAAGACGGCAATGAGATAACTCTCTCAGAACCTTTCATTAAAAGTCAGATAGCCGACGGCGCAACTTTTTTTGAACTCAAAGCGGACGAATACTTTGTTATGGGAGACAATCGTAATGCAAGTTCGGATTCGAGATATTGGGGCGCGGTACCGAAAGATTTAATAATAGGCCAAGCATTCCTGAGACTATTCCCTATCAATCATATCAATTATAAACCAGGTGATTTTAAATAAAAAAATGAAAAACGCAAAGAAAACAACTCCAAAAGAAATAGCATCTCCAAAAGGAATGAGAGATATTATGAACGAAGAATATTACAGCTTCCAAGGCTTCTTTGAAAAAGCTCAAGAAGTAGCTGTATACTATGGTTTCAAACCGATAGAAACTCCAATACTAGAACAAGAAAGTATTTTTACTACAGGTATCGGAGAAGGTACAGATATAATAGACAAAGAAATGTATTCTCTAAAAACTAAAGGTGGAGATCAACTCGCTCTTCGCCCTGAACATACTGCACCTTTAATGCGTGCTTATATCGAGCATGGAATGCAGACTATGCCTCAGCCTGTAATGTTCTATCAATACGGACCGGTTTTCAGACATGACAATCCTCAAAAAGGACGTTACCGACAATTTTATCAATTCGACATAGACTCTCTAGGTAGCGAAAAAAGTATCATGGACGCTTTGGTTATCAAAGTAGGTATGAGCATTTTAGAAGAAGCCGGAGCTCATAATCTATCGGTAGATATCAATTCTATAGGAGACAAAGAATGTCGTAATAGTTATATAAAAGAATTGGTAAATTACTATAAAAAGAATTTATCAGGTTTACCAACAATAGACAAAGAGAGATTAAAGACTAACCCTCTTCGTATACTAGACTCTAAAGAAGCAAAAACCAAAGAGATAAATGAAGGCGCACCAGACGCAATATCTTTCCTATGCCCTACTTGTAAAAAGCATTTCAAAGAAGTTTTAGAATATTTGGAAGAAATGGGTATTAATTATAATATCAACAAAAATCTAGTTAGAGGCTTGTCTTATTATACTCGTACAGTTTTTGAAGTTATAGAGACGAATGAAGAAGACGGCACTACTATGGCTATCGCTTCAGGTGGCAGATATGATTATTTAGCTAAACAAATCGGTAGCAAAAAAGATGTACCTGCTGTAGGATTCTCTATTGGAGTTGATCGCGTAGTCGGATCTACTTGGTACAAAAAACTTTCTCCTCGTATTATCAAAAAACCAAAAATATATTTTATCCAACTAGGTGGAGAAGCAAAACTAAAAAGTCTAAATATTATCGAAATCTTAAGAAAAGCTCATATACCGATAATGCAATCTTTGTCTAAAGATTCTCTAGGATCTCAATTAGCTGTAGCAGAGAGACTCAATATCCCCTACGCTATCATCTTTGGAGTAAAAGAAGCAATAGAAGATTCTGTGATTGTACGCGACATGTCTAATAGATCTCAAAATACAGTTAAAATCAGTAAATTGTTAGAATACTTAAAAGAAATCAAATAACATAACAAGCCATGAAAAGTAAAGTAAAAACTATTTTACAAAGTGAAGAACCTGTCTTGAGAGAAATTGCCAAAGAAGTCGACCTTAAAAACATTAAGACTCCTAAAGTCGTAAAAATGCTAAAAGATATGTCGGAAGCTTTAGACAGCCAATACGATGGCGTAGCTATTGCTGCACCTCAGATAGGATATTCTTATCGTATTTTTTTAGTGTCAGGTAAAATTTTTGAAAAGAGTTTTATTAGAGGCAAGAAGACGGAAAATACAGAACATGTAAAGAATTTAGTGTTTATTAATCCAGTTATAACCAAACTATCAAAAGAAAAAGATTGGGTACCCGAAGGATGTCTCTCTGTTCGTCCAGTATATGGCAAGACATACAGAGCCAAAAAAGCTACAGTCGAAGCCTATGACGAAGAAGGCAATAAATTCAGTCGTGGTGGGAGTGGGCTTTTAGCGCAAATATTCCAACATGAGACAGATCACCTAAACGGTATCCTTTTTATAGACCATGCAAAAGAATTGCGTATAGAAGATTTGCCTTAATTAAGAATAAACATGCAAGATAAAAATTTTAAATTTGTATTTTTTGGTACACCTGATGTAGCTAGTAAAACTCTAGAAATTCTCAAAGAATCAGGATTTTTACCTTCTCTGATAGTCACTGCTACAGATAAACCGCAGGGGCGAAAAATGCTACTAACTCCTCCACCCGCAAAAGTCTGGGCAATAGAGAATAATACAGAATACATACAGCCTGAGAAATTTGATGAAGAAGTAATTCAAAAATTACGCCAAATAGAAGCTACGCTATTTATCGTAGTTGCATACGGTAAAATACTTAAAGAAGAAATAATAAATATGCCAACTCTTGGCTCAGTAAATATTCACTATTCGTTATTACCAAAATATCGTGGTGCTTCACCTGTCGAATCCGCTATTTTAAATGGAGATAAAATAACCGGTGTTAGCATACAGCAAATGGAATACAAGATGGATAGCGGTCCATTAATCGCTACAGTTAAGACAAAAATAGAAGAGGCAGAGACAGCTCCAGAATTAAGAAAAAGATTGATACAAATTGGAGGAGATTTGTTGTGTCAGATGTTACCTAAAATAATAAATAAAGAAATATCAACAATTCCTCAAGATGAAGACCAAGCTACATTCTGTAAAAAAATAAAAAAGGAAGATGGATTGGTGGATATAGAAAAAGACAAATCTATAGAAATGTATAATAAATACCGAGCCTATAAAGCTTGGCCTAGAATATTTTATTTTAAAGATAATAAAAGAGTTATCATAACTGAAGCAGTACTACATGATGAAAAATTCATCATCAAGAAAATAATCCCCGAAGGAGGAAAAGAGCAGATGGTGAATTAGTATTATTAATATTTACCTGTTTCTGGATTTCTCTTTGAGATCCTCTTCATCATTTTCTTTACACTCTTAGCACCACGACGAGCCAAGGTCTGAGTCTTGTCTTTATTTTGATTAATCTCACGGAAAAGACTATCTTTTATAGTATCAACTGCTTCATAAATATTCTCATTCTCTGAACTTGAATAAAACTTCTTACCATCTATACGTATAGTACAATCAGCATGGAAAATCATTCCAGCCTTATGATGCTTGGTATTTTGAGATACTTCGAAATTAACTTTTACCTCTCCGCCTTTGTCTTCAATTTTTTTTAGGATTTTGCCGAGATTGGTAACCTTTTTTAAAATATAATCTTTTAATTTATCTGTTAATTCTATCTTTTTTGCTAAAATATTTATATCCATACTATATATTATAACATGAAATAGTAAGTTATTAAAAACAGTACCTAAAATCTAAATTGCAAAATTCATATTTAAAACTCCATTAGTTACAGTAACAAGATTTTGCTGGTATGCGAGAGTATATGACCCGTCTGGATTCTTTTTCTCTATGCTCACTTTATAGGTTCCATTTTTAACCAAACAATAAAACTTTCCAAACTGATCTATCGTTGCATGAGCTATCTCCGGTCCAGTATCTGAATAAAACAATCTAATCATTCCATCTTTAAATGGCAATCCTGAATTTTTTTCAACAACACTTCCTTTTTTCTTGGTTTGAATTCCAACTTTTTTGATAATTAAAATAGTTAAATATAGAGCTAGTATAATGCCGTTATATGGCGCTGGATACACCAGCAAGGCTACAACTGCAATTGCAAAACCTATCAAAAATAGATAATTAAAGATTTTTGATATGATTAAATCATTGTGATGGAAAAAAGATGTCAGACCTTTTTTATCTTTTTCAGATTCATTCCAACTAAAACTAACTGGGTCAAGAGGTATATTCTTGGCAACGACTTCACCAGGATTAGAAACTTCTATCACATCACCCAAATACAAAGAATCATATAATTCATCTGCCATTTTACCGGATAATTTAATAGATGGGAAAGCGTAATGAGTCTTTTTCACATCTAGTAAATAAGAACCCTTATCTACGACAAACCCGTATCTACCGTCTATATCAGTTATTGTTGTTGCAACAACCTTACCTTCTAAGTTTTTTAAAGTTATATATGCTGGATCTAGTGGTTGTTTTGTGAGGCTATCATATACAACTCCCCATCTTCTTGTTCTTTTTTTAACACCAAGAAATCCTAAAAACAAAGTCCACATTCTAACAGGTATCAGAGGTATTTCAGAGAAAGATAAAGGAGTGGCGAAAGCTATACCAGCCACAGCCCCAGAAGTACCTGCGACCACACCTCCAATAGTAACTGCTTTAGCAGCAATATCACCTTCTTTTGTTTCTAAAATCTCTCTTGTTTTATCTCTAGCAACATTCAAAACTTCTTTCACTTCAACAAAAGAAGCTACTGCTTGATTGTTTATAAACTGTAATACACTAACCTCTTCTATTTCTTCCACCGATGATGAAGAGTACAGTGGCAAATCTGGATATTTTTCTCCTAAATCAGACGGATTATCGGAAACTAAATTTTTTAAATTTTCTTCTATTGTTATTGTTGGCTCAATAGGAAAAACATCGGGAACAATTTCTTCTGTTAATAAAAGAGGTTCTTCGTTTATAATTTCTTTAATTACTTCTTTTGGTTTTAAGATTGGTTTTGGAGTTTCTATTGTTTCAGGTTCAGGGATTATCTTTTCAGTTATTGACACAAACTCAGTACAAGCTTGTCCTGTGTTAGTACTATATGACTCCCCTTGATTACATATAACTGGAGTGATTATTGGTTCTACTGGTTCTGGTACTTCTGGCAATTCTGGTGTAATAAGAGTTTCTGTTTCTGGAGTCGTTGATGTTTCTGGGGCTGGTGTGGATTCTGTAGGAGTTGATACGGTCCCTCCTCCTCCGCCCCCATGTACTACCAAAGAAAATGAAGATACTGCAAGAGGTGTAGATGGATTACTAGCTATATCTGTGACTGTAATAGTACAGTTGTCATATGTGCCGGGAGATAATGAATTGAAAGTGATAGTATTAGTTCCGAGAGTAGCAGAAGTAGTATCACTACTACAAGACCCACCGTAAGTTATAGTTCCGGCTTCGTTAGTAGTAAAAGTATAAGACGGAGTTGGATTATTTACCACTAATCCAATCCCTGAAACTTCAGAAGTTATAGGTCCCGAAATATCTCTAGTTAATCGTACTAATCTATTACGTGTATTACCTTTAAATTGAGTAAAACCACCTCCAATCAGTAAATCATTATTACTCTGAATCTCAACCACAGACAAATATGAACCAAATCCAGTACCAAGGTTTGTATAAAAAGCTGTATCTTCTGTACCGTCTGAATTCAAGCGGACTAGGAATTTGTGAGAACCACTATTAAAACTTCCAAAAGAGCCTCCAACAATAATTTTATCGTCTGACTGTAATTCAAGTGAACTAACACTACTACTAAATCCAGTACCGAGGTTTGTATAAAAAGCTGTATCTTCTGTACCGTCTGAATTCAAGCGGACTAGACCATAACGAGTATTACCATTCAAAGTATTGAAAGCACCTCCTACTAGAATTTTCCCGTCGTCTTGCAGTTTAACAGATAAAACACTACCACCAAATCCAACACCTAAGTTAGTATAAAAATCTGTGTCTTCTGTACCGTCTGAATTCAAGCGGACTAACCTATTGCGAGTATTACCGTTTAATTGAGTAAAAGTACCTCCTACTAGAATTTTCCCGTCGTCTTGCAATTTAATTGACAGAACCTGACTATTAAATCCAACACCTAAGTTAGTATAAAAATCTGTGTCTTCTGTACCGTCTGAATTTAAGCGGACTAACCTATTGCGAGTATTACCGTTTAAAGAATTAAAAATACCTCCTACTAGAATTTTTTCATCTAGCGGCTGAATAAGTAACGCATCAACAGAATCACCCAAAGTAAACCCAGTACCAAGGTTTGTGTAAAAAGCTGTGTCTTCTGTACCGTCTGAATTTAAGCGGACTAGACCTCTCTTACTAACACCTTTAAAGGTCGTAAAACGACCTCCTACCACAATTTTTCCGTCTGGTTGAAAATAGGTTGACGTAATATAATCACTAAACCCAGTACCAAGGTTTGTGTAAAAAGCTGTGTCTTCTGTACCGTCTGAATTCAATCGGACTAACCTATTGCGAGTATTATTTTTAAATTGAGTAAAGCGACCTCCTACCACAATTTTTCCGTCTGGTTGTTCTTTAATAGTTTCGACAGAATTACCAAACCCTGTACCTAGATTAGTATAAAAAGCTGTGTCTTCTGTACCGTCTGAAAATAGAGCATTACCTGGTATTGGAGCTGTAAAAAATGTTAAAAATAGAATCAAAAAAATATTAGCTGACAAAACATACCATTTACTAGTTTTTTTTCTTATAGAGTTCATACTTCTATAATAACAAATATGTCTTGCAAAGTTAATACTTAATACTTTTAACTAAAGCATTCAAAATCACACTCAGTTTCATAGTAGCTACACCTATTACCCTATCCGCTCCTCCATAATATATATAAAGCAATCCTTTTCTTTCTATTACTCCACAAGGAAAAACTACATTTTTTACCACTCCAAATTTCTCATATTCTAGAACTGGCTCAAAGATAGGATCTGAAGAGCGTGCTAGGACTATCGCCGGATCTTTTAGGTCAAGGAGAACTGCGCCGACTCTATAGGTAGCGTGTGGTTTAGAAACTCCATGATAAAGAAGCAACCAACCGTATTTGGTTTTGATAGGCGGACTAGCGATACCTACTTTCCAATTGTCCCACATATTAGTCCTTGGACCCAAAATACGAATACATTTTTTTACAGGTTTAGCGTCACTTTCTAATGAAGAAATATAATCTCCACACATGGTGTTATTTACGCGATGCAATACAAAATAGCCCTGACTAAATTTATCAGGTAAAATACAAGTATCTTTATCATCCAAGTTGCCTGGAGTTATCAGGAAAGGTTTTTCCCAATTAAAATTCTTTGCTACCAAATCTTTTTCACTAATAGAAGTCATAGCTACTCTAGGCGGGCCCAGAGAATCATAAGCGGTATAGCACATATATATCCTCTTGCCGATTTTAGTCACACGAGGATCTTCACAACCAGAGTTAGCATTTGCTACTTTTTTAATTTCAAAATCCTCTCTCGGCACATACACAGGATTAGACAAACGCTCTACTACGTCAACGCCATTTTTTACAATCGCTAGACCAATAGTCGAAGTATTGTCGAGTGACATAGCTCGGTACAGAACATATACTTTATCTTTGATAGCAATCGCCGCTGGATTAAAGACAGCTAAAGCTTCCCAAGCATTTTCAGATTTTGGCATTAAAAGAGGGTTGCCTAAAAATCTATCAAAGCTAAAATCTTTCATGTACTTAGGATGCATTGTATGAATCAAATCTAAGAGATTTACTTTTGCCATACAACAAGTAGTGTCCGCTGCCCCATAATAAATATGCAATACATCACCCTCGAGTAATGCCCCGCTCGGGAAAATCACATTAGAGATATAACCTGAAAGCTCATAATTCTCTTCTGGAACAAGTATCGGTCCATGAGTGCGAGCGATAATATTTTTAGGATTTTTAATATCGAGTAAGACTGCTTCAATACCAAAAACAGGAGCCAAGTTCTCAGGGTTCGGTAAATAATTTTGAATATGGGAATATATCAACAACCAACCGTATTTGGTTTTTACTGGAGGTGCACCGACTTCGATATGATCGTACATATCACGGCGTGGATCTATAACATGTGCATCTACGTCCAAAAGCCATTTGTCCCAAAATACAGGTGACCAGAGTTCTTCTATTTTATCCAAATAAGCAAATACAGTTTTTGACGGAGGCAAGTCAGTATTAATAGAAAACATAACGACAATTTTTCCATTTATCCTCTCAGGAAAAAGAGTCATGGCTTTCGCATTAAATGGTGTGACAAAATGCCGACTATCTATTTTATTTAAATCTTTGGACACAGCTACGGCTACTTTGATACCTTCAGGTCCAAAAGGATATTTTGAAATTGCTGTATAAAAAATATAATATTTGCCTTCAAAGAAGGTTACCCTAGGATCTTCACAACCATATTGCTCCCATTCCTTTTCAGGAATAATAAAAGTATTTCGATCGGTAAAATTCTCTCCGTCTTTACTTTTAGCTATACCTATCACCGAGACTTGCTTTGGGTCGCGCATATGATCCACTGCTGAGATAGCTCGGTAAACTCCATAAATATTTTTACCTTTGCGTATAGGGCACATATTAAAAGTAGCAAACTCTTCCCAGTAATGGTTGTCGTCAGGAGATAAAATTGGATTTTGATTTGATCTTTTTGCTACATACATAAGTTTATATTATTTGTTATCTAATAAATCGTTACTTTTTAATTTAATAATTTTATCTTTCTTTAGATGATCTACTAACTCGGAAAGTTCTACAGAAGCCACACAGACAAATTTATCCGCGCCACCGTAATATACAAAAAGTCTACCATCTTTAACTACAGCTCCACAAGAATACACTACTCCCCATTTATGACCATGATTTTCATAATGTTCTTCGGGTTCTAAGATAGGATGAGACGAACGATACAAAACCTTTTTCGGATCATTTGCATCTAATATTAGAGCCCCCATCTTATATCTATCTGGATTTTTATGATTCATAGCATGATACAAAACTAGCCAGCCTTCTTTTATCCGGATTGGCGACGGACCAACTCCTCTAAACCAACTATCCCAACCTCGAGTCTTATCTACAGGACGCACATTATTACTTTTAATAAAATTATTGCCATCAAAATAATCCATAGAGTCAAAATAATCTATCAATATTTCAGGATAAAAACTATGAAGAATTGCAAATTTACCATTTATTTTTTCAGGGAAAATTACCCAATTTTTATTTATTTCTCCAGGAGGAGATATCAATACTGGATTCGTCCAATTGTTCCATTTATGTTTTTTAAAATCTGCTAGAGGTATAGAAGTCATACCTATCCTGACTGAACTCCATCCGTCAAAAGCAGTATAAAGCATATACAAAGTATCTCCTACCAGAGTAATGCGAGGATCTTCACATCCCCCACTCCAGCCTCCACCTGAGCTATACTCTAAAGGGAATACTGACTTTATATCCTGACTAAATCTTTTGTAAATATGATAAGGCAACCTCTCTTCTATTTTATAACCGTTAAAAGTAGACGCATATCCTAGAACAGAAATATCGTCTTCTCCTACAGCCCGATATATCAAATGAATTTTACCATTATCATGAAAAGCTGTTGGATTGAAAGTCGCTTTAGACTCCCAACTATACAACCTCGGTTCTATGATTGGATTGACATGAGCTTTATTTAGTCTCAAGCCTTTAACCTCTCCAATATTTTCTGGTTGTTTTTTTAGATTCTTTTTAGTTACTTTTTTAACTAGTTTCTTTGGTGTTTTTTTAAGTATTTTCTTAGAAGTTTTCTTGGGTACTTTGTCAGCTATTTTTTTTACAATTTTTTTAACTACAGTTTTTATACTTTTTATTTTATTTTTAGGACTCAAAGTTATAGACTTCAAATTTACTTTTTTGAGTTTTATTGTTTTAGCTATTTTTTTCTTAGTTGTGAGATTTTTTTTAATTACCATATAAATATAAAAACACCAAAAGAACTCCAATATATTTATTATACTACTAAATCAAATAAAGTTAATTTTTCTTTTTATTAACTTTAGGAGTTGTGTAGCTTTTCACCAAATCTGATGAACTACGGACTTTGCCTCCGTGTCCAACATTAAAAACCATCTCTATACCTAGCTCATTACACATTTGGAATTCTGGTATATCGTCTGCAAATCTATCTCCCCCATTTGCAAAAATATGAGGTCTGATTTTATTTAGAGCAGAACACACACTCCTGTCCAGAGCATGATTAAAATCTATCTTTTCATCATGATCAGTAAGATAGACTTCGTCGACGCATTCTAGTGCTTCTATAATCTCTTTTCTATCTTCTTCTGACATGAATTCTTTACCCTTCTTTGCCCTCAACCAATTGTCGTTATTAATAAGCACTATCAACTTGTCTCCTAATTTTTTAGCTTCTTGAAACATGCGAATATGCCCGATATGAATCGGGTCAAAACCGCCCGAGACCATCACAATCTTTTTAGGCTTTAGAGTTTTTTTGTTTTTAATTGTTTTGAGTTTTTTGGGCATTAGTGAATTTATATTATTATATCAAAAATATCCAAAACAAAAAACACTTATTTAATTTAAATAAGTGTTTTTTGTTTATTTTCCCTTGTTTGAAGTTGCGCGTTTTGCTAACATGACTTGCTTTACAGCTAGTCTTTTCTTAGTCTTATGAGAGCGTCTTGAAGGCTTCTTTGGGCTTAATGTTGTTGATCTTTTTGCCATATATAAAATTACTAGTAATAATTAATTTACCTAACTCAAACAGCATAACATAAAAACACAATAAAAGATAGTCGCTACTAGACTCGTCTAAAAAATAAAATTCTAGTATAATTATCGTATGTCACTACAAACATTAGATCTAAAAATTATAGGTTTTTTTAAAAGAGCTTTTATACCTGTTTCACGTTTTGGTTTATTTGTTGTTTTTTTCTGGTTTGGCATTTTGAAAGTTTTAGAGCTTAGTCCAGCTAGCGGAGTAGTCCAGAGACTTTTTGAATCGACTGTCCCCTTTATGCCTTTTGATACATTTTTGATTTTATTTGGTTTATTTGAATGTTTGATCGGTATATTGTTTTTAATCCGAGGCACTGAGCGTGTGGTTATACCTCTTTTATTAATTCATATGGTTACGACTTTTGGACCGTTATTTTTATTACCAGGAGAAACATGGACTTCGTTTTTAGTACCGACTCTTGAAGGCCAATACATAATTAAAAATCTAGTAATTATAGCTACAGCTATAGGAGTCGCTTCTCATGTCAGACCAATGAGAGGTTAAAACTAACAAATAGAAATTAAAAAAGCCTGAATGATTTATCTCATTCAGGCTTTTATTTTATTATTCACCAGGATTTTAATATTTTGGTGAATAATAAATATTCAATGGGGTTTTTTCCATAAAAGCAAAAGTATTTTTTACTTTTTCTTTTTTGATAATATTAATAAATCCATATCTTTTCTTTTCATCAAAAAGAAAATACAACTCGTACCCCTCAGGTACGACACTTTTCTTTTCTATAATCTCTGGAGGGTAATACTCCTTCAGGATTCTCGCACAACCATCCGTTGCGCAGTCTTCAAGAATTATATAACATCCATTGCACTTGAACATGCTATGTTTGTTTTTGTCTGGTAAACCCATTTTTACCAGTGATCTAATCTCAATTCTAGTTTGAGAAAAAGAATTAAAAGAAACTAAAAAAGTTGCTAAGAAAAAAACTACTGTTTTCATTTTATTTATTTTTGGTTTTTGGAAAGAACTTTATTAGTATAATAATATCATGAATAATAACATAAGTCAATGAAACGCAAGGTGCATTCAACATTCAAATGCAACACATTGATTAAATCTTTCTAATTCTTATAATTTTTTATATCCTTTTTGGCATTTTTGATAAATTTTCCAAATTTATAATCTTTCTCATTCTTCTCCATTTCAGTCATTCCATAATGATCTATTTCTTTTTTGAGATTTAGGTAATTCTGATATTTTTCTCTATTTAGAGCACCTGACTCTAAGGCTTCCAAGACTCCACATTTTGGCTCCGAGACGTGAGCACAGTCAACGAATTTACAAGTACTCGCGAATTCCAGTATTTCATTAAAAATATCATCTAGTCCTGCTACCTCATTAGTCATACCTACTTCTCTCATACCTGGATTATCTATGACGATAGCTCCATTCTTCAAGAAATACATTTGGCGCACAGTGGTCGTATGCTTGCCTCTACCTGTTTCTAGATTAATATCTCCGGTCTCTGTAGCATTAGTCTCAAGTAATTTATTTATCAAAGACGACTTACCTACTCCAGACGAACCCAAGAAACAATACGTTTTCCCCGAGTTCATGCTAGAACGAAGTATATCCAAACCAGTCTCCTCTAATGCACTCGTCAAAACAATATCAATATTTTTAAACCTATCTTTTATCTCTACCAATTTCTTCTCCAATTCTTCTTGAGAAATTAAATCTATTTTGTTTAAGATAATAACAGTCTCGACTCCTCCTTCACTTGCTATAGCAAAATATCTTTCAAAACGATTTAAATTAAAATCTCTACCTATCGACTCTACAACAAAAGCGATATCAATATTTGTAGCTATTATCTGCATTCCATTTTTATGATTATGTTTTCTTTTTATCAAGCTCTGCCTTGGTAATATTTCTTTGATGATAGCCCACTCACTGTCTTGCTCTTTGATTACCACCCAATCCCCTACAGCAGGATAATCTTCTCTAGACTTAGCATCGAAAACTTTTTTGCCTACAAGCTTAGCAAAGTATTCGCCATTTTCATTTTTGATTTTATAAGCACCCTTGTACTCTGCAATAACTCGCGCCACAGCAAAACCGTCTAATTCCAAACTTTTACGATTAGATTCAAATTGCTCATTATATCCGAGATCAGTGTTGTTTATTTCTTTCACCAACTAATCATACCATGGTTTAAGTAAGACGAAAAAATAAAAGCCACCATTCTGGTGACTTAATATTTTAACATGCTCCGAACTTTGAATAATGTTTGAATGACTATAATTAGCTAGTTGGTACCTTTGATAAATCCATAAAAAAAGGTTCCATAGTATTTCCGTCTGGATCAGAAACTTCTAAACCATACATAAAGTCCAGTCCTTTATTTGGCTCTGCTTCAAAAAAGCTTCCTCCATTGTCTTTTGCTATGCTCGCAAATTTATCAACATCTTCCCTAGAAGACATTTCTAATGCCAACAGTACACCAGAATTAATCTGTGTATGTGCAATTGTTTTACCTTGTAAAAATTTCTGATAAAAGTCATGCTTCAATAGCATAAACAATATATTATCACTCCAGACCATGCAACTCGCATCGTTATTGGAAAAGTCAGGATTCTTTGTAAATCCTAAAGCTTCATAAAAAGCAGTAGATTTTTCTAAATTAATTACTGGCAAATTTACATATATTTTTTTCATATACATATTATACACAAAAGAATTTAGGTTCGTCCATCAGGTATTAGACGCATAATTTATCTTACAAAACGTAATTGAAAATTAAGTTTTAATATATGACCATTTTCTTCTTTAACTATTTTACCAAAACCATGTCGTGACGTGCTTGGAGTTTCAAGTTTGGTATTTTTGAAAAGATAAGTCCTGAAAGCGTCGGCATTATACACGTGATAACAAACGATTTCACCATCCTCACGAACGATAATATAACCCCCGTGTGCCCGCAAAAGACCGTCCCATGCGGTGTTCGGCACCATTCCAAGTGCTATGTTGTGTAGCAGGGCTTTAAGCTTGAATTCGTAATCCGATTGGTCCATATCAAAACTTAGAATTTTTGCATTATTTTCGCCCAGGTGACCCACTAATTGATTGAGAGTAGGACCAAGGTCGCCGTAATACGCTAAAAGTAATTCCGCAACAATTTCAGGCAGAACAGTGTCTACTTTTCTTAAATTCTTTTCAAATACCAATGAGTCGATTTTTGCAAAAGAAATTTTACCACCACGGTTAATTATTTCTCTTAGTCTATCCCTAACTTTTGACTTTGAACTAATTTTATTAATTTCAGTAATATCTTTGTCGCTCAATCCTGAGATTTGAAATGTAAAATTAGTCGCAGATGAAGCGTTCAATAAAGTTGCAGCAGAGCCAAGCATAGATTTAATACTAAAACCAACTTCAGGATCCATGCCAGTGCTTCGATCATGAATTTTTAATACAATATCTTCTTTTCTAGTGTTACCAGCATTAAGTCTTTGAACATTAAACCTCTCCATTATTTCTTGTGCAATAGGCACTTCAAAACTAGCCTCATTGCCGGCTTTAATTTGGTTAAAAATACTAACGACCTTTGACTTAAGGTCACTACTATCTACAATTGCAATCTCTTCTCCAGATTTAAGAATTCGAACCTTTCCATCATCAAGCATTTCGTAACCATGTACACCAGTTGCTTCATTACGGATAATTTTTAAAACAGGATAAAAGATATCCTCGATTTTTTCTAGGTTTTCAGTAGCACCGTTTAATTTTCGGTCTGCTATGAGTTTTACAAAAGCGTAGAACTCACTCCATTCTCCTTTGTTTCCTTTTGTAATCATAATAATTTTAGTGATATTAATATTTGTTTAGCAGTTGCTTGAATTGCAGGAACAACAACAGAGTTTCCTAATTGTTTCATTGCTTGTGCTTCCGTAACTGGAAATTTAAACGATACTGGCAATCCCATCATTTTTTTACCCTCCTCAACACCTATACGCTTAACCTTTCCATCTACAATATACGAATCCCAATTTCTTCTATCATTAATACCAGATCCACGGCCACCAACCCTTAAGGTGTAACCAATTTTTTTATCACAATGCCCACCTAGAATATCTGATAAAGTTTTTTTCAAGGGAACTGGTTCAGGAAATGAAAACTTAGTATTTTTATTCTTGAAACCTACCATAAAAAGTCTTGGTCTGTGTTGGGGGATATTGAAATCAGACCCTCGAATAATTTTATAATGGAACGAGTAACCTAATTGGTCTTCTATAATAGATTTAATCGCCTGAAAGGTTTTCCCTTCATCATGTTTTAGCAAATGGCTAACATTTTCAATAAAGAAAGCATCTGGTTTTCTATCTTCAATAATACGAACAATGTCATGGAAAAGTGTGCCCCTTGAATCAGCGAAACCTTTCTTGAAACCAGCATGACTAAATGGCTGACAAGGAAAGCCACCTGTAAGGATATTAAATTTAGGGATATCTTTTTCATTAACCTTTGTAATGTCACCAGCAAAATGTCCTTTCTTAAACATGTCAGGCTCAATTTTCTTAAAATTCTCCTCGTAAGTTTTTCTTGCGTTCAAGTCCCATTCACTCGCAAAAACACAAGTACCCCCAAGATTATGAAAGGCGATATGAAAACCACCTATTCCTGCGAATAAATCAATGAAAGTAAATTCTTTTTTTGTTTTATTTAAGATACTTAAGTTACTCATTTTAATATTAAGAAAAAAATAAATTAATTAGCTAAAAAATGACCATTCTTCCTTATATCATCATATATGATAAATAAATTAAATAACAGAAAAGCAAGACAACAAAACAACGAATGCTTAAAACTTAAGTCAGCGAAATATGTTACCAAAATAGTTGTATATATAATTAGTCCAGAATAAAAAATTGCAATAATAATTGAATGAAAAAAATTCTCAGAGGTAAGTTTACTTTTTTTATTAAACACTATCACTGATAAAAAACAACAGATGATTGGAAAAACGATCGCCACAGAAAGAAGTAATAATTTACTAATTTCCAAGGTCAAAAACAAATCTTTTTGCATTAAGAATAAATAACTTGCCCCTGGTACAATCAAAAACAAGACACTTAAAAAACTAAAAAGAAATGTATGGCTTTTAAGTTTTTCGATACCAGATAAAAAACTCATGCTCGGGAGGTAGGGATCGAACCTACGACCAATCGCTTAACAGGCGACCGCTCTACCGCTGAGCTACTCCCGAATTTATAAACTTTATCTATTTAAACCGCTATGCTATCTACCTCACGGCAGACAGGCTCCCGAATATGTTATTAATTCAATAACATATATATCTTATCAGAATTTTTAGAAAAAACAACAACTTTCCCCTTTTTTAAAAAACCCTATAGAAAACCGATATCAATGGCGAAAGGATATAATCAAACCATTTAATTTTATACCTGTTCAAATCAAAAACTTTCGACTCCTTTTTCCAATTTTCTACTACGTCCAATAGATTAGCTACTGCCTCTTTTTCTTTCAAGAAAACTCCAACTTCGGAATTTAAATCAAAAGACAATACGTCGATATTGTTGGAGCCAACTATAGCTTCTTCTTTATCGAATACTGTGAGCTTGGCGTGATTCATTTTTGGATGTAAATAAAATTCTACACCCAATTTCTTTAATTTATTTACATAATAATAATTTACTCTATCCAAGAAAAAAGGATGATCAGTATTCTTTGGAATTAAAACCTCTACCCGAACTCCCCTCAGTACAGCTTGGTGCAACAATGCGACTAGCCACCTCTTGGGTGCAAAATAGGGTGTAACCAAAACAATACTTTTTTCGGTTTTATTTAAATTCTCCTTGTAGATTTTTTTGAGACTAAAAATTTTATTTGAAGGTGAATGCTCTATGAGCCAAGATTTTAATTTATTTACTTTTTTATTTTTGAGTTTTTGGAGAATACTCTTGTCTGTGCCTTTGGCGTTTCTATATGACGACGCGAAAGACCTGACGACTTTAGGTACGAGCTCGCCTTTGATCATCAAAACTAAATCGTTCCAGAATTTTGCAGTATTATGAATATTAACCCCACCCACAAAAGCTACACTCTCGTCTACGATTAAAACCTTGCGATGCATACGATGAAAAAGAAAACTCACAAATAACACTTCGACTCCATTTGACCTAAGTTCTGAGACTGAAGCTTGAGTTAATTCTTTACTACCAAAAGAATCTAAAATTAGTTTTACTTTTATACCATCTCTGGCTTTATCTTGGAGTAATTTAAAGAAATCAAAGTTTTCAACAGTATTTTCAAAAATATACATTTCTAGATACACAGAAGTACGAGCCTCTTGTATTTCTCTATACATAGCCTTCCAAGAGTGATATGAATTTGTAAAAAACTTATATTTCATAGAGATATTATACTAAAAGGATACAGACTTAGCTAATAACTAAATTTGACAAAAAAAGATTTTCATGATAGGTTGCATATGACATATTGTCTTTCGACAAACATTTTTTTAACAAAAAATCATATATTAAATGAAAAATTTATTTAATTTTCTAGTACTTTTTTTATTAGTAGCATGTTCCCTATTTGCTCAATGGACTGACTTAGAAAAACGATTGAGTGGACCAACATTAACCGCCATCAATACTGCCTACCCTGGTATTGGCAATGAAGCACTATTTGGTGGCAACTTTTCAGGAACTGCTGATGGAACGGTTCTAAGTCAAAGAGTTATAAAATACAACTCTTTGACTGGAACTTTTTCTTCAGTCACAGGACTCAGTGTTGGAGATATTATTAAAGGTTTTTTTGTTGGTCCAGATGGACTTATGAGAGCTTATGGAAAATTTACTAGTGCGGGAGAATACTTTGGTATTTGTAAGTTTAATTCTACAAATAATAACATTTCGTTTGAAATGGTTTTCCAATTCACTGGACCCAACGCATCTTCTCAACAAATTGATGCAGGCTATTCAGCTAACGGAAAGGTACTTCTTTATGGAGCCAATTTTTCAGAAATGAACGGAGTCACTCTTTCAGGAGCCAATTCAGTTGCATTAATAAATAGTGGAACAGTAACCAACCAGCTCGGATTAGTCCCCACTGTTGCAACAGGAACTCCTAGTATTAAAAATTTCCGCCACAATGGATCTAACTGGATAATTTTAGGAAATTTTAATAACTTAGGGACCACTGCGACCACAGGAGTTGGATTATGGAACGAGACTTCTGTGATTCAAACTACAGGTATTCCAAGCAATGGTTTTGCTTGGGATGTAGAGAATGGGATTTTAGGCCACACAACTGGCCCAATGGCACTATCAGGATCAACAGGAAGTTCTTATGGAAGCTATCCATTAAATTCACAAGATGTAACCCATTTTATGAGTGAACCTTGGATTTGTGGAACCAAGCTATCTTCTGGGTCAACCGGCAGGATCGCAGCTTACCAAGGAGGCGTATGGGTAAATAAAGAAGGAACTTTAATAAACCCTCCTCAAAGAAGCACATCCGCAGGAACCATGTATGGCATGGTATCGTTTCCTAATTGTATCCTGGTATATGGTAACTTTTCACCGCCAGTGAGTCACTGCACTTTCATGGCAAAACTCTGCTCTACTCCTCTGCCAGTAAAAATATCTTCCTTTGAAGGAATAAACACTATCCAAGGAAACGAGCTTTACTGGCAAACAAAATCTGAAATAAATAATAATTATTTTGAAATTGAATCATTAGTAGACGGTAAAGAGTTCAAAAAAATTGGATTAGTTGAAGGTAAAAATAGTCCGAGTGATTATTCTTTCGTAGATGAAAATCCAAAAGAAAAGAATTATTACAGACTTAAGCAAATTGATTTTGATGGTAAATTCCAATATTCAAAAGTCATTGTCCTAAAAAAGGAAGATTCTTTCGAGGAAAATGTTTACCCAAATCCTTTTACGGACGTGATAAATATAGAAACAAAAGAGACAGACATATCTATACTTGATGAGTCTGGAAAAATAATCCAAGGTTTCACCAACCTCAATGACAGCAATCATCCCACTATAATAGATTTATCTCATTTAAAAAATGGAACATATGTTGTAAAAACTGGTTCCAATTTAAAAAGAATTATTAAAATAGAATAAACTTTAATATTTCTTTGAAACTCAAAGCCCGGTCTTTTAAAAAGACTGGGCTTTTTAATTTGACATTTGTCAAAAAATATGTAATATGAGTTTATTAAAAGATTATTATGCAATATTAAAAAAAATGAAGAAATTAAGTTTATTGTTAGTTATGTTTGTTTTGTCATTTGGACCAATGTTTCAAATGAACATCAATACTGTTTATGCAGGTGGTGTCGGAGGAGGACTTCCTTCATGTTCTGACTTATTAGACAATGATGGTGATGGTTTGGTTGATGACATGGATCCAAACTGTCATACTGACGGCGATGCAAGCAATCCTGCATCTTATGATTCATCTATTGCATCAGAAGGTGTATTACTTTTATTGCCTATATGTTCTAACTGGTTAGATGACGATGGAGATGGATTGACTGACCAAGATGACCCAGCTTGTCATACAGATCGTGATGCTAGTAACCCTGCTTCTTATGACCCTTTAATCAATTCAGAAGATGACCCAATAGTAATAGTACCTCCTATTGTTATCCCTACTGTTGGTGGAAGTTATGGTAGTAATACTCAAAATATACCTACTCCTCCCCCAGCCCCAGAACCAGTAATAGAAGAAGCACCAGTAACAGGAGAAGTTCTCGGAGCAACTACTGAAACTTGTGGAGAAGGTACAGATAGACCTTGCTTATTGCAAAAAACAGGAGGCGTACCATTCAATAGAATTGCTGAAAATAACAAAGCTGTAAAATTAGCAAAAAGTGAAAACAATAATTTAATCATTGGTAAAATAAAGATCAAAGCTCCAATTTTACAAATGACTGATATCAGAGCACTTCGCAATCAAACTTGGATCTTGCCTTGGACTTCTACTCCAGACAAAGGAGGTAATACTGTGATAGTTGGTCACACGTACAATCTAATCAAAGGTAAATATTCCAAGAACGTTTTCTGGGATTTAGAAACACTAGAAAAAGGAGACACTGTAGAAGTAGTATGGAAAGGTAAAAAATACACTTACATAATTACCGAAAAAGGTACAGCAAAACCAGAAGAATGGCAACTTGAAAACCAAACAGAGAAAGCCACTCTAACTATATATGGTTGTGGTAGAAAAGATAATACTTTTAGAAACTATATCAAAGCTGAATTAGTAGAAGCAAATACTAATTAAAAACAAAAAACACCCAGAAATGGGTGTTTTTTTTGTTTTATTGTGTGGACCCTACAGGACTCGAACCTGCCACCCCCTCATTGCAAATGAGGTGCTCTACCAGATGAGCTAAGGGCCCATAAATTCCGAACAAATACATTTTATATAAAAAAAATAAAAAAAGCAAATATAATTAAAAAAGAACGCACAAAGCGTTCTTTTTTAATTTACTGTACAGACTAAATAAATTAATTAGTAACAGTTGGAGTAGGATTTTGAGTATCTGTTGTATTATTTCCTTTATACAAAAGACCCATCAAAAGCAATACGAAACCTAATACTGAACCAACAGCAACAAGAGCATAACCTGCTTGTTGTGACACAGCTCCTGCACCAAGGAAACGAAATGCCCAAGTGAAAGATATCAACAATAGTCCTATTGCGAAAAACATAGAACGCAATCTGACCAAAGCACTATCTGAATTCAAACCAACTACAAGCAATACAAAAGCCGAAGGCAACCAAACTGCATACATCAACCATTGATCTAAAGTAGAAAGTAAATAATTCATATTTACTCCTAATAGAGATGTATCAATACCTTGTACTTGAGCTACTTGCCATGAAGTTCTCATTGCGGCAAAAATCAAAAACAAGCCAACCCAAAGACCTTTTTGTCTGCCTTGTGTATCTGCATACATCATTAATATAAAAATAACCATAGAAATCCAAAGCACCAAATCTGCTACTATTAAACCAATCATCATTTGTGATGGTGGTAATATAAAAATTGTATATGCGATTAATAATAAGAAAATCAAAGTCCAAACTAAATACGAAGACAAATAATTCATCTTCTTGCTTGGAGAAGAGATTTTACTCTTGCGAGTGAAAAGCACAACCCAAGATAGAACCACAACCACAGCATCAATTAAAGCTGTATATCCTATAAATTCCATAAATAAAAATTAATAAATAATAAATAATTATATAACTTCGACTTATTGTATATAATATAGTATATTATATACAATAATAGATATACGAGCAATCAAAATGCAACAAGAAAATAAACAAATAAATAATACAGAGATACATTCCATACAAAAACCTAAATTCCCAATATTTTTGAAGCTTTTTTTCTCTTTCTTTTTATTTAGTATTTTTATTATCACAGCTGTTTCTCTTTTAGCTTTTTGGACTCTACAAAATACAGACCTTATGGCTTCAAAAGAAGATTTACAGGAACTATATACTAATTTTAAAAACAATTTTATTTTTTTGGTAATACTGGTAATAATCCCTGGTATATACCTTTCTATTCAATTAGCAGAAGACATAACTCACCCTATCCGTCTTATCACAAAAAATATTAAAGAAATATCTCAAGGCAACCTAAACCTAAATATAGAGACAAATAGAAAAGACGAGTTTGGTAATATCATTCGTCTTTTTAATGAAATGATAATAAAACTAAAAGAAGTCAAAGCTCGTAATGAGGAGATATCACAAATGAAATCCAATTTTATCACTGTCGCTTCTCATCAACTACGTACCCCTGTCTCAGGGGTACGCTGGGGACTAGATGCACTCGCTTCAGAACTAAAAGGACCTATCAATAAAGATCAAAAGGAAATCATTGATAAATGTATCGAGAGAAATAATGAGACGATAAGAAACATAGACGACTTGCTAGACACGAGTCAAATAGAAGAAAATAATTTCCCTTATGAAATGCAAGAGGTTAATATTTCTAAAATTACAGAAAATGTAGTAAAAGAATTTGAAGCTGAATCAAAAATCAAAAACAAAAAAATAGTATTTGAAAATAAACTAGATAAAGAATTCAAAATAGTAGCTGACCCAAAACGCATGAACCTAGTAATCTCAAATATTATAGAAAATGCTATCAACTACAGTACCAAAGATACAGACATAGAAGTCTCTATCCAAACCGAAGGAGAATACATCTTAATACAAATAGAAAATTATGGTATCGGTATTAAAAAAGAAGATGAAGGTAAAATATTTGCCAAATTCTACAGAGCAGAAAATGCTATCCTCACCAAGCCCAACGGCATAGGCTTAGGACTATATATCTGTAAAAAAATTGTTGAATATCATAAAGGTAAAATAGTAGTTTTTTCTAGCCCAGACACAAGTAAAACTATATTCTCTATCTATCTACCAATCCCCAACTCTCTAATCACCGAAAAACCACACATAGAAGAATTCTTGGAAAACATATAAAATAAAAAAGGAATTAAAAAAAGGCTTTCGTTTATAAAACGAAAGCCTTTTGGTATTTAAATTAATTTAAAAATTAATCTTAATTCTCCTCCGGAGAGGTTTGCAATAGGATCGTATTCATATGATCCTTGCAACTGAAATTTTTGAAACAAATCATATCTTGCTCCACCCCGGAGAGTAACTCCAGATTTTTTGGGCAAGAATCTTTGGTCAACAATTGTACCAACCTTTGGTTGAAGTAGAGCATATCGCCCTTCCACAAAACCCCGAAGGTCGGATTTTTCCATGATGCCAAACTCGCGTCCTACGAAAACTTCCCACCTGAGAGCGAGATTTTCTGGTCGTCCTTCTACGAAAGTAAGACAAGAATCACAACTCACATCGGTGCGTGTCGACCGAAAAGCAGTCAACTCAGTACCTGCATAATTGGAATTCATTTGCATGGAATCTCTCCAATGCTTTCTATAACCCAAACCAATGAACATTGATTCTTCCATTAATGGAGAATCATAAGTACTTCTATATCCAACCATTGGGTATACCAACGGCCAAGATAACCTGGGAACATCACAGCATCTATTTGTGTCAGTAACTACTGCAGGACAGTTCACGATAACAATTGTTGTATCACAACAACACACTTTATTAGACACCATGTATATAGTATCTAAAAGTTTTATGTCACGATCCCCTTGAACTTGAGGGTCATATACCAAGGCAGGGTTCGCACAACCTTCACGGCGGTACAAAGCCCAATCTGAATTAATGCGACAGACAAAACGTCCATCGAAAGTTGAAAGTTTCTCAGAAAAGCTGACACAGTAAGTACCATCTTTCCTCGTAGACAAAGCCCCAATATAACCGCTCATATTTTTTACGACAGGGTTAGACAAAGCTTTATCAAAATAATCTATACCACCTTCTGGCGACAAATTAAGAGTTTCTCCAATACTATTAAGTATTAGAGCATACCCATATCCAGCCTTATGATGATAAATCCATATTCCATCTTTATAAGTTCGAAAAGGAATCCCTTTCAAGTTGCAATCCGGAACGGAATTTGGTTTTTCTGGTTTGATTTCGAGGTCCTGAGTCCCCGCTGTTATTGAGAATAGAATTATTCCCAATAACAATAAAAAACTTTTCTTCATTTATTTTTTATTTTTTAATTACAAAGCAAGTCGCTGGTGTATACCAGTTCTTAACTTTAAATATAATAAAATACTTGCCGTTTTCTAACGGTAACTCTAAAATTTTTTTGAATCGAAATCCTGGAGAAATCTCTCCTAAAGAACCTTCGTAAACAAGGACACCCATCTCATTAACAATTTGGTAAGATAGTTCCCCACTCAGTCTGTCGTTATATATTTCAACATAAGGCCCATTAGACCCTACCACTGAACGAATAAAAACTTCACAGCCACTATTTGGTAATATGCATTCAGGTTCTAACAGAACCCTGGACGCAATTTCAGTACAACCATTACCATCTGTTACTAGAACAGAATAATCCCCGAAAGATAAATCTACAAGATTCTGAGTCTCGTAGAGGTCATTCCAGAGAAAATGATAAGGCGTAGTACCTCCTGAGACTTCGAGTGCGATACTACCATCATCACCCTTGCAAGTAACACTAGTAGTGTCTAACGCCAAGACTAATTTTTCTGGTTCAAGCATAGTAAAACTTTCTCCAGCAGTGCATCCATAACTATTTGTAATAGTTACAGAGTAATTGCCGGGTGGCAGGTTTCTTGTTTTTTCTTCCATGACTCCATTTGACCATTCGATGGTCAAATCTGGATCATCAGAAAACACTTCAACAGAAATCTCTCCATCATCCTCTCCGAAACAAGAAATGTTTTGAAGTTTTGATGAAAAGAAAATACCAGGTGATTGATTAATAATCAGTGTCACCACAGTGTCACACTCAGGACCCGGAATCCTAACAAAGTAAGTTCCAAAGTTGTATTCCAAACCTTGAAAGATAAATTTACTTCCATCACAAACACTTTCAACAATTAATTTTTGATTTAAAACTAATGTAGTTAAAAATATCGTGTCTGGGTCACAATTACCTAATCCTAAAATCAAATCAAAACCCGCAAGAAGCGAGTCACAAGTAGTATTAGTTTTAATAAAAATACCAGGTTCTGTTTCAAACAAAACTAACTGATAATATTTTTTACAAATACTTGAAGAATCGATGTACATATAAAGACCTTGGTCTGCATATGTTTGATTGTTCTTGTCCCAAAGAAATTCTTCACCTGCACAAATGGTAACTGTATCAGTCACCATTACTACAGGAATGCCTATAAAATTTCGATAGTAAACGATACTATCGCAACCAGAAGTATTTTTAATTACACCCGTAATCTGCTCCTGGTTTACAGGATCAGAGAATGGAGATAAGCAAAAAATAGTATCTGGTACAGAAATCCTACTTGCCTCTGAAAGTGCAAAGAAATTAATGTAAGTTGTATCACATCCTGAGACCAAGATGGTGTCAGAATTGTATTCTGCACCATCTACAATAGTAGAGGGTTTAGTTCCGTAACAATAAGTCTCAGAAAACAATCTCGTTACTGGCGTTTTAATAAAAACCCCAGTGATAAGTCTTTTCTGACAACCATCATTACCCAATACTGATTCAACATAATATGATGATTCAGTAAAGACTGTACCATTCGGCGAAGTCCAACTTCCACAATGCTCCTCAATACTCAGTAAAGAGTCTTGAGAAGTTGCAGAAGTAACGACAACAGTGACAATACTGTCACATCCATTCGTCATAGTGTATTTTTTTACAAATACACCTGATTTGTTAACTACCTCTCCCCAAGGAAGAGTCACGTCTCCACACCCTGACAAGAAAACTTGCGTCTCTTTTTTCAAAGGTTGAGGATCGATCGTAAAAGTTCCTTTTTGATTGCATCCTGCGTAATCGGTTACAACAACAGAATAAGCACCTGGAGTTAAATTCTTTACACTAAGCAAAGAGTCACTACCAATAGCTACGATATTTCCAGTACTACCGTTCTTGCGAACCACAAAGTAATAAGGAGGAATACCTCCTAGAGTTTTCAAATTCGCTTCACCCAACTTTTCACAAGTGGGCTGAATAACATTTACACTTAAACTTACATCAGGTAGAGTTTGCACTTCACCCGAAGCTTCGATCGTGCATCCATTAGCGTCAGTAACCGTTACAGTATAAATACCTGTAGGTACATTATTCAGACAGTCATACTGACTATCGTTTGACCAAAGGTAAGCATAAGGAGGAGTACCTCCCTGAGCCCAAAGACACATATAGTTATCTTCTCCACAAAGATTTGCGGATTGGATATCGATCTGTAATGGACCTAAATCCTTACATTCACCCGTCCAGATACACCCTTCAGAATCTATTGCCCAGACATAATAATGCCCAGGAGTAAGATTGTTCCACATGTAAGTTGGTGAATTTTGCACCACCGGTGGCAATGCATCTTCACCAGCTCTCTTGATCACAAAAGTAAATGGAGCAACTCCATTTATTAAAGTAACGCTAATAGAATTTGTAATCCCACAATCGGTGCTATTTGTTATAACATCGCCCTCTATTGTGCACGGGGCACAAGGGTATGGATAACAATTTTGCGCATCCATTGAACTGAATGCCAAAAAAACTAGAAAAAAATAAATGAATAAGTTTTTCATTATATGAAATTTTAGTAATTAAAAATTAAAAAAATCCTTTTTCAAAGGACAAATGTCATTACGAACCATATCATCAAATGAACAAAAAGTCAATATTGCGGTATCAAAAAAGTATTACCAAATAATGCTTAAAGAATTTTTATAGTTTTACTACCGTCGCCACTAATTATAAAATCTGCGATTTTATTCTCTACTATTTCTTCTATAGCTCTATGTATCGGGCGAGCTCCAAAGTCGGGATCAAATCCAGCCGAAGCTATCTTGTCTACTAGCGCGTCGGTAAGCTCCAAAGTAATCCCCTTGTCTTCCAATAACCTCGCTCTAAATTCTACCAACAATAATTGAGAGACTTTGCGTACGCTTTCTTGATTGAGAGGTTTAAATAAAATAATACTACTAAAACGGTTTAAAAATTCAGGTGCAAAAAGATTGGCTTCTATGAGATTATCTATCAAAAATTTTTTATCTATATTAGGATCTTCGAGCAGGCTCCTACTACCCGCGTTTGTAGTCGCTATAATTATCGCATTCTTAAAATTAGCTTCACGTCCGTTCTCACGAGTGAGATGCCCTTCGTCGAGCACTTGAAGCAATAGCTGATGAATAGTGCGGTGAGCTTTTTCTAACTCATCGAAAAATACCAAAGATAGAGGCATCTCTTCAATAACAGAAGCGAGTCTGTCAGAAAATACTGATACAGAGTCTGGCATAGAGAATTCACTCATATCAAAACGTATCATAGAGTCTTTGCGTCCAAAATAACTCTCGGCTAATATCTTTGCCGTATAAGTCTTACCCACTCCAGTCGGTCCTAAAAACATAAAACTACCTGCAGGCTTGTTTGGATCAGCGACACCCGTACGGAGGCGTTTCAAGGCTTGAGCGACATCTTCTACTGCTTCGTCTTGACCTATAATCTTCTCGCGCATAGTATTCTCGAGATTGACCAATACTTTTTTCTCATCTCCACCCAAATCCCCTATTTGGATATTTGTCTTATCAGATATTATCTGACGGACATCCATAATATTTATGACTTTATTCAAAGAACGCAATTCCTCTAACACCAATAAAGATTTTAAGGGTTGAGGCTGGTTGCCGATATATCTATCTGATAGGCGGACTATCTCGAGGACTGCATCTACTTCGACTTTCATTCTTTTGATACGAATATGATTATTTAAAATTGAAATAGTATCTTCTAATGAAGACTCTTCTAAATCTATTTTTTGAAATCGTGACAAGAATTCTGGATGAGCTTTTAGGACTTTATCATAACTACCAAAATCCGTCGTCGCAACGATACCCAAATGAGGTCTATCCAGATAAGGCAAAAGCTTCTCAAAAGCACCTTCATAAGCATCAATATTCTCAATAGCCAAAATCACATTACCGGCACTACTAGCCTCTCGCATAGCATGATCAAAATCTTCATTGGAAATATTCTCTAGAGATAGATTTACTATTCTATGATGAGCGATACCAGGGAAAGCAAGTCCTGACTTACCCAAGCGACCCAAATAAGAAACTATCAGACTCTTGCCCACCCCTGTCTCGCCTACTAGCAATACATTTCTCGCAGTATCTTTATCAAGAGCTCTCTCTATCATGCGGAGAGCTTTTTCTTTGCCGTAAAGTAAAATATTATTCAAGCTCAGCATGTCTTGACTGTGTTTGTTTAAATAAAAAGTATAACCATAAGAAAGCTCGGAACCCACAGAACCAAAATCTCTCAAAGTATCTCTATTTATTTTAATTGGAATAAAGAAGAATATAGGAAAACTAATGATCGAAAAAAGAGTGAATATTAAACCCAACACAATCAAAACTATACGAAAAATAAAACCAAGAACTCGAGAGAATATAGCGAAAACAACAGTCTCTAAAATATCAAAGTCTTTACTTGGTTTGTCATTTTGAAAAGGACTAAAAAGAGTTTTTGATAAAAGAGGGATACAAAAAAAGTTATAACTAAATATAACTAAATTTTTCCAAGATTGTATCCCAGGATGCATGCTTGTATTTTAGCATAAATTAAATACAAAATAAAAAAGTATTAAAAAAAGTGATTGAATTTTTTGAGCCTTCGCCCTCGGGGACAAAAGTCTAAAGAACCCACGACTCTTTAAAATTCAATCACTTTTTTATTATTATATGAAAAAACAAAAAGCCCCTTGCGGGGCTTTTTGCGGCACATATATTGTTTACGATTAAATGTAAGTTTTACCTCACACTCACAAATACAGTGTAGCATATAGCAAATTATAAGTCAATAGCAAAATAGAAAAATCCCTCTTGCGAGGGATTTTTCATTTGTTGTTTTGTATCTATAAGCCGAATTCTGTATCTTTTATTTTCATAAAAGAGATAACAATTTATCTAGGATGATAATTACTCATCACCTCAAGCGATTCTTCCGACATAACCAAAAGGTTACGCTGGACACGATCTTGCATTCATGTAAGGATTTAGCCGTTTCACTTTCATATTACTATGAACTTCTTCCGAGAAGTCAGACCTCTCGGAAGCCTAGCCTTTCGGCATCGGCGTCACTGCTCGCACCTCGCACCTCGCGGTGGATGGGTATTACCCACTACACTTTTCAATTAAATGAACGAATGTTCGGACTTTCCTCACTAGTAAAACTAGCGTAGTTATCAGAATACAAAACTTTGTTAGTATACGACAATTTCAAAAATTTGCAAACCCCGTCAGTCGCGACTGACAGGGCAAATAAAAAAACCCAGTCATAAATAAATATGAACTGGGTTTCAATTTTTGGGCTGAGCAAGTTTTTTTATTCTTGCTTAACAATTTTTTTCGTCACCTGACGACCGGTTTGATCCATAACGCTGATCAAATAAACGCCGTTAGGTTGACCAGAAAGGTCAAACTGTATTGGACCACTTGTTGGATTTGGGAAAACATTTACGTCTTCTTTGTCCAAACTTGAACTTGAACGATTTTCTGTCTCGTCTTCAGTATCACTAACCCCAGAACCTGGGATGATAGTGTATTTTATTACGTGACAGAAGTTATTACTTCCGACCATATAATTAAAAAACATTTCGTGCGTTCCAACTGTCGCACCCGAATTTTGCACGATTGTGCCTTTTTTAGCATCTGGTCCAGCATTACCTGTAGACCAAACCCAGTCCCAGGCACCGGTAGGTAACTCGAAAGCTACGTTGACCTTGGTTTGACTATTAATCTGACTTTGAGGAAAGACTGCTCCATCCCCTTGTCCTTTAATCGTAAGACCTCCTCTATTACATGGTTTACCGAAAACGGTAATTGTTACATAGTTGGAAACTTCAATAAAAGTTCCATTGCTAAAGTAACCTCGTAATTTTACCAAGTAAGTCCCTGGTTGTGAGTACTGATGCATAACGGTAAGTCCACCTCCAGTTTGATTGTCCCCAAAATCCCAGAAATAACTTATAAAGTTATTTGGGTTTGGAACATTAGCAACAAAAGTAACTTTGTTCCACTCGATATTTGAATTAAAACTCAAACCACCATTTGTATTATTATTACCACCACCATTTAAATAAACGGTGTCATGAACAATAATAGTATTTGTGATTGTCTTTATTGAAACAACCACTTTGCTTCCACAGCTAGGCTGAGAAAGGCATCCAAAAGAGTTCTGTACTCTTACCGTATAAATTCCACTTAAAGTCGGATTTATAGTTTGAGTGGTAGCACCATTACTCCAAATATTTCCTGAAGAAGCACTTGAGGTTAAGGTGACCAATCCTGTTTGAGGATTAACAAACTCCGTAATACTAGCAGTAGCTGCAGATGGGGCAATGGTTACTGTTTTTGAAGCAGTTCCTGTACAACCATTTCCATTCGTAACTGTTACTGTGTAAGTACCCGCAGAAGTCACAGAAATAGTCTGTGTCTTCGCACCAGTATTCCAGCAAAAGTCACCATTGCCATTAGCTGTAAGATGAGTATTCCCTCCTTCGCAGAAAGAGGTATTTCCAGAAATAGAGACTGGAACAGGTGTTCCAATTTGATCAATAGTTGAATTTGCAGTTGAGCTACAAGCACTACCTGCCGAACTATAACCATTAACAGTTACTCGATAATTACCTGTTGCATTAACTAATATATAATTAGTCGTTTCTCCTGTACTCCATAAGTAACTATAACAGTCAGAACAATCTACAACTTCCAACACAGTAAATGTGCAGAATTTGTGGACACGTAGATCGAAGCTACAACCAGAGAGACCATATCTCAAATTGAGTTCAACGGTTTCCCAGTCGATATTAATACGCGGATCTCTTTCTCCACTTTTTACAGTGAAAGATTCAGGCTCCCCGTAAATATCTATCAGTTTCTGAATTTCAGTTTTTTGTAAAACTTTCAACTGATCAACTTGTGCATTTAGGCTCAATCCGAAGAGAACCAAAGTAAAAAGAAAAATTAAATTTTTCATCTTAAAATATTTTATATTGATTTAAAAAAATAAAAACTATCTTTTTAGAAACTAATACCTAAATTAATACCCAAAAAGATAATTTTTATATCTTAAATCTTGTTTTCAACGAACTATTTACCTAAACCTATGATATCATATATTAATACTAAAGTCAAGTAGCACTATTGACATACTCTTGACTTTATATTCAAACTATGCTAGGATTCGGACATATTAAAAGTTATTAATTTAGGAGATTATTAGAGATAAATACCGCATAGCGGAAAAAATTATGAAAAACACATTAAAAAAATTAAGTTCAGTTTTGTTTGTCTTAGGCTTATTTGCCTTTGGAGGCAGTTCTGCGTTAGCAGCAACGCCTGCTTATGTATCACAAAGTGCAGCAAATATTACTGCGACAACAGTTACGCTAAATGGTGCTTTCAATCCAAAAGGATTGCCTACTTTTGCTTGGTTTGAAATTCAAAACCAAAGTACTCAGTACGGTTATCAAAATCTAGGTAGTGGTACAAGTAACGTCACAGCTACTTATACATTAACCGGACTAACATCTGGTAATACTTATTCTTATAGAGCAGTTGCCGAAAATACTACAGGAACTACTTATGGTTCTTGGATGACTTTTACAACAGGCTCTGGAAATGGAGGATGTACTACAAACTGTAACCCTTGTGGTAACTGTAACCCTACCCCGACACCTACAGTCAATCTAAATGCAACACCTGCTTCTATCTATGCAGGTGACAGTGTAAACCTTTCTTGGTCTTCAACTAATGCTACTTACTGTTCTTCAACTTGGGGAGGAAGTAATACTTCAGGTTCTATGACTGTATACCCTACTTCTTCAAGAAGTTATTCTATAACTTGTTTTGGAAATGGAGGTAGTGCTACAGATACAGCATATGTAACTGTAAACCAAATCCAACACCAAGCTCCATCAGTTAATATTTCAGCATCTCCAACTTCTGTACAATACGGTGCAACAACTAACCTAACTTGGAACGTTTCTAACGCTACATCTTGTGTAGCAAGTAACGGATGGACTGGAAGTAAAAACGCGAAC
>Ga0172380_10000240_pt1 | contig 115321 bp, 105 predicted proteins | sample Leawe162metaG_FD_119747 | JGI IMG/M metagenome (GOLD analysis project Ga0172380, IMG submission 119747) | Leachate microbial communities from a municipal landfill in Southern Ontario, Canada - Leachate well 162 metaG | ecosystem: Engineered > Solid waste > Landfill > Unclassified | place... | reverse complement strand
CGATTAACTCAACACCTGTGAGTGTCCACACAGATTTCTTGTTTTATCTTGTTAAAGAGCAACTCAATATTCGTAAGAGAACTTGAGTACCACACTGAGCGTCGAACGCTTCCAGTTGGCTAGGGCTGCGTATTCTACGCATTTCCCGTTTCGCGTCAAGGAGTTTTTGCAAACTTTTTTTCGCTCATCAACCAGTAAACTCATCGATGAACTGTCACATCAGGCTGCTTAACGCTGTCTGCCGTGTCAGTGGATGCGCATTATAGGGAGCAGGAGATTTTGTGCAACCCCTATTTTCAGGAAATTTGCAGTTAATTCTAATTATCTAATCTAGCCACACCATACCCACCACTTACCCCCAAAGTTATCCACAATTCAGTCAAGACTACGCCTTTGTTTCGCATTATGTATAGCCAAAAGCCATCAGATGATTTGTTAGTAGTTATAAAAATAGAAGACTTTCGTCTTTTAAAATGAAGATTAAACGAGGCTAAGCGTGTGATTGACCTACGGATCGGCTTAAATGGATTTGTTTTAATAGCGACAACGCGTGACCATTAGTAAGTAGCGAGTTTGTGATGTAAGAACTAAAGCATGACTATGATAGGGTTCATTGGTGCATATAGATGTAGAAATAAAACAAACCCACAAAAAAGCCAGCTTACGCTGGCTTTTTACATCAAGTTACCTTAACGGCAATCGATTACACAGCTGTCTGGAAGATCACTTCCGATGCTTTTTTTGTGTAAGACTCGATTTGATCAAAGTTCAAGTAACGGTATGTGTCAGCTGCAGTTGCGTCTAACTCTTTAGCGTATTCTTGATATTCTTCAGGTGACGGCAGACGACCTAACAGCGCAGCAACCGCAGCCAGTTCAGCAGAGGCTAAGTAAACGTTAGCACCTGTACCTAAACGGTTAGGGAAGTTACGGGTAGAAGTCGATACCACAGTTGAACCTTCAGCTACACGTGCTTGGTTACCCATACACAGTGAACAACCTGGGATCTCGATGCGCGCGCCTACACGACCAAAAATCGCGTAGTAGCCTTCTTCAGTCAGCTGATCTCTATCCATCTTAGTCGGTGGTGCAATCCACAGACGTGTTGGCAGGGTTTTAGCAAACTTGTCTAGCATCTTACCGGTTGCGCGGAAGTGACCGATGTTGGTCATACAAGAACCTACGAACACTTCATCAATCTTAGTTTGCGCAACAGATGACAGTAAAACGGCATCATCAGGATCGTTTGGCGCACACAGGATTGGCTCTTTGATGTCATTTAAGTCGATTTCGATTACTGCAGCGTACTCAGCATCTTTATCAGCACTCATCAGCTCAGGATTGGCTAACCACTCTTGCATGCCTTTGATGCGACGTTCAATCGTACGACGATCGCCATAACCTTCAGCGATCATCCACTTGAGCATGATGATGTTTGAGTTCAGGTATTCAATGATAGGTTCTTTGTCTAACTTGATGGTACAACCGGCAGCAGAGCGCTCAGCTGAAGCATCAGACAATTCGAAAGCTTGTTCAACTTTCAAGGTTTCAAGACCTTCGATTTCCAGTACGCGACCAGAGAAGATGTTTACTTTACCTTTCTTCTCAACGGTCAGCATGCCCAGTTCAATGGCTTTTAATGGGATAGCATGAACCAGATCACGCAGTGTGATACCCGGTTGCATTTTGCCCTTGAAGCGCACTAATACGGATTCAGGCATGTCGAGTGGCATAACGCCAGTCGCAGCAGCAAACGCTACTAAGCCAGAACCCGCTGGGAATGAAATACCAATTGGGAAACGCGTATGTGAGTCACCACCCGTACCAACTGTATCTGGTAGCAGCATACGGTTTAACCACGAGTGGATAACACCGTCACCTGGACGCAGTGATACACCGCCGCGATTCATGATGAAATCTGGCAGAGTATGATGTGTGTTCACATCCACTGGCTTTGGATAAGCCGCAGTGTGGCAGAATGACTGCATAGTCAAATCAGCACTGAAACCTAAACAAGCTAAATCTTTCAGCTCATCACGGGTCATAGGACCTGTCGTGTCTTGTGAACCGACAGACGTCATCTTAGGTTCGCAGTATTGACCAGGACGCACACCCGCTACGCCACAAGCTTTGCCGACCATCTTCTGCGCAAGTGTATAACCTTTGCCAGTATCAGCGACATCTTGAGAACGTACAAAGACGTCAGATAACCCTAAGCCTAATACGTCACGGGCTTTGTCAGTTAAACCACGACCGATGATCAATGGAATACGACCACCAGCACGAACTTCGTCTAACAAGACTTCCGTTTTTAAGCTGAATTCTGAAATTACTTCGTCGCTATCGTGACGCTTAACCACACCGGCGTATGGGTAGATGTCAATCACATCGCCCATTTCCATCTTGTTCACATCAAGCTCGATTGGCAGTGCGCCCGCATCTTCCATAGTGTTGAAGAAAATCGGTGCAATTTTACCGCCAAGGCAGAAACCGCCAGCGCGCTTGTTAGGTACGAATGGAATATCATCGCCCATAAACCACAGTACTGAGTTAGTCGCAGATTTACGTGATGAACCCGTACCCACAACGTCACCCACATATACTAATGGATGACCTTGTGCTTTTAATGCTTCAATTTTTTTCACTGGGCCAACGGCACCAGCAACATCAGGCTCGATACCATCACGGGCGTTTTTCAGCATAGCTAACGCGTGCAATGGGATATCAGGACGTGACCATGCATCTGGTGCAGGTGACAAGTCATCGGTGTTGGTTTCACCAGAGACTTTAAATACTGTCAGAGTGACTTTGTCGGCCAGTTTTGGACGGCTTAAATACCAATCTGCATTCGCCCACGCTTCAACCACTTGCTTAGCAAACTCATTGCCCGCTTCCATCTTCTCAACCACATCGTGGAAAGAATCAAACATCAGCAGAGTGTGAGATAGCGCTTTAACAGCTAAAGGTGCTAACGCTGGGTTATCCAACTGCGCGATCAGAGGTTCGATGTTGTAGCCGCCTTGCATTGTGCCTAACAACTCAGTAGCACGCTCAGCAGACAGAATCGGTGATTTTTCAGTGCCTTTGGCAACCGCATCTAAAAAAGCAGCTTTAACATAAGCAGCTTCATCAACACCTGGGGGAATTCGATTTTCAAGCAGGTCGAGAACGAAAGCCTCTTCACCTGCGGGTGGATTTTGAACTAACTTAACCAGTTCAGCCACTTGATGTGCATCTAATGGCTTAGGGACTACGCCCTCTGCAGCACGTTCTGCGACGTGTTTACGATATGCTTCTAGCACGGCAACATTCCTCTTTGTTTGGCGCTCTAACAACGAAACTGCACGTCTTCTTAATTGAAGCTGACAGTCCGACATGATCGACCCGTATTTCCGGCCTGCAGTATACTACAGCTTTGCAAAAGTATGAATCAGGTCACACTCGGCAAAAAGCGAAATAAGGACTAAATCCGGCGGCGAATGCCAACTTACGGGAAGATTAAAACAAGTGAAATTAGACAATAGTTTGAAAACAGACAAAAAACCATACACTACAAATAGTTAACAATGCTTCATTAATTTTAAATCGAACAAGCAATTTTCCGCGCCAGAGAGCAAATAGGTATAAATTTTTCTCATCTTGCTGCATTTTGGCTTTTAAGATGCAGTGCGAGAACTTACACTCAGGCTTAATTTACTGCATATCTCAGTTATTTCCTTAGTCCATCGGAGTACCAATGACATCCCTTAGCATTCAAGCCGTTATTTTTGATATGGATGGCGTTTTAATCGATTCAGAACCCCTATGGCAGCGAGTCGAGTATGAAGTGTTATCCGCACTCGGCGTGCCAGTGACGATAGAGACGATTCAACAAACCACGGGCTTACGCATCGATCAATGCGTCGATTATTGGTACCACAAGGCACCTTGGCCACACTATGATAATGCCAAGGTCAGCCAAACGATTGTTGATAAAGTTGCAAATGAAATTCTGGTTAGCGGTGAAGCTATGCTGGGCGTTTACGAAACGATTGACCACTGCCAAGCGCTTGGCCTTAAAATCGGCTTAGCGACTTCATCCCCAAATACCATTATCCAAGCAGTATTAACGAAGTTAGATCTCAGTGAAAAGTTTATGGCGATAGAATCGGCTGAACACCTAATCTATGGCAAACCCCACCCAGAAGTTTATTTGAATTGCGCTAAGGCGTTAGATGTTGATCCCCGTTGTTGTCTTGCCATCGAAGATTCCTTTAACGGCTTAATTGCCGCCAGAGCAGCCAACATGCAAACGGTCGCGATCCCTGCGCCAGAACAAAGAGGCGATGCTAAGTGGATTATCGCCCATCATCAGGCCGAGAGTTTGTTGGCATTAACAACAATTTTGGCAAAATAACGTCACAACACACCGAGTTTCTGCAGGGCGGATAAGCTTAGTTTTTGCCCTACGGATAAATAGCACAATGGTGTATGCACCAGAAGGAATTCAATGTGAAATACCTGTCCTTAATACTGCCCATGGGCTTAATACTCATGTCCACCTGCTTACCTGCTAGCGCAGGTGAGACCATGCACTGTAAACAACAAGTGATCAATACGGGCGATACTTTAACGACTGTGCAGGATAAATGCGGCTCGCCCAGTGATATTCGAGAATACAGTCTGCCCGCGACCTATCTCAACGCTAACGGAGACAGGGTGATCGATCCCAGCAAGTTGCCAACTGAGTATCAAGAATGGACCTATGACTTTGGACCAACACGCTTAATGCGTCGCCTGTATGCCACTGATAATAAAGTCACAAAAATTGAATCCTTAGGTTACGGACATTAATCGGCAGCATCATAGATTATGGTCATCAATAAAAAAGCCAGACATTGTCTGGCTTTTCTTATTTCAATATGCTGAATTTATTACCAAATTTTCACACGTTCATCTGGTGTTAAATACATTTTATCGCCTTCTTTCATCTCGAAAGCTTTATAGAAGGCTTCCACGTTACGCGGCGTACCCATAGCGCGGTAGTGACTCGGTGAATGCGGATCTGTCAGCAAACGACGGCTCAGCTCTTCATCACGGTAGTTACGACGCCATACTTGCGACCAACCCACGAAGAAGCGTTGCTCACCCGTTAATCCATCAAGCACAGGTGCAGGCTTGCCGTTAAGGCTCATCAAATACGAACGTGCCGCTACAGTTAAACCACCTAAGTCGCCGATGTTTTCCCCTAAGGTCAAATCACCATTAACAAACTTGCCGGGCATTGCCTCATAACCTGAGTATTGGGCAGACAACTGCTTACCGCGTTTTTGGAACTCTTCTCTGTCTTTATCTGACCACCAATCACGTAGGTTGCCATCACCATCATATTTAGCGCCTTGGTCATCAAAACCATGGCTAATTTCATGGCCGATCACAGCACCTATACCACCGTAGTTAACGGCATCATCGGCATCCATATTAAAGAATGGCGGTTGCAGAATCGCAGCAGGGAACACAATTTCGTTTTTCACTGGGCTGTAGTAAGCATTCACCGTTTGTGGTGTCATGCCCCATTCGGTACGATCAATTGGCTTGCCTAGCTTGTTGATCATGTCTTGATATTCAAACTGAGCGTAACGCATGTAGTTACCCACTAACTCGTCAGCCTTAATATCTAAACCTGAGTAATCTTTCCATTTATCTGGATAGCCAATTTTGTAGGTAAATTTAGCCAGTTTTTCTTGGGCGGCGACTTTGGTTTCTGGCGTCATCCACTCAAGTTCATTAATGCTGACTTCAAAACCTTTGATCAAGTTTTTGATCATGGTTTCCATGCGCGCTTTAGCTTCTGGCTTGAAGTATTGCTTAACGTACTCTTCACCCACTAACTCACCAATCACTTGGTCGGCGCCATCAACCGCTTTTTTCCAGCGTGGCTGCTGCTCTTCGATACCCATTAAGGTTTTGCTCTTAAAGGCGAAGTTCAAATCAACAAAGTTTTTACTCAGTAACTCGGCGTAGCTATCCACTAAGTGAAACGCCAGATAATCCTGCCAAGCCGATACTGGGAATGTCTCGAAACTGGCGCCGAGTTTTTCAAAATAAGAGGGCTGACGCACGATCACTTCAGTCACTTTATCGCCTAAGCCAGCACTCGCAGCAAAGGCATTAAAATCGAATTGACCGGTTAACTTTTGCAGTTCAGCACGATCTAACTTGTTGTATGCCTTGTTGGCATCACGGGATTCGACTCGGCTCCACTGACTTTTGGCGATCATCATTTCGATGTCGGCGACGTTTTTAGCCGCGCGTTTAGCGTCCTTGTAACCCGCTTCGGTCAGTATTTCTGTTACATACTTGGCCATGGCTTGGCGATTAGCGGCAAATTTAGGGTCATCTTTAAGGTAATAATCACGATCCGGTAGCGTGAGGCCTGACTGGCTTAAATACACCGCATACTGGGTTGAGTTTTTAGCGTCATTATTGACGTAAAAACCAAAAGGAATACCAGAACCCGTCGTCAGTAATTTGCCCATCACACCGGGTAAGTCAGCGTGCGTTTTTGCGGCTGCGATATCGGCCAGCAATGGCTTAAGCGGAGTAACACCTAAGGTTTCAAGCAAATCGGTATTCATAAAGCTAGCATTGAAATCACCGATTTTCTGCTCATTCGAGCCTGCGGCAGGATTCTTTTTAGCGGCCGCTTCGTCGATAATTTTCTTCAATGCATCTTGGCTTTGGTCGTACAACACAGAAAACGCGCCATAATTAGATTTGTCAGCAGGAATAGGCGTATTTGCCAACCATTTTCCGTTAACGCTGTAATAGAAATCATCTTGATGGCGAACTGAGGCATCAAAGTTTTGCAATTCAATGCCAGACACCGCGACGGCTTCAGTTTTAGGCTCAGTACTACAAGCCGCTAAACCTAAACTCAAGGCGATACTCAGTGCCAGTGTGCTTATCTTCTTCATTGTTTTCCCCAGCTTCCGTTGAGAGTTATTATTTTTCCCGCAAAACCTTAGCATCTTGACACGCCTCACAGTAGTAAGATTTTGTAAAAGGATATGACACTTTAGCGACACTCTTAGCTATTTCGGCAAGGTAACTTCCATAGGGATGACGCTTATAGTTTTTCCATCGACCAAAAAGTAAGGGCACAACCTCAGTCATGCCCTTAAGTTCTTTACACAAATCTCAAACTAGAAGTTTTTACCCACAAATAAATAGAAGGACTTATCGCCAAGATCTGTGATCCCAAAACCAAGTGCTGCGGGTCCCATGGAAGTATCTGTACCGATATAAAGACTCGATGCATAAATCAGATCGGTCAGAGTGACGTCAGTGCGCTCGTCCCAGACATTTCCCGCCTCTAAGCTCCAACCTAGGTATAGAGGATAATCAGTCATACCTAGCGCATCACGCCCGAGATCATATTGATAAATAAAGGCCCCAAACACTTTATGTGCGCCCATAATTGAGTCTTTATGGTAACCAGATAGGTTTAAGAATCCTCCCAATTCGGATAAATGCAGCGTATTGACACCATCATTATTGTTGGTAGCAATCGATGCCTTACCAACAAAAGCGTGGTTACCGACACTCAAGGCACCTTTCCAGTCGGCCTCTATTTGCACGCTAAATTGGTTTTGATTATCGTCGAGACTGTCATTGAAATCTTCATTGCGCACGTAGACGTTTAAGGTTACACGATTACCCGATGTCGGGAAGCTAATACTATCCAAGCTATCGTAACCGAACCTAAAGTAAGCACCATAGGAACTAAAATCTAAGTCCTGCGTTAGCCAAACATCATTGACTATCGACCCTTTCTCTGCGACTAAGCCTAACTCAATCATCCCTTGTAAGGTGTAGTTATAACCTATGCCTAATTCAATAGTATGGGTTTTCTTGTCGAAGGTTAAGATACGACTGTTATTATCGTATAAGTCCCAATCACGGGTATCGTATTGATAGCGGGCACGGCTAAAGAACTGTTGGTCCCTGTCTAAAGGCTGATAGAACTCAGTTGCAAACAACTTTTCAATGCCGAGTTTGACCTCATTGCGCCACTCGCCACCATTAAAGGTCAAATCGGTCATGGTATAAGCCATATCAAAACTGATGGCAGATTCTGAATTAAAGTCATCCTCCCAATTAAAGCCCAGTTGGAAATAATTCGGCCCCCAAGACTTAGCCTTAGTAGTGACAGTGAGTATGCGGCCATCCTCACCTTCTACAAATTCAGCATCGACACGTTCAAATTTATTGAGAGAGTAAATACGCTTTAACGCCTCATTAAGCTCGTCTTTAGATACAGCTTGCCCAGGTTTAATATCCAAGGTTTCCGTCAAGAGATTCAAACTCACCTTAGATTGGTTTTCAAATACGATTTCATTAATGGGATGACGTACATCCGCCATTAATAATTTACCTTTGGCTTTTTTAGCCTCGACGTAGGCGGCATATTCCTCAGGGCTCACGCTCATACTGCTCAACTTATAAAGCTGACCATTAGCGGCTTCTTTTCCAAGGGTTAATGCCAGCGGCATAATAGTGAAATCAGTGGTGCTGAGGGCGTCAATCGCGGGTCGGATCAATACATCTTTATCTGTCAGTAATTGTTTTTGTTTTTCAGTGCTGGCATTGGTCAAAAAATTAGAGAGCTGATCGAGCACTGCGATAGTACTGTCTAATTTATCTTTTTTGACCAGAGGCGAGCCAATATCGACGGCGATAATAATATCGGCTCCCATGGCTTTAACCACATCGACGGGCATGTTGTTGGCAATACCACCATCGACCAATAACTTGCCTTCAATTTGTGCGGGCTGAAGTGCACCAGGTACAGTTGCAGACGCTTGCATAGCTTTAACCATACTGCCATGACTAATCACCACAGGTAAGCTAGTTTCTAAGTCGGTTGCAACCGCTCGGTAGGGAATGGCTAAATCATCAAAATGACCAAATTGCTGTACCAGATCTGTCGACTGACGTAAAAGTTGTGACATAGTCTGTCCACGTAGCAGACCACTTGGCGCCCTCACTTGGCCCTCGTTATAGCCAATGTTTAACGGAATATTGTAACGGTCGCGTAACTGTTTATCCCTGTAACTCAAAATATTGCGCGGTATGGTGTCCGAGTAGCCACTGTCCCAGTTGACCCCCATCATGATAGCTTCAACTTCACTCGCACTGTAACCCAGTGAATACATGCCAGCGACATAGGCACCTATGCTGGTGCCCGCGATATAATCGACTGGGATGTTATGTTCTTCTAATATTTTGAGCACGCCCACGTGAGCGGCGCCTTTAGCACCACCACCACTTAGTACGACACCAATTTTAAGGCGCTCTGCAGCCAAAGACGGGGTAACACACAAACACAAAATAATAGAAGCGAGTAGTTGACGCATCATGTGAGGCTACTTTTTATGGGATAAAAATCCGAGTTATATTAACAAACTTATCGATTTAACCGTCAGTCATATTTTATCTGGACCGACTAGTGATAAGTTTGTGTACTCTTTATACAAACAGATGAAGTTTAATTGAATAAACCGCTAAACAAAATATCCATCACCACTGAAGACGATAACGTTTACATCTCAAGCTCACTGGCTTATATCGTGCAGACGATTGCCCATCAGCGGTACAAATATTAAGTATTCGCGAGCCAATAATAGACTATGTTTCTAGCTTAATGATCAATAGAGACGATTTTGTTATCTGTCTCTAAATAGCGCTCAAAATCATCAACGCACATAGGTTTAGCAAAATAATACCCTTGAATAATATAACAGCCACGGCTAAAGACTTGCTCTAACTGCTCAACCGTCTCAATCCCTTCAGCAACCACATTTAATTTAAGGTTACGGGCTAATTCAATAATACTGCTCACAATCGCCTGATCTGCGGTATTAGTGGCGATATCAATCAAAAAGGAGCGATCAATTTTTAGGGTATTGACCTCAAAATTACGCAAATAAGCAAGTGAAGAATACCCAGTACCAAAGTCATCGATGGCAACCTCGATCCCCAAAGATTTCAATCGAGTAAGATGGTCTTTAGCGACATGCAACTCCTTCATCAATACGCCTTCGGTGATTTCTAATCCTAAAGATGCTGTTGGCATTTGGGTTTCTTGTAAAATTCTTTGAATATCTTCAATAAAATCTGGCTGCCTAAAATGCACCGCCGAAATATTAACCGACAACTTAAAGCCCGAGCCATAGCGCTTAGTCCAATTGGCCCCCTGCACACAGGCTTGTCTTAATACCCAACGGTCAATATCAACAATTAAACCGCAAGCCTCAGCAACTTTAATGAAAATATCGGGGCGAATAAAGCCGTCAAACGGATGTTTCCAGCGAATTAATGCCTCCATTCCTATGAGCTTATCGTTACGTAAAATATCAATTTGCGGCTGATAATAAAGCTCGAACTCTTGCCGTTCTATGGCTTTGCGTAAATCGGCCTCAAGCCGTAAATGATAGAGGGCTTGAGCATTACGCTCCGAGGAATAATATTGGAAATTACCTCGCCCTTCTTCTTTGGCATGGTACATAGCAAGATCGGCATTCTTGATAAAAGCCTCAGGCTGCACCGCATCGTCGGGCCAAATACTGATGCCTATGCTGGTCGAAATATAAAATTCCCGACCATATAACTTAAAAGGCGCGACAATTTGCTCCAACAGGCGCTCGGCGACATGGTTAATATCGTCAATGCTGTTTGCATTGCGGAGTAAAATCACAAATTCATCGCCACCAAATCGACAGAGTAAATGCTCGCTGGAAATACAAGATTGTAGTCGGCTTGATGCTTCGACCAACAGAGCATCGCCCATGCTATGACCATAGGAATCATTAACATGCTTAAATCTATCGAGATCTAAAAACAGTAGCGCCAGTTTCTCACCTGTTTGTTGCGCAGCTTGAATCGACTGTAATAGACGGCTAGAAAATAAGGAGCGATTTGGCAACCCAGTAAGCACATCGTAATTAGCCAAACGGCGTAAATCGGCTTCAGTACGTTTACGCTCAGTGATATCCGAGAATACCACCACATAGTGGGTTACTTTCCCGTTAATGCTTTGCATCACCGACACGTTTAGCCACACAGGACAGAGTTGCTGATTGGCACGGATTAACTCCCGCTCTCCGGTCCAAGACTGACTATCACGGAGAAGTTGCTTAATCTCCGATGCTAATCCGTCATTCATCTGTACGAATTGTGCAAATGGTTGCCCAACTAAGTCGTCAGAATCTATACCAATAATTTGTTGCGCAGCGTAATTCGCAACGCGAATACCGCCTTCGACATCTAAAATCAACACACCTTCAGAGGTATTGCCAAACGCTTTCGCCAATAAATTAATTTCATCTTCTAGCTGGCGTTGCACAGTAATATCGCTATAAATACCCGCGACCCGTTCAATTTCATTTGAGTGCTTATTGCGAGCAACTGGCCGCCCTCTAACCCTCAGCCATCCCCAATTACCGTCCTTACGCTGATAGCGATATTCGGCCTCGAATCGGTCAATCTCACCCGCCATCATGTTATCCCACTGAGTGAGAGCTTTCTCCCTATCCTGCGGATGCACAGGCAAATCCTCTAAGCTCACCACAATCTCATTGGCATGCGTACCAAGCACCGAACCGCGATTATCAAGGTGAAATGCCTGAGTATTTTTATGCCACTCCCAGAGATCTGAGTCACTGCCGCGCAAAGACTGCCTTAACCTGTCCTCACTCTCCGTTAATGCCAGATTCATCTGCTTAAATGTATTAATCTGTCGTTGTCGATACCAAGCAAGACTTAAAGCAATAATAGAAAATAACAGCAGCAAAATACCTTTAAAACCTTGGGATAACCACCAATGCTGCTCAACATAAAAAGGATAAGAGAACGGCTTATCTGACCATATCCCATTAACTTGACTCAAAATATCTAAAACATAACCCCCCGCAGCTAATCCTGCGAGGTTGATCTGAGATTCCCCCTGCAACAAGACATAATGGCTATCTTCATCCTGATAGCGTAATCGGTATTTAAATTGGATTGGCGAATCATCGAGGTAATCTAAGTTAGTGATTTGAAAACTCACCATATTCGCATCGGGTTTGATGGTCATCAGGTTACGCGGCAACAAGGATACTTCTGTCGTGTTGTTATAGTACACAGAGACAGATTCAAGCATCACATGGTCATCGGTTATACGATTGACCAGCCTATTGACATCGAGTCGCATCACACCTTCAGGTGTTCCTAAGTAAAAGCCTGTTTTTGGCGAATAAAAATAAGCGCCCTCGTTCATTTCATCGGAAATCAAACCATCGAGTTGATTAAACATGGCGATATTGCCCGTTTGAATATCCTGACGAATCAAAGAATCAGCACAACCCACAAGATTTGACTTAGGGGTCTTTTGAATAAAAAACACTGAACTACAATTTAATTGCCATTCGGAAGTCAGTGAAACTAACGATTCCGTCTGCTGCTGATATTCAAACAAACCTTTTTCATAGGAACCAAACCAGATAATTCCCGGGGACATTTCTTCAATATGGCTAATCGTTGGTTGTGCCGCAAAAGCATTAAATAAGTGCCGTTGATCATGAAACTCGTTTTGACTGTCTATGTAACCAAAGACTTTTTTACCGCCAACCCAAAGACGACCGTCTGAGGTACGATAAATCGTGCGGATCACTGGCCGCTTGGGGCCATCAAATTCGTTCGATGACTTATCAATATCAAATGGCTGGGGCTCATAGAGTCCCATTTCCCAAAAATAGAGTCCCGTGGTAGTCGCAATCCAGACGCGTCCTTTCAGTTTGGGATCCCGATAAGTTTTATATATGAGCTTATTTTTAAAGTCATCCTGACCGTGAGTCCATTTAGAAAAACTACTTCCTTGCAAGGTCTCTTTATCAATAACAAAAAGACCACTGGTTGTTGAGATAAGTAAATAATGGTCCTCAAACTCACTAATATCATAAATACTTTCGTGGGGATTAAACCCCTCAATCGGAATGTTAACCGCTTTTTTACTGCCCTTAGCAACAAAATCTAAACTGGAAGAACCGAGCCAAACCCCTTCATCACTGGCATGTACAGACCAAGTCATGGCATCGCTCAGCTGATAGGGTTCATCTGCCGCATAAGTATCAAGAATGAAATCAGGCTGTGACGCTAACAATGCCAATCCATCACCAGAGCCTCCAACCCACATCAAGCCTGCATCATCAAACAACATGGCTTTCAGCGTTTCCATGTTGGCCTCAGCCTTCAACTCTTGCTGATAATTCTCAATCAACCGCGTCTCAGGCGACCATTTTAACAAGCCAATACGGCTGGCAAACCACAAATACCCTTTAGCATCTTCAATGATCGCTGTGCTCCAATCGGGTAATTCTGGCACAGGTGTAATTTGATGAGCGATTTGATCTAATTGATAAACGCCACGCCCTGTCGCAATCCAGATCCTATGTTGAGTATCCTCCAACATATCAAGAATACTGCCCATAGATTCGGTCCAAGGGTATTGGAACAGCCGTTCGCCCTTGTTATCGAGGAGCTCTAGTTGTAACTGCCCCGCAACCAACATGTGTCCATTGGGCATAAGTAATAACTTGCGCCAAGGAAGGTCGCGATTAACAGCTAATTGGGTGATAAGGCGAAGTTCTGACTTTGAAGGGGAAAACTCATAGATCTGACCATTATCAATTAATAATCGCCATGTTTGACTATTCTTGCGGGCTGCCGATATCAGCGCACCACCTGGAAACTGCGGGAATAAATAGGGAGAACCAAACGCGGTAAATTGATTTTGTACTATATCGTAAAGGTAAATCGCGGCATTAGTGCTGACCAATAACTTGTCTCGGTCGATGTTCACCACTGTCGTTAAAAAGTCATCCGCAAGCCGTGATTCCGTGCCAATTTTATCAATGCGCCGCACCTTAGAATTACTGACCCGATACAAGCCCTGCTCAGTCGCTGCCCATACAAAACCGTAGTCATCTAAGGCTAAACCTCGGATGCTGGTGACAGCTAAACCGTCTCTATCGGTAAAAACACGCTGCACAAAGCCGCCCGCCCAAGCCGAATGGACGCTAATCAGTGAAAGGATGAAACATGTCAGAATTGTTCTAATTATTTTTGTTTGCATGTGACAACTTACTTCATACATATACCCAAACCACCTCAAAATGCAGCATTCAGCGGGAATTTAACGCACTTTAGGCAAGACGGCTATTTGCAGGCCTAGTGGGCTAAGTCAAAAATAGCCAACACCGCATAAAGTGCGTTAAAACCCGCCGGGACGGAGCACCCAGGGCACTCCACTTCCGTGTTGCATCAATTCAAAAGGTGGCCACATTTTTTCATTGATGCGCCTTGAATTGAAGCACCCTGGGCGCTCTGAAACTCGTATTTTGAAGTCGCTTGGGTATAACTGTACTGTAGCAGCTCAATCCCTTCAATTCATCCGCTTGTTTACATAAAAGTTACAAAAAAATACAGGCAATAAAAAAGCGCTCAAGTGAGCGCTTTTTTAATCGACAGCTAAATTACTTTTTCTTTGCCTTTGGGTTTGGCAAATCAGTAATAGAACCTTCGTACATTTCAGCCGCTAAGCCTACTGATTCGTGCAGTGTTGGGTGAGCGTGAATGGTTAATGCTAAATCTTCAGCATCACAACCCATTTCAATCGCTAGACCGATTTCACCTAACAGCTCGCCGCCGTTAACACCCACAATAGCACCACCGATCACGCGGTGAGTGTCTTTGTCGAAAATCAGCTTAGTCATACCTTCAGAACAATCTGACGCAATCGCACGACCACTTGCAGCCCATGGGAAAGTTGCGGTTTCGTAAGCAATACCTTGCTCTTTCGCTTCTTTCTCAGTCAGACCAACCCAAGCGACTTCAGGGTCAGTATAAGCAATTGATGGGATGACTTTTGGATCGAAGTAGTGCTTCATGCCAGCGATAACTTCAGCCGCTACATGGCCTTCGTGCACGCCTTTGTGAGCCAACATAGGTTGACCAACGATGTCGCCGATAGCATAGATGTGCGGTACGTTAGTACGCAGTTGCTTATCAACCTTGATAAAGCCACGCTCATCAACGTTAACACCTGCTTTTTCAGCATCTAACGACTTACCATTAGGTGCACGGCCAATAGCCACTAATACGGCATCGTAACGAACGGCTTCAGTTGGTGCGCTCTTACCTTCCATAGAAACATAAATACCGTCTTCACGGGCTTCGACCGCTGTGACTTTAGTTTCAAGGATCAGGTTGAATTTCTTCTTGATTTGCTTAGTAAATACGCGAACCACATCTTTATCAGCCGCAGGGATCACTTGGTCGAACATCTCAACCACGTCGATTTGGCTGCCTAAAGAAGCGTACACAGTACCCATTTCTAGACCGATAATACCGCCGCCCATCACTAACAACTTGCCTGGAACTTCTTTCAGTTCTAATGCGTCAGTCGAATCCCAAATACGTGGATCTTCATGCGGAATAAATGGCAGTTTGATTGGGCGAGAACCCGCAGCAATGATCGCTTGCTCGAAAGTCACTTTAGTCACAGTGCCATCTTCAGCAGTCACTTCTAGCGTGTTAGGGCCAGTGAATTTACCAAAACCGTTAACCACGTTAACTTTACGCATTTTGGACATGCCGCCCAATCCGCCTGTTAATTGGCCAATGACTTTTTCTTTAAAGCCACGTAACTTATCTAAATCGATAGTTGGCTCGCCGAAGACCACACCGTGAGCGGCAACCGCTTTGGCTTCTTCGATAACTTTAGCAACGTGCAGTAAGGCTTTAGATGGGATACAACCCACGTTAAGACACACGCCACCTAAAGTGCTAAAACGTTCAACTATGATGGTTTCCAGACCTAAGTCAGCAGCACGGAAAGCCGCAGAATAACCTGCAGGACCTGCACCTAATACCACTACCTGAGTTTTGATTTCGTTACTCATGTTTTCCTCTAATTCTCATTCAATCCGTTGGAGGAGCTATCCTGCCAACCGAAAATGCGCCAGCGCGTAAGGTGGGCGCATTTTAACCTGTGTTTGATACTGATCACAATAAACAAAAGGCTGCTCAAGATGAGCAGCCTTATATGCTTACAGAACCAAAGTACGAATATCGGACAGAATTCCTGACAGCGTCACACTAAAACGTGCAGCCATGGCACCATCGATCACGCGGTGATCGTATGACAGTGACAGCGGCAACATCAATTTAGGTTCGAACTCTTTACCATTCCACTTAGGCTTAATTTCAGATTTAGACACACCTAAAATCGCCACGTCTGGGTAGTTCACGATAGGCGTAAACGCCGTACCGCCAATACCACCTAAACTTGAAATGGTGAAACAACTACCTTGCATATCAGCAGATTTCAGCTTGCCATCACGGGCACGGATAGAGATATCAGCGAGTTCACGAGATAACTCGATAATGCCTTTCTTATCCACGTCACGCACGACTGGCACAACCAAACCGTTTGGCGTATCAACCGCCACACCGATGTGGAAATACTTCTTCTGGATCAGTGATTCGCCATCAGAGCTTAAGCTCGAGTTGAACACGGGGAACTGTTGCAACGTTTTAGCCACAGCTTTTAGCATAAACACTAAAGGCGTGATCTTGTAATCGGCTTTTTTCTTCGCCGCTACATCGTTTTGCTGCTTGCGGAACTCTTCCATTTCAGTGATATCAGCTTCATCGAACTGAGTCACGTGAGGGATAGTTACCCAGTTGCGGTGTAAGTTAGGGCCAGAAATCTTCTGGATACGGCTTAATGGAATCTCTTCCACTTCACCAAACTTACTGAAATCAACTTTAGGTGCTGCAATCACTTGCAGACCACCGCCGTTACCTGAACCAACAGAAGTTGCCGCAGTCGCTTTCGGACGCGACAGTTCGTATTTCACATACGCCTGTACGTCTTCTTTCATGATGCGACCTTTACGGCCAGAACCTGTCACTTGGGTCAAGTCGACACCAAACTCACGGGCTAAACGGCGTACTGCAGGAGACGCATGTACCGCACCAGTAGACACAGGTGTACCTGCGCTTGGGTGATGTGGCACTGGAGGACGGCTTGCAGGTGTTGGAGCTGCAACGGGCGCCGCGCTCACTGGAGTAGGAGCTGCCGCTTGAGCAACAGATGCAGGAGCTGCACCCGCACTTACTGTTGCAACAGAAGTAGTCTCAATCGTCGCAATGACGCTACCTTGAGAAACCTTGTCACCCACTTTAACAGTCAAAGACAGCAGTTTACCGGCAAATGGCGCTGGCACTTCCATGGTGGCTTTGTCAGTTTCAAGGGTAATCAAACCTTGGTCGGCAGTGATTTCATCACCGACAGACACGAGCACTTCGATCACATCGACATTGCTGGCATCGCCAATATCCGGCACTTGAATTTCTTTTACCGCAACCACGCTTGCCGCTGGTGCTGCGGCCACTGGTGCAACCGTAGCGGCAGGAGCCGCCTGAGCCACAGTTGCAGCTGGCGCGCTAACGCTTGGAGCCACAGCAGGTGCAGCGCCGCCCACTTCAAGCATGATGACTAAAGAGCCTTGCGACACTTTATCGCCAACCGCAACTTTAACGTCTTTAACCACACCCGCGAAAGGTGATGGCACGTCCATCGTCGCTTTGTCTGTTTCTAGGGTAATTAAACCGCTATCAACTTCAATCTTGTCACCGACAGCAACCAAGACTTCGATAACCGATACATCAGTGTCGCCACCGATATCTGGCACAGTGACTTCAACCACTTTGGTTGCGCCCGTCGCAGGAGCAGCAGCCACAGTAGCGGGAGCCGCTTGAACCGGTGCAGATGCTGGTGCCGCCTGAGCGGGTGCCGCAACTGGAGCCGGAGCGGCAGCGGCCGCGCCCGCCGCTTGCATCATAGCAATCAAAGTACCTTCAGATACTTTATCGCCCACAGCCACTTTCAATTCGGCTAAAACACCGGCGAAAGGCGCTGGAATATCCATAGTCGCCTTGTCGCTTTCGACGGTAAGAATCGATTCTTCTGCCGCTAAGGTATCACCCACAGCCACACAAATTTCGATCACTTGCACTTCATCGCCGCCGATATCAGGAACAAAAACTTCTTTTAATTCAGCCATTTTTATTGCCTCTTACGCGTACTGTGGATTGATCTTGTCAGCGTCGATACCATATTCTTTAATGGCTTTTGCTAACACATCGACAGGCAGCTCTTTGCGATCAACCAGTGATTTCAGTGCCGCAATAACGATAAACTTAGCGTCCACTTCGAAGTGGTGACGCAGATTCTCGCGGCTGTCTGAACGACCGAAACCGTCAGTACCTAATACTTTATAATCGGTAGGAATATAAGCACGTAACTGTTCGCCGTAAATCTTCATATAGTCAGTCGCGACGATTGCAGGTGCATCACTTGAAATCACTTGGCTGATATAGGCTTGTTTTGGCGTTTCGGTTGGGTGCAGCATGTTCCAACGTTCAGCGGCTTGACCATCACGGGTCAATTCGTTAAAGCTGGTCACACTGAATACGTCGGCAGTAATACCAAAGTCTTTCGCCAGTGCTTGCGCCGCTTTACGAGTTTGTTCAAGGATAGTGCCACAGCTCATTAACTGAACTTTGCCTTTACCTGAACCCGCAACCGTTTCTAACTTGTAGATACCTTTCACTATGCCCACTTCCGCGCCTTCTGGCATGGCTGGTTGCTCATAGTTTTCGTTCATTGTGGTCAAGTAGTAGAAGATATCTTCTTGATTCTCGCCGTACATACGACGGATACCATCTTGTACTACAACAGCGATTTCGTAGCCGTAGGTTGGATCGTAAGTAATACAGTTAGGGATAGTGTTCGCCAATACGTGGCTGTGACCATCTTGATGCTGTAAACCTTCGCCGTTAAGCGTTGTACGGCCTGAAGTACCGCCCACTAAGAAACCACGAGCACGCATGTCACCCGCAGCCCAAGCCATGTCACCAATACGTTGGAAACCGAACATTGAGTAGTAGATGTAGAACGGAATCATAGGTGTATCGTTGACTGAGTAGCTCGTCGCTGCTGATACCCATGAAGACATAGCGCCGAGTTCGTTAATCCCTTCTTGCAATACTTGACCGGTTTTGCCTTCACGGTAGTAAGCAACTTGGTCAGAATCCTGCGGAATATATTTTTGGCCTTCGTGAGCATAAATACCCACTTGACGGAACAAACCTTCCATACCGAAAGTACGCGCTTCGTCAGGAATAATTGGCACAATATTTTTGCCAATTTTCTTGTCTTTCAGCAGAGCTGTCAGAACACGAACGAATGCCATAGTCGATGAAATTTCACGGCCGTTAGAGCCCTGTAAAATCGAATCGAAAATCTTCAGTGACGGCACTTCCATCTCTTCAGTGAACTTTTGACGACGTTGTGGCACGCTACCATGCAGCGCTTCACGACGGCTCATCATGTACTTCACTTCTTCAGAATCTGGACCTGGGTGATAGAAAGGCAGATCTTCTAACTGGTCATCTGGGATCGGAATATTGAAACGATCGCGGAAGTAACGGATAGACTCGATACCCATTTTCTTCACGTTGTGAGCGATGTTTTTACCTTCACCCGCATCACCTAAGCCATAACCTTTTACAGTTTTAGCTAAAATCACCGTTGGGCGACCTTTGGTTTTTTGTGCGTGATCTAAGGCAGCGTACACTTTCACTGGATCATGACCGCCACGGTTTAAGCGCCAAATGTCATCATCTGACATGTTAGCAACCATTTCGGCCGTTTCAGGATACTTACCAAAGAAGTGTTCGCGAGTATAAGCGCCACCTTTGGCTTTACAGTTTTGGTATTCACCGTCAACGGTTTCTTCCATTAACTGCAGTAACTTACCGCTTGTATCACGGGCCAATAATGGATCCCAGTAACGACCCCAAATCACTTTGACCACTTCCCAGCCTGCGCCGCGGAATTCGCCTTCAAGTTCTTGGATGATCTTACCGTTACCACGTACAGGGCCATCAAGACGCTGTAAGTTACAGTTAACGATGAAGACTAAGTTATCTAATTCTTCACGGGCCGCTAAACCAATCGCACCTAAGGCTTCTGGCTCGTCACACTCACCGTCACCTAAGAAACAGTAAACGGTTTGTGCTGAACAATCTTTCAGACCACGGTCAGTCAGATATTTCAGGAAACGCGCCTGATAAATCGCTTGGATAGGGCCTAAGCCCATAGAAACTGTTGGGAATTGCCAGTAATCCGGCATCAGTTTTGGATGTGGGTATGAAGACAGACCCTTGCCATCCACTTCTTGACGGAAGTTAGCCAGTTGGTCTTCGCTTAAACGACCTTCTAAGAATGAACGCGCATAAATACCAGGGGCAATATGGCCTTGGAAATACACTAAATCGCCACCGTCTTTTTCATTGGGTGCGCGGAAGAAGTGGTTAAAACATACGTCATAAATAGTCGCGCTTGAGGCGAAGCTTGAAATATGGCCGCCTAATTCTAAATCTTTCTTAGAACCACGAAGCACCATAGCTAAAGCGTTCCAACGGATGATGGCGCGAATGCGACGTTCCATCTCTTGGTTGCCAGGCATGTGCGGCTCTTGACCCGCAGGGATAGTGTTCAGGTAAGCCGTTGTGGCGTTATAAGGCAAGTGAGTGCCATTACGACGCGCTTTATCGATCAGCTTTTCTAGTAAAAAATGCGCGCGCTCTGGGCCTTCCTGTTCCAACACGGCTTGCAGGGCATCAACCCATTCCTGAGTCTCTAACGGATCTACGTCTTGTAGCATATCTTCAGACATGACACTGTCCTTCTCTATATACATGATAATGAATGGTGTTTGCGGCATATTCCGATTTAGCTGGCAGCTAAATCACAGAACTTAAGCGCCACTCTTTAAACGGCGCAAGCTTCGCTGCAACCGGCTATCTTCTTCCCGCACAGATAACATCACCTCTTCGATGTAACTTAAGTGTTCATTCGAGGCTTCTCTGGCGGCGTCGGGATCACGACGAACGATGGCAGCGAGCAAGGCCCGTCTGTGATCGTTAGCCATAGTAGAAGCTTCTTCGCGGCGGCTTAAAAGCTCCAGGTTTTGCGCCACATTTTGATGCAGCACAGGGGTTAAACTAAGAACGAGGTGTAACATAGCCACGTTATGTGACGCTTCCGCCACAGCACGATAAAAACGCACAATCGCAGCAGCTTTTTGTTCGATATCGGTGGCGGCCTCCACCTCGAGGATCATACGCTTGATATTTTGCATATCGGCGTCGGTACCACGCAGGGCCGCAAAATAGGCCATCATGCCTTCGGTGGCATGGCGGAACTCCAGTAAGTCGTACTGACTCTCTGGATCTGAATTCATCAGTTCAACAATAGGATCGGCAAGGGTCTGCCAGAGTTGTTCTTTGACATAAGTACCACCGCCTTGGCGGCGCATTAACAGTCCTTTTGCCTCAAGCTTTTGAATAGCTTCACGCAAAGAAGGTCGAGACACTTCAAACTGGATCGCCAGTTCGCGTTCAGGCGGTAACTTCTGACCGGGCTGTAAACTCCCCTCTAAGATCATTTGCTCTAATTGCGCCATGATCACGTCAGAAATTTTTGGCTGATTAATTTTACTATAGGCCATCAGGCGCTCAGCTCCGTTGTAAATTGGTCTTACCAATTTTTTTGAGTGAGCGCACTTTATCAAATCAGCGTTTTGATGTCCAGATTGAAGATCACTCCTTAAAAGCGATCTCGATCAAAAGCACTCACGAAGAGAGAGCATAGCGGAAAAAAATGTTTATGGGGTCAGACCATTTGACAAAAGCACGGACTTCGCCCCACTAGGCGCTGCCAAAAGCGCAGCGGATAGATTCTAGGTAGGAGCACAGCGACGCCCTAGCAGCGAAGCGTTCTCGATTCTCGCTGCAAAGCATCCTTCTTTTAACTCACCAATCCGAAAATGGTCAGTAATGAAAGTATTGCAACAATAAGTGTAAAGTTACGTTTACTGAGCACTAATAATGCTAAGGTTGATTGTACACATATAGGTGCACTTGCGACCTCAGGTAAAGGTTGTGCCGCTAATGCCGTTTCAGCAACCACAGTGCGAGCGCTCACATTTAAGGTCAATCCATTACGGCGCCACGCCGCTAAACCTTCACTAAATTGACCACTTAAGGCATAACCAAAGGCGAAAATCCGGCTCGGTAACCAATCCAGTATCGTAATCACTTCGTTGACTAAGGGTAGCTCTAGAGATTTACGGGCATTCTCTTCGGTATAAAAACGTACAGTGCAATACAGTACCGCACCGACTGGACCTAAAAAAATGAAAAACAGCGCCACGGCACCATAATAACGATAGTTAATCCAAGCAACACTTTGCCCCACTTTGGCGCCAAGGTCTTTCTCGGATACCGCATCTAAACACTCGCTACAATCGAGTTCGGCGGCATAATGGTAACAAGCTTGGACATCTGAGCGGCAAGCCGCTTGCATATACTTTTTGAAAATATCACGCTGTTTCTGATGGTTAAAACAAACCACGGCCACAAAAATCCATAGGGCTAAACTTAATAAGCCCCAAAACATTCCCGCCACTAACCAAGATAAAACATATACCAACAAGGCTGGTAGCACTAACGCCAACGCCATCATCACGCTTGTCAGTGACGCTTTATCACCGAAAAATGTTGTCTGATAGGATTGCAGTAAACGATCAAATTGCCATGATGAAGGAAGAAATTTAAGTCGCTCCACTAAAATGGCGACCAAGAGTGAAAATAATGCCATGGGCTGTACCTCTATAATTTGTCCATAAATAGTCTAGGTTTATATGGAATACGTCTAAAATCCAAAAAGTTAAGTGATTAACTAAGAGCGCAACGCCTGAGTATATTCCTTTAACTTGCCTAAATATCCTTCCCAATCAAAACTTTGCCCTGGGTCCGTTTTCCGCATTGGCGCAATATCACAATGACCCACAATCCGTTCAATACTCAGCAATGGATATTCTACCAGTAGGGCTTGTGTTAACTCGATGAGTGACTGATATTGCTCAGGAGTGTAAGGCTCAGTATCTGTGCCTTCCAGTTCAATACCAATGGAAAAATCATTACAATTCTCTCTCTCACCATAACGAGACACCCCAGCATGCCAAGCCCTGTCATTACAGCTTACATATTGGACACGCTCGCCATTGCGGCGGATCAAAAAGTGCGCCGACACTTGCAAGCCCTTGAGCGGTGCAAAGCTGGAATCGGCATTAGTATCTAAACACCCTTGAAATAATTGATCAATGTAAGGTAATCCAAAGCAGCCTGCGGGCAGACTAATATTGTGGATCACTAACAAACTCACTTCATTCAAGGGACGTTGATTAAAATGTGGCGACTCACAACGCCTCGCACTATCACACCAACCCGAATCAAACCGCATTATGAGCTTATCCTCTATGCCACATATACCGCCTTACTCTAACAGTATTCCTCCAAGCAAAGAAGAAACCCTGCGCACGGAACTTACTGACTGAGCTATCTTTTAACATTGAGATCGTGGAGCAAACCATCCACTCTCAATTTAAATAAGGCTGCAGCTTACTCCTTTTGCTCAATCTTCCAACCTGTTCCGTGAGACCTAAGGCCGTGGTAGTCTTAACCTAAAATGCAAGTAGGCCGTAATGCAAGGACTCCGCTTATGTTAGAAAACGATATCCGCCAATCAGTAAAATCTGCCCTCAGTGAAGACTTAGGTGGCACCGAAATCAACGATCAAACCAAAGCCATCGCTTATGGCGACATCACAGCAATGTTGATCCCCGCCGATAAGTACGCTGAAGCCACTTTAATCACCCGTGAAGAAGGCGTTTTTTGTGGTAAAGCATGGGCAGAGCAGGTTTTTAACCAACTCGGTGGTGAAGTCGCACTGCATTGGCATGTGGATGATGGCGATCTAGTATTACCCAACCAGCTATTATGTGAATTATCAGGTCCTGCGCGCGCTATTCTCACTGGCGAACGCACGGCAATGAACTTTATCCAAACACTTTCTGGTGTTGCCACCTTAACCAAACATTATGTCGATAAACTGGCGGGGACTCACACTCACTTGTTAGATACTCGCAAGACAATTCCAGGCCTACGCACGGCACAAAAGTATGCCGTCACCTGCGGTGGCGGAAAAAACCATCGTATTGGTTTATATGATGCTTTTTTGATTAAAGAAAACCACATTATGGCCTGTGGCGGCATTCGCCAAGCCGTAGATACCGCCCGCAGCTTGTACCCGAATAAACCCGTTGAAGTCGAAGTGGAGTCACTCGAAGAGCTCGCCTTAGCACTCGACTCTGGCACAGATATCATAATGTTAGATAACTTCGACATCACTAAGATGGTCGAAGCGGTTGAAATGAACAATCAATATAAAGCTAAAGGCGCCGGCGCTAAGCTTGAAGTCTCTGGTAATGTCACCTTAGATACCTTAGCCGAATTTGCCAAAACAGGGGTGGACTATATCTCAGTTGGCGCACTCACTAAGCATGTTCGCGCCTTAGATTTATCACTCAGATTAAAAGCTTAAAACCGCTAGATGTTAGCTGGCAGTGGAATGTTCTCGCAAAGTACTGTAAGCACATTCCACTCATAAAATATTAAGGCGAAATGCATTTTTTTGTAGGGCTCCAGCAAACAAAATGACGAAATTACGTCTGTACTATCATACTCAGCATTCACCCTCACGATTCCCCCACCCCGTCACCATTTCATGTCACCAATTTGACAACATAGAGACACACGCCAGCTAAACAGATATTGTCAAAAAGTTGTTATAACCTAATATGTCGATAAGTTAGCCTTTTATACAAAAACAACACTTTATTAGTACTTTATACTTAATTTTTGTTTCCTTTTACCTAACTTTGTACTAACTTTTACCAAGGCGAGATGGCCGTTTGGTCAACCTCACCTAAGGTCAGCACTGGGATTCTTTTTAAAATTGCCTAGTTCACGTTTTTTGAGAGGCATATTTTTGAAAACGTTAGCCTAAGGTGCGGTTGCCGAAACAATTTATTCAAACAAGCGCTAACCCAGCATTAACTTAGTGCTAATTTAGCAAAGCTAGCTTGGATAAATCAGCATGAGTCATTACACATGGGTCATTCAAGATCATCGGTGTACTGTTAATGTTACATAGATCATATAAATGATTTTATTGACATAAATGAGTAATAAAGTTTGATGAGATAAAACAATTTATAGAGTAAAACAGCGGTTAGGTTAAACACTCTATTCAACCACAGTAAGTCACTAAATAGTTAGCTGGAGAGAAAAATGAAGGCCATGCATTTAAACAAAAGATTAAACAAAGCATTAAATAAAAAAGCTCAGGGTTTTACTCTGATCGAACTGATGATCGTTGTCGCCATTATCGGTATTTTGGCAGCAATTGCTTTGCCTGCTTATAAAGATTATATAAACAAAGGAAAAATCAACTCCTGTTTAAGCGAAGCAAGTACATTCACTAAAGCGTTATCAGCTTCTATAATCGGCGAGTTAGCAACAAATCCTACTTATGTGCCTTCCGCATGTGTAGGTGCACCTACTGGAACAACGCCTACGAGTTTAGCAACACTAACAGGAACTGCAGTGTACACAGCCAAGGACGAGGATGCTAAGACAATTACTTGTACTTGGACCACTGCTACCTGTGAAGCTCAATCTTAAGTAATAATATCGCCGTCAGACGATTGAAAAAGCTGCTAACTCGCGGCTTTTTTTATGGGGTGTTTTCCGACTACAGCTTAGCTTAACTGCTTACTTTATTTCTTGCTGTAACCACCGACTGAGCGACTCATTTTAGCTATTAACTATCATCACTCAGTAGCTAATGAGTCCATTCACCCACATTCTAGGAAATAAGGCAGGGAGCAACTCTTCATTCTTGTAAGTGTTCAATAACACAAACGCCATAACACTCACGACTAAAAACAATAACATCCTGACTACGACACTTGCTTTATAGCCACGACATGTACCATATTGCACTTGCATGGCGACCACAAAAACCAGCATCAACTGTGCCAATGGCATGACAACAACACCGCTAAACAAAGAATAACAAAGCCCAGATAGCAGAGCATAAATAATAGGAATGACCTCGACGTCGTTTGCTAGATATAAATATCGTAATCTCTTATAAATTCGACTCAATACCCAAGCTATGCAAACGATACTGCAGATAACACCGTACTCATAAAGTAATTGCATCACTGAATTATGTGGATGAGCATGTGGTAATGGTTTACCTTCAGCCCAAGTAAAGCTCATCGGCCCAAAACCCAACCACAAACGTTCTGGAATAGATTTAAGAACATACAGCCATAAATCTAACCTTCCAGAACTCCCCGTTCTAATCTGAAAACTTGAACTGTCCATCAGCCAGTACGGAATTATGATGATAAATACTAGCCACAGGCAGATACCAAATAACATGGTTTGCAACATGGTCGAAATAAATTGTTTGCGGGTATTCGCATCTACAAAAAAAAACAGCACGACTGACGCTAAAATGAGCGAGAGCATAGCTCCCCGGGCTTCAGTCTGTAACAACACAGCCCAATGTAGTGCAACAAAAACTATGGAGACTCGTTTGAACTTAGCTAAACTTTGAACAAAAAAAGGCAAAAAAAGCAGAGGTGTCACCATTACTTGCAGTTGGTTAAAAAAGCGGACATTCACATAACCCGTAAGCAAGCCATGAATATCGAAGCTTTGTGCATCCGCATAAGAAAAGAATAAAAATAAAATATATTTAGCAAACGTCAATACAGAAAAGAATAAAACTCCCGCATAAACGGCAAAATACAAGATGCTGCGCTTCATCGAATTAATACTCAAAGCAAACAAGTAAAATGCTATTATGAGTATTCCGATATTAGTTATTTCAACCATTCCCCAAAAGGGATGTTTACTGAAAAAAGCAGATACAATAGCCAATACAAAAAAAATCGTTAAAGACACCTTGGTCAACCTTGAAAGCCTTATGAACTCAACATCCTTAACAAAACATAACCCCAACGAAGCAAGCCAAATAAAGCCAATAACAAGAAAACGCTTTAGATCATACTCACTGTCAATACCAACAAGATAAGAAAAATTAAAAGAAAATACAGTCCCGAGCAGGAAAATACATGCAAATGTAATTAATAGTCCCCAAGAATAAGCTCCCAATTGCATATACTGACTGCCTCAAAAATTAATGGCTATAACGTTATAATTTACTAATTATCATACAATTTATGTTAAATCACCTCCACAATACTCACCCAAGACTACAATAGTTTGCAACTTCTTCTTTTTATTAAAACTTTAAACATCCAAAATTTTTAATATTTTTTTGCTAAAAACAGAAATTTATTTCATACGGTACATCTCGGAAGTTCCTTGCTATACGTACGCTCCTAGACTCACGATGGTCACAATGATTAAATTCAACAGCAAGCAATTGAAAATTAAGTAAATAAAATTTCAACATCATTATATCAATGAACTTCCGCACACATAAATTTGTTTGTTCCAAGGATAGCTTTTTCATTAGACTAAATATGACAAAATGCTATAAAGACGTTATTATTTCAACACTTGTTTACAACTGGAGTCTCTATGCCATCTACAGGCCTGCATTTGGGTTTATCGACCCTGTTTATCCGTAAAGGTCTGCTAAATGAAGAGCAGATGGCGAACGCCATCACAAAATCCCGTCAAAATAAGCAAGCGTTAGTCAGCACTTTAGTTCAAAGTAAACTGGTTTCAGCACGTGCCATTGCTGAGATGTGCTATGAGGAATATGGCACGCCACTACTCGATCTCAATGAGTTTGATCTTGCTTCCATTCCTGAGGACTTCCTCAACAAAAAACTCATTGAAAAACACCGCTGCTTACCGCTGTTTAAACGGGGAAATCGCCTCTATATAGGCACATCCGACCCGACCAATATTGCCGCCCTCGAAGATTTCCAATTTAGTGCAGGCCTGCACGCCGAAGCGATTCTAGTTGAAGAAGATAAACTCGCCAAAGCACTGGAGAAAATTCTCGAAGTAGATATTAGCGGCCTAGATTTAGGCGGCATGGATGAAGCGGCACTGGCGAGCATTGAAATTACCGACACTGACAGACGTAATGAAGAGTCCGCAGGCGAGGCCAGCGATGATGCACCTATTGTTATCTATATCAATAAAATTCTAACCGATGCCATTCGTAAAGGAGCATCGGATTTACACTTTGAACCCTATGAAAAGCGCTACCGCATTCGTTTTCGCATCGACGGTATCCTCCACGAAGTATCCGAACCGCCTATAAGCCTTGCAGGTCGCTTATCAGCGCGCCTAAAAGTAATGTCAAAACTTGATATCGCCGAACGCCGCGTGCCACAAGACGGCCGAATCAAGATGAAACTTTCCCGCACTAAGTCCATCGACTTTCGGGTCAGCACTCTACCGACCTTATGGGGCGAAAAAATTGTAATGCGGATCTTGGATTCTTCCTCCGCACAATTGGGCATTGAAAAGCTCGGCTACGAGCCCGACCAAGAAAAACTTTACCTTGAGATGTTAGCAAAACCCCAAGGGATGATTTTAGTGACCGGCCCAACAGGCTCAGGTAAAACCGTCTCACTCTATACTGGGTTAAATATTCTCAATACTGAAGAGCGTAATATTTCTACCGCCGAAGATCCGGTAGAAATAAACCTTGAGGGTGTAAACCAAGTTCACATTAACTTAAAAGCCGGTCTCACTTTCGCCTCTGCTTTACGCTCATTCCTGCGCCAAGACCCCGATGTAGTGATGGTGGGTGAAATCCGTGATCTTGAAACCGCCGAAATTGCCATTAAAGCGGCACAAACGGGTCACTTAGTGTTATCGACCCTACACACAAACTCGGCCGCCGAAACCTTGACCCGTTTAATCAATATGGGCGTGCCCGGTTATAATATCGCCAGCTCAGTTAACCTGATTATTGCCCAGCGTTTGGCGCGTCGACTTTGCCCCGAATGTAAGCAAGCTGAAATCATCCCTGAGCATGAACTATTACGTTTAGGTTTTTCTCAAACACAAATTACACAAGGTTTTACCACCTTTAAACCTGTAGGCTGTGAACATTGCTCTGCTGGCTACAAAGGCCGGGTTGGTATTTACGAAGTGATGAAGATGTCCGATGAGATAGCGCGTACTATCATGGAAGGCGGTAACTCCTTACAAATCGCCTCCCAAGCTAAAGCGCAAGGGATGCGGGATTTGCGTCAGTCAGGATTATTGAAAGTAATTCATGGCGTAACTAGTATTGCAGAAGTCAATCGCGTAACCAGTTTTGGCTAAATCTAATCTTTTATATCTAAAATTTAGGCAATACCGTATTACTACTCGTATATTTGAATCTTAGAGTCCAAACTATTTCGCAAGCACAGCGTTCAGTTAACTAGAAATCTAGAACGATTTATTTACAGGGATAATTTATGGCTACGGCAACGACAACAAGAAAGTCTCGAACTAAGAAAGCCGAGCAAAAAAGCCAGCCCAAAATCTATACCTTCGAATGGAAAGGCGTTAACCGCGATGGCAAAAAAACGGCAGGAGAGCTTAGAGGTGCTACCGCAGCCGAAATCCGTAGCCAGCTTAAATCACAAGGAGTAAACCCTAAGAGCGTTCGTAAGCAGTCCTCTCCGCTATTTAAGTTAGGTGAAGCCAATATCACCCCTATGGATATAGCCATGATGACCCGTCAAGTCGCGACTATGTTGGCGGCAGGCGTTCCTTTGGTAACGACATTTGAACTACTCGGCCGTGGCCATGAAAAAGCTAAAATGCGGGAATTACTGGGTACTATTTTAACCGAAATTCAATCGGGTATTCCCTTATCCGATGCTATGCGCCCCCATAGGCGTTACTTCGACGAACTATATGTTGACTTAGTCGCCGCGGGTGAGCATTCAGGTTCACTCGATTTGGTTTTCGATCGAGTCGCAACCTACAGAGAAAAAACGGAAGCGCTCAAATCAAAAATTAAGAAGGCTATGTTTTATCCTGCTGCAGTTGTAATTGTCGCTATTTTAGTTACGGTTTTGTTACTTCTTTTTGTGGTGCCACAGTTTGAAGATATTTTTAAAGGCTTTGGTGCAGAACTGCCCGCTTTTACGCAACTGGTACTGCATATTTCCCGCGGCTTACAATCTTCTTGGTATATCTTTTTAGCTGCCATTGTCGGCGGTGTATTTTTATTTGTACGCGCACATCGAAACTCGCAAATTTTACGGGATAGAGTCGATGAAGCCGTGCTTAAAATCCCAGCCATTGGACCGATTTTACACAAAGGTGCCATGGCACGTTTCGCCCGCACCTTAGCCACCACCTTTGCCGCAGGTGTGCCATTAATTGATGGCTTAGAGTCCGCCGCTGGCGCATCGGGTAATGCAGTTTATCGCAAAGCCATATTGAATATTCGCCAAGAGGTCATGGCGGGGATGCAGATGAATGTCGCGATGCAAACCACTGGTCTTTTCCCCGATATGTTAGTGCAGATGGTGATGATAGGCGAAGAATCCGGCTCACTAGATAACATGCTCAATAAAGTATCAACCATCTACGAAATGCAAGTCGATGATGCCGTCGATGGCTTATCAAGTCTGATAGAACCGATTATGATGGTGGTTATCGGTACTGTTGTGGGTGGTTTGATTGTTGCCATGTATTTACCTATCTTCCAGATGGGTAATATTGTTGGCGGCTAGTTATTACGCCTCACTTCCACAAATAATATATAAGAAATTGAATGACTGAATTTATCTCTCTTTTGGGCCACTCTTTTGATCAGAGTCCTTGGCTCTTTATTACGCTAAGCTTTATTTTTGCCGCCACCATAGGCAGTTTTTTAAATGTGGTGATCCACAGATTTCCTGTGATGATGAAACGGGAATGGCAGCAAGAATGTAATCAGTATTTGCAGGAATACCACTCAGAGATAGTCACACAAATCGGTATTGATAAACTCAATAAACCTATAGATAGCTTCCCCGAAAGATATAATCTTGTGGTGCCGGGCTCTGCTTGCCCTAAGTGCAAAACGGCGATTAAACCTTGGCATAATTTACCTGTATTCGGCTGGTTAATGCTCAAAGGAAAATGCGCCGCCTGTCACGCACCGATTTCCGCCCGCTACCCAATAATTGAATTCATCACAGGGCTACTTGTTGCGACTTTAGCGTGGCACTTTGGTCCAAGCTGGCAATTTGTCTTTGCGAGCATACTGACATTTGTACTTGTCGCACTTACTGGCATCGATCTTGATGAGATGCTGCTCCCCGACCAAATGACGTTACCGTTACTTTGGCTCGGCTTGATCATCAATCTAAATCATACCTTTGCGAGTCCAACCGATGCCATTATCGGTGCGGCAGCTGGCTATTTAAGCTTGTGGTCCATTTTTTGGCTATTTAAGATCCTCACAGGCAAGGAAGGCATGGGCTATGGGGACTTTAAACTGCTCGCCGTTTTCGGTGCTTGGCTCGGCTGGCAAATGCTGCCGCTGGTGATTTTACTTTCGTCCCTCGTTGGCGCAGTGGTTGGCATCGCCATGATTGTCAGTAAACGCCTCAAACAAGGTAATCCCATCCCATTTGGGCCTTATATTGCTGCCGCAGGCTGGATAGCCCTAATATGGGGTCAACCTATAGTGGATTGGTACTTAAGTACGTTATAGAACAGGCTTCACTTAAGGATAACGGAACGTTCGCAAGCTCACTCACTGAACGCTTCGCTTACCGTAAGGGCGAAGCCCGTTCCGTAGACTGTAAGGACGAAGTCCGTCCTAGCAGCATAGCGTCCTTCATAGCTTTTAAGAGAGTTTTATGTCTAAATTTATTGTTGGTTTAACGGGTGGGATTGGTAGCGGTAAAACGACTGTTGCCAATTTATTCGCCGCAGAAGGCATTACCTTAGTCGACGCCGATATCGTTGCCCGCGACGTTGTCGCTCAGGGTTCAAAAGGGCTTGAGGCCATCGTTAGCCATTTTGGCATTGAGATGTTAACGCCAGAAGGTGAACTCGATCGCGCCAAACTGCGGCAACGGATATTTAGCCACCCTGAAGAACGTGAATGGTTAAACCAGCTATTGCACCCGATGATCCGCCAAGAAATGCTAGCACAGGTAGAAAAAGCAACCTCGGCCTATGTAATTATGGTCGTGCCCTTGCTATTTGAGAACGGGTTAGATAGGTTAGTCAATCGGACTTTAGTGGTGGATATTTCGCCAGAGTTGCAAATCAGCCGCACCATAAAAAGGGACAATGTTGATGTATCTCAAGTAAATAACATCATTAATAGCCAATTGAGCCGCAGCGAAAAACTCGCCCGAGCCGACGACATTATTGATAATCAGGGAGAGATATCAACCTTAAAACGAGAGGTGCTAGCATTGCACCAACGCTATTTACAACTATCTGGTACTCATAACGCCCATGACTGAATTAGTTTACGAACAGCCCCTAAACGAGAAAATTCGCAGCTACTTGCGGCTCGAATACCTCGATAAACAGCTGCAAAGTAACCTAAGCAATGACCACCAACATAGATGTTTTTATCCGCTGTTTTCCCTCTGTGAATTGTCTGAACGCTGCGATTATCGCAATGAAGTATTAAAAGATATTGAGCGGCACTTGCTGCAACTGAACAAATGGCAAGAATTAGATCACGTCGACCACCAGCAAATCAATATCTATATCAACGCCCTCACCCAAGCCCGCGAACCGTTACAAAAGCCTGAACGCTTCGGCAGCCAATTAAAACAAGACAAATTTATTTCCGCACTACGACAACGCTTCGGCATGCCAGGTGCTTGCTGTAACTTCGACCTACCACAACTGCATTATTGGCTATCTAAACCTTGGGAAGAAAAACAGCACGATTATCGCTCTTGGATAGCGCATTTCGAACCTTTACTTACCCCGATCACGTTACTACTTCAACTTACTCGTAGCACGTCCCATTACGACAATGCCGTTGCCCACGCAGGCTTTTATCAAGGTGACAGTGCCCAAGCACTTGCTTTGGTAAGGGTTAAAGTCGATGCTTCCCACGGGTGTTATCCTACGATTAGCGGCCATAAAAACCGTTTCGCTATCCATTTTGTGCAGTTTGAACAACAACGCCACTCCGACCGTTCAATTGATTTCTTACTGGCTACCTGTGCATGAAGCCTTTACACTAATGGCCTGAAAGACATTCGTATTGGCGGCCGCTTTATCGCCGTTAACCAAGAGAACAATTATGCCATTGACCGTTAACTGCCCTATCTGCAAAGCCCCTGTCGAGTGGGTGCCACAATCTGCATTTAAACCTTTTTGCAGCGAGCGCTGTAAGTTGATCGACCTCGGCGATTGGGCGTCAGAAAAACACGTCATCCCAGTCAAAGCCGAATTTGATCCAGAAGCATTTGATGAATTTGATCTCGATGAAGGCGATTTTTTTAAAGAGTAATTTGTGGGTTTATACACGAATCACTCAGCTCAAGCCTTTAATGCACTTACTTTTACCCACTCATTAATCGATAAATATTATGACTAAACGCATCCATGTTGCCGTAGGCATTATTACTAACTCGGTCGGTGAAATTCTGTTGGCAAAACGCCCAGAACATTTACATCAAGGTGGGAAATGGGAATTTCCTGGCGGTAAAGTTGAGACAGGCGAAACTGTCACTCAGGCATTGATCCGTGAACTCAAAGAGGAAGTCGCGCTCAATGTCACTGATAGTCAGCCATTTATGGCGTTGAGTTTCGACTATCCCGATAAACAAGTGCTACTCGATATCCATTCAGTCACAGAATTTAACGGCACAGCTCAAGGCCTTGAAGGTCAGCTTATCGCTTGGGTCACTAAAACCGACTTAACCAATTACGACTTCCCCGAGGCTAATAAGCCTATTCTTGAAAAAATTCTGGCTCAGTAATCAAGTAATTTACCTCATCATCTCAATGTGTTCTATCCCCGAATCGCGATTCGGGGATGAACTATTTCAATGCCTTAACTCCGAAAAACATGTAATTATGTGATCGTTAAGCTGATAGATATTAGCAATGCGTGATCTTGCTTGCAGCAAATCAATTAATCGCTTTAATCGCATCCAGAATAATGTTTGAATCGAATTTCATTCTTTCTCTTCGATTTCGAGGGCGCATCATGCACAATAACGTTAAGGCATTCCTAGCCACTACCGCCTTATTTTTTAGTTGTCAGGTATTAGCCAATGGTGGCTGTGGATTTGAAGAACAACAACAGGGTTTAATTGCGACCTGCAGTGAGGAGAAACAAGAAGTGATTTTAACTGGCATAGTAGAAGCACAACATTTAGTCACAGATCTCAATGAGTTTGCCGAAGGGTATAAAACCTATCAAGTCGATACCAGTGCAATCACCCCACTTAAAAGCATCACTAAACCTACAGAAATTGTAGTGATCATTGGTACTTGGTGCCCAGATTGTCACCGGGAAACGCCGCGCTTTATCCGTATTATGGAAGAAGTCGCTAATCCCAATATTAAAGTGACCTATATTGGTGTCGACCGAACGAAAAAAGATCCCGAAGGCTTAGCCGCAAAATACGATTTTACCCGCATTCCAACCTTTATTGTGCTGCAGCAAGGTAAAGAAGTTGGCCGCATCGTAGAGCGTCCAACGGTTTCCTTAGAAAAAGATCTCGCCGATTTATTGAAATAATCGCCACAGTACAAACAATAAAGGCCGCATCGCGGCCTTTGGTTTTTATCATGTTTCAATAAAATATTAGCTGACTTCGTCAATAATCCGCTGAGCTAACATCACTAAAACACCTTCACGTAATGCGCCGCCAGATAAGGCTAAATGCTCGATCCCCAGCAACTCAAACAAAGCCAATAGAATAGCGACACCCGCAGCAAAAGTCGGTGCTCGCTCACTGCAAAGCCCAACAATCCCCATTAAGCTAATATCTTCTTGAGCGAGGATCTCAGCCTTCAACTGAGTAAGCACATCGAGTGTGATAGTTTCAGATAACCCTCGGTGTAGTAACACTTCTACCACGGACTGTACAGCGCCGGAGGCACCAACGACACAATGCCAACCAAGATCACGTAGGGTTTGTCTATGCTCTGCTAATGCGATTAGCACTTGCTGCTTAGCATCATCGAAATCTAACTGCTGCAGCGGCAAACTGCTGAAAAATTGGCGATTATAAGTCACGCTACCAAAGGGCAAACTGGTTTTGAACAGCACTTGATGCCCATCGCCAATGATAAACTCTGTACTCGCACCACCGATATCAATAACCAAGCGACGGCCTTGACCACAAGTGGTCGCCACCATACCTTGATAGATAAGCTCTGCTTCACGCATACCAGAGATAATTTCGATCGGATGACCTAAGAGTGGCAATGCACGCTGATTAAACTCATCAGCATTGCTAATACTGCGAAGAGTTGCAGTTGCAATCACAGCAACATTGTTTGCTTCAATCTTATGTTGCACCAACATCTGGGCAAACATACTCAAACAGTCGAGGCCGCGCTGCATGACATCGGGGCTTAATTTGCCATCGTTGCCTATGCCTTCGGCGAGCCTCACCTTGCGTTTATATTTCGCAATAATATGCGGCTGACCACCACGGGTTTTGGCGATCAGCATATTAAAACTATTTGAGCCTAATGTTATAGCGGCATAAGCGGGTGTTGGCATTTACGAATGTCTACGTGTCCTATCATGACGAGGAGGGCGAGCACCACTGCGTTGAGCACCTGGGCGGCTTGCCCCTGAACGATCACGCAAGTTTCGAGTGCCGCTAGGGTGTTTACGGTGAATCTTCGCTGGCGTAGGAATATCGGCCAGTAAAGCTTCACTGTCGTAGTTACTTACTGGAATCGAATGATTGATGTAGCTTTCGATTGCAGGCAAGTTCAATGCGTACTCTTCACAGGCAAAGCTTATCGACATGCCTTTGTTGCCCGCACGACCCGTACGACCGATTCGGTGAACATAGTCTTCGCAATCATCAGGTAAATCATAGTTATACACGTGTGAAACGTCAGAAATATGTAGACCACGAGCCGCAACATCAGTAGCAACCAATATATCTAGCTGGCCACTGGTAAATTGCTCAAGGATACGAATACGCTTTTTCTGTGGCACATCACCCGTTAATAAACCCACACGATGTCCGTCACCTTCAAGCCAAGACCAAAGCGTTTCACAACTGTGCTTAGTGTTGGAGAAAACGATGGCTTTTTCTGGCCAATCTTCTTCAATCAAGGTCAACAGCAAACGCATCTTCTCTTCTTGGGAAGGATAGAAGATTTCTTCTTTGATGTTTTTGGAGGTTTTTTCTTCGGGGGCGATTTCGACTTTAACGGGCTCATTCATATGATCATAAGCCAGCTCTTGTACTTTCATCGACAAGGTTGCCGAAAATAGCATATTAAGACGTTGATTTGCCTCAGGCATGCGTCTAAATAAGAAGCGGATATCTTTAATAAAACCAAGATCAAACATACGATCGGCTTCATCAAGTACCACAGCCTGAATTGAATTCAAGCCAATAATACCTTGGCGAACGTAGTCGATAATTCGACCCGTTGTACCAATCAAGATATCAACACCTTGATCTAATACTTTACGCTGCACATCATAACTTTCACCGCCATAAACAATACCCACCTTTAAGTGTGTGTGCTTAGCGAGTAAAATCGCATCTTTGGCAATCTGAATCGCCAGTTCGCGAGTCGGGGCCATAATGATGGCGCGGGGCTGATTAATCAGTCGACCTTCAGGTATGGGAGTCGATAATAAATGATTAAACGTGGCGACCAAAAAGGCCATTGTCTTACCAGTGCCCGTTTGTGCTTGGCCTGCGATATCTTTTGATTGGAGTAATACAGGCAGTGATAACGCCTGGATCGGCGTACAAAATTCGAAGCCGTTCTCGGCAAGGGCCTGTTTAACCTCAGGATGTAGAGGTAGGTCGGCAAACCTTTGGGTAGATAGATGTGTTTCGCTCATAGCGCAAGCTTACCTGTTGAGGTTGCAATAAGATACTCGATCGTTTGAAATAGCCACATTGTAAAAAGGTAACTTGAAAAGCTATTTTTCAGCCCCAATATACATGGTAAGCCATTAACAAACCAGCAATGGCACCCAAACTGGAGAACATCATGAGCGATAAAATTATATACCTGAGTGACGACAGCTTCGAAAACGACGTATTAAAGTCTGATTTGCCAGTATTGGTAGACTTCTGGGCCGAGTGGTGTGGTCCTTGTAAAATGATCGCTCCAATTTTAGACGATGTGTCTGAAGAATATGCAGGTCGCTTGACTATCGCTAAATTAAACGTTGACCAAAACAATGTTTCTCCAGCGAAATATGGCGTTCGTGGCATCCCAACTTTACTGCTATTCAAGAACGGCGAATTAGCCGCGACTAAAGTTGGTGCACTCTCAAAAACGCAATTGAAAGAGTTTATTGACGCTCAAATCTAATTTGACGTCGTAATGAGTGACCTCCGGCACAAGCTATAAATTAATTGTGCCGGAATTTCCCTAAATTTCTGGACGCCCCGCTTTGTTAGTGCTACTTTAATAACCAGATTCTTTCTAATAACCTCTTCTCGCTCGTCAATCACTATCCTGAATTACATCCTTACTGATTGATCGCGGTAAGCTTTGTCGCGTAACACAAGACCCCCAAAATGAACTTAACTGAATTAAAAGACACGCCGATTTCTGACCTAGTCTCGCTAGCTGAAAATATGAAGCTCGAAAATATGGCCCGCGCTCGCAAGCAGGACATTATTTTCTCAATCCTTAAAGCCCACGCAAAAAGTGGAGAAGACATTTTCGGTGGTGGGGTATTAGAAATACTCCAAGACGGTTTCGGCTTCTTACGCAGCTCAGACGGTTCTTATTTAGCTGGTCCAGATGACATCTATGTCTCACCAAGCCAAATTCGCCGCTTCAACATGCGAACGGGTGATACCATTTTTGGTAAAATTCGCCCACCAAAAGAAGGCGAGCGTTATTTTGCTCTATTGAAAGTCAACGAAGTTAACTTCGATAAACCAGAAAACTCCCGTAATAAAATCCTCTTTGAAAACTTGACCCCACTCCACGCAGAAGAACGTATGCGTATGGAGCGCGGCAATGGCTCAACTGAAGATATTACCGCGCGTATTCTGGATTTATGCTCACCGATTGGTAAAGGTCAACGTGGTTTGATCGTTGCACCACCAAAAGCCGGTAAAACGCTATTACTTCAAGGTATTGCTCAAAGCATCAGCTACAACAACCCAGAAGTGGTGTTGATGGTATTGCTGATCGACGAACGTCCAGAAGAAGTAACTGAGATGCAGCGCCTCGTTAAAGGCGAAGTTATCGCATCAACCTTCGATGAGCCAGCCAGCCGCCACGTTCAAGTTGCCGAAATGGTGATTGAAAAAGCAAAACGTTTGGTTGAGCACAAGAAAGACGTCGTTATCTTACTCGATTCGATTACCCGTTTAGCCCGTGCTTATAACACTGTTATCCCGTCATCGGGCAAAGTGTTAACTGGTGGTGTGGATGCGAACGCCCTGCACCGTCCAAAACGCTTCTTCGGTGCGGCACGTAACATCGAACACGGCGGCAGCTTGACCATTATCGCTACAGCCTTGGTTGATACGGGTTCTAAGATGGACGAAGTGATCTACGAAGAATTTAAAGGTACAGGTAACCAAGAGCTACATTTGTCACGTAAAGCGGCAGAAAAGCGCGTGTTCCCAGCCATTGACTTCAACCGCAGCGGTACGCGTCGTGAAGAAAAACTCACGACTCAAGAAGAACTGCAAAAAATGTGGATCCTGCGTAAGATCCTCAATCCTATGGATGAAGTCAGCGCAATGGAATTCTTAATCGATAAATTGGCGATGACCAAGACTAACGAAGAGTTCTTTACCGCCATGAAACGCACTAAGTCTTAAGCCATACAAGATTGCATGAATAATAAGGCCGCTCACTGAGCGGCCTTTTGTTTATGTATTAAAAAAGCCGCGGGTGCGGCTAATCTTGATTCAAGTGACTTAATCAAGCACAGGTAAGTAACTGAGCACTAACTGATCTCGACTTAACTGGCTATCAATGATCTCACCTACTGTGCCATTGTTTAACTTGATGGCAAGCGTGGCCTCCCCGGCTTGCGTCTTAAAGGTTTCCATCTCTTTAATTCGGTTGATCAGCGCAAGTGCTAAGGTGTTTTCTGCGGTTGCCGCGTACACTCGGCCATTTAACGTCACTTCCGCTTGAGTAGCCAATGCCGGGCCAGCTAAACGAATACCCACGTATTCACGCCATAGCCTGGCTTTTTGCTCGCCTTGATAATCACTGTCAACGGATGCAAGCACCACTTGGCGTAATATCATCTGCAGTAAATTACTCTTACCTTTTGGCTGCCCGTTAACAGTATCGAATTGGAAGTAACGTGATACCGAACGGTCGTAATTAGGTAATGGCTCAATACTTTGTTGCGCAAAATCAGTGTAATAAGGCAAATAGCTATCGAGCTTACCACTCGCGCCACAGCTTTCGGCAAAGAGTGGCGTATTACCACGAGTCAGCCCAGGACCTTCACCCATGGTCATCTTACACAGCATATCTTGGAACACGGGACCCACATTAGGTAAATCAACCAATGCTTTATAACCAAGACTCGATGTACTACGTGGGGTGGTACGTGATACTAAGGCTCTCACGGCTAACAATTTATCTGGCCACACCCCCAACACGTCGCGCTCATTCACATAGGGATGGTTAGGTGAGGACGCAGGCGTTTTAATACCGTTGAGTAAGCGACCCGAAAAGCTGACATCCGCCGTTAATAAATCCTGAAATTTAGGATTGATTTGCGATTTAATGATCAACTCTTTCAAGGCTTCTGGAGAATCAGAGAACTGACTTATCACCTCACCAGGCTCAAACTTCGCCTTCATATCGCCGCTTTTAAAACGATATTGTTCAAGCACTTTGCCAAAATTGTACTGTTGTCTTAAGGCCACGCTGCCATCGGCTTGCTTGTATGTCACGTCCAATGTGGCGTCATTTTCTCCCACCAGCTTGAGGAAAAAATCTGCCGACTGATTCATCGCCCGCTGATTCGCACAATACCAAGCCTCGCTACCTGCCGCCGCCAATCGTTCGCATTCACCAGCGAAAAAGTTTTCAGATAGACCAAATAATTGCTCTAAAAAGCTCACATCTTCAATGAATTGACGTATTTCATCAAACTGAGCTTTACGATTAATGGCGTAACTTAGGCTATGATCTTCAAATAAAGATTGACGATTATGGCGTAAGTTCATGGTCTCGTAGCTATCAAAATACTTCTCGATATAGAACTGATTAATATCATCTAAGTTTTTACCTGCATCACCACGATTACAGTTGCTGTTAAGGGACACATGTTCATCAGTGCAGTAAGAATACTGACGTAGGCTATTGTTTTGTTCAATGTTATAGAGCACACCAAATCGAGTATCTCCATTAACAACTCCTTTGGCGAGTTCGTCACGGCGTTTGACATCTTCCGCTTTGAGCGACACAAATTCGTTGGCCTTCGTTTCTACTTCACGGGCATAACCAAAACGTAACGCGGCTAAGTCATAGGGTTCAAACGTGGTCGCAAACCGATTCACGTTGTAATCCATTTGGCTGGAAAACTCGGCATTAACAGTAATGTCTGGGTAACCCGCATCGCTAAAGGCGACTTTTAACTCCGTCAGTTGCGCTTGGTTAAAGGTATTGTCGTGGTCGCGACTCCCAGCAAAGTTATGCCTTAAGCCAAAGGTATGCCCTAACTCATGGGTTAAGGTGCCAGCAAATGCTTGTGCAGCTAGGGCTGTCGTTAAGGAGTCTTGTAAACTTATGGGCAGATCTTCAAATGCCGCTAACTTACCACCCACTTTGCCGTCAACCCACATTTCAGCTTTTTTCCAGTCAATTTCATGACCCTTAATGCCGCGAGGTAATTCACGATCACTACCACCCGTAGCAAACACGGTATCCACATGCATCATTGAGTTTTCAGACCAAAACGCTTGTGTTTTTTCATCAAAATCCGCTAAAGCATCGAAACTATTATCCTTGGGCGTTAATAACATCGATTTGGGTGCAGCGATAAGTTGCTGAGTGGGTTGCTCAAATGCAGCCGCCTCAACTGGCGCGGTGTCTAGGCTGACATCAGGCTTGTCCAAACGAGAGACATATGGCTCACCCGTTAACGACGTCACTGAATTCGCGTCCAATTTGCCTCTGTTATAATCTAAACGCACTTGGCGATAGTAACGTACTGCGCCTTGTTTTAGATTCGAGCTGTATTGATTGACTCGCGCACTAACAATTTCACCTGTTAGTGGGTTTGCCGCTGATGGACCATAACCCGCCAAGCCATTATCCAGTGGCTCATCGAATAAGGTGATGTTGCTATAACGTAGGTCGCCATGGCGTTTATCATTGGCTTGCTCAAGTTTTATCTGTGGAAAACCGGTTTTATACAGCTTGTTTTGAATGTTAATTGCCGTAACAGACTCAATGGCAGCATCCAAAAAGGGTTTATTTTTCGCATCGTAGAAATTATTACTCAGGTAATAAGTCAGTTCCGATTTGGCCGGATTAAAGCGATTCAAGTAGGTACGCACATACCCGTCAACGCCCTCTGAGTCAGTCGCATCACGATAGGTATGGGAGGAGGTAAAGAAGCCAAATGCACCCTTTTCATTTTCGGCATAGGGAATCGCTTGATAGTCTTTACTGGCTAACTGATCCACCGCCACAATCGAAATAAACTCGGTGGTCGTAAAGGATAGGTTGTCGAGGTTGCCACCGTAAAATTGGTTAAAGCAACTTGGTGAAGCTTGATAGATATGCTCAATTTCAAAGTTAACCACGCCCTTAGCTAAATCCATCTCATAGCCTTTTTGGCCTTGAGTATTTACTAGTCGTGGGGCTTCTGTTTCAGTAACACATTCACCAAAGGTGAAAATGTCATTAATGCTCAACTCGGCAATTTTGGCTTTGGCAAAATCAGGGACAAAATAGCGCTTATCCTGCCATGTTAAATTAGCATCTGTGTTAACTTGCTCTACGTTAACGCACTCACGCCATTTATCTTCAGTACATTTAAAGTCGATATATTCGCCAGGAATGGTTAACACTGGCGCTTGGTTATACTCATTAGGATAACGACTGTCATGGCCTAGTCCGATATTATCTCGGTCAATTTGACGTACTTGGATACCATTCTCAGTTTTATGCAAGGTCACCAACTTAGGATCACCTTGGGTAAAACCTCGCACCTCGGCAGCATAACGCGGAGCCTTACCCACGCTGCGAATGTAGAGATATTGCCGCTCAGTTGCTTTATCGATGTCGGCAGTGGTGACTTGCTTTTCATCTTTCGGGAGTTCTTTATAAGGCTCATCGCCGGCACCACACCCCACAAGGGTCAGTGCGCTGGTGATCGCCAGACATACCATGGACTTCTTCATAGATTCCTCTTAACTACTGTTTTTATAGATATTTAGTAATTGACAAATAAAAGGTTGAACTCTTTTTGTCATAAATCTCAAATCCCTGAGATGTCCCCACTTCTGGGTTATAGAAACGACCACTATTGTTGTGACCAACAGCCAACACCCAATCAGACTTAAACGACCAACCGAGTTCTTGGGCAAAGGTAAATTGATCATCGAGTCGACGACCGTAATAGTTTTTGGAAATCCGATAACGACCACTCATATCCAAATACCAATTGGCCGTTATTTGCCAATAAGCATCGAGTAATCCATCGAGTTGCTGTTCAACTAACACGCGCTCACCAGCGGTTTTGTATTGGTAAGCGTTGTAGCGATAGCGCGGTGAAAAATAAAAACTTAGGTTATCTAGCGGGCTCCAAAATAAGTACGCGGCAATGCGCGGCGCATATTGCAACCTATCTAGTTTTGATTCACGTTCTGCGGGTAAATACACACCTAAACTGCCTTTCAATGAGACGGTATCGGTTAAGGCATACAGTGGCGTGCGGTACTCCAGCAAAGGATCATAAAAACTGGACTCTTTGCCATGTAGTGTTTGCTTTTCACCCCCAAGGGTAAACAACACATTGCCCCAATTTGCCTTGTAATCGATACGGCTATCGATGTTGTAGGCTTGATAGGCGTAATAACTTTCCGAGTCATAAATGTTTCGCGTAAAACCCACATTAACGTAGCCAGACCATTTTGCTGCTTGTGCATCCGTTGCTAGCTCAAATTCATTGACGGCCAATGCTTGGCCGACAAAGGAGAAACTGGCCAGCATCACCTGCACGCAGAAAAGCACAGACCATTTATTTCGTCGACGAGGAATCGACGAATAATATTGATTACTCGTTGGTTGCATAATAAAACCTTGATTTATATTTTTAATGAAAAATCTTGATAGTGAGCATGCGCTCTATTTAACGCTAGGATGTACTTGCTTGAATTGATTTCATCCAATTAAGTAAAACTGAATAATAGTTTTCTATATTAGTAATATAACTACGTATAAATATGGTTAAGACGAAATAAATAAAACCCAAAAAAACGAAAAAAGACGCTCCCCAAAATATGCTTTCAAAATCCGTTTGGGCAAACCCAGCCCAAAGGGGAGCGCTATATTCACCAACTATTACTATTGACTGATGGCTAACAGGTTCACAGTGAAATGCCAACACCGAAGCCATTGATAAATAATTATTTTTAATAACACAAGAATTAGACAACGCGGCAATATTCACAGGTAAACTCACCCATAATATTCCAAATATCAGCCACTCACCCACAGCGAAAAGAAAACGCTTTGGTATTTTTGGATATTTTTTTGTGGCTAATTTCGTTAACATTGCTCGTCAATACGTCATGCTATAAATAATCTCCACTGCGACATCACAGCCAAAGATACAAAAAGATACATTTGTTGCATCATACGCACGAACAAAAAATATTTACAACTCACACAAGAGCTAACTCATATTAAATTAAAATAAATATGAGTTAGATCAGAAAAATCCAGCAAAATTAAACATAAAAAAAACACAATGAGAAACAACTAAGCCCACCCAACAAAACAATTTAGAAAACTTTATTTATAAATAAATAACAACATGCAGTGCGCTTATTTACATATACCACCATAATGCAATTGCTTAAGGGTGTTGTGGGAGAATATGACGAGCCGCCAACTGCATTTGCAGCTCCTTACAACGTTGGCGTAACATTTCGCGAAGCAGTAACACCACGGGAGTGACATGTTCACGTCCTGGGCACACTAAGTACAAATCGACGGGCTCCCCCTGATACTCAGGCAACAAACGTACTAATCGCCCTGAGATTAAGTCATCGGCCAGATCTAGACTCGACTTAAATACCAACCCTTTGCCAGCCACAGCCCAACGGCGGGCAATCTCGGCATCATTAGCACTACGATTGCCCGTGACACGCACTTTGAATTCTTGACCATCACGCCTAAATAGCCATTGATCGTGGGTGCGATCATCCAACTTATAAAACAAGCAATTATGCTCGACTAGTTGTTCTAATGAATCAAGCGCACCAAACTTAGCGAGATATTCAGGTGAGGCGCACAAGACACGATCAACACTGCAGATAGGGAAAGCCACTTGGTTAGAATCCTGCGGTTTTCCATAGCGCACGGCGACATCAATTTTATCGTGATAAAAACTGCTGATATTGTCGCCAAGGTGCAAGCGAACTTGCAGTTGAGGGAAATCGAGCAAAAACTCGTCGAGCCAAGGCACAAAAAGATTACGGCCAAAGTCTGAAGAAACCGACAGGCTTAAGGTGCCGGATATTTTACCTTTATCACTGGCGATAGCTTGTTCGCCAAGCGCTAAATCGCTTAGCGCACGTCGGCAATGAATAAGATAACGTTCACCTTGCACAGTCAAACGTAAGCTGCGTGTCGTGCGGATAAATAAGCTAGTATCGAGCTGTTTTTCAAGCCGTTTTATTGCAGCACTGGCAGAAGCTGCCGAGATATCCATCTCGGCTGCTGCGGCAGATATATTGCCGCAATCAGCGACTCGAACGAACAAAGCTAAATCATTAATTAGCATGATTATCAAAAATCCTTTGAAAAAATTACAAACTTTATCCTGTTTATCTCTTGGCTAATCTTCCACACAATGGCTACACGATACAAGTACACGCAAACAAGTAAACTCCAGCAAGTACACCCAGAGGAATAAACATGAAAGCCATTGGTTACCAGACAGCAGGTGCAATAACAGCGCCCAATGCATTAGAAAACATCACGCTAGCCGAGCCAACTGCGACAGGTTTTGACCTTTTAGTGGAAATCAAAGCCATTTCTGTCAATCCGGTTGATACAAAAATCCGTGCATCTAGCTCAGCACCTGCAGGTGAATACAAAATTATCGGCTGGGATGCGGTCGGTGTCGTCAAAGCCGTTGGTGAGAAAGTCAGTCTTTTCAACGTTGGCGATGAAGTGTGGTATGCGGGCGATATCAGTCGCAGTGGGAGTTATGCAGAATATCAATTGGTTGATGAGCGGATTGTCGGCCATAAGCCTAAAAGTTTAACCTATACCCAAGCCGCGGCATTACCTTTAACGGGGATTACGGCATGGGAGATTTTATTCGACCGTTTAGCTTTACCCCAAGATGGTTCGGCAACTGACGCCCGTATTTTAATTATCGGTGCGGCCGGCGGTGTGGGTTCAATCATCACTCAGCTTGCAGTAAAACTCACTGGTGCAGAAGTCATAGGCACTGCATCTCGTCCAGAATCCGCCGCTTGGGTGCACAAACTTGGTGCCGATGCAGTTATCGACCACACCAAGCCACTTTCACAGGAACTTGCCAATATTGGCATTACTGATGTGACCCATGTGATTAGCTTAACCCAAACCGATCAGCATTTTGATGAAATAGTACAAGTGCTTAAGCCGCAAGGAAAACTGGCGCTCATTGATGATCCTAAAGGCCCATTAGATGTGATGAAACTTAAGCGTAAAAGCTTATCCTTACACTGGGAACTGATGTTTACCCGCAGCCTTTATCAGACCGAGGATATGATTGCACAACATCACTTACTCAACCGCTTAAGCGCCCTTATCGATACAGGCGAGTTACAGAGTACGTTCGGTGAGCACTACGGCACCATTAATGCCCAAAACTTAATCAAAGCTCACGCTCTGATAGAGTCTGGCAAAGCAATAGGTAAAATTGTTTTAGAAGGTTTTAACCAATGAAAATAACAGTATTTGCCCAAATCATAGCGAATCAAGGCCAAAGCGATACGCTATTTAAGATACTCAAGCAACTCGTGACAGACACTCATACCGAGGCTGGCTGCATCGAATACAAACTGCATCACTCATTAGATGATGAAAATATCTTCTGGATATACGAAATTTGGCAATCCCAAGCCGCACTGGATGAGCATATGGCAAGCACGCACTTTCAAGCATTCGTCGCTCAAACCGCAGACTTAATCAATCGAACTGACATTCACAAAAGCTACGCCTGCTAATCAACAAAAAAGCGCCAAACACGTTGGCGCTTTTCATCATTTATCACTTATCAAATCAAAGTCATGGCCATCTTGCGGCGTAAATACGCGATTTGCTGCATGTGTGGCAAATCCTTAGGACAGTTGTCTTGGCAGCCGAGTAAAGTCATACAACCAAATACGCCATCCTGATTGCCAATCACATGATAAAAATCCTCGGCAGTACGAGCGTCACGGCTGTCCATCTCAAAACGAGCTATTTTCATCATCCCCACTGCGCCAACAAAAGTGTCCCGCATTTGCTTAGTAGCACAGGCAGAAACACACACGCCACATTCAACGCAGCGTTCTAGCTCATACAAGCGCGCAGCTTCGTCAGGATCCATGGGATCTTCGAGTCGATGCACATTGATATCATTAGGTTTAGGATGTAACCATAGCTTTAAACGCTCAGCAAGTTCACGCATAAACTTACCCGTATTGACCGATAAATCACCAATCAATTCAAAGCCTGGCAGCGGCATTAAAGTGATTTCGCCCTTAGGGTATTTGGCCGTTAAGGTGCGGCAAGCTAGCGTCGGGAAACCGTTGATCACCATAGCGCAGCTACCACAAATACCTGCACGACAAACAAAATCGAATTGTAGCGAAGTATCTTGTTCTTCCCTAAGTTTATTAAGAGCGATAAATACCGTCATCCCCGGTGTTTCGGTGATCTGATAACGCACCATTTTCGGCTTATCGTTTGGCTCCTGCGGATCATAACGAAAGATATTAAAGGTTAACTGGCGACCTTGGCTCATTATGATTTTTCTCCTAACGCATTGGCTGATGGTTTTTTTAACGTGTCACTTAAACGTTCATTATTAGGTTGCAAACTCTCGGGTAACTCAAATGGCATAAGGGCTCGCTGCCTTTGATAGCGATCTGCATCATCACCCAGCCCTGCTAAAATCTCAGCGATTTGCTGCTCACGTTTTTGGGTATCGGGATGCACTATGGCGTTGTCGATCCCATAACCGCGATAGCCAGGCGGTAATTCCATCTTCATCACATCGAGGGCTTCATAATTAAGCACTGGTTCAAGTGCATTGGGATCAGGCCAGCTTGCCAACGTGCGATTCAGCCAATCTCGGTCATTTCGCTGCGGATAATCCTCGCGAGCGTGGGCGCCGCGGCTCTCGGTACGCGCTGCTGCGCCGCAGGCTACGGTTAACGCGACTTTCAACATCCGCTTGACCCGTAATGCTTCAACTAACTCAGGATTAGCGTGACGTTTTTTACACTTAAGCCCGAGTTTACGTGAACGCTCGAGCAAGACTTTAAGCTCAGCAACCGCTTTTTCAAGCTCGGGGCCATTACGGAATATCCCCACGTAATCCATCATAATACGCTGCATTTCATGCTTAAGCTCGAAGGGGCTCTCTGTGCCGTCCCCTTCGATTAACGTATCGATTTCATCTTGCACTTGCTTCATAAACTTTTCAGCAAGTTGGGTATTGATTTCTAAACTGTTATTTTCACAAAAATCAGCAACATATTTACCGATAATCATGCCCCCGACCACAGTTTCGGCTAGCGAATTACCGCCTAAACGGTTAAAGCCGTGCATATCCCAACAAGCCGCCTCACCCACGCTAAATAACCCTTTAAGCTGTGGACTTTCACCTGTGGCATTAGTCCGAATACCGCCCATAGAATAATGCTGGGTTGGCCGTACAGGAATCCAATCTTTAGCGGGATCAATACCCAGAAAGTTCTCACAAATTTCCTGTACTTCCCGAAGGTTTGTTTCAATATGCTTGCGACCTAAGAGGGTAATATCGAGCCATAAATGTGGTCCATAAGGACTATCAACCCCTTTGCCTTTACGCATATGCTCTGTCATACGGCGTGATACTACGTCCCGCGATGCCAACTCTTTTTTATCGGGTTCATAGTCTGGCATAAAGCGATAACCATCTTTATCGCGCAATAAGCCACCATCACCACGGCATCCCTCTGTCGTGAGAATCCCCACAGGTACAATAGCCGTCGGATGGAATTGCACAGCCTCCATATTACCTAAGGTCGCAACACCAGTTTCTAAAGCGAGCGCATGCCCTACACCTTCACAGATAATGGCGTTTGTTGATACTTCATAGATACGGCCATAACCACCAGTAGCAATGGTGGTGGATTTAGCCACATAAGCACGCAGTTCACCCGTAATCAAGCAACGAGCCACTACGCCGTGACAGCGTTTGCCATCGTGAATAAGCGCCAAGGCTTCAACACGTTCATGGACGGGAATGTCCATAGAAATCGCTTTGTTATCCATCGCATACAATAATGAGTGACCAGTCCCATCTGCGGTGTAACAGGTTCGCCACTTTTTAGTCCCGCCAAAATCACGGGCGTTGATAAGACCATGAGCTTCCTCGGCCTCATGGAGAGTGACCTTTTGCGCATTGACTATCACTTCTCTCGGGCCAGCACTCACCCTTGACCAAGGCACGCCCCAATTTGCTAATTCACGCACGGCCTTAGGTGCACAATGAGCAAACATACGAGCCACTTCTTGATCGCAGCCCCAATCGGAACCTTTTACAGTGTCTTGAAAGTGGACATCTTCATCATCACCCATCCCCTTAACGGCATTCCCTAAACTCGCCTGCATTCCCCCTTGTGCCGCCGCCGAGTGTGAACGTTTCGCAGGAATAAGCGATAGAACTAAGGTATCCAGCCCACGCTCTTTCGATGCAATGGCGACCCTTAAACCGGCAAGCCCGGCTCCTACCACTAATGAATCGGTATAAATCAGTTTCACGCCTGCTCCTTAACGGGATTTGCTATTATTGTCGGGTTTTCTCTCATAACACATCAACTACAACTATGTTTTTATTAGAATTTATTTAACTTGCATGAGGTAAAAATGCCAGCAGCGATGCAATACCCACTGATACAAATACCACGCTGATAATTGTCTTAAGTTTTCGTAATCGGGCACGACTGTTGAGATCCCTCGCTGCGCCCCATTTCAAAGCCACACGATAAATACCAATGGCAGCATGTAACTCCACCGTCAACAGTAATGGCAAGTACAACATCCACACACCTTGGTTCCATATGCGATTAGCACTGCCTTGGGGGCCAATAGTTTCGGGGGCAGATCCAATCAGCCACAGATGTACAGGAAGCAGCAATAAAATCACCACACCGGTAATCGCCTGCCAACGCCACAAGCGAGTATCGCTGTGCTTGATCACCTGCATTTGTTGGCGTAGCGCCCTTTGTTGCTGCAAACTCATAGGCAATTTTTGTAGCGCCACAAGCACATGAATAAAAGCCAAAACAGCAATGCCAATGGCGATACACGTCACAACCCAAGGATAGCCATGACCATCAGAAGATAAAAAACTCAACTCCATCATGCGCGCAACCCAACTCATCGCATCCGCACCGAACAAAATCGATGACACTAGCACTAAATGGGTCCACAAAAAGACAGCAAGAATGACGCCCGATAAACTCTGGCTTAAATCCAGCCACGCACTCCATTTTTTGATTTTTAAATTAATCGACATTTCACGCCCTCGCCCAGTGAGCTAACCCCAGTAAATCCAACGCTAAAAGTTAATATCGCTCACAAATCCATCACAGAACCTGAGACAGATCAATCAACAGAGAAATAATTAACCAAATGCTTAAATATTAGCTGTGAAATAACATTCTGCTTTACGGACATAGTGGCGATAAGTCCAATCCCTACTGGGGGACAAATGGCTGCACGGGAAGACTTAATTCACTTCCAATAAAAAGGTAAGAAATTAAGCTCGCTGTACCTAGGCATATTAAATAGATAATCAAGACCTTAACCACTTTACGTAGACTAGAACGCTTGGTCGTTAATCCCCACTTAACCGACACGCGATACAAACCAATCATGGCGTGTATCACAACCGCAGGGAGTAAAAGTGCATACAGTAGCCAAGCATTATTGTGATACACACGCTCAGCCGATAAATGTGGGCCAATTTCGGGATTAGTTATCATGGTAAAAAGATGTACTGGCACAAGGAAAAATAAAATAAAACCCGTGATGAGTTGCCAAAACCAAGCATGGGTATCTTTGTGTTTAATTCCCCCTAAATGTGAACGAAGTGCGCGCCACTGACCTAGCTGGGCAGGGAATCGTCTAAGCGCGACCGCAGCATGGACAATCACCACGAGTAACATAAATACAGAAAATATTTTCGTCACTATAGGAAAACCATGGCCAGTACTACTAAACATGCCCCCCTCAAGGAACTGTACTACGTGGTAAAACGCCTCTTTACCGAGCAGAATGCTCGACTCAAAATGCATATGCAGCAATAGAAAACACCCAAGCATAAGACCTGTGGCACTCTGTAATTTATCTGCCCTAGCCGACCATGGGTGTCCTAGTGCGGGTGTATTCACGCGATTGTGGACTCGAGTTACGCTTGTCATCTTGCTTATACCTATGTGTTTATTGTTGGCACCTCTGGGCAAGCTACACCATAGCAGCAACAAAAATCGCCGTTCAGCGTCACAGATTTAAAGCGTGAGCTACCTCACTCGACAGAATGCAACTCTTAGAAGAAGATCACAAAACACACATTCAAACTAAACAAAGGTAAAACCAATTAACCAATAAATTTCATATGGTTATAGTAAAAAATAAAACTGACAATTCGCTTTTTAACACTAATACTGACTCACTCGCTAACACCTTGTCTGGACAGATAAAAGCGCAATAACGCAATCACCAGCAACAAAACGCTACGCGATGGTAGCCCTCCCTACGGCTTAGCTAAAGCACGTTAAATTCCAGCTCAATCCTGCATTTTTAAGCAGTTTGGGTATACAATAGCGCCATATTTCACCCCTTACCTTTTGAACGCTTAGTCACAGGATACCTCCCATGCCTTGGATCCAACTCCGCATAAACACCAATAGCGATGATGCTGAAACCATTAGCGACTTACTCATGGAAGAAGGTTCAGTCTCAATCACCTTCGAAGACGGAAAAGACACACCGATTTTTGAACCTAAACTGGGCGAAACCCCATTGTGGCGTGATACTGTGGTCGTCGCGTTGTTCGAAGCGGACACCGACCTCACCCCAACGATAGAAATGCTAAAAACCCTGCCATTTTTAGGCGACAACTTCAGCCATAAAATTGAGCAGATTGAAGACAAAGATTGGGTGCGCGAGTGGATGGATAACTTCCACCCTATCCAATTTGGCTCTCGTTTATGGATTTGCCCAAGCTGGCGCGAAATCCCTGATCCAACCGCAGTCAATGTTATCCTCGATCCAGGTCTAGCCTTCGGCACCGGCACTCACCCAACCACTGCACTGTGTTTAGAGTGGTTAGACAGTCTAGATTTAAGCAATGAAGAAGTGATCGACTTTGGTTGTGGCTCCGGTATCTTAGCCGTGGCCGCACTAAAACTTGGCGCGAAAAAAGTCACAGGTATCGATATTGACTATCAAGCGATTGACGCCTCACGTGCTAATGCCGAGCGCAATAATGTCGCCGACAAGCTGGCGTTGTACTTACCTGAAGATCAACCCGCCGATCTTAAGGCTGATGTATTAGTGGCTAACATCCTCGCAGGCCCACTGCGTGAACTTGCTCCACTTATCGCTGAACGGGTAAAAAGTGGTGGTAAATTAGCGCTTTCAGGCCTTCTCAAAGAACAAGCGCAAGAAATCTCAGACTTTTACAGCCAATGGTTCGATATGGACGAAGCAGCTCACAAAGAAGACTGGAGCCGCTTGACAGGTAAGCGTAAATAGAAGTAATGCCATGGCCGAACATGCGCCACGGCTGGCTTCGGCTAATTTTGCCAATTACTTCTCAACGCTTAAAAGTCAAGAAAAAAAATTGCGCCTAGGTCATTTATTGACCTTTTCACGGCCAACAAAAAGGGCTACTATAGCGCCCCTTTGAAGAGCTAAGGTGAATCATAAATGCAGATTGGACCCTATCAACTGAAGAATCAGCTGATCGTGGCACCAATGGCAGGTGTCACCGATCAAGTCTTCCGTAATCTCTGTCTTCGTTATGGCGCAGCCCTTGCGGTGTCAGAGATGCTTTCATCTAATCCTGATGTTTGGGAAACAGATAAAAGCCGCCAACGCATGATGCATTCTGGCGAGGAAGGTATACGCTCAGTGCAAATTGCAGGGGCCGATCCTGATTTAATGGCGCAAGCCGCCTTGTTCAATGTCGAACAAGGTGCTCACATCATTGATATCAACATGGGTTGCCCGGCGAAAAAAGTGAATAAAAAGCTGGCAGGCTCGGCGCTAATGCAAAATCCACCGCTGGTAAAAGAGATTTTACAAGCCGTGGTAGCCGCAGTGAATGTGCCTGTCACGTTAAAGATTCGCACCGGCTGGGAGCCAGAACACAAGAATGGTGTTCAAATCGCCCAGATTGCAGAGGATTGTGGCATCGCCTCGCTCGCCGTTCACGGCCGCACGAGACAATGTATGTACAGAGGCAACGCCGAGTACGACACGATCAAAGCAATCAAACAGAATGTCTCGATTCCTGTCGTCGCCAATGGGGACATCGACAGTCCGGAGAAAGCCCGCTTTGTGCTGGAATACACCGGTGCCGATGCCTTGATGATAGGACGGGGTGCTCAAGGACGGCCTTGGATTTTCAGAGAAATCCAGCACTACTTGGAAACGGGTAATAAGCTAGCGCCCATTGAGGTTGCCGAACAGCGTCAAGTGATGCTGGAACACCTCACCAAACTGTATGACTTATATGGTGAATACAAGGGTATCCGCTTCGCCAGAAAACATATGGGATGGTACCTAGACCAAGAAGCTCAGCGCCAATTTAGGGCTGACTTTAATCGGCTGGAAACCGCTGCAGAACAGTATTCCCTCGTGGAATGTTATTTTGATGAATTAGTACAGAATTAATAAAGAGCAGAATAGAATGTTTGATCAGACAACTAACACAGAAGTTCACCAGCTTACCGTTGGCAAAATCGAAACCGCAAACGGCACTATCAAGCCCCAGTTATTACGTGACGCCGTCAAGCGTGCCGTAACTAACTTCTTCGCACAGTTGGACGGTCAGGAAGCACAAGAAGTTTATGAAATGGTGCTAAGCGAAGTTGAAGCGCCCCTGCTTGACATCATCATGCAACACACTCGTGGCAACCAAACCCGCGCAGCAAACATGCTAGGTATCAACCGTGGTACTCTGCGTAAAAAATTGAAAAAATACGGCATGAATTAATCCGCAAGGATTAAGCTGTTGTATTGAAAAAGAAAAGGCCTGAAGAGATTCAGGCTTTTTTGCTTTCTGATACACCATTTTCTAATGTAAACCTTTCTAATGCGCGCCCTTCTTATGCACATAGTTACACAGTTACCATCATGCTTGGTTTGCCACGCCTCTCACGCCAACTAAGACATCATTCACCAATACAATGCACTTAGCTGCTCTAGCGACCAAAATTAATAAATAATCCATACAGCCCATAGCACAACCTTGACACGAGCCATCGGGTTTTAAGTTATAATGCATTTAAAAATCAGTCTGTTAATTCTAAAACTTTTTAGCCGTAGGTTTTACATTGTCATTGAATCACTCTGAACAAGATATCAAACACAGTTGGTTTGGCCGTTTCTTTATTGGCAAAGCTGATGCGGTAAAACTCACCACGAGTGGTATTAGCATTAATCGCACTAAAGGCGGCTTTTTTGCTCACTCTCGCAGCGCTAACAAAGTAGCAGCTGACGAATGTTTTACCTGGCAACAGCTCGATTCCCCACCATTTTTTACCTTAAGTCCACTAGGTTATCTACTCGGTTTCACGGTATTAGGCAAAGCCTATCAACTGCCGTTTCTCAGCTATTTTGCACAACATCAATTTAGCTATCAAATCGCACAGTATTGGGCAAATGCCAATGGGCCGCGCGTTGCTGAGTTAATGGCGAAAGTGGATAAGACACTGACACACACTTATTTACGTGAATCACGGGTGGAAATGATACAAGCCAGAGTCGCGCGCGAATATCAGCGTTGGTTCCCTTGGTGTGAAAACCTGCCATTAGCGAGAAATCTACACACAGGGTTAGCGAGGCTTAAGCAAATCCACCGATGGACTCGCGCCGATATAAAGCAACTGCGTGAAGATTATATTCAGTCGCAGCTCATTAAATTTGCTGACTATTTTGAGCATGTAGAATCTAATCCCTTAACCGAAAAACAGCGCCGAGCTTGTATTATCGATGATAACAATAACTTGTTATTGGCAGGCGCAGGCACGGGAAAGACCAGTGTGATGGTTGGTCGAGCAGGATATTTACTTAAGAGTGGTCAAGCAAAAGCCGATGAAATATTGCTATTAGCCTATGGCCGTAAAGCGGCTGACGAGATGGATGAGCGGATTAAAAACAGGCTCGGTACGGATGATATCAAGGCGAGCACCTTCCACAGTTTAGGCTCAAAAATTATCGCCGACGTTGAGCGAGCAAAACCGAGTTTGTCCCCTTGGGCAGAGGATGACAAAGCCAAAGAGCTGTGGGTGCACAATACCCTTGAGACTTTGATTGAAGATGAGGCTTACCGTAAACAACTTTTCGAATATTTCAGCCGTTTCTATTATGTTGAAAAAAGCCCATTCGAGTTCGATATGGAAGGTGATTATTTTCAATACTTGAATGATAACGATATTCGCAGTCTTAAAGGTGAGCGAGTCAAAAGCTTTGGTGAGCTCTACATTGCCAACTGGCTATTTAGCAATGGCATCGAATATGTTTATGAAGCTAAGTATGAGCATGATGTGCGCAGTATTGATTTTCGTCAGTATCAACCCGATTTCTATCTGCCTGAATACCAAGTTTATCTTGAATACTATGGTATTGATGAACACCAGCATACCGCCCCTTATATCGATAACCAAAAGTACTTGGAATCGATGGTATGGAAACGCCAGCTACATCAACAGCATGGTACTAAGTGTATTGAGCTATTTTATTACCAACATAAAAAAGGGTTGTTAATCAGTAAGCTTGAGCAAGCTTTACAGGTCTTTAAAGTGCAATACGCGCCCTTACCCGATGAAGCCATACTCGCCACCCTGCATGAACTAGGCCGCGTGACTGAATTGGCAAAAATGTTTAGTCAGCTAATTGGGCTGTATAAAGCAGCTTGCCTTGATGAACATGGGCTTGAGGGTGTATTTGCTCGCGCCGCCGATGCTCAGCAGACCCGCAAGGCATTCGAACTGCTTGAGCCCATACTCACGCGCTATGAGCAGCATTTAGCGATAAATGGCGACATTGATTTTGAGGACATGATTGGCAAAGCGTTGACGTATCTACAACGCGGACAATTCATTAGCCCGTGGCGTTTTATTATGGTGGATGAGTTCCAAGATATTTCAGAACCACGTGCCCGCTTAGTCCGCGCCTTGAGAGATTCCTGTGCACCCCATTCTAAAGCGTTGGCGTCTTTATTTTGTGTCGGGGATGACTGGCAGGCAATTTATCGTTTTAGCGGTGCAGATGTGAGTTTAACAACGCAATTTAGCCAATATTTTGGCCCAACAACCCAAAGCTACTTGGATCTGACTTTTAGGTTTAACAGTAGTATTGGGCAAGTCGCCACTCAGTTTGTCACCCAGAATCCCACGCAATTGAGGAAGGACATTCGCTCCCTCATGCAGGTAGCCTACCCTGCAGTCTCAATATTACGCCGCGGAGAAAACGAGCAGTCAAGCCTAAATGAACCAAGCCCAAATGCACTGGAACAAGCATTAACGGCCATTAGTGCAAGGATAAGCGCTAGAAGTGACAAACTTAACAGCGTAGCAAGCGTCTATTTACTGGCACGTTTTTGGTTTCAGTTACCCGATAACATCCAAGTTAACCAACTTAAAGCTAAATATCCCAACTTGAAGATTGAGTGCCAATCTTTTCATGCTTCGAAAGGGAAAGAAGCCGATTATGTAGTGATCATGGGGATGAAAACGGGAATGCATGGCTTCCCTTCAATGAAAATCACTCCTCCGATACTAGATGCATTTTTACCAAAAACGGAAGCGTTTGAATTTGCAGAAGAACGTCGACTGTTTTATGTCGCGTTAACGCGGGCAAAACACCGCGCCTATGTGATTGCCGATATGACAGACGTGAGCCCATTCGTCACCGAACTGCTTACAAAAGGCTACGCAATTGAACAAGATGAATTCAGCACCACTTTAGTACAAAGGTTATTTGAAGACATAAAATGCGTGCGTTGTAGCACGGGAACGCTTAAGCCTAGAACGGGAAAATTTAAATCGTTTTATTCCTGCTCACATTTTCCCCTTTGCGATCACAAGGAAGAAGGTTGTGAGCTCTGTGCTAGCCCAATGACCCGCACACGCTTTGCTGGCTTTAAGGTATGTTTGAATGAGAACTGTGGTCATATAGCACCACTTTGTAGCCTCTGTGGTGGCGATATGCTGTTAAAGGATGGTCGATTCGGCCCCTTTTGGGCTTGCCGCAATTACCGCGGGCAAAACCTACCCAGCTGCATGAATATTCTAAACAAGGCCAAGTTATCGCTCCCAAGCGAGCGACCCAAAAAGCATGTGAGCTAGATGCAAAAATGCTCAACAAAAGCCTATAACAATGAGTCGCAACTCATTTTTATAGGCAGGGGATTTAGAGTAAAAAGAAGAAATAAACAACGAGGAAAAAGGAGCTGAGTGCGCCAATAACCACTGGGTAAATAAGATAAGCATCTTGCGCTCTGGCAGCACGAATAAAACATAAATGAGCCAGAAAATAATTATAGATAAAAATCATAATTGAAATCATAACACCATGGCTAAAGCGTAATGTATTCATATTGAGTGCAACAATAATAAGCAATAGCCAATTCAGCAGAATAAGATACAGAAAGACCTTCTGTAATTTATCCGAGCCGTTTCGATGAAAAGATGCAGCCATTGCATATCCTATATTTTCGCCCGTAGTCTAATTGCATCAATCAAGTTCTGGACTTCAGCTTTATCACGATAAATCCAGCGAGCGCCTAAGAACTTCAATCGACCTTTAATCGTGTGTTCTCGAGTTACCTCACATAAGACTCGTGTTTGCTCAAGTTCAATATAGAATCTCCTCCCTACTGGCAGTGGTTCATTGCACAAAATCCCAACACCGCCAATGCTAATATCTTTTATATTTGCAGTTCCAATCGGCGTAATAACAAACCAGCGAGTTGTTGATAAATTTACTGTCAGGCCATCGCATGCAAATGCGAGTGGCGCTCTTTTATTTCGCCTCAGGCTAAATCTTTGATGAGTTCGACGATTATCAAATTCAATAATCTGATACTCAGGATTCGCTTCAACTTCATCCTCAGAATGTACAAACTCTTCATACAGATTCATAGTCATCCCTAACAAATGAGAGCGGGTATTAACACTAGCGAGTGTTTGCTTGGCGCTTAATGTCGTTGATTGTAACGCCACTTCGGACTGTATCGTTCGGAGCGCCAATCATGCCTCTTAATAACTGTTCAGCAGAGGAGGTTAAAATAAGCGCCTCAATCCGACGATTAGCCGCCGCAGCAGTATCCGAAGTGATGTAAGGAACCTGATCAGCCATACCCGTCACCTGAATAACCTGATCGCGTTTAACCCCGCCACGCTCAAGCACTCTTCGTGCTAATAGTGCTCTTTCACTCGATAATTCCCAATTAGTAAATAAACTGCCCGCATAAGGCGTTGAATCCGTATGACCAGAAATAACCATGCTATTAGTTATATTTTTTAAAATAGGCCCTAAAGATAAAAGTAATTCTTCAAAATAGGGTTGCATCTGTGCACTACCCCGCGTAAACATAAATTGATTCACATTATCGTGAATTAAGATGCGTATGCCTTGAGGCACAATCGTCACGGCAATATTTTCAGCCATACTTGAGCTTTGCACGACTCGATTCAATTCTCTGGCGAGCACAGTTAATTGCGCCTGAGTATCAAATTGCCCGGGGATGAGCGCACCTTCCTCTAATCCTTCTGACTCTGAACCTCTAGGCATAGAATTGGAAGGTATGATTGGAGGGGCAATAGACATATTACCTTCTAAATCAATAATTGAAGATGACTGACTTAGCTCAAATGGATTCATTGGACCAGTGGGATTCATATCTCCACGTAAATACTGCACTATCATGGTTCGCTCTTTTTGATCAGCGATTTGCATGATCCACAGCACCATAAAGAGCGCCATCATAGCAAGCGTGAAATCGGCAAAAGCGACTTTCCACGCACCACCATGTCCATGATTACGCTTTCCTCGCTTTCGCCGCTTGATAATAATCGGCTCATTTTTATGGAGCATTAGCTTCTCTGCCCTTCCATCCAACGTTCTAACTCGATAAATGAAGGACGATTTTCACTTTGTATTTGTTTCCGTCCCGCATCAATAGCCATCATTGGTGGTTTACCTTTTGAAAAGGTCACTAAAATAGCGGCTATGCACCGAAGCTGTGCCGATTTACGATCAACCAGATGTTCTAATGCCTTTGACATTGGGTCGAAGAAACAATAACACGCGAAAATACCAATAAATGTACCGACTAATGCAGCGGCAACTTTGACACCAATCATAGTAATTGGGCCATCAATATTAGACATAGTAATGATAATACCGAGTACAGCAGCTAAAATACCAAAGCCAGGCATAGCCTCACCCACTTTACTAAAAGCTTCCGATGGTCGTAATCTGTCCTCTTCTATACGATGAATCTCTTCTTCTAGGATATGCTCTAAATCATGGGGAGATATTTTCCCAATAGACTGCACTCGTAAGTTATCAATTAAAAACTGTAAAACATTTGGGTGATTGAGCACGGCTGGGTACATTAGAAAAATAGAACTTTGCTGAGGATTTTCTAAATGCTCATCGAGTACTTTTAAGCCTTGGGATTGGATCTGAGCCATTAAAGTGCCCATCAAAGGAAATAACTGAGGATATAATTCAGGATCTTCTTTACCCTTATTAAATAATTCTTTTAACTGCTCAAGCATTTCTTTTAATACTGATTGCGGGTTAGCAATAATGAGCGCTCCAACTCCGGCGCCCATAATGATTAAAATTTCAGCAGGCTGCCACAATGCAGACAAAGCCCCACCCGCCCAAACATACCCACCAAACACAGAAGCTAAAATGATTAACAGCCCAACTAGTTTACTCATTACGATCTTCTCACTTTTAAACTTTAGCGCTGCAATATTGTTTTTAACTGTGAAATAGCTGATTTATGCAGCTGGCAAATACGCGTTTCAGTCAATCCCAATGCCATAGCTATCTCTTTTAAATTCAGCTCATGATGATAGTAAAGCGACAGAATTAGCTGTTCTCTTTCATTTAATTTTGAAATAACTTTGATCAAAGTTTGCTTCAGCATTAACCGCTCAACATCATTACTTTTGTCTACTGGATGATCACCGCCCAATAACAACTCATCTAAGCTTTTCATTGACTCTGCTTGCGTCGAGTATAAACGTTCCCGATAATCCTCCGCGCTCAGCCCAAGCGCACTGGCCACTTCAAGATCGCTTGGTTCACGTCCCATCTCTCGACTCAAACGTCTAACAACATCATTAAGCTCATGGGCCTGCTGTCTAACAGGTCTAGGACGCCAATCCTGCCGCCTCAACTCGTCGAGTATGGCACCGCGAATCCGTTGCCCAGCGAAGGAAATAAATCCATTATCCAGCTCGCCAGGATACCGACGTGATGACTCAAGCAAGGCCATCATGCCAATTTGCTCCATATCCTCGAGGGATAACATCACGCCGCAGTGACTGCGCATCTGCGAGACTATACGTTTGATTAATGGCAAGTATTGTCGAATAATCTGTTGTTCAGATTGACGCTCTTCGGCTGGATAATCACAGGTTTGTTGATATGCGAGTTGGCCCGCTGCTGTCATGATAAGGCCTCTTACTGGATCACCATGCGAGTAAAGAGTACTTCATCAATATCTGAAGGTAATTGGTTATCTGACAGCACTTTAACCATCAATATCAACGCCTCTGATTGTAAACTGTCAAGCTGATCTAAGTGGTTCAACTGCTCAAATGTTTTACGTGAGAACATCTTCATCATAGCGTTTCGTATAAGTGGATCTGACTCCAGCAACACCGTTTTCATATTGGGATTACGGCTTTTTAATGACATTTCAAGCAGCATGTAATGGGGATACTTATCCCCAGGAATCGATATCACAAACTTTTCTAACGGGTAAAACTTGGCAACTGGTACAGGTTCGACTTCAGGTTCCGATGCAAAAAGCTCTGCTAGCTTCCAATCTCCACTACTTGTCCCAATCCAAAATGCACCTGCGGTCGAACTAATGAGCACAAGTAACGCTAAAATTATCTTTACTAAACGAGATTTTAAAATTGCCATTAAACGACTCCGGCACTTAAGCCAATAAATCTAATTGAGATTTCTCTCTCGCCATCACATCGACTACATTATCCGTTGTAGTTTCAGCCGCTATCGACGAGGAGAATAATGCAGTTTCCTGTTGATGCTGTTGCGATTCTCCTTGGCCAATATCGACATCAATTTGACCGCCATGATCCATTGCTAAATCCACTCTCAAACGATCCAAACCATTGAGTAATGCATCTCGAATTGCCGGATTTACTGCATGCATTTGCACCTGTAAACGATCGCCCTCTAAACGAATATTGAGCTCAATCTTGCCCAGCTCTGGCGGATCTAGCCTTAATTCGGCTTTCTTAATATGTTGATCGACTTGGAAACGAAGATGCTCTCTTAAGGGAGTAAGGATCTCCTGAGAGTGCTGCGCTAAAGAAGCCATGGGAGTGAGAGATACAGGGCCCCATTGAGTAGCACTTGCAGCCTGCGTACCCGCAACCTGCTGAGATCCTATCGCATTAATATCTTTAACTTCATGCCCCCTAAGTTCTGCCAACACACGCTGAAACACTGACGAGTCAGATTTCAAATGCTCAAAATCCCCAGAGAAAGTTGCCAGCGTTGAATCCTGCGTAAATACGCCGCTCATTTTCAAGGATTCGCCACTCATACCCGCAGGCTGAGTACGACTTCCTGCAAGAGCCATAGATGAGGTCATCCCTGAACTAAATAGCGTTCCTCTTTGATCTGTGGCTGAAAGCCCAATTAAAGACGCAGGAGTTCGACCTATCGGATCCGTTTTAACCGTTTCTGCAGGAAAAATCACAGGAACAAACGGCGCGACAGCAGTCGGTGAAACGAGACTGTTCTGAGGCGTGGCGGCTAAGCCATCTTGAATAATAGGCGCTGAGTTAATCTCAGTATTTAACAGTGACGGAGATACTCCTGGTACAACAGGAACAAAAGATACTGAGTCAGATAAATTGCTATTAACATATTGATTTAAAAAAGTATCAGCATCTCTTTCTAAAGCATGTTCGGCATTCTGAGTCCACTGAGTCCCCTCTAACGGGAGAGGCGCTGCAGACAATCCGACTGGCAACCCCAACAAGGTAAATGACTCTGATTTATCTTGATCAACTGCACTTGCCACTTTAGTCGTCAAGCTGGTATTTGTGCCAACAGGACGAGTTGAAAGAAGATCAGAGATCATCCAAAGCTCCACTTACTTGTGTTAATTGATAGGCGGCTAAACCTGGTTGTTGCGCCTTAAAGCGACCCATTTCAGCGGCTAATTCATCACGAGCCAAGATCAACTCTTGTAGCACTTGGGAATGAACCCGCTTTAATTCTGCACGTGCCAATTTCTGCTCAATATCATGAGCCTCACCAGCCTGTTGCAGTGCTTTGATCAAAGCGATGTTCACTTTTCGGACGCTTTCCCAATCCTGAGCATCTGCATATTGGCGTAAAGCATTCGCAAAACGCGCCCACTGCTTAATTGAGATTTGTCCATCCTTCTCTGACATTAGTAATCACCTGAGTCACTGGAACTAGCGCTTCAGCACTGTTTTCGACACTGGCGCTGACAAGCTGACGGCTACAAAAGTCATAGAGACGATGTAAACTCACGGCAACCTCACCACCATTTTCAAGGTCAAGCATAGAGTCCAAGCCATGCACGATATTAAGGCACTTATGGATACTCATTCCTTTCGCCTCAAACCTTTGGTATTCCATATGGCCAGCGGTCCGCTCTAGTTCTTCCAATAAACCATCAAGTAGCATACGCACCATGTCATGGGTTGTTGCTGCCGCTACTTGTGCATCTAAAGCGGTTTGCTTGTAGGCATTAAATGGATCGTACTCATTTAACATTTTTTACTGCTTCCTATGAAAACAACTGACTTGCGGAATTAAACTGATTAATGGTGGATTCCATTGCCGTAAACTGGGTTAAATAAATCTGATACTTTTGATTCATTTGATAATCATGGCGCGCCATACTGTCATTCACACTTTTAATCTGCTTATTTAGCGCTTCCTGCTTTTGATCGATATAGCCATTGAACTGTGTAAAAGGTTTTAGGGTCTTTTCTATGCTTTTGATATAACTGTCAGGACCAGTAAACATGGCTTGTACTTTTTCTGGATCACTTTTAAAGCTATCGGTCAGCTTAGCATCATCAATTTTTAGTTTTCCGTCTCGTCCAATCTCAATCCCGATATCAGACAAACGCATGCCATTAGCAGCCGTTGCAAATACAGAATCACGTAATTTAGACTGGAGAAGGCGAATAGAGGTATCCCCCTTCAACACTCCAATTTGCGCTTCACTCACTGCAGTGGTTTTGTCTTCCTTATCTTTATCGGAAGAGCCAGAGTCAGAGGTCTTAACGCCCATAGAACGAGTTAATTGATTAATTTGCGTCATTAAAGAATTAAATGAATCGACAAAATCCTTAACCGCTTTCTTATTCGCTTCAAAATCGTCTGTGACTTTAATCATGCTGCTTTCACCAACCGCATGCACCTTGACTAATTCGAGGCTTACACCATCAACAACATTTTCTAGATAGTTACTACTGCTGGTAATACTGATACCGTTTAATGTAAGTTCCGCATCTTGTGCTGCACGACGTTCTGTCATGCCCCAATCGGCACCGTTAAACTCAACCTTCACTTGATTCGCGACACCCGATTCCTTTGAAGACAGCATAAATTCGATTTGGTTACCTGTGCGCACTAATGACGCTTGTACACCAGGATTACCCACTTGTTTATTGATCACATCGCGTAACTGAGACACAGAAATAGCCGCACCGCCATTAACCGTTGCCAAATCAATTTCCATGCGCTTAGTCGGATCACTACCAACTTGAATACTGATAATGCCCGACGTTGGCAACAATTCACTTTCAGAGGAATAGGCTTTAGTCAGTTGATGCGCTTGCGCAAGTTTATGCACGCTCAAATCATAGTTGCCCTTAGGCGCATCAGATTTAACTGTCGCGGTCGCATTCTCGCCCGTAACCGTAGCAATTTTGCCTTTAGCTGCATCGCCACCCATTTCACTCAGCTTAGTGGCCATTTTCTTCATATTATTTTCGAGCAACGTATAAGCATCTAACTGTGTTTTGCTGGCAGTTAGCTTACCTTTGTAAAGCGTATCTTTACCTGCGCGGTCTGCGCCAATCAGTTGCTGAGCAAATTGTGCTGCATTCATACCTGAAATCATGACTACCTCCACTCGTTCTAGAGCAAAACGCATGCCAAAAACAAGTTACTGTTTTTAAAGAGATTTAAATAATTAACTGGCCCAAACACAGCTAAATACTTCCGCATGGACACTTAAACAGGAAAACCATCTTCCACTTTGTGTTATCGAAAATTACCCACTAAAACATGAACCTTATAGGTTTCAATCTCGGGTTTAGCGACTACCGCCCAATACATAAACCGTGGCTAAAATAAAAATGCCAGTCAGCGCAACTAACTGGCATTTTAGCTGTGACCAAAACATCACCAGTCCAATAACATTAACGCAATAGACCCATGACTAAACCTGTATTTTGGTTAGCTGAAGACAGTACCGTTGTACCCGCCTGAACTAATAATTGGTTGCGCGTCATATTGGCTGACTCAACCGCGAAATCGGCATCCATAATACGGCCGGCAGCGGCTTTAGTATTTTCAGTTACGCTGGCAAGGTTAGCCGCAGTATGGCCAAGACGGTTAATGTTGGCACCTAAGGTTGAACGTTCTGCACCTACTTTGGCTAAGAAAGAATCAACTGCTGTAATTGCGGTATTGGCGTTTGCAGATGTAGTTAAATCGCCTGTGATTGTTGTATCAATAGCGCCGAGTTCAACCTTCAATGTCTCATCTTTACCAGCGCCAATCTGGAAGGTAACACCATCAGTTTTAACAAGTACGCCTGTAGTATCTTTGAATAAATTATTACCTGCATAAGTTGTATTTTCGAGGATACGGGTAATTTCTTCGTTCAACTGTTTAAACTCAGCATCCAATGCAGTTAAATCATCAGTAGAGTTAACGCCGTTAGCCGCTTGGGTTGCCAATTCTTTCTGGCGATTAGCAATGGTCGTCAACTCTTCTAACGCACCATCAGCAGTTTGCAGCATAGAGGTCGCATCGGAAATATTGCGTGAAGCCGTTTCCATACCTTTCACGTTAGCGCTCATGCGATTAGCGATTTGCAAACCCGCAGCATCATCAGATGCGCTATTGATACGCAAACCCGTCGACAAACGCTCCATGGCGTTAGTTAGTAAGTTATTGCTTTTGTTAACAGCACCTTGTGCAACGATTGAAGCGTAATTAGTGTGAACACCTAACATATCAGTTCTCCTGAAAAATAACGGTTATCTTGGCAATGCCTGAATCTCAGCATCGCTCCATAACTAACTAAGGCGACAGCAACAGCGCAAAACTAAAACTTATTTAAAAATAGATGGGATCACCTCTATAAAAACAGACTTAAATGGCATCCACAAAACGCCATAAAAAATGCCAGTAAGCTAAGCTCACTGGCATTAAAACTAAACTGACTGGCTTAACTGTAATTAGCGCAGTAGACCCATGACTAAACCCGTATTTTGGTTAGCTGAAGACAGTACCGTTGTACCCGCCTGAACTAATAATTGGTTGCGGGTCATATTAGCTGATTCAACCGCGAAATCGGCATCCATAATACGACCAGCTGCGGCCTTAGTGTTTTCAGTCACACTGGCAAGGTTAGCCGCTGTATGGCCAAGACGGTTAATGTTGGCACCTAAGGTAGAACGCTCAGTACCGACTGCTGCTAAAAAAGTATCCACAAGATCAATGGCATCATTCGCAGCAGTATTTAAATCACCAGCAGCCAATGCGGCGGCATCTATGACGGTTGTTTTAACGAGCAATTTTTCACCCGTACCCGTACCTGCACCAATTTGAAAAGTAACACCAGTCTCTAATGTGCTGAATAGGTTATTACCGGCGTAAGTTGTATTATCGAGAATACGGGTAATTTCGGTGTTTAATTGCTTAAACTCATCATCCAGCGCTTTTAAATCAGCTGTTGAGTTAACACCGTTAGAGGCTTGAGTCGCTAATTCTTTCTGGCGGTTAGCAATGGTCGTTAATTCTTCTAGCGCACCATCAGCGGTTTGTAGCATAGAGGTCGCATCAGAAATATTGCGTGAAGCTGTTTCCATACCTTTTACGTTAGCGCTCATGCGATTAGCGATTTGCAGACCCGCAGCATCATCAGATGCGCTGTTGATTCGTAAACCCGTCGACAAACGCTCCATGGCATTAGTCAGTATGTTATTACTTTTGTTAACAGCACCTTGTGCAACGATTGAAGCGTAATTAGTATGAACACCTAACATATGTAGTTCTCCAGAAAATAACGATTGTTTTGGTTAGGCCTGAATCCAGGCATAACTAACTAAAGCGACTACACAAGCCCACAACTAAAACCGATTTTAAAATGAGTGCATTAGCGCTGTAAAAATCAGACTGAAATGGCATGCTCAAAACGCCATAAAAAATGCCAGTAAGCTAAGCTCACTGGCATTAAAACTAACAAGCTGACTAATTAATTGTAATTAGCGCAGTAGACCCATCACTAAACCTGTATTTTGGTTAGCTGAAGACAGTACCGTTGTACCTGCTTGAACTAATAATTGATTGCGGGTCATATTGGCAGATTCAACCGCAAAATCGGCATCCATAATACGGCCAGCAGCGGCTTTGGTGTTTTCAGTTACGCTAGCTAAGTTAGCCGCAGTATGGCCAAGACGGTTAATGTTGGCACCTAAAGTTGAGCGTGAAGTGCCCACAGTTTTAATAAAATCATCAACTGCAGTAATTGCTAACCTTGCATTATCGCCAGAATCCAGTTTCACAGTAGCGGCCAACGCAACTGGGGCTGCACTTGTCACTGTCATCGTTTCAGCCTTGTCTGCACCAATTTGGAAAGTCACAGTACCAGCTATAGCAGTGAATAAGTTATTACCCGCATAAGTCGTATTTTTTGCGATACGATCAACTTCCAAACTTAGCTGTTGAAATTCAGCATCCAGCGCAGTTAAATCATCAGCAGAGTTCACACCGTTTGCCGCTTGAGTGGCGAGTTCTTTCTGACGATTAGCAATGGTCGTTAATTCTTCTAACGCACCATCTGCAGTTTGTAGCATAGAGGTCGCATCAGAAATATTACGTGAAGCGGTTTCCATACCTTTAACGTTAGCGCTCATGCGGTTAGCAATTTGCAAACCCGCAGCATCATCAGATGCGCTATTGATACGCAAACCGGTAGACAAACGCTCCATGGCGTTAGTCAGTAGGTTATTACTTTTGTTAACAGCACCTTGAGCAACGATTGAAGCGTAATTAGTGTGAACACCTAACATATAAGTTCTCCATTAAATAACGAGTAGCGGGGTTAGACCTGAGTTCAGGGATAACTAACTAAAGCGACCACACAAGCGCTTAACTAAAACCTATTTAAAAATAGAGTGTATGACATTATAAAAACTAGACTGAAATGGCATGCACAAACACCATAAAAAATGCCAGCAAGCTAAGCTTACTGGTATTAAAACTAACACTGACTAATTGAATAAAATTAGCGCAGTAAGCCCATAACTAAACCCGTATTTTGGTTAGCTGAAGACAGTACCGTTGTACCTGCTTGAACTAATAATTGATTGCGCGTCATATTGGCAGATTCAACCGCAAAGTCGGCATCCATAATACGGCCTGCAGCGGCTTTAGTGTTTTCGGTAACGCTCGCTAAGTTAGCGGCAGTATGGCCAAGACGGTTAATGTTGGCACCTAAGGTAGAACGCTCAGTACCCACTGCGGCTAAGAAGGTATCCACAAGAGCAATGGCAGCATTGGCAGTACCACCAGTTAAAGTACCTGCAACCGTTTTAGGAATTGTGCCTAATTTAACAGTCATGGTTTCCGTTGTTCCGGCGCCAATTTGAAATTTAACACCAGTACCAGAGGTCAATACACCAGTATCGAATAATTTATTACCAGCATAAGTGGTATTTTCTACAATACGCGTTATTTCGGCATTCAATTGCGTGAACTCAGCATTCAGAGCAGTTAAATCATCCGCTGAGTTAACACCGTTAGATGCTTGAGTAGCCAATTCTTTCTGGCGATTAGCAATGGTCGTTAATTCTTCTAACGCACCATCAGCGGTTTGTAGCATAGAGGTCGCATCAGAAATATTGCGAGAAGCCGTTTCCATACCTTTTACGTTAGCGCTCATGCGGTTAGCAATTTGCAGACCAGCAGCATCATCAGATGCACTATTAATACGTAAACCCGTCGACAAACGCTCCATAGCATTAGTTAAAAGGTTATTGCTTTTATTTACAGCACCCTGCGCAACGATTGAAGCGTAATTAGTATGAACACCTAACATAGTAGTTCTCCAGAAAATAACGATTGTTTTGGTTAGGCCTGAATCCAGGCATAACTCATTAAGGCGACATGAAAAGCTCTTCACTGAAGCCAAATAGCTTATTTTCAAAAATTAAATAATCACACTTAGGATTCGCTTCAAAAATTAGAGCAGCAGAGCGCTAACCTGTTCGCGGTTCGTATTTCCCTGCGCCATCAAAGATGTCACTTGATAGGCAAAAGGATAGGGTTGCATAAATTTATGCAAATGTTGGAGTTCAAATTTGGGCTGACTAGATGCGGTCAATTGCTTAACCTTCACCAGTAGTAAACGGTGGGATGCTTTAATATCATCAATTTGCACTGTGACTTTTTTATCTACCTTTGACACTTTAGCCAATGTCATTTTTAACTTTTCAGTATCCGTAAAATTCCATTCACGGGGATCCTGCCAACTAAATTTCTCTTCTAATGGTATATTCCTCGGCTCACCTGCTGGCAACCTTTGCCCTTCGCCGACCATTAAAATCCCCCCATTGAGCTTCATCCAAGTCTCATGCGGTGCTGTAAACACTGTGTCATTGGTCGATAAGCGGTCGATACTTATCCCAATCGAAGCTAAAACAGGCTCTATGATATCTTGTAGCTCTAAGCGATTTTTATTGGCAGGCAAAAGCAAATGCAATGTTTGCTTCTCTGTAAAAAGCGTAATCCGCTCATCGCGGTTCTTAGGTGATGTGAGATCGACTCGTCGGAACCTAAAAAAATGTAATGCCGCAGGCTGGGATGCTGAAATCAAATTCAAGTGATGATCGAGTAAACGCTTTTCTTGGTAATAAGGCCTAATCTCGATTAATTTTCTTCGACACTCCTCCGCTTTATGTAATGCATCTTCAACAACTGTGTTTTTACTTAACAAGCAGGTTTGTAGCTGTTTGTTCAGTTGACCTAGGATACTCTTGGCAGAAATCAAGCTCTGTAACACCACTTGCGATGCACTAATATTATGTTGCTCTTGAGTCACCTTAGCCCAACGTCCATAGGCTTCCAATCTATGCTTAGGTATGGGCCTCGCTTTCGGTGCACTGCGAGGCACACCTGATATCGGTGCAACATAATGAGACGTTACCGTCTGACTTTGACGTAACTGACTAAGTGACTCACCTATCCCTTTGATCATTTAACTCATTACCTACATATGATTGAAAAGGGACAGCTGGCTTATCTGTACAAAAGTTTGCTGGGTAATTTTTAATGCGGTTAATTTGACATTGAACTCGGCAGTGGCAGCGGCATAATCGAGCTCCTGCGTTTCACCTATCACTTGTTTACTAAACAACACCATTTCTTCATGGGAGCTTTTAACTAAAGCGAGATTATTTTGCTTGCCACCGAAATCGGTAATAGCCGCACCTATGCTATCTAAGGTTTCACTTAACGCTGTTTGTATTCCACTCGCGGCCGCACTAAAAGCAGGATCGCTTGGTGATAAGCTTGGATCATTTAATACGTTAATATAGTCCATTGCTTGATTCAAAATATCTTGACCAGCATTGGAGAACAAGACTTTTTCGGCGGTGACATTAGCCGTAGTCCATGAAGAGCTAGACGTTTGTACCGTTCTCTCGCTAGCATCACCTTGATAGACGTATCGCCCAACCGCATCCTTAACTACCGCAGCTTTCTCAATCGCATTACCGGAAAAGAGATAATTACCCGACTCATCAGTGGCGTTAATATTATCCACTAACCCCTTTAAGAGTTCTTCCATTTCAGAAGCATAGGATGCTCTATCCTCTTTCGAGAGATTCGAGCTATTAGTCGCAATACTGATTTCTTTCATCCGCTGCTGCGTCTCAACCATACTCGATAAATAGGTTTCAGATCGGCTCATATTGGTACTTAAGGAATCGATATTTTTAATGTATTGCTGTACTAGTGCTAAATCGCGTTGGTTATCCATAACCCGAACAACACCAATAGGATCATCCGAAGGCGATAGTATTGAAACACCTTTAGAGAGCATTTGATTCAAACGTGCCACATCATAGGTCGTGTTCTGCAAACTGTTTAAATTGTTAGTGTATAAATTTTGCATTGTTACACGCATGAATAAAGTCCTTAAAAGCTACTAAGCATAGTTTGAAACAGTTGATCTGCGGTGGAAATCACCTTCGCATTTGCCATATATGACTGCTGATAGATGATCAAATTAATCCCTTCTTCATCGGGATTCACACCACTGGTACTCGCCCATTGGGACTGCGCATCTTTTTGCAAATCTACACTGGTTTTAGCAAATGAAATCGCTTGGCGAGAAGCAGAACCTAACTGGCCAACCTTGCTGGAGAAGGATTCCGCCAAGCTTGTATTACTGCCAAGGCTAGTAAAACTCAGCTCTTTATTCGCAAGCTGTACTAAAGCTTTTAAATTTGCGTTATCACCTTGGGTACCATCTTTACCAAAGGCAAGTTTATCAGGCGTAAAACCGGCCGTTAGAGATAAGCTTCCTCCTGGGTTATTAGCTTGATAAGTAAATAAATCCTGTGACGGTGTCGCACCATTTAAGTCAGTGCCAGAAGCAAGAATAGAATTAAACTCTGTCGCTAACATGACCGCTAATTCATCTATGTACTGTTGCGAATCTGCGAGCTGCACATCACGGTACGTAAGCAAGGCACCTAAACTGCCACCAGCGGTTTCATCAACATTAAACTGGCTAGCACCAAATTGGATAGTCACCAAATCGTTCTTAGGATTGGTGGGATCGGGATTACTCGTTAACTTAGCGGCAGTATTTCCCGTCAATAGCGGCTCACCTCGGGCCAGCGAGATATTGACCATGCCTTGGCTATCTTCAACAACCCGAATATCTAAAATCGCCGCTAAGTCATCAATCGCAGCATCTCGACTATCTTGCAGTGCAGGGGGAATCGTTCCTGTCACACTCGCCGCCTGAATGTCACGGTTGAAACTGGCAATAATATTTAGTTGTGAGTTGATCTCTTTAACGGATGAACCAAGCTGTCCATTGATCTGATTACGTTGCGAATCAATATTGTCGTTGATTGCATTCACTCTTTGGGCAACGGCCTTAGCCTCATTAAGTACACCTTGTCGATAGGCAATGAGATTAGGTTGTTCCATAGATGAATTAAGGGCGGCGAATAATTGATCTAGGCCTTTTGAGATATTATTCCCTTCGGCACCAAATACTTGTTCAGCCTGACGCAAATAACTACTTTGCACTTTAGAAAAACCAACAGCACTCGTGGTTTGCCATAACTGCGCGACTTCGTATTGATCAGAGATCCGTCTAACACCATCAACAAACACGCCCGCGCCGGAGCCATAAGCACCGCCACCAACTGAACTTAACATCACCTGCTGACGTGAATAGCCTGCAACCATAGCATTAGCAACGTTATTTGAGGTTGCATTCAATGCGGCCATGCTTGCCAATAAGCCAGACTTACCAATGTTCAACATGCTCATTTAAAATCCTTCACAACGGGCCGCATAATAAGTGCAGGCTGCATCGCTGTTGTTGTCATCTGTTGAGGATCAAAGGCGACCGGATCTTTCTCAGACTGAAATGAACGTGATAGCTGCTTAGTCATCACGTCAGCCAAGCCCATACCATTGACTTGGCTTAAACGACTGGCCAATTCCGCATCATGTAAATCTTGATAAAGGCCATTATTGCTTTTGGAGGTTAAAGGATTATCTTCATCGGCCATAGCATCGGTGGCTGAGCGCATTTGCTTAAGTACCGTTTGCAGGAACTGCGCCTCAAATTGTTGACTGACTAATTTAAGTGCACCTTGCTCGCCATTCGCCTTAATCAAATCATCAGCATTCAGCTTATTTAAGTAACCGCCCGTATTTTCAACTTTCATTAAATCACCACCAAATCAGCTTCTAAAGAGCCCGCTTCCGCCAAAGCTTCTAGAATTGCCATCAAGTCCATTGGTGTCGCACCTAAGCTATTTACGGCACGCACGATTTCTTCAATTGCCGTGCCCTCAGGCCAAACAAACATACGTTTGTTACCTTGCTCGACTAATACTTGGCTATCATTAGTTACCACGGTTTCCCCTGTGGCATTACCAAGATAAGCGCCATTAGGCTGGCTCACATTTTCCCGTTCAACAATAGTCACTGTCAGATTGCCATGGCTCACAGCGGCTTTACGAACCACAACATCGCCCCCTAATACCACAGTGCCCGTGCGGCTATTAAACACGATTCGAGGTGAACGTCGACCTTGGTCAATCTTGAGTTCTTCAAGCATTGACATAAAAGTCACACGCTCTCGATTCGACTTAGGCGCGTGTATCAGAACCTTGGCATGATCTTGCGCACGTGCAACATCGGGTCCAAATAGTTCATTCACAGCCCGTTCGATATTTCGGGCGGTTTTAAAGTTGGGATCCTTAAGGTTTAATATGATGTCTTCATTATCACTAAAGTTACTTTTGATTGGTGCCTCAAGTAAGGCACCATTGGGGATAGTGCCAACAGTTGGCACATTCACAGTCACAGATGATCCATTACGACCGGCGGCAGAAATACCGCCAACAACTAAGTTGCCCTGCGCTACCGCGTAAACCTCACCATCGACAGCCCTAAGAGGCGTCATTAATAAGGTTCCGCCCTGAAGACTTTTTGCATCACCAAGGGATGAAACCGTCACATCTAAGGATTGTCCTGGGCTCGCCAGAGATGTAATAGTCGCATGCACAGCAACAGCGGCGACGTTCTTTAACTTAGGATCGGTTTTATCATCAATCTGTACACCAAACTGTTTAAGCATATTGACGACAGATTGACTGGTAAATTTAACTTGAGAGCGGTCACCCGTCCCATTTAACCCGACGACTAAGCCATAACCCACGAGTTGGTTATCACGCAGACCTTGCACATCGACAATATCCATCAAGTAGCGGCTTTGCTCTTCCGCTTGCAGTGTACCAGTAGCCAAAAGTAACAATAATAAACAACGTAGCATCAAAATATCCTTTGCTAGAGCGGGAACCATGGACTATTGAAATAGCGAGAAGCCCATCCCATAGCATTACTGTCAGCAATAGCGCCTTGACCACCATAGATAATTCGGGCATCGGCAATACGTTGCGACGATATCGTATTGTCATTACCTATATCATCAGCACGTATAATGCCAAGTAAGCGTAAATACTCATCGCCCTGATTCAATCGCAGCCATTTTTCACCACGGATCAACAAGGTACCATTAGGTAAAACCTTAGAAACAGTTACAGTGATTGAACCTGATAACTGGTTTTGCTGTGTACTTGAGCCTGCACCATTAAACCCTCTCGAAAAAGAGGTTTTACCGTCAGCATTGGCCGTTTTATCACCAATATTGCCCGCAAGCCCCATACCCATATCTTGTTCTTTGTTGGTCTTGGTATCCGCTTTCTTACTCGAATAGGTTTTTTCATCTAACGCGACGGTTAAAATATCGCCCTCACGGAAAGCACGTTTATCCTTAAAAAGTGTCAACATGAAACCGGGACGATAAAGACTGCCATCCTTTGCATCTGGCAGGCTGTAGTCAATCTCAGGCGGTGCCCACTCTTTAGTGCCAGGTTTAGTCTCCTTATCTGGAATATGCGACATACAACCCGATAACAGTGCAAACCATAAAAACCATAACCAACGCATGATTGCCTCTCTAAACCGATTGATTGAGGAACTTGAGCATATCGTCTGAGGCTGACACAACTTTGGCATTCATCTCATATGCTCTCTGCGTGGAAATCATTTCGACCATTTCTTCCACCACGTTGACGTTTGCGCCCTCTAGCGCACCCTGTCTTAAAGCACCTAAAGCTTGATCACCCGCCACACCTTCAACCGCCACACCCGATGCAGCCGTTTCACGGTAAAGGTTGTCACCGCGAGCTTCTAACCCTGCTGGATTAGTAAAGTTAACAAGCGTGATTTGACCTAAATCTTGAGGTTCAGCTTCACCCGCCATTTTCGCTGTGACTACACCATCGTTGGCAATAGTAACGGTTAGCGCATCTTCAGGGATCACGATATTGGGCACTAAAGGTAAACCTTGTGATGTGACCATCATGCCTTCGCTGCTGCGATAAAACTGACCGTCACGGGTATAAGCAAGATCGCCATTTGGCTCTTCTACTTGGAAAAAACCATGACCTTCGATCGCTAAATCCAACTGCTGACTAGTATTTTGCATATCCCCAGTAGTGAATATTTTTTGAGTACCAACGACTCTCGTTCCTGCACCTAATTGCAGACCCGATGGCAGATTATTCAGTGCATCAACCTGTCCACCTGGCTGACGTTGAACCTGATAAAACAGATCATTAAACGCAACACGGTCACGCTTAAAACCAGTGGTATTCACGTTTGCCAAGTTGTTGGCAATCGCAGTCATTTTCGTATCTTGTGCTGTTAGGCCGGTTTTACTTACCCATAACGCTGATTGCATACCAATAACCCTTAAACATTGCCCAGCAGACGATTACCAGCCTCGGCCAGCTTTTCTGCACTTTTCATTAACTTAACTTGAATCTCAAATTGACGACTCAAATCCATAGATGCAATAAGCTCTGACACGGCCTGCACGTTACTCGACTCAAGGAAGCCACTATCCACTAACACACCTTCATCTTGTGGCACTGCTTGGCCATCACGACGATAGAGCAACCCATCTTGCCCTTTTTGCATTAAGGCAAAGTCAGGATTCACTAGCTTTAATCGACCCACTTCCTCAATGATCCCGCCTTCAGAGGGTAAAACACTGACGGTGCCGTCTTCACCCACAAAGACATCTTTATGCTCAGGCAGCGCTATTGGCCCATCAACGCCTAATACAGGCCGGCCATCGATAGTCAGTTGCCCCTCGGCATTTGTCTCAATTGCACCTGAACGGGTGTATGCTTCAACACCGTCAACAGCCACACTGAACAAGCCACGATCGCGAATCGCTAAATCCAATGAACGGCCCGTAGGATTGATCACCCCACTTTGCTGGCTAAAACCACTACTCTCAGTCTGTGCCATAACCCTTGTGTTCAAACTATTACCTTGAACAGCTAAAGGCACGGCATTAACGCGCTCAAGGTCGGCTTTAAATCCTGCAGTTTCAGCGTTAGCCAAGTTATTCGCGCGAATACTTTGCGCCTCAAGAATACGAACTGCACCACTGGCGGCGGTATAAAGCATCTTCTCCATGTCAGTGTCTCTTCTTAAATGGCATTAAGTAATGCTTGTTGCATAGTCGAGTTCACATCAAGAACTTTGGCGTTAGATTGATAATTACGTTGTGCCGACATGAGGTTAACCATTTCAGCGGTCGTATCCACATTCGAGCCCTCTAAATACCCCCCCGTTACAGTGCCCATAGTTCCTGTAGATGGCGCCCCCATAATCGCTTGCCCAGCGGTATTTGTAGCCACCCAAGCATTGTTACTCACGGCCGATAAACCGTTGGGATTACTAAAGTTTGCGAGGACGACCTGACCCTGTAATTGATCTTGGCCGTTAGTATAAGTGCCATACAACATACCATTGTCATCCAGACGCACACCTTTCAATTCACCCGAGGTGTAACCGTCTTGAGATAAGCTGGAGTTGTTATATTTGGCGGCATACTGAGTGCTTTTATCAAAATTGATATCAAATTTAAGCGGTGATGCCCCATTACCCAATGTAAGGTCGAAGGTATCCTTTGTTGTAGTTGGATCTAAAATGCCTTTTGAATCAAATTTTAATGTTGTTTGGTCTGGCAGAAGAGTCCCATCCAGAGTGTAATTAACCGTCCACTCATTCGGCGCTGTTTTTACATAATACTGAGTCACCACATGCTCTGTACCCAAAGAGTCGTAGACACTGGTGGTACCAATAGAGTGATAACTATCAATATTTTTAGGATCAAATGGCACGGCTGGGACCGCTGGAGGAATAACATCGACTCTCGCATCGAGATTTGAAACCATGCTGACATTCGTTGTGGCTTTGGCCGCTAAAGAAGCCGTTTGTACCTGTAAATCACCCGCATTACCAGTTTGCAATCTTCCCGTCGCATTCACAGAATATCCCTGTAAACGATTACCGACTGGATCGGTTATAAAGCCTTGATTGTCCTTATGGAACATCCCTGCTCTAGCATACATGGCGCCGCCATCATTCCCCTTGAGAACAAAAAAGCCTTCGCCTTGGATCCCCATATCAAGCTGACGACCGGTATAAGTTAAGCTGCCACCTTTAGAGAAGTTTTGGCTCGTTGACATCACGCCAACGCCACCCGCCTGACCACCATTATAAATTGATGCAAATTCACTACGGCCACCGCGAAACCCACTCGTTGATGCGTTAGCAATGTTATTACTGATAGTGTTGAGGTCTTGAGTCGTCGCCTGTAAACCACTTAAAGCTATGTTAAATGACATCTTAATATCCTATAAAAATAATTTACGAAACTTCAGAAATATTGAGCACAGAAACAACCCCAACACCATGACCCATTTCAGCCATCATCATGCCGGATGCACTGGAGAAATGGATTCTCTCGATCGGTGCCTTAATATACGTTGGCGCAACTAAACTATTTTCACCTAGTGTCGCCTTAGCTTTGATTTCATATTTGCCTGCAGACAACCCCAGCTCAGCAGGATCGATAGAGAACCGAACATCACCAACATCCTGAGCACCGAGTTGAATAGTGCTAACGACCTGACCTTGTGCATCGATAATTTCAAGATCTAAGCCTTCAGCTGCATTCTCTAAATACACTTTGCCTTCAACCGCTTCACCATCGAGCTGAAACTCAGACACAGGCACCATGGCATTCTTACCAATCAAAGATGCCGACTGTACTATGCCCAAATTTTCCATCATGACCATTTGGCTTGATTGATTCTTCCGCATTCCCTCTAAGCTTTCGACCTGCGAAAACTGCGCTAATTGAGAGATATACTCAGCACTGTTAAGCGGTTTAGTGGGATCTTGATTCTTGATTTGTGCAATCATTAAGGTCATAAATTCATTCTTTAATGACGCAGCATCATTCCCTGGTGCCGCTAATGCACCTGCAGGATTCTGAATCGAGTTGTTACCAGAGCGAGCCAATTCCATTGCTATTTATTCCCTAGTTGCAATAAACCTTGCTGCATAGAACGCGCACGATTCATGATTTCAACACTGGTTTCAAATGAACGACTTGCCGCCATCATGTCAGCCATTTCTTCAATCGTGTTCACATTAGAGTAAGCAACATAGCCTTGTTCATTGGCAAAGGGATGATTCGGCTCATAACGCATATCCAATGGGGCATCCGCTTGGACTATGTCGCTCACTTCAATCGAAGCACCAATCGCACCTTGTTGAGTCGCATCGTAAATAGTCGCAAATACGGGTTTTAATGCTCGATAGGCCGACTCAGGGTTTTCGGCGGCAGTTCCAGCGTTAGCTAAGTTACTCGCGACCGTATTTAAACGTATGGTCTGAGCATTCATGCCAGCACCCGCTATTTGATAAATATCGCCAAATGACATACAGGCTCCTAACGACCTTCAATAGCAGACTTTAGACCGGCTATTTTCATGTTTAAAAATGTCAAACTCGTTTGATAATCCATCGCATTCTGTGAATATCTTGCCTGTTCCTTACCGAGTTCCACGGTATTATCATCGGCAGAATTTTGATAAGGCATGCGATAAGCGAGGCTGTACTCTTGATTCATCTGCATGCCTGCTTCAACTTGCTTCATGGCCGCTTTGAAATCCAAATCTCTCGCTTTGTACCCCGGAGTTTCGGCATTGATTAAATTACTCGCTAATACCTTGCTTCTCTCCACTCTAAAATCGAGTGTCTGAGGATGTATTCCTAATGCTTTATCAAGGTTGATAGCCATCTCAACTCCTAGTACTGTATGCGTAATTAATTTAGATGGCCGAGCAGCTTACAATTAGCATGCCAATATACTTATTCATATAAAACAGTTGGTTAAATGAAATCGCTATTGATATACGGAAAGTTCTTTTCCCTCACTTTCTTACTGAGCATAGGGTTACTTCCGCTCAATGTGCACGCTAAAGGGAAGATCACGGCGACAGAACAAATATCTCAGCAAATGACAAACTCCGTAGCCGCAGAGATAGCTAAGTGGCAACAATCGCAAGAGATAAAAAAAGTCAGCAAAAAAATCACACTGCACATTCCTTCCAGCACTGCCAAGCTAAAAACGTGTAGCACAGCGCTCCAAGTCGAGGCTGCTAAAGGGCTCCCATTCGGTCGGATCCAACGAAAAATAAGCTGTGCCTCTGAAGGCTGGTCACTCTATGTTCGGGCCAAGGTTGCTCTCAGCGCCTACATTCCTGTTGCCAACAAAACGCTTAAGAGAGATGAAGTTGTCACATCAGAAAATCTACAATGGCAAATGTTGCCCTTAACTGCGTCAGATCAAGACATTATTACTGATGAAAAACACATTTTAGGGCAAGCGGTTGCCAGAAAAATAATCAAAAACAAACCCATAAGAGCAAGCAATTTAAGTGCACCAGAACTCGTGAGCATAGGGGATGAAGTGATTATCGAAGCAGTCAGTGCCACCTTTTATGCCAATATGATTGGGATTGCTATGGATGCGGGTAAACAAGGTGATGCCATTAGAGTGAGGAATAGTAGTTCAGGGAAAATCATTACCGCTTACCCCATAGCTAAGGGGAGAGTTGAAACCCGTTTTTAACATTTAAGCCACCTTAGAATAAATTTAAAAATTTATTTTAGATTTATCCTATTTAGGTCGCCTATATCTAATATCTAGCCATTTATGACGATGAACATCTATGGAAATTAATAAAATTAGCAGTGCCTTGAGCACTGAGTTCAGCACGAGTAAGAGCGCTAATACGCCCAGAAAGCCCGTTGAATCAGAAAATCTATCAACGCCAACACGACAAGATATTAGTCACGACTGGCAATTGTTAGAACAAACCCAGAAAGAGTTACATACCATCTCCGACGTTGACACAGATAAAGTTGCTGCTATACGTCAGGCTTTAAGTAATGGCAGCTTTGAGCTGAGCTTAGATAAAATTGCAGATAAGATATTAATACAGCATGGATAATAGTCAAGTAAATAAACGCGAACTTGTTCAAAGTTTAATTCGCGATATTCGTCAAGATCTTGAGGGATATAGTCAATTAAAATCAATGCTTAAGCACCAACGTGAATTAATGCAACGCAGGGATAATGATGCGCTCTTAGCCCATAACGAGCGTCAAACTGCACTGTGTAACAAGTTGGCTTTGAGAGCCAAACAGCGAAGCGAAAATCTCGCGACACTAGGTTTTAATAGTGACAATAGTGGCATGAGACGCTTAATCACGGCGCTACCTGATCACCTAAGACCGCAAATAAAAATGTCATGGGACAACTTGCAGCTGTTAGTTAGAGATAGCCAAACAGCCAATGAAACCAACGGCAGATTGCTCGTAATACAGCAAGAAACGATTAACCGTATCCTGAATCAAGATGGCCAACACCATGAAATTGATTACGGTGCCAAACGCTAATTAAACTGAATTATTGAGAGTTACCAAAGCCCTCGCTAATGGGACATAGTTTAAAAGGTGGCTCTCAGCTGTAATGACACAGCGCCTATTGGCCTTTATTCTTGTAATAGAAACCCGCCATATCATCAACAATAGCCTGTTCACGGCGCGCCACTTGTGCTTGTTCTTGTATATGTGTTTGTTTTTCAAGCCACTTCAAACCTTGCTGACGCCCTAATTGCTTACGCCATAGGCGATCAATACGCAGTTGTTCCTGTTGTAGAAAAACCTCCTTTTGAGCTAACTTCACCCGCATAGGCTCTAACACTTGCGCCATACTTGCGGAATTTTGCCAGAGCAAAACATTTGAGCCCTCTTTCGCACCACGATAAGTCAATATCATTTGGGCTAAGGCTTGATTTTGTTGTTGATTTAGTTGGACGCTTAGGCTGGAATCATCGCGTTTTTGCCCTAGCTGCGCTAATTTCTTTTCAGCTTGAACACGTAACTTAGAGAGATGACGCTGGCTCATATCCCATAACTCCCATCAACTGTTCCAATTGCACTAAACTTTCAGCCAGATTGACTTTACTGTGTGTGGTCTGGCGTAAAAATCGTGCCATTTCTGGATACACTCGCACAGCAAGATCCATTTCAGGATCTTGGCCAGCTTGGTACCCACCTAAAGGTAATAAGTCTCTAACCTCATTGTAACGACTCAAAAGATGTCTAAAGATCTGACTCTGTTCAATACTGCTAGAGGTCGCTATGTGCATGGCTAAGCGGCTCACTGACGCATTAAGATCAATCGCAGGGAAATGTCCTTGCTCGGCCAATTTACGACTTAGCACTATATGGCCATCTAAAATAGCTCTCGCTGCATCTGCAACAGGATCCTGCTGATCATCACCCTCGGCCAATACGGTATAAAACGCGGTTAACGTTCCCGTCGGATGTTCACCATTGCCCGCCATTTCCACCAGTCTAGGTAACTGTGCAAATGCCGATGGCGGATAGCCTTTGGTTGCTGGAGGCTCACCTAAACTCAAGGCGATTTCACGCTGTGCCTGAGCATAACGAGTCAATGAGTCGACTAATAGCAACACTTGCTTACCTTGATCTCTAAAAGCACAGGCAATGGAGTGGGATAACCGCATTGCACGTAATCGCATGAGCGGTGTGGTATCTGCAGGGGCTGCAATAATCACTGCCCGTTTACGCCCTTCTTCACCGAGTGTTTCTTCAATAAACTCCCTGACCTCACGGCCACGCTCACCAATTAAGCCAACCACCACGACATCTGCTTCAGTAAAACGAGTCATCATGCCTAATAACACACTCTTACCCACACCAGAGCCCGCAAAGAGCCCGAGTCGCTGGCCTCTACCAATAGGCAACAAACTATTGATGGCGCGAATACCGACATCTAGCGGCTGCCGAATAGGTTGGCGCAGCAAAGGGTTGTAACTCGTGTGAGATTGCGGGACTTGTGAAACACCGGTTAAATCGCCCAGTAAGTCGAGTGGTTGTCCAAGTCCATCAAGCACCCTGCCAAGCAAACCATCACCAATAGCAATTGTTTGCTCATCCGTAATAGGCAGCACTCTGGCACCTGGCATCAAGCCCTGTGTGGGCTCAATCGGCATAAGGCACAATACGTCCCGATGAAAGCCAACGACTTCAGCCTCAATTAAACGACCATTTCGCCCTTCAATCTGGCAACGATCACCCATGCCAAGCTGACAGCCAACAGCCTCAAGCAATAGACCATTGACTCGAATGAGACGTCCATAAACCCTTGCAACTGGAACCTGAGGCCAATCGTCATGAAATACATCAGACTCCAATCTCAGCCTCATTCAACTTGGTTTCAACCTGCTTCATGCAAGCATCGAGTCGTGTCTCGACTGAAGCATCTGCATCGGATTTATCACTCACAATTCGACAACTGCCCGCTGAAATACTGCTATCTGCAATGAGGTTCCAGCCACGGATTTTATCTTCCGAGAGCTCTTTTAATTTAGTCACGGCACTCGGCTCTAAATGGATTTTGATATCAGCTTGATCATCGGGCAACGCACTCAAGGTTTCTTCAACGAGTTTAAGTATTTGTTGTGGCTGCAGGGTTAGCTCGCAGCGGATCACTTGTTGTGACACTCGGCGTACTAATTCAAGGATCAAATTTTGCTGTTCACGAACCTGCTTTGCATGACCGTCTTCGAGTAGCTCTCTCAAGGCACCTAGCGGTACGAGTAAACTGTTGAGCTGCTCATCGATGGATGCTCTACCCGCTGACTGCCCATCTAACCGACCTTGATGAAAACCAGCTGCATGTCCAGCAATGCGCCCTTCTTCTATGCCAGCCTCATAACCCGCACTCTTACCTTGAATAACACCTTCGTCATAACCCTCATCGAATGCTTGTTGGTAACTTTGAAAATCACTGCCCGCATCGGAATTTGATTCCACCGCATCGTGTAATGCAGGAAAACGATAACGACGAGCGAGATTGGTATTTAGACGCCAACGAGAATGCTTGTTTTCCATTAAACAACGACCTGTTCTTCAAATAGCTGCAATTCAATTTCACCTTCTTGCATTAATTGCTTCGCCAGTTCCATTATCTCTTTACGCGCCCCACTCGCTCGGCTAACAGGTACACCACCTAACGCTTCAATTTGCGTTTCAATCGCTGACGACATACGTTTAGGCAAGGCATTGAGCAAGGCATCTTTCAATTCAAAATCAATGCCTTTTAATGCTAACGATAGGGTTTCAGAAGGTACTTGTCCTAATAAGGTCTGCAACGTTTCTTGCTTTTGTCGCCCAAGAATAATGAAGTCAAACATGTTATCGGTGACATCAATCGCCATCTGCTTATCATGGAGTTTGATCATTTCCATCAACTGTTCTCTGTCGCCTTCGAAGCGATTGAGGATATCGGCAACCTGTTTGACACCCGCCACTTGCGTGTGACTTTTCTCCATTGCCATCAACATGCAGCGCTCAACCAGTTCTCGCAGTTCCTCAACAACATTACGATCCAATTCGCCAAGTTGCGCGATACGAACGAGCACCTCATCTTGGCTATCACTAGGCAACATTTTTAAGATTTTAGCGGCACTTTCTGGTGGTAATAATCCCAACAATACCGCTTGTAACTGGCAGTGCTCATGGGTGATTTCACGGGCAAGTAATTGGGGGTCAACCCATTCAAGACGCTTAACGAGCACTTTAATCTCATCACCATAAATGCTATCGATAAGACTTTTAGAGACTCTGTCTCCCAAAGCGATATCGAGTGTCTTTTGTAAATAGGACCGTGAGGCTCTGGCGATACCCGATTGTTCTTTATAGCGTTGGAAAAAACGGCTGAGTACTGCCTCGGCTTCTTGCTGGGTAATACTCGATAACCGTGCCATTTTATGGCTTAAGTGTTGCACATCGTTACGATCCAAATGCGCCATGACCATGGCAGCACCTTCTTCTCCCATACTCAGTAATAACATGGCCGCTTGGGCGTAATTGTCCATCTTAATTTCGATTGAATTATTCACCGTCTTTATCGCCTATCCAATGAGCTATCACTTCTGCAACACGCGCGGGTTCTTTGTTTGCGAGCAAGGCTAAATGCTCCATTTTAACGGTCAAAGGTGAGCCGGGCTCGGGTAAACCTTGACTGCCTAGCCAGTCGGCACTCGGTAACTGATGTGCTTGATTTGGTAAAGTTTCGGCGGAATGCCCATCGAGTGCAGCAGCGGAAGCGGCACTTAATGCAACGGGCTCAATTCTAGGCGCGGTAATTTGAGCGGTTCGGGTCAAGTGCTTAACCAGCGGCCTTAATACGAACAAAATAAGTCCAAAGCCAAGGATGCCGCCTATGATGTAGCGTAAATAGGCTTGATAATTTTCTGATTGCCACCAAGGTGATGGCGTAAATTCCGCTGTAACAGTTGGGGTAAACTCAAAGGCATTGATGGTAAAACTGTCACCTCTCGCCGCCGAAAAGCCGATGGCATCCTTAACCATATTGCCAAACTTAAACAGTTGGGCCTCTTCATTAAATGCTCCTTGACCCGTAGCACTATTAATAAGCACTGAAACGGAGAGGTTTTCGAGCTGCATTTGTTGATAACGAACATGACGCACAGAACGACCAACGTCATATTGACGACTTTCTTCCTGCTTCAAATTACGGGTCTTATCATTCGTCGCCTCTTTCCCTGCTTGGGGTGGCTTATTACTTAAAGCTCCTGGAATACCCGCGGCAATACTATTACTTGAATCATCGACACTCGTGCGCTCTTGAGTCACGACATTTTGCGGATCGAGTGACTCCTTAGTTTCTTCAACCTGATTGAAGTTTACTTTTGCAGTCACCCGCACTTGGAAATTATCTTGACCAAGCACAGGCTCGAGCATAGAGGCGGCATTAGCCACTAAGCTATTCTCAAGTTCACGCGTGTACTGTAACTGCTTGTTTCTAGACTGGCTAAGATCTTGATTGCCTGAAATGTTCTCACTTAAATATCGACCATCTTGATCGACAACTTTGATATTACTGGCCGTTAGTCCAGTCACACTGCCTGCGACTAAATTAACAATAGCCTCAACTTGTGTTTCAGAGAGTCGAGTATTCGGGTCTAGCTGCAGCATGACGGAAGCCGTCGGCAGTTCAGGCTCCTGACGGATAAACAAAGTTTGTTTAGGTATCGCCAAATGAACTCTTGCGGCACGGACCGACTTTAACGACATGATAGTGCGAGCTAATTCACCTTCTAAACTATGGCGATACTTAGCTTGTTCCATAAATTGACTCGTGCCGAGCGCGGTATTGTCGAGTGCCTCCATACCCGAAGGTACTTTCGCTTTTACCCCTTTTGCGGCCAAAAGCATACGCGCATTACCGACTTGCTCTTCTGCAACGAGGACTGCCCCAGTATTTGCCTCGAGGCGATAATCAATGCCTTCTGCATCCAAGACATTTAACACTTGAGAGGTATCGACATTTTCTTGGCTGCCATATAAAGGTCGATACCCTGCAGTAGCAGTCCATAACATCAACACTATGACACTAGCGACAACCACCGCAAGTAAAGCTAAGGCGATAACCTGACGATCACCACGGTTAAAACGATGCCATTTTTGGGTCATGCCAGCAATGAATCCTGACGAAGATTCAGTCCCGGTAATATCCTGACCTGATTGAACAAAAGTGGTAGACATTCACACAATTCCTTAAATAGGCATCTTCATTACATCGTCAAATGCTTGCACAAGACGATTACGAATTTGGAGCATAGTCGCAAAGGACAAACTGGCCTTTTGCGAAGCCACCATAGCACCGACGAGATCATCGCTTTTTCCACTATCGACAGCAGCCATCGCCATAGAGGATTGGTTCTGATCTTGGTTAACGGCAGAAACTTTACTCTTAATCAAGTCAGTGAATGACCCATAAGCCATACCATTATCGGCAGGATTTGAAGTGATGTTGATCGCCCCTTTAGCCACTTCACGATGAATGTTTAAGGTTTCCATTAACATATTTGAGCTAACAATCGCTCCACTAGACATATTCCATTCCTATTACTTTTTGATTGCTCTAAGCTGCTCGACCCGCTTGCTCTAATAACATTTCGATATCTATACCCGCTTCCCGCATTTGTACGAGGCGATATCTTAAGGCTCTAGTCGTCATCCCTAGCGCCTCTGCACTTAACGTGCGTTGTCCATTAAAACGTTTAAGTACATCAATAATATATTGAAACTCTGCCTGTTGTTTTGACGCTTTAAGCCCATCTGAGGCGCCTAAAGGCTCCAACTCAAGCATCTCTTCTTGAATGTTTAACCCGAGTTCCGCAACTTGAATCGCCTGACCTCTACGCATCACTAATGCACGTTGAATACAATTTTCTAGCTCTCTTACATTTCCGGGCCAATCATAGTTAACGAGCACTTGTCTTGCGTGCTCACTGAAATAACAGCGACTTGAGCAATCAGATTGGCCATATAAATTTAAGAAATGTTCAGCTAGAGGCAGGATGTCAGCCTTTCGTTCTCTTAAAGGCTTAATTTTCAGAGGTAAAACATCTAATCGATAGAACAAGTCCTCCCTAAAATGTCCAAACTCCACGGCTTGTCTTAAGTCGCGATTGGTAGAGGCAATGACTCTGATATCCAGTGGTATAACATGCTGGCCACCAAGTCTTTCGACTTCACGCTCCTGTAGCACCCGAAGTAACTTCGCCTGTAACGGCAAGGGCATTTCACCAATTTCATCGAGTAATAAAGTACCGCCATTGGCCTGCTCAAATTTTCCTGCCTTATCACAAATGGCACCAGTGAAGGCACCTTTGACATGCCCAAAGAGAACGGACTCTAGAATACTTTCAGGGATGGCAGCGCAGTTAATCGCAACGAAAGGCTTATGTGAACGGGAGGAGTGGCGATGAATATAACGAGCAAGCGGTTCTTTACCAGTACCACTTTCACCCAATAATAAAACACTGGCCTCAGTGGTTGCGGCGCGATGGGCCAACATCAACAATTGTCGACTAACAGAAGCCGCGACAACCAAACTAGAATCAGGTAACTCTAAACGGTGTAATCGTTGAATGGAGGCAAGTAACTGCTCAGTTTCTACGGGAATTAATAGATAATCCTGTACGCCAGCTCGCATTGCTGCGGCTGCCAACTCACCTTGCTCTGGTGCTAATAAGGCGACGATATTACGGCCAGGAAAACGGGCAAGATAGGACTTCACATCACAAGGACTACAATCCGATAAGTTAACGATAGTGAGCCAAGGTAATTCCATTGCATCACTCCACAGATAAAAATCCTCATGTGTTATTTTGCATGCAAGTTCCGCAGATATGTTTAACCCTTCAATCCGTATACTTAGGCCACCCACTCACTAACTCCCTTTCGTTTACAGTACATTAAATAACACCTTAATTTAGACCTATAAGTCTTTGTGTTTGAGTGTATATAAAATCTATTACTACTTACTTATCCATCTAGATGAATGAGCAATAAATAACTCAAGCCATTAAGAACAGTAAAAACAAATGCGGAAGCTGAATGCGGAAGATATATTTCCGCATGTAATATCAAAGCCAGCGATAGAGAACTACACACAATGAGTATCCACATTGACAATGGCTAAGGATATGCCCTCAACTAAATAAGGTTAAAACGTGTTCTAGTGCAATCATCGATAAGAAATGTGACCAGCAACAAAGTTTAAGGTATCACCGAATTATATGAATCAATTGCTATCAACCATGAAAGGTCTAAAAGAAAAACCGCAAAAAAGTGATGCATATAACTTAGGACTGACTTATACCAAATATATTTGTAAAATAATATATGACAATGATAAAAATGCACCATCGATACTTTTAAAATAGTGACAAAATTTAACCGCCAATGTTTAATATTAAATAAATCACAAACCATAGCGCACAAAAAACAATGAAAATCAAAGACAAACAGATTTACAACACAATATCATCATTAATAATCAATATGTAAATGCTGACATAAATATTGCCCGCCAAAATATCGACAAATGTCAAAATAATATCTAACCGCCTTTTTATTGACGCGAAAATGCAAAACCTAAAGCATTAATATCTTCTTACACAATCTCAAAACAAACATTTTGTTCACAACCAACTTTACCCTACAATTCTATTCACATATATTTCAGCATTTCTTATAATTATTATTGAATACTTAAGCCTTATTAACTTATCATCCTCGTCGTTTAAAACAGAGTCGAACCTAAAGTTCAACGCTTAACTGTTTTAAGAAATTCATTAATCCTTAACGATAAAGAAATAAATATTTAGGCACTCTGTTTGTGTATGTTTTTTATGCGCCAACTGAATCACGGAGGTAGCCAAGCAGCATTCTAGTAGTAAAAACACGTTTAATAGGAAGAACAATGAAGACGACAGCGAAAGCTAGGCTTATAAAATCAAATTCTGATGAAATAATTAGACCTATTATGCTAGTTCAAGAAAAGCTAGCAAGAACGCGATTATTGCAACAGCTAGAAAAGCTACATCGTCCACTTATCGATGCCATAAATAATATCCTATCTCCGCTACTAAGACAGGGTCATCCCGCTGTTTCAGGGTCAACGTTAACAGAACCTAGAACACCTGTCGTTCCAGAACATTGCTATGCATGGTTTGTATTAAAACATCATCAAAATACCCTCGGTTATTGGAGAATTGATCGCTGCACGCTCGATCAATTGGCAAGTAATTATTACGGTAATACCTCAACACCATTAAGTTCTCCTTTGAGAAACCCCAGCCAATCTGAATTTAGGTTAGCCAAAAAGTTGCTACTTTCCGTAGTGGAGGAGCTACCTAATAGCACGATCGAAACCAATAATCTTGAAGTTGAGCTCATAAAAGGCCATATGCCACTCGCAGTATCGGCAGTATGGTCGTTCAATTTTACCAATGGCCCACTAACCCCTCCAATGCTCTTTTGCTTAACTGAGCATTTACTGGGGCATCTGGCCGAACAGCCTAAGAAATCTGAAGTATCTGCGGATTTACCCGCAAAACTAGCCGTCTGGCTAAAAAGTCTCCCCATAAAAATGCAGCTGACATTAGGGCAACATAGCATCCCGGTGCAATCACTCAGCCAATTAAAAACTGGGGATATTTTACCTATTAATCTCTATCCAAAAACCTTGTTATCAATCGGAAACACACCGCTATTTCATGCCTCTGTGCATAGTCATGAAGGACAGATGGTAGCGAAATTGACCCAAGATATTTATCAGCATGAGGAGCATGACATTGGCTGAACAATCTATTTTATCGGATGATGATTTTCTATTAGAGGACGATATTTTCTCTGAGAGAGCATTTTCAAAGCCGGACACCCATAACCGTAAATTGAAAAATAATAATTTTTTTCAACAACTTCCTGTTCAAGTTACTCTCGAACTGGCCAGTGCTGAAATGTCTTTAGGCGAACTAAATCGTATGGGAGAAGGTGATGTTATCGCACTCGACCGTATGGTAGGTGAGCCGCTGGATATCAGAGTAAATGGTGCACTATTAGGAAGAGGCGAAGTCGTAGAAGTGGCTGGCAGATATGGCGTACGTTTGCTGGAAATAGAGAGCATTACTCTCGATGGGACAAGTAACGAATGATAGTTCGGGTATTGTTACTGGCGATTCTATTGTTTGCTCCCCAAGCCCTCGCATCGGAAGGACTGACCTTATTCACACTGGATAGCGCTCAAGACAGTCAAGCAGTTAACATTAAACTCGAAATTTTAGCGCTCATGACGGCCATTAGTTTCCTGCCCATCATGCTGATGATGCTAACCAGTTTTACTCGTATTATCATTGTATTAGCAATTCTCCGACAAGCTCTCGGACTACAACAAAGTCCCCCTAACCGAGTGCTTGTTGGGATAGCATTAGTACTCACTATCTTTATCATGCGCCCAGTGGGAGACAAAATTTATAAGGAAGCTTATTTGCCCTATGACCAAGGTAAGATCGAATTGATGGAGGCTGTCTCAATAGCCAAAATCCCTTTAACTCGATTTATGCTGGCGCAGACAAGAGAAACTGATCTTGAGCAAATGCTGAAAATAGCTAACGAACCCACACACATGAAAGCAGCAGAGGAAGTCCCCTTTTTTGTCCTTATGCCCGCATTTGTACTGAGTGAACTCAAAACAGCTTTCCAAATTGGCTTCTTACTTTTCTTACCTTTCTTAGTTATCGACTTGGTTGTCGCAAGTGTCCTCATGTCTATGGGGATGATGATGTTGTCACCGTTAATTATTTCTCTCCCATTTAAACTGATGGTTTTTGTATTAGTCGATGGTTGGGCTATGACGGTAAGCACCTTAACCGCAAGTTTTGGGTAGCTAGATGGACATCAATGAACTGACCTCGCTCTTTGCTGACTCAATGTTTCTCGTCATCATCATGGTTTCTGTGTTGGTGACACCGGGACTCATTTTAGGCTTAATCGTTGCGGTATTTCAGGCTGCGACACAGGTCAATGAACAAACCTTGAGTTTTCTGCCAAGGCTTATCATTACTCTACTTATGGTTCTGTTTTCAGGCCATTGGCTCATACAACAGCTAAGTGATTTATTTGACAGGCTGTTTATGAATATTCCTCATATTATCGGTTGATATGCTTTCCCTCACCTCAACCGAACTCAGCATGTTAATCGGCAGCCTTTGGTGGCCATTCTGCCGGATCATGGGGGCATTTATGATAATGCCCTTGTTAGGTAATTCTTATGTACCTGCAACAGTAAGAATTTTTCTTGCCTTAAGTATTGCAGCGCTTATTGCACCTATGCAGCCACCCGTTCCTGCTGTCGATGCGCTCTCGCTTGGATCATTATTTTTAGCCATAGAGCAACTACTGATTGGATTCATCCTCGCGCTATTTTTAACCATTTTAATCCATGTGATGACCATGCTTGGCACTATTATGTCGATGCAGATGGGTCTAGCGATGGCGGTGATGAACGATCCCGCTAATGGCGACACCAACCCCATTCTCAGTGAATGGTTACAAATCTTTGGTACCTTGATTTTTCTGGCTCTTGACGGTCATTTAGTCGGGCTCAACATCATTGTTGATAGCTTTCGTTTATGGCCAATTGGAAATGGGATTTTTGACTTACCGCTAATGGGATTGGTTAGTCGAATGGGCTGGCTATTTGCTGCATCGCTGATGCTCGCCATACCCGCAGTACTCGCCATGTTAATGGTTAACATCACTTTTGGTGTATTAAGCCGCGCTGCGCCGTCATTAAACATCTTCTCGCTCGGGTTTCCCATGACCTTGTTGATGGGCTTGATTTGCGTCTTCCTTTCGTTAAGCGGCATTCCAACTCGTTACAGTAATCTGTGCTTAGACGCATTAACTGCCATGTACCAATTTATCGGAGGGATCTCATGAGTAAAACGCCCCAACAAGATAAAACAGAAGAAGCTACACCGCAGAAAAAGCGTAAAGCGAGAGAAGAAGGCCAAGTTCCACGCTCTAAAGATCTTGCCTCCGCAGCACTGGTCGTTGGTTGCTCTGCCATGCTGACCAGTAATGCGGATTGGTTTGCGACGAGAGTCAGTGGATTAGCTAAATACAATATGCTGCTCACGCGGGCAGAGTTAGATCAACCTGACATCATGATGCGCCATCTTGGCGCCAGCCTAGTCGAAATGCTAAGCATCTTAGGCCCACTATTCATCATGGTTGCTCTGTTGGCCGCAGTTGCAGGAGCCTTACCTGGGGGGCCGATATTTAATTTTGGAAATGCTAATTTTAAGTACAGTCGAATCGATCCTCTTGCCGGTGTCGGAAGAATATTTTCCGCTCAATCTCTTGTTGAGTTACTCAAGTCATGCCTAAAAATTGTGTTACTGATCGGAATTATGTTGGTTTTCTTGAATGGTCACTTACAAGAACTACTTAGCTACAATCAACGCCCTATTGATGAAGCGGTTCGTGATGGCATCAATCTACTGTCGCAAGGCATGTTTTATCTTGGTACTGGGCTGCTCGTGATCGCCTTTATTGATGTGCCTTACCAATATTGGCATAACAGCAAAGAATTACGTATGTCACGCCAAGAGGTCAAAGACGAGCATACCCAGCAAGAAGGTAAGCCAGAGATTAAAGCTAAAATCCGCCAAATACAGCAACGAATGGCTCGCTCTCGGGCAGATACCACCATTCCAAAAGCAGATGTTCTCTTGGTTAATCCTACTCACTATGCCGTGGCATTAAAATACAATCCTGACTTAGCGGATGCGCCTTACGTCATCACTAAAGGCACCGAAGAACTCGCCCTCTATATGCGAGAACTCGCTAAAAAACATGATATTGAAATTATTGATATCCCACCGCTCACGCGGGCTATTTATCATTCAACGCAAGTCGATCAACAAATACCCAGTGCCCTTTTTATCGCCATAGCGCACGTATTAAGTTATGTCATGCAAATAAAAGCATCTCGTAAGGGCTTACAGCAGAAACCTGAGCCTTTACCACATTTTTTTATTCCCCCTAATTTACGTCACGATTAAAGGATTGCTTAACCTATGAATTGGCTTTCTCGCACCTTTTCAGGAAATTACAGCTATATCGGCATTCCAGTCATGCTGCTCGCTATTCTGGCGATGGTGATTTTACCGCTGCCTGCATGGCTACTGGACATTTTGTTTACATTTAACATAGTCCTTGCCGTCATGGTGCTGCTGGTGAGCGTCTCGATCAGGCGACCGTTAGAGTTTTCTGTATTCCCAACCTTATTGCTCCTTGCGACCTTAATGCGTTTGACCTTAAACGTTGCATCGACGCGCGTAGTACTCATTGAAGGTCATGAAGGAGGCGATGCTGCGGGTAAAGTGATCCAAGCCTTTGGTGAAGTCGTCATTGGCGGAAACTATGTCGTCGGTGCTGTTATCTTCTTAATTCTAATGATTATTAACTTTGTTGTAATCACTAAGGGTGGCGAGCGGATCTCTGAGGTATCGGCGCGATTTACATTGGATGCCCTACCGGGTAAGCAAATGGCAATCGATGCCGATCTCAATGCTGGCACACTCACACACGAACAAGCCAGCCTACGTCGCCAAGATGTCGCCAGAGAAGCAGACTTTTATGGTTCCATGGATGGAGCCTCAAAATTTGTGAGAGGGGATGCCATCGCAGGACTCTTGATCTTAGCCATCAACATTATTGGCGGGATCAGCATAGGCATCTTTATGCATGATCTGAGTACAACAGAAGCCTTTAAAACCTATGCACTATTAACCATTGGTGATGGTCTAGTTGCACAAATTCCATCATTACTACTCGCCACTGCTGCCGCAATTATTGTGACTAGGGTATCCGATGCAGAAGAAATGCCGACCCAATTGAGTCGACAGTTACTGGCTAACCCTAGAACCTTAGCCACTGCAGCCATTGTGATGGCTATTCTCGGTATCACCCCGGGAATGCCAGCACTGGTATTTTTATCTTTTGCAATACTACTAGGCTTTGCAGCGTGGAAACAAAACCAGAATAAGGCCTCCTTTACTGAAGAGAAAACTGAAGAACTCATAGAAACCAGCCTGACAGAACCTTCAGCGCCAAGCTGGGAATCCCTGCCTTTTACCGACATCATCGAAGTACGATTAGGCTATAGATTGGTTCATCTAGTCGAAAAAACCAAAGGAGCAGAATTACAAAAACGCCTAACAGGGATCAGACGTACCCTTTCAGAACAAATCGGATTTCTGCTATCGGAAGTAAGAGTGCGCGACAATCTAGCCTTAGCACCACATGCATACCAAATTAACTTTATGGGCACTCAAGTAGCTATCGCCGAATTAGAGCCAGATCTACTGTTAGCAATAAAAAGTGGTCCTGTTTACGGTAAAATTGATGGGATTTTAACCAAGGAACCCGCTTACCAAATGGATGCCATTTGGATTACGCCTGAACTAAAAGCCAAAGCACTCAATTTAGGTTATTCGGTCGTCGATAATGCCACGATCATTGCCACTCATGTCAGTAAGTTATTGCGCGAATCACTGCCTGAATTATTGCAACATGATGATATTATGCAATTAACTGACAGGCTCAGTAAGCAAGCCCCCAAACTGGCGGAATCACTCAGTACCTGTTTAACCCCCATTCAGTTACTCAAAGTTTTCCGCTTGTTACTCAAAGAGCAAGTGCCGCTAAAAGACATACGCACCATAGCAACGACCTTGCTGGAATGCAGCGAGCAAACCAAAGATCCCGTTCTACTCGCCGCCGATGTGCGCTGCGCTTTACGCAATAGTATTTTGCATCAAATCGCAGGCAGCAGTCCGCAGTTGAATGTACTTACGCTGACCGCAGAATTAGAACAAACCTTAATGACAGCGTTAAATCAATCGCAGCAACAGGGCCGAGTTGCATTGGATAGTTTCCCTATCGAACCTAATCTACTGGCGCAGCTACAACAAAGAATGCCCCAATTACTCGCGGAGACAAAAGAGAAAGGCTATAACCCTATCCTACTTGTTTCTCCACAACTCAGGCCTTTCCTCGCGCGTTATGCATTAGCATTCGCCCGTGGACTTCATGTTTTATCCTATAATGAAGTCCCTGAAACAAAAGAACTTATGATTGCGGGACAACTCGGGTAATCAAACGCATTAAGCCCTATCGCTTTATTAAGTTTTCATCGTGCAAGAAGCATCAATGACAGAATGCTAACCAGCGTTCGACATTGGTGCCACATGCACTTAGCACTATTTTACGCAGTCAGGATGAAAAGATTGGGAGCAGAGCTGAGCGCTTAATAAACGTTAGCATTTCGGTATGACCCGACATTGCGCTTATCACTTCATTCATTTTTACATCGATATGTTAATCAAATTTTCACAATAGTATGAGCTGCATCAGGTGCTAGGAGACAAATGTCCTCTTGTATTCACTCTTCCCTCCCTATAATCCACGCCATGACTTCGTAACTCGGTGCTTGAGCTTCTGGTTTTGGCTGCATGGCGGCACCGTTTCCTCTCAGGAGCTAGCTAATGAACATACTCGTGCTAAACGGGCACCCTAACTTAACTCTGTCTGTGGCCAATGCCAGCATACTTACCCTTGAAGCTGAGCAACCGGGCTGGCGTATTAATTCTGTGGCTCAATTTGATGGGGATACCGCCACGGAGCAGCAACAGTTGCTCGATGCCGATGTGATTGTGGTGCAATTCCCGCTCTATTGGAGCACCTACCCCGCCGTGCTCAAACATTGGATTGATGAGGTATTTACCTATGGTTTTGCCTTTGGCCCCAATGGTAGCCAGCTCCAAGGTAAACCTGTCCTGTTTTCTATCACTGCAGGGGCGACTGAAGACTCCTACAGCGAAACAGGCTTTAACTTTTTACCCTTTAACGTATACCAACAAGCTTACGAACACCCATTTCGCGCAGCCGCTGTCGAGATTATCGATACCATTATTAGCTTTGAGATGAACTCCACTGCCGCCGAAGGTGGCAATAAGTCCAACACCCTTTCCCTTGCAAAGGCCCACGCTGAGCGTGTGATTGCAGCCATTAATTCATATAAGGACCACTCAGTATGATCCAGTCCATCCTCGGCATTTTTGTACTCTTAGGCGTAGGTTTGCTGTTTTCTGACAACCGCCGTTTGATCAGCTGGCGTGCCGTTATCGGTGCGTTTGGCATTATCATCGCGCTAGCTTTTTTTGTACTGGCAACCGAGATTGGTGCCGATGTACTGCTGGCCGTATCAAATACTGTAGGCAAAGTCTTTGGTTATGGTACTGAAGGGATCAAATTTGCCTTTGGCAGCTTAGTCAATTTCAGCGTTGAAGGCATAGGTTTTGTCTGGGCGTTACAGGTATTACCGCAAATCATCTTTACTGCCGCACTCACCTCTTTGCTGTACTACTTAGGCATTATGCAGTGGTTTGTGTTAATTATTGGCGGCAGCTTGCAAAAGGTGCTCGGCACGTCACGGGCGGAGTCAATGAATGCGGCGGGCAATATTATTCTCGGCCAAACCGAAGCACCGTTACTGATCAAGCCCTACCACCGCGTCCTCACCCGCGCACAAATTTTTGCGGTGATGGTCGGTGGATTGTCTTCAATTGCTGGCTCCATTTTAGCGGGCCTTGCGGGGATGGGCGTTGCGCTTAACTATCTGATTATGGCTTGCTTTATGTCAGCTCCAGCGGGGTTGATGTTCGCTAAGTTGCTTATCCCAGAAACCGAGCCAACCGTTAACGAAGTGCCAGAATTACCCGATGATGAAAAGCCCAGCAGCTTTATTGATGCCATAGCCAAAGGCGCTATTGCTGGTATGGGAATCGCTGCCATCGTCGGCGCAGTCATTATTGCCTGTATTGGCCTCATGGCATTGTTGAACGGCGGATTAGGCGCGATTGGTGAACTGTTTGGCATGCCAACCTTAACCGTAGATATGATCCTCGGCACCTTGTTTGCGCCAGTAGCTTGGTTGATTGGTATTCCATGGGCTGAAGCAAGCACTGCCGGCGCCTTCCTAGGGCAAAAAATCGCCATGAATGAGTTTGTTGCCTTCGCCAATATGGGCAATGTGGAACTGTCTGCACGTAGTAATGCCATTATGACCATTGCCCTTTGCGGTTTTGCCAATATCGGCTCAGTGGCCATGGTGTGTGGCGCCCTGAGTCAAATGATCCCGCAACGCGCGGGGCTGATAGGTCAGCTCGGGATGAAAGTACTGCTAGCGGCGACGTTAGCAAACTTGATGAATGCTGCAATTGTCAGTTTGTTTATCTAAGTTTTCCCTTCGCGGTAGCCCGATACAATTCGGGGCTACCGCCAAGCTAAGTAATTGATAAAGGTCAACAATGAGTATTCAACCCCATATTCTCGTCGCGCCCCATCAAGTCAGTGAAAAAGCCGTCGTCTGCGGCGAACCCAATCGAGTCAACCGCATCGCGGCGCATCTAACGGATGTCGAATCCTTGGCGGATAACCGCGAGTTTCGGTTAATGCGTGGCCGTTATGGCGACACTATAATCACCGTCTGCAGCACTGGCATTGGCGCGCCCTCGGCGATCATTGCCCTTGAGGAACTGTATCAATGCGGTGTTAAACAACTTATCCGCATCGGCTCCGCCGGTGCGCTACAACCGCAAATAGCCATAGGTGATGTGATTATTGCCGAGGCCGCAGTGCGTGATGATGGCGGCTCTGCAAGCTATGTAAAGCCCGGTTTTCCGGCCTGTGCCAATCATCGTTTGGTCGGCAAACTGCAAGCATACTGCGCGCAGCATCATATTATTGCCCATAGCGGCGTAGTGCGCTCCCACGACAGTTTTTATACCAATCAAGAACAGGAGCTCTGCCACTATTGGCATCGCCAAGGCGTGCTCGGGGCCGATATGGAAACCGCTGCGTTATTCACAGTCGGCCGACTGCGCCAACTTGAAGTGGCGGCGATACTAACCAACGTAGTGCTATTTGAGCAGGATGTTAAAGCAGGAGTTAATGACTATGTTGCATCGTCCAAGGCAAGCGCCCAAGGTGAGCGACATACCATTTTAGCCGCGCTCAACGCGCTGTGTGATTAGAGCTTGTTGAGGTTAATAGCAGTAAGCCTTGCCGATAAATGCATCCAGATAACGACCAAGTCATCCTCTTAATGGCGCAGCCAATGCGCCATCATTCTCACTAAAGCTCACACTCACACCGACCTGTCATAACACACGTTTGCAGCGTCACAACAACGGCGACATACAATGCGATCGACCATCTACCGCCGCCAAAGTGCCAGCCCGCACGCAGGGATTTACATATTTTATGATCGAATGAGTATCAATCCTGCGGCGAAATGCGTACCTTAATCGCATCAATATCCACAACTATCATCAACATGCAGTTACATCCTGAACTCTCTAGCCGCTTTGGCGACACATTAAGCGAGCAGCGCGAACTCTTTAAGCAGGCCTTATTTCAGTGCCAAACGGCCAGTCGACAATTTTCCCCCGGTGATATCATGTTGCAACAGGGGCAAAATGTGCGTGAGCTTTATGTCGTGTCCGTAGGAAAAGTCGCCATGTATACTAGCGCCCACAATGGTCGGCGCTTTCAGTTAGGTGAGCTAAATTGTGATCAGCATATTTTTGGCGAAATTGAGTTTTTTACCAAACTGCCCTGCCAGTGGACAGTGATGGCCGAAGATCAGATGGAAGCCGAGGTAATTTGTGCCGCCAAACTGCAGCAATGCATAGTCACTCAACCGCAACTAGCGCTCTTTTTTGCCTCAGCGCTGGCATGGGATTATCAAGACTCAATGGCAATCTACACCAACCGCCTATTGCACCCCATCGCCGTCAATATCGCCCTCGATCTGCTACAACGCAGTCAAAACAATATCGCCCTCGGAGCCTTTAACAAAGTCGAGCAAGAAGCCGAACGCTTTGGCACCAGCAGTCGCGTCTACCGCCGCGCACTCAACTCCCTCATTGAACTCGGCCTTGTCGAAAAACGCGATCAGCAGCTGCATATTATCGACCCAAAGGCGCTAGTAACTTTTATTGCGGAGTAGATCAAAAGAATGCTGCATAGGGCTATGCGGGGATTCACAGGCAAACCACCCAATTTGCATCAGCTTTGCCATCGACACACTGCATCAATCAACGCATTTATCGTTAAGGGCGATAAATCCAATCCTAAATATGGAGACCATAATCCAATCTGATGGATCTAAAAAGTGTTAGATTTTGATAATGAGTGAATCAGACTTGCCTAGTCTGGTTCTCGCACAAAATCCTGCCATTTTGCGCTGGCTTCGGGCTAATGCGCATGCGCACTATATAAATATTAGGGAAGTCAACAGAACTCATGTACTCAAAAAATACACAAAAGCTTGTAGAAATACATATATCTGAAGCTAAAAAACATGCATTACAGTTGTTCGCTTTCACCAGCGCCGTATTCCCAGCAGAGTGGAGTAGCTCTTGGAATGAAGTAGTTACTTTTAGCCTTCTAGAATTTTCATTTCATGCTAGGAAAGTTAACGAGTTATGTGAGTTTAAAAATGAGGCTTTTCCTAGCATTAATCAGTTAATGGTTAAAATATCTGAGAATGACCCTGGGAATTGGGAAACCAATTACCATTTTGCCTTAAATGCTTTTATACATATTAAGTCTTTCATAATTGGCCAAGCGCACGCTGACCATAGAGTTATATTTCCGAGTTCATCGGCCAACTTACAAACAACGTATGTAAAAATTGAAACGGACAAGCATCCAGAAAAAACCATCAGCATTTGTGGTTTAGTCTTTTGTTTTTTAAATCATGTAATACCTTTGCTAAGGAGTAAGTATCCTGATTTAAAGTTTTAATCGCGGCGTTAGCGATAGATTTCCTCATGGTCGTTTAATCCGTGAATCACTCTGTACCAGACTGATTCACGCCAACCACTAACACCCGCCCTCGTGCCTCTTTTTTGGCTCTTTGAGGGCGATTTTCCCCCTTAGGATGAATCAAATCTCCAGCGAACTGATTCAACGAGGTTACAAGGTCAAAATAACGGGCTAGCCATCTTAGCTTCCTGTTGCTTGTAGCTCAGAACAATCAGATAGCCTTCCTTCTATTTGACTACATTTATGTGACTGGCACTGCAAAACCTGACTATTTTAGTCAGGATTAGTTGTCACAAACTAAAGCTGCAAATAATATGAATGTAAATTTATTGCTGCTCTGGAGCTACTCATGTCTGCTACTTCTGTCTCAAAAGATGCACAACTCCCACCCCATGGGTTTAATTCTCAACACAATCATTGGCTAGAACGAAAAATAGGTGAACTAGTGGCAGAAGACTTTCGCCGCGCACATGTGTTTAGTCAATTTGGTATCGATTTTTGTTGTGGCGGGGGTAAATCACTGGCGGTCGCCTGTGAGCGTGCAGATGTAGATCCTGCAAAAGTGGTTGCTGCGCTGAATGCCGCAACACTTACCGGTAGCAAAGAAGATGAATTAAATCAATTACCCTTAGATCAACTTATCGAATATATAGAATCAACGCACCATCAATACGTGCGCGAAAAAGCCCCTTTATTAGTCGAATATTCCGAAAAGATGATTCGCGCTCACGGTGAGCACTATGCCGAAATCGTTCCCTTTGCGGGTTGGGTACGAGCCTTAGTTGAAGACTTAATGCCACATTTAATGAAGGAAGAAAAAATACTGTTTCCGGCGATCCGCGCCATGAGTCATGGAGAGCAGGTTGAGGCTTGCTTTGGCCATATTGGCAACCCCATCAATGCGATGCAACATGAGCATGAAGAAGTCGGTTTGATTTTGCAAAAATTACACGAGCTCACTAACGACTTCACACCACCTGAATATGCGTGCACTACATGGCGTGTTTGTTATGCCACTCTGGCGGAATTTGAGGCGGACTTACATCAGCATATTCACTTAGAAAACAATATTCTATTTCCTAAGGCATTGGGTCTGACTCAATAATTGATTAAATGTTTATCCCGTAGCGGCTCCAAATTACAGATCATCCGCTTAACCTTGAGGCCAGACCTAAGTCTGGCCTTTCAATTGTTGACGTGCTACAACAAGTCATGTGTCGCTGACGGATAAGCTGCCATGACATTTCAATCATTTGCACTCGATGATATTGCCAATTTGCACGAATCGGCCCAAGTAGAATTTAAACTCGCAGGTGGCCGCGATGGCCAAGGTCAATTACCCGAAGACATTTGGGCGACTTATAGCTCTTTTGCCAACACTTTGGGTGGCGAGATCATCCTAGGGGTACGCGAAGAACGTGGCCATTTCAGTATTGAAGGCATTCCCAACCCGCTTCCTGTTCTACAAGAATTTTGGGAAATACTCGATGACCCGAGTCGCACTAGTCACAATCTTTTAGCGATTTCAGATGTGCAGATTATTGAAATTATGAATAAAAAGCTGATTCGTATCCGCGTACCGCTGGCGCCTGAGCAGCTAAAACCTATCTACGTAGGCAGCGATCCTTACACAGGGAGTTATTTTAGAGTGGGAGATGCCGACATGCACGCGAGCCGTCGGCAAGTCAATCTACTGCTACGCCGCGCCCATCTTTGCATGAAGCAACTCAAGGCGCGTTAATCCAGTAAATCTAACATCCTGTTATTACTTTAAAAACCTGCTAATAGATAGCCGCCCATGGCCGCAATCGCCACGCCAGTAACGCGCATTAAATTGCGTTGCCCTGTCATCCGCTGCATTCCAAGGCCTATCATTACGCCGCCTAAATGGATGACTGCTGTACCAAATAAAAATCCTAGGGCATACAGGACTGGGCTGGCCAATTCCGGCATTTCAGCGCCGTGGGCGTGACCATGAAAAATCGCGAATACACCCACAAAGGCCATGGCGAATAACAATGGGATTTGACGGTCGAAGGCGATAGCAAGACCGAGCAACAACACAGAGAGGGCAATACCTATTTCAACAAAGGGAACGGCAATCGCATATAAACCTAAAATCCCGCCCACTAACATAAAGGTGACAAATGCTAAGGGGACAGTCCAAATCGCGCGGCCACCGAGCTGGGTGCTCAACATGCCCACACTCAACATAGCCAGCAAGTGATCGAAGCCCAATACGGGATGATTAAAACCCGACATGAAACCGCCACCTGAATGGATCTCATGGGCCGATACCGGTGCGATCCAACATAAAGAGAGCAGTAATAACAACCCGATACGCGCCATAAAATAGCCTTAGTCAGTGACTTTAGTGATATAAAACTTAACTTTAGTGCAAATTTGGCTGGCAAACCTTGATCTCAATCACCCAAAGATACAGATTAAAAATGCACGCTAAGCTAGTTTGCGTCGATAGCCAATACTTTTATCAAAGCGTCGAGGGAGGCGATTTCTAAATGGGGCAACAAGGCGGCTATCGGTAAGGAATCGACTCGACCAAAACTGGGATTTAGCCACACAGACTGGCACCCCGCCAATCGAGCACCACGAACGTCGGCATTCATGCTGTCGCCAACATGCAGTAAATGTTGCGGTGCAATCTTTAACCGCGAGCAAGCTAATGCGAACATGTCTTTAGCGGGTTTCATATGCACGCCATTACCTGGATGCAACACAAACTCGAAAGTTTCCCCTAAACCAATCCGCTCTGCGTCCACATTGCCATTGGTGATCCCGACTAATCTAAAATGCTGCGATAAGCGCTTGAGTAATAAGAGCACTTCGTCAGACACTTGGAAATGACTGCGGTAAAAATAAAAGCATGCTAATCCTTGCTCGGCGCCGCGTTCGGCTTCAGTCGCTGAATACCCTAATTGTATTAGGCCTTGGCGAAGCGTAGCTAAACGGGCGGCGCTAGTATCGTGGGCGAGCTCACGATTTTGCTGCAAAAGTTGCAGTTTTAGCCTGCGCCAATCATGGGGTTGCCACACCTGCGATAATGGATAAGTCTGCAACAGAAACGTCGCCAGCTCAGCCTCGGCATTTAAAATATGCGGCAGATTGTCGTACAAGGTATCGTCGAGATCGAAACTGATCGCTTGAATATGTTGAGGCCTAAGATAGCAACGCATTATTTATCCTGTGTTTTTTTCGCTCTAGGATGGGCGTTATCATACACCTTCGCTAAGTGTTGGAAATCCAAACTGGTGTAAATTTGTGTGGTCGCTAGGTTCGCATGACCCAATAATTCTTGCACCGCCCGCAAGTCGGCGCTCGCTTCTAACATGTGAGTGGCAAAGGAATGACGCAGCTTATGGGGATGTACTCGCACCGATAATGCCTGCTCTTGACCCCATTTAGCCATGCGCGCCTGAATACTGCGATGGGAAAGTCGCTTGCCTTTTTCTGTCACAAATAAGGCGTTATCTTCACAGGGGATCTGCTTTCGGCAATTGAGCCAATTCTGCAGCGCAGTAATCGCTAAACGACCGACAGGGACGATACGCTCCTTATTGCCTTTACCTAAGACTCGCACTTCTTTCAAATCATATTGCACACTGGATAAATTAAGTGCGGCGAGTTCCGCTAAACGTAAACCACTGGAATAAAACAACTCCATCATGGCTTTATCCCGCAGACTCAGCGGATCTGTACCTTCAATGTCCAGCAAGTGACTGATGGCATCGACATCGATATTCTTCGGCAGAGGTTTGGTTTGTTTGGGGGCACTTAAGCCTTTGGCGGGATTAAGCTCAATCACGCCTTCGCGCAGCAAAAATTCACCCCATTGTTTTACCGCCGATAAACACAGAGAAAGCGATCGTGGGCTTAAACCTTTGCGGTGCAATTTGGCTAACACTTGCTGCCAATGCTCGCGGCTCACATTGAGTAAATGCACGCCTTCGGGCAAGAGATCGCTACCGCGATTAAGCTCGTAAAGGTAATTCCGTACTGTATGGGCCGACAACTGCCGCTCGGTACTCAGATAACGTTCAAAGGTTTGTAACCATTGAGTATTTAATGCCGACACTTCGCCTGTTTGCGTACTCATATCGGTTTCCTCGTGGGTTTTGCCAAGCCTTGGGTGAGCAAAATCGCTCAACGGCCGTTACAGCTTGGCAAGCATATGCGCCAGTAAACGCCGCAACTGTTCCAGCAGCATGTTATCCATATCAGGATGAAAATGGGTGACATCTTGGCTAGCAATGGCAAAAATCACCGGGTTGTCTTCCGACAATTTAGTCAGTGCCACCGAACCCACTTCGCTACCAAATAACCGTTTGGCTTCTTGTTGCGTTAGCCGACCAAAATAGTGACCTTTATGCAGCCTTTGATCCCATATTGCCTTCATATCGGCATCGAGAACGCTGATCAAACGCACATGACTGAAATTAAACTGTAATTTTAAACTGTCGGCCAACACTTCTTTGAGTGACACAAGATCGGCACAATTCAGTAGCTGGAAGGATAACTCAGTATTGAATTGGTAAATTTTCTCGTTGCGCGCCGCCATCGTTAACAGACAGGTGATCTCTTCTTCCAACTGGCTGACTCGCTGGCGCAGCATTTCTTGACGACGTTCCACCAAAGAGATGGCGCCACGCTCCAGATGGGGCAGACGCATTGCCAGCAATAGCTCAGGATAGCGATTGAAAAAATCAGGATTATCCAGCAGATACTCGCGAATAATCAACTCATCAAAGGGCACATTCGTCTGCGGCATCAAAGGCTCTGTCATAACTGAATTTGTCCATCGTAAACATGCTGCGCTGGGCCCGTCATCCACAAAGGTTTCCCCTCGCCTTCCCAGTTGATGGTTAAAGTACCGCCGGGTAAATCCACCCGCACTTGCTGGCCGAGCTTCCCTTGCACTTGACCTACAACCACAGCTGCACACGCGCCAGTGCCACAGGCCAAAGTTTCGGCCGCACCACGTTCATACACCCGCAGCTTAATGTGGCCCGAATCCACTACTTGCATAAATCCCACATTCACACCACGGGGAAAGCGCTCATGCTTAGTGAGCATGGCACCAATTTCAGCAACAGCGGCGCTCGCCACATCTTCAACGTCGAGCACACAATGGGGATTGCCCATAGAAGCCGCGCCACATAAAAAGGTTTGCAGTGGTGTTTGCAGTAAATAGGTTTTTTCGGCTTTCTTGGCTTTAAAGGGGATCAGACTTGGTTCAAGAATAGGCACGCCCATATTCACGGTAACTGTGCCATCTCGCTCTAAACGCAGAGTCATCTTACCTGATGAAGTACTAACACGGATTTTACTCTTATTGGTCAATCCTTTATTGCGCACAAAACGGGCAAAACAGCGGGCGCCATTACCGCATTGTTCGACTTCAGTACCATCGGCATTGAAGATGCGATAATGAAAATCTAAATCGGGATCATAGGGTGGCTCAACCAACAGTAATTGATCGAAACCTATGCCAAAGTTACGGTCGGCTAAACGGCGGATCTGCTCAGGCGAAAAGAACACGTTCTGCGTGACCCCATCGACCACCATAAAATCGTTACCCAGTCCGTGCATCTTAGTGAATTGGATCAAGATACTTATCCTTTAAGCCGAGGCGCCGCTCATTAAGTATGAAACCAAGCGCCTGAATCAATATAATTTTTCTAGTTTACGGCAGGAGTTGCTCACCTTGCCAGAGCTGAGACAATTTTTCTCGCTCACGCACTAAGAAAGCGTGCTCACCATCGACCATGACTTCGGCCGCACGAGGACGCGTGTTGTAGTTAGAGGCCATCGCAAAACCATAGGCACCACTCGAACGCACTGCCAGTAAATCCCCTGCCACTAAAGCCAGCTTGCGATCTTTACCTAAAAAGTCACCTGTTTCGCAGACTGGACCAACAATATCAAACTCATAGGCCTCAGAGTCCCTTGGCACGACTGGGATAATATTTTGCCATGCGCTGTAAAGTGCTGGGCGAATTAAGTCATTCATCGCGCCATCGACAATCGCAAAACGCTTGTCGCTGTTTTCTTTCAGATAAAGCACCTGAGTAACAAAAATCCCCGCATTGGCGGCAATCGCACGGCCCGGTTCGAAGATCAGCTTAAGTTGACGGTCGCCCAAACGCGCTAATATGGCGGCGGCATACACATCAGGGTGCGGCGGGGTTTCAGCATCATAGGTCACACCTAAACCGCCACCCACATCAAAATGCTCGATGACGATACCTTGTTCAGCCAGACGATCGATCAACGCTAGCATACGATCCATTGCATCGAGGAAAGGTTGAATTTCTGTCAATTGCGAACCGATATGGCAATCGACACCTTTCACTTTTAAATGTGGCAAAGCATGGGCACGGGCGAAGACGGTTTCGGCCTCATCCATAGCGATACCGAATTTATTTTCTTTAAGACCAGTCGAAATATAGGGGTGAGTACCCGCATCCACATCGGGATTGACTCGCAAGGAAACTGGCGCCACTTTACCTAAACGACCTGCGACCAAATTTAACTGCTCAAGCTCGGCGCTCGACTCGACGTTAAAGCAATAAATGCCCAGATTAAGTGCCTGTTCCATTTCGGCCGCAGTTTTACCCACGCCAGAGAACACCACTTTAGCGGGATCGCCGCCCGCTTCAATCACTCTTGCTAACTCGCCACCCGAAACGATATCAAAACCACTGCCTAAACGTGCTAACACATTCAGTACGGCCAAGTTCGAATTAGCTTTAACCGCGTAACAAATCAAATGTGGATGATCTGCCACGGCGTTATTAAAGGCATGCCAATGGCGCTCTAGCGTGGCGCGGGAATAGATATACAGCGGCGTACCATAGGTTTGAGCTAAGTCGGCGACCTGGCAGCCTTCTGCGTGCAGGGCATTTTGTTGGTAGAGAAAGTGATCCAATGTCTGATTCCTTACTGCGCTTTATCGCTGCGATAGTGATGATAGTTATAGCTGCTATTATTGTTGTGTTTTTTGTACTTCGATGGCTCGAATTTCGGTTTTAATCTCTTCTACTTCAGGCTCAGGTTTAGACGCCTCAACCTTTTTAGGCTGATTCACCTCTGTGGCCGGAGATCGATAGAGGGGGCCCTTCTGGCCGCATGCAGTAATGAATAGGCTACCAAGCAATAACAATAAAAACAGTCTCATTTTTCTCAACATCTGTGCATCTGGTGACTAATGGCCTTATAATCGCACCCATCTTGACGAAAGCAAAGGACAGAAATGCATGGCCATGACAGATACAGAATTTCACCAGCTCGCCGATGACATGTTCCAAGCCATAGAAAATGCGATTGAAACTGCGATTGATGATCAAGATGCCGATCTTGATATCGATGCCAGTGGCAACGTATTGCAATTAGAATTTGTTGATGGCTCTAAGATAGTGATCAACAAGCAAGAACCTTTGCATGAGATTTGGGTCGCCACACGCTTTGGTGGATATCACTTTGGTTTTGTTGAAGGTAAATGGATGGACGGACGAAATGGCGGCGAGTTTATGCCATTCGTGCAAGAGTCTATCGAGCGCCAAGGCGGCATTAAGCTTAGCTTCTAATCTAAGCCTGTCGTAGTGCAAAACAATAATGGGAGCCTTGGCTCCCATTATTTATGTTAAAAACCAGCTAAAACTCAGTGTCTTGATCGCTAACATCGATACCGAAAGGCGCCACCGTTAACTCTCCGGCTACCCGCACTAAATGGAAAAATTGCGGAATATTAAACCGCGCCCGTGAAGCATAATGCTCATCGAACACATAGTGATGGCTCACTTTATTTACCAACTCGGCCATATTTGATCCCGCCTGCACGTAATGGCTTAGTTGATTTTCCTCATCGAGGATAAATACATCCAAGTTATCGACCCGTTGGCGTAGAAAATACTGAATCGCGCCTTTAGCCGCATAGTTTTGCACCACTTTCGGCATACTCGAAAAGGGATCGTCACCTAATTCAGGCCGCGGCAATAGTACAAGATGACTGCGGGATAACTGTTGATAAAATGACTTGGCATCGCTCAAGTCCTGATAAGCCATACCTAAAGGATTAAAAAAGATCCCATAGCGAGTACGACTTATCTGCAGTGGCTGCACTAAGGTGCTGGATTGCTGCACTTGTTGGCACAAACGCATGGTTTGTTTTAGTAGATTTTTCACTGCTAATTTAAGCTGTGGGCGTAACTTCTGTGAACAGCTGATCACATCCATATCCACAGGTAAACTGGCCCGTCTTAGCCCCGGCGTTACAAAGGCTAAAGCTTGCAATACCGCGGTATCGCCTTCGAAGCGATGACACTGCCATTCACCCCAACTATTCAAGCAAATCGCATCTAACGCACCAAGCATATTGGCTTTTTTACGCCCGAGTGAGAACACGTTCGCATTCATCACATCGACCATCATTTCCTGTCCTTGCCATTCAATGGTGGGATCGCAATCCAGATTGAGCACGAAAATCAGCTTACGAAAATGCCATGGCTGACATAAGTCACGTTTAGATACACGCCAATCGTGGTCGATAAAATTCAGTAACCGCTTAGAAGCTTCGGTAAGCCGTTTCGACTTTGCCTTACTCTGACCATATTCATGCCATTGAGTACTCGGCGTCGAGATCCCATTTAAACATGCCCAAATAATTAAAGCTGAAGGGGTTTTTCCCTTACATATTGCCGACTCGCCTAACAAATTTTGTGGCTGAGGCCCTTGTCGATACAGATAATATTGGCGCTCGCGGGAGCTTGAGACCATAGTCACTTCGGACTCAGCGACTGAAGCACTCCACAGCAGATTCAGCTTAGCGATTTGGTCTTCATCTTGACTAAAATAGGTATGCAACTTGCGTGTCAGCATTCCCAAATCTTCGATCCGCAAACCTTCATTTAACTCATGTGTCGATGCGAAGCGTAATAAGGTTTGGTAGCTCGCTAATAACAATTCATTCAGTTGCTCGTTAAACCAATTGAGCTGGCCACTATGCCAATGTTCACAATTGTCTAAAGTGCTAATCAGACTATCTGGCCATTGCCAATCCTGCACCAGCTTTTGCAATTTAGGATAACGCCAATCTTTGCCCTCTTGGGTTCGACTCAAGTGCACGCCACATTTTAAATAGAAGCAGCGCCGCACTATCTCTAGTCGGCGAGTATCATTCTGCTTAAGTAAATAGGTTTCGATAATCTCATAGATAGAGTAATAGGCATCATTCGACGTCGAAAAATCACCGGCGAGCGTTTTCTGCCATAAGTGATCACAAAGCAGAGTTGAATGGGGATAATCACTGGCATAAGCCTCGAGTAGCAATACTTTAATCAGCGCCTTATGGGGCTTTTCTAAGCCCTTATAGAGCTGCCATAACGAAGCACCAAAGTACTCACTCGCAGGTAATTCATGTACATCGCCTAGAGACAAGAGCGCAGGATTGAGTTTAGCGTCTGGCCACCATGCAATCGTTTTACCCGCCAAACGAATTTGGCTGCGATAAAACTCTTCAAGTAATAACCAATGTTGCATACTACCGCTATGCTCATGGGCCATCGCTGATTGACATCCACGAACGGCTTTACCGCCACAAAACTGCTGCGGATGAACTAAGTAAAAATTCACCTCAAACTGATACTCGGCAAACCAAGCAGTCAATCGAGTCGCTTTAATCTTGATTAGCGCCAAATCCTCAGCACACAGATCGGCCCTATGTACTAACCAAACATCGACATCGCTCTTGGCATTTTGACCAAAACTGCCAGTACTCCCCATCGCATAAACGCCTTCAAAGGCATTGATATCCGCTTCTTGAGTAGTAAAAGGCAGCGAGAACACATCGCAGGCCTGGGACTCTGTCTCACCAACCTGATACTCGTTGATTCCACAGGGCGTATTGGCGGCATGATAGCCAGGATACTGAACACCGTTCTGGTGAATTAAAAAAGGGATCAAATGGAATAAGTGTTTTTGTAGCGGCGATAGCAAAGCTAGGGCGCGTGCAATACGTACCTTATTAAGTCTTTCTGCTATATCAGGAAACTGTATTTGCCGATCCATTCAAAAACACAACACTTAAGCACTTATGGGAAATGTGCTCATGTTAACACTTTTACAAACTCGAGCAACTAAACGTGAAGCCCGTCACACTTTCACGGTATCTAGAACATCGCCAACTTCAAAGAATCGATACGGCTTCCTTACATAAACGATTTGCCAATGTTAGCATTGGCGCAACTAAGATCTTTGATGGAAACTAGGCATGTCTGAGAACCGCATACGTATCGCAACCCGCAAGAGTCCGCTGGCCATGTGGCAAGCTGAATTTGTTAAAGCCGAATTAGAACGCATTCACCCCGGTATTGTGGTGGAATTGCTGCCAATGAGCACTAAGGGCGACGTTATCTTAGATACGCCGCTAGCCAAAGTGGGCGGTAAAGGGTTGTTCGTCAAAGAGCTTGAAGTCGCCATGTTAGACGATCTTGCCGATATCGCGGTGCATTCAATGAAAGACGTACCCGTCGACTTCCCAGAAGGCTTAGGCCTTGAAGTTATTTGCGAGCGCGAAGATCCCCGCGATGCCTTTGTATCGAATTTATATAAAACGATCAGCGAATTACCATTAGGCGCAACTGTGGGCACCTCGAGCCTACGTCGTCAATGCCAACTGCGCGCATCACGCCCTGACCTTATTATCAAAGATTTACGCGGTAACGTAGGCACTCGTTTAGCTAAACTTGATAACGGCGAATACGATGCCATTATTCTTGCCGCTGCTGGCTTAATTCGCCTGAAATTGTCTGAGCGGATTGCTAGCTTTATCTCTGCTGAAGAATCCTTGCCCGCCAACGGCCAAGGTGCTGTGGGTATCGAATGTCGCACCAATGACGAACGCGTTAAGGCCCTACTGGCACCATTAGAACATTTAGAAACGCGCTACCGTGTGATTGCCGAGCGCGCGATGAACACGCGCCTAGAAGGTGGATGCCAAGTGCCGATTGGCGCATTTGCCGAAATCAATGGTGATGAGATGACATTACGCGGCCTAGTCGGTAACCCTGATGGTAGTGAAATCATCGAAGGCGTGATCACAGGTCCAAAAACCGACGCCACGCAATTAGGGGTTGCCCTTGCCGAAGAGCTATTGAGCAAAGGCGCAAAAAGCATACTCGACGCTGTTTACGCTAAAGCATAAGTCGATGAAAGTCTTACTGACGCGCCCAGAAGGGCGCAATCAGTCCATGATCGATGCCTTGAATCAACAAGGCATTAGCCATTGGGTTACACCTCTACTGTGTGTCGAAGCAACGCCGCCCATCACAACGAATAACTCGCACCCACTGGCACACGCCGATATGATTATCTGTATCAGCGCTAATGCAGTCAGCTTTGCCGACTATGCCTTAACAACCGCTCATTCTCGAATAAAAGGCTGGCCTCAAGCTCAATATTTCGCCGTAGGTCATGCGACTTGGGAAGCATTAAATCAGCTCGGCATTGAAGCCCTCGAAGCCCCAGATGATTGTCAGCAGACCGAAGGTCTACTCACGCTCGCGCCTTTGCAAGATATTAAAGGTAAGCAGATTACGATCATACGTGGCGTTGGTGGCCGTGAAGCCTTAGCTGAACGACTGGCTGAGCGCGGGGCAACAGTGCGCTATTGGGAAGTATATCAACGGGCTTGTCCACCACTCAATGGACAACAGATCGCACAACAATGGCAAGAGTTTGGCATCGACACTATTGTCGTCACCAGCGGTGAAGTACTGGATAACCTGATTAATCTAGTGCCAAAAGAGTTATTTGCATGGCTGCGCTCATGTCATATCATAGTCCCAAGTAACCGAGTAGAAGCTCAAGCTCACGCCTTTGGTATAACCCAAGTCACCAATGCCAATGCCGCCAACAGCAAAGCCGTGCTAAACGCCCTTAAACTCTAAGCGCTATTTAGCCCGATTTAACTCGAATTTCGGCAGTAGCATGTTTTCAAGGACTGTTAAATGGATAACAACAAGCACGACGCAAAGAGCCCTGAATTACAGGCTACCTCTATTATTGAACCATCAATAACGACTGATGACACGCCCGTAACTTCAGCGCCATCTTCTGAATCCCAAACAGCCAAAGCCACACCTTCAAGCACGCCGAGTCAAACGCCAGCATCCAATAGAAGCTCGTGGGCGATTCGCTTTGGGGTGTTATTAGCGCTGGGTTTAACCGCTTGCACCCTTGGCGGTGGTTTTATGCTGTACCAACAGATGCAACAGCAACTGCTGGCGCAGGATGCGAAAAATATCGCCCTGCAGGACCAATTACAGCAAGCCCTGCTACAACCCAACCAACGTATTGGCCAGCTTGAACAGCAACAACTGAATGATGCTAAGACCTATCAAGAATTAACAAAATTGGCAGAAGACCAAAATCAACTGCAGGACAGGATCAATAAACTTGCCCAACGCAGCCCAACGCATTGGATGGCGTCAGAAGCCGAATATCTAGTAAACATGGCGGGCCGTAAACTTTGGTTAGAAAAAGATCCCCGCACCGCCACCGATCTATTAAAATCGGCGGATGAAACCATCGCCGCCATGAACAATCCCGCTTTGCTACCTATTCGTAAGGCTCTAGCAAAAGATATCGCCGCGACTGCAAGTATTAAAACCACAGATATTGATGGTAGTGTATTAGCCCTCGATGCCTTAATTGAGCAACTCGATAAGCTGCCACTTAATCGCACCGATGCAGAAACCGATGCCCCTGAAGATACAAACATTACTGGCGATTTAAATGACTGGCAGAACAACTTAGGGAAGACGTGGAAAGCGTTAACCCAAGACTTTATCACCATACGCCATAGAACAGCCGATGCACCCGCTTTACTTGCTCCTGAGCAACAGTGGTATCTGATTGAAAATATTCGTCATAAACTGCTGCAATCTCAACTTGCGTTATACCGCTACGACAGAGCCGCTTATCACCAATCATTAATGATGGTGCGTAAGTGGATTCAAACCTATTTTGATACTCAAGATCACAGCACTGCTGAAGCCATCGCCAAAATCGATAAATTGGCGACATTAGAACTTGATCCTATTACTCTGAAATCCTTTGCCGCAAAACCTCTGCTATTACAGCTGACAAGCTATGGTGAGCTGACCTCATCAGAGGATGTGCCATTATGATCAAGATATTAATTTTCTTAGGGATAATATTGATAGGGCTCTGCATTAGCCCTTGGTTGGTGGGCAACACAGGTTATGTATACATTGCGGCAGGTGACTACCAGATTGAGACCAGTTTAGTCTTTGGGATCATTGCCTTAATTGTATTTTATGCCATGTTCCAAGTACTAGAATGGTTGGTGATTAGCGTCATTAATCTCATGCTGCGTAGCCGTTTTATTCCTCGCCACTGGCGCCGTCGCTCCGCGAAAAAGCATACCTTAATGGGTGCATTGGCTCTGGCAGAAGAAGATTGGCCAGCAGCAGAACGCGCTATGATAAAAGGCGCCGACAATGGCGAACTCCCTGCACTTAATTTACTTGCAGCGGCTCGTGCTGCCCAATATCAACAGAAAATAGCAGAGCGTGATCAATATCTTGACCGTGCAGCAACACAACCGCTGGCCGCGAATGCCGTCGCAACCACGCGTACTCGATATCTGTTAAAACAAGGAGAGTTAGCTTTAGCCCGCGCCGAGCTCGATAAATTAGCCCCCACAAGTAAGAGCAAAGCACCGGTACTCAAACTCGCCCTCGAGTTATATCAAGCACAAGAGGATTGGGATGCGCTCAAGCTATTGTTACCTATTTTGAAGAAGCGCCAGATCCTAGATGACACCCAGCTAAATGAACTCAATGTAATCACTCACTGCGCTTTACTCAAAGCCGCAACCATTAAAGGCGAAGAAGCCTTAGAAGAATGCTGGCAGTGGTTATCTCGCAGTGAGCGCAATCAGTCTGAGTTTTTGGCGATTTATGCTGTGGGTTTATGCCGCTTTAATCGCAAAGAGCAAGCGCTGAAGCTACTCTCGAAAAAATTACGTACTGCTCCTGAATCAGCGCTTTTAGAAGTCATTCCAGAAATAACGACAGCCCAAGATACAGAAATCCGTAAGCAGTTACTCAAGCATGAAATCACCCATGAGAATAATGCCGACTACCAGATGTGCTTAGCTAAACTTTATCAGCAAACACGGGATATGAAAGAAGCCAGAACCTGCTGGCAAAATGTTTGCCGACTCGAACCCACAAAAGCCTCTTGGTTGGCGCTTGCACGGATTCAAGAACAGTTAGGTGAACAAGGTAACGCAAATCAAAGTTATCGTCAGGCGGTTAATCTGTAGTTCTACAATGCCTGCAACCTAGTCGCCGTGATTTGAGTAACGAAAGATCACGGCACTTGCCAATGCAGACATATTAAAACCCACTTAACTTGCCAAAATGTTAAAAACTAGATTGTGTCGCTTCTTTTCCGTAAAAACCACTCCCCCAATCCAGATTAATTTCTTATAACGATGCTTAATCTTAGAGTTAAAAAGTACTAAATACGGCCCTTTTTATAGATATAGCTACTACATCTAGTTACAGGTCTAAAAATTGTCACTTTTGCGTATTAAGATCCGTAAAACCGCATAAGAACAGGCGACACAAGCGCGTCAAAAAATTGACTTAAGTCGTTTCGTTAGCTAAAATTCCACCACTTGTATCACAGTGCGACATATTTGTTGGACTTGTGCGTCTATGGATTAACACACTTTGGCTGTTGGGAGCTTACTATGGGATCGGTAATTACATCAAAGAAAGGTTTGCTTAAGTTAGTAAAAGGGCAAATCAATGTCGAAGTTGATGGTTCAAATCAACCCGCTAAGGATGGCGAACAACTCCCTAAAGGTGCTGTGCTCCATATTGGCGAAAACGCAACCTATGAAATTACCTTCGATGATGGCACTAAGCTATCAAATGAAGTCGCGCCCAGTGAAACTACTGCAGCAGCCTCTGGCACGGCTAACGAAGCAGCCCTAGATGAAATTCAAGCATTACAAGATCTTATTGCATCCGGTGAAGACCCAACTCAGAACCTACCAGAAACCGCAGCAGGCAACACACCAGGCAGTGATGGTAACTCGGGCTATGTCACTCTAGCCCGTAGCGGCACAGAAACCATTGCAGCTTCAGGCTACTCAACAAGCGGCCAAGCACTGACTGGAACGACGGTCAATATTCCACAATTCACCATTGCAGCAGACTCACCTTCAGCACTTGCTAATGACAGCAACACTTCCAATGAAGATACTGTAGCGACTGGCAATGTGCTCGATAACGACACTGATGTGGATTCTACTCTAAGTGTTGTGAGCTTCGAAATCAGCGGTACCACCTACGCAGCAGGCACAGAAGTGACTCTCGAAGGTGGTGTTTTAGTTTTAAATAGCGACGGCTCTTACACCTTCACACCGAATGAAAACTGGAATGGCCAAGTACCTGTCATTACCTACACAACCAACACGGGCTCAACTGCGACGCTAACCATTAATATCAGCCCTGTCGATGATCCTTCCATCCTTGCAAATGACAGCGCCACAGTTGCAGAAGACACTGCAGCAACAGGCAATGTGCTTGATAATGATTCCGATATCGACAGCACCCTGTCCGTTGTCAGCTTCACCGTGAATGGCGATACCGTTACCGCAGGCACCACGGTCGTCTTAGAAGGCGGCAGCTTAGTCATCAATGCCGATGGCTCTTACACCTTCACGCCTAATGAAAACTGGAATGGCCAAGTACCAGTCATTACCTACACCACTAACACGGGTTCAACGGCCACATTAACCATTAATGTGACCCCTGTTGATGATGCCTCTGCGTTAGCCAACGATACTAATACCGTTGATGAAGATACCGTTGCCACCGGTAACGTGCTCACCAATGACAGCGATGTGGATAATGAACTATCTGTGGTCAGCTTCACCGTGAATGGCGATACTGTTACAGCGGGCATCACCGTTTCCTTAGAAGGCGGCGACTTAGTCATCAATGCCGATGGCTCTTACACCTTCACACCCAATGAAAACTGGAATGGCCAAGTACCAGTCATCACCTACACCACTGACACTGGTTCAACAGCCACATTAACCATTAACGTCACCCCGGTTAGTGATCCTGCTTCCATTTCAGTCGGCGACAGCGATACTGGCACCGTCACCGAAGACGGCGATACCGACACCCTGCCAGGCACAGTACAAACGGTGGCCGGCACCTTAACCGTCACCGACGTCGACAACGGCGAAGCGGTCTTCCAAGTGCAAACCAATG